>Ga0209578_10002558_pt1 | contig 14862 bp, 9 predicted proteins | sample tdAd472_FD_187127 | JGI IMG/M metagenome (GOLD analysis project Ga0209578, IMG submission 187127) | Marine sediment microbial communities from the Atlantic coast under amendment with organic carbon and nitrate - tdAd47.2 (SPAdes)... | ecosystem: Environmental > Aquatic > Marine > Coastal >...
CCACGGCGAGACAACGTCCATCACCCAGCGGGCAGATTCGAAACGCGGGATAATCCACCGCCGGGCCGTGCGCAAAGTCCGGTCGGTATGACGACGGTCGCATACTTTCCGGATTGACGGGCGGCAGCGTCTGCGTGCCGTCCGGCAGACTGACGTTGTCATCTTTCAGGCCCGACATGACCGGCAGATGTCCCACCAGTTCTCCGGCAGGCGTAAACACTCGCAGGCCGGACATGCGGGTCGTTACCCAGATCCAACTGCCATCCCAGTGCACCTTCTGAATGTAATCGCGTTTGCGAACATCCGTCTGCAGGATCGACTGCAGAACACCAGGCCTGGGCATCAGCCACAAGTCGAAATCCGTAAACACTGCGTCGAGTGACGGACCGCAGGGCACCAGAGCGTCCCAGGTTGCGCGATGCTCCGGCAGCGGGACAAAACGGATCGTTGCCGAAGCTGCCATCTCCTGCACCGGTACGGTCTTCTTCCTGTCGACCGGGACCAGAGGTATGCGGTCTCGCCGCAACGCGTACTCGATCAAGTAACGATTCCGTCCGAGCGTGATGATGCCCAGGGCCTCATCGAACAGACTGTCCGCAAACTCCCCGGCATCCCACGTCTCTGGATTCCGTCGACAATACTCGAAGAGATCCAGCCGCACCGACTCGAACTCGTCAAGCAGCGACTGATTGAGCGATCGCTGAGGCTCGTTCATTTCCGGTTTCAGCCGCCGGCCGAGCAGCCCGACGCGTCCATAGAACTTCATGAGCGGTTCGTCGGATTTCGCGAGGCGTTCATAAAACCTGGTGAACTCTTCCCTGGTCACCGGGCGGCGGTCACATAACTGGTCGAAGTTTCCCGAGTGGCTGCGTAGCGAATCCCTCGGAAAGACCTGCCGGATGAATCCGGGAACCGGCCACGGTGACGCCTCGCGAAGGAAGCGTTCGATATCGTCAAACATTCTGTCGGAACTGAACGGGCGGCGGAGAAACGTATTTCTTGACTCCTGAGCATCGGCATAGCCCATCGCCGTCGATGTCCACTTGAGACTCGGCCCACCAATCGGGTTCTGCAACGAGGCCTGGCTCCAGCCGTACGGGTAGAGAATCTCCGGGAGAACTCCACCCCTGCGCGGCGACGGATCGAGGCTTCTCAAATGCGGAATGCAGCTCCAGAACATCCCACGACGTAATTCATGAACCCGCCGGAAGCCTTCCGGCGAATTCACGTTCGTCGTCCGGTTGAAGGCCGCACTCCAGAGGACGCCGCCTTCCAGCATGGTGAGATCCCGCGCTGCCAGCCGGTCTGTTACCAGTTGCGAGTATCGTTCCAGCAGCGGCAGCAACTCGTCGTCAAGCTCGCGGCTGTGTTGCTCAACTTCTTCTCGCGTCCTTTTTCTGGCCTCCAGCCAGACACCGCGATCGATGCGATTCCGATCGTGAATGGCGCTGACAAGAAGATGGTAGTCGCCAAGGAGGCGCAACTGCTGAGTGAGGTCGTCCTTCAACAGCAGAGCGGATTCGCGCAACGCGATCGCCTCCGCCCAGAGACCGATCGAGGCAAAGGTGTCCGCCCGCAGCGTCAATGCCGCGAACTGCTCATCGACACTCAAGCCACGTTGCGGACGGGATGCCGACTTGAGCAACTCTCGCGGAAGCTGTTCCCGCAGCCAGTCGGCCACCTCCGATAGTGACCGCCGTGACTGCTGCCAGACGCGTTCTTCGGCTCCGGACGTTGTCAGCGACAGGTTCAGTCTGGCCTCCGACGGAGCGACCGACACGCCCTGTTCTGTGAGTGCGAACTCACCTTCCACCAGCAGTGGCACAACGCGTTCTTCGAGCTTTGTCGCATGCAGACGCAGTTCGTCTCCCAGCGCCCGGTACTCATCCAGTTCGAGCACCGCGACCCCCGGATATTCCAACAGACGCTCCGTCACCAGTGTCGGCAGGCTGTGCTGCAGAAAATCGTAATTGTGCAGCAGGTTCTGTGAGAGAAACGGCCCGACACCGACAATCTGCTGCACGCCCTCTGGAAACCGCGAACGAACCTCGCCAGCCACCTGAGCGAGATCACGAGCGAGCACCTGCACATCGTCCGGCGGCCAGGCCCTCCGCGCGATCGACAGTCGCGTCCCCTGGCGAGTTTCGCAAATGACGAGTTTCAGATGGGGAGTCTTCTGAGCCGACGGCTCAAGCGTCAGAACAATCAACCGATCTGCTTTGAACTTCGGCCCGACTCTGAGACGCAGGCCGACTCCATCGGGCGCTCCGAACTTCGAGAGTTCAATCTCCGCGAGCACCTCTCGCAACGCAGCCCGCTCGACCAGCTGCACCACCGGCGACAACTCGACGGTCAGCAGATCAGCCAGCCCGGCTCGTTCGACTTCAGGATCTGCAAGGACTGCCCACTGCAGCTCGCCCGCCCCACAAGAGGAAAGCAAACTGTTCCCACAAAGCACGACGGCCAGCCCCAGAACGGATAGCCGCTTCCAAAACCGATCCCGCACCAGGCTGCGACCATCATCGAAAGTTCGCCGGCCCAACATGATCAGTCACCTCGTGAGAGCAAGTGCGAAATCGTCTTCGACAGCACCCGGAGCACGCCTCATCGCCCGGAGCACGCCTTGTCAGCACGTTTTCCCGAATCGATCGACCGGAATTCCATGCCGCTCTTTAAGACTCTCTGTCCACTGTACTCAGTCCGCAACGAATCTGCTCGCGTTTCTCAGCCCAGACGTGCCTCCGGCAGCCGAGCATTTCCTTCGAGAGCGACACGTAATGCTCTCGGTTTACTGTCGCTGGTCACGAATGCGAATCATTCAAGAGACGCCCCTGCAGTTCGGCAATCACCGTCGGCTGAAAGTTCATCCGGATCGCGTCGCCGAGAGGGATGACCAGCGGCGGCACTTCGTAGCTGCGTTCGCCAGAGCGTGGTTCCACTTCTCGATCCCACTGTCTGCCGACGGTAGCTGCGTCCGTTTCTTGTCAAAGGTCGCCGTCGCTCATCAGCCAGGCGATCAGGTCGCGTGTTTGTTCTTCGGTCAGTTTGTCGAGCAATCCGTCGGGCATCATGGACTGGGTCGAGATCGTCACTTCGTCAACTTCGTCGCTCCGCATCCTCACTTCCCCATTGGCCGTCTGAATCGTCAGAGCAGAATCCGTGCGTTGTGTGATTGCTCCGGTGATGACTCGCCCGCTGATCGTGATCACGGTCGCCTGTCGAAAGTCAGCCGGCACGGCGGCACTCGGATCGACGATGTTCGACAGCAGGTACTGCAGGTTGCGGCGGTTCGCCCCGGTCAGCTCGGGACCGATCCTTCGTCCGTCGCCAAACAGCCGATGACAGTTCGAGCACGTTTTTCGGAACACCTCCCGTCCCGCCGCCAGATCGGCATGTGACAGACTGCCCGGAGTCAGCAGATCTTCGAGTTCCCGGATCCGACGAACGCGGTCGGCCGATGAACTTCGGACCGTTCCCCAGACGGCTTCGAGACGCTGCAGCAGAGCCGTGTCCTTGAGCGCCGCAATCTGCCGCGCCTGCGTCGCCGAGATGTCCGCTGCCGGAACCTCTTCACGTTCGACCGCCGCCAGCAGCAGACGCGCACTTGCAACTCGCCCCGTGAACACATCAATGGCCGCACGGCGTTCGTCGGACTCCATCTGCGGGTAGCGTGCGAGAATTGTTGCAAGCAGTTTCGAATCATTGATGCCGCCACTGGCCTGCAGAGCGGCGATGGTCAACGGGCCTCTGGAAATCAGGCTTCGCAGATCGGCAGCCAGTCCTGCCTCACGCCGGTTCGTCAGTCCCGCCAGCGCGGCCCGACGAGTGGCCTCGTTCTGCGTTCCGTCGTGCAGCACCTGCCGGATTCGTTCGACGGCCCCTGCGTCACCGATCGCTGCCGCGACAGTCAGAGCCGGGATGCGGACGCGTTCCTCGGAGTGATCGATCAGCCCGACAACGACGTCGCGAGCCGACTCCGGCACGTCTGCCGGTTTCAGCGTGTCCAGCCCGGCGACGAAGCCAGCGAGCAGGTCAGCAACGACGACCGGCTCCGGCGACTCAGCAGCGGCCTCAAACAACAGCGTGATCGCGTCGCGGGAATGCCCTGCCAGACGCCTGCCCACCCACTGCCGCAAGCGCTGCGACGCGACGGTCGCGAATGCGAGCCCCTGATTCGGTTTCTCAGCGACCGCTGGCTGAATCGCGTACCAGATCATCCGTTCGAGATTCGGATCTCTGGTTTCACGCTGCGCTACAAGTTGTGTCGCGACGTTGAGCCGCTGCTCGATCGGCAATCGCCGCAGAGCTGAGATCAGCTCCATGCGTACCAGCCACGATCGTTCGTCGGCAGCGGATCGCGCGGAGACCTGCGGCTTGTCAATGAAGGAATCAGGCGGGCCGAAACTCTGCGCGAGTTTCGCGACTCCGTGTGGGGTGTCAGCCAGCAGGCGCACCGCCCAGGCGCGGACGTGTTCGCTTTCGTGATCGAGCAGCGTTGCCAGCCAGTCGCTGTCCGCGCCGCCGGTCACGTACAGCGTCCAGAGTGCTCGCAACTTGCGAGTCACGTCCGGATTGCTGTCGAAGATCGCTCTTAGCCTCGCATGGACGGCGACCATTTGCTGACCGAAGGCCGCTCGTTCCTGCAGCAGTCGGCGAGCGTGGCGGACGTACCAGTCGTTGCGATGGAGCTGGTACTCGACAAGCTGCTCGTTCGAGGCCGCTGCCAGATCGACGTCGACGCGGATCGGGGCACCCCACGAGATCCTGTAGATACGACCGCTGGTCCGGTGAACGCCGTCGCGGTCGTGGCACTCGCCATTGTCCGACCAGTCGGTCAGGTACACGTCGCCGTCGGGCCCGTACTCCAGCGAGACGGCTCGAAACCAGGCATCGTCGGCGAGCAGGAAATCGTCAGCGTGCTCGCCGCGAAACGGGCCGCCGTCATCCCGCACCAGCCCATCGCGGTTGATCCGTCGCCCATGAATATTGCTGGTGAACAGCGAGCCGCGGTACTTCTCCGGCCAGCGGTCGCCCAGATAGATCATCGCGTCGCAGTGCGAATGTCCGCCGCCGAAGTCGTTGTTGCCCTCCGCCATGCGACCGGCCTTGTCCCAGGTCCCCGAACCCCAGTGCAGATGGTCGCTCGTCGCGGTCATGGCTTCGTAGACGAACGGGTCGGGATGGGCACCTCGATTCTTCCAGCGTTCGTAATGAGCGCCGGGAACGAGATGCCAGAGATGCTCGACCACGCTGGTCGTCAGAAATCCGTGCCCGTGATCATCAAAGTCGAGCCCCCACGGATTGATCGTTCCGTCGGCGACGACTTCAAACTCGTGCCGCGTCGGATGGTAGCGCCAGATCGAGCAGCTCAGCTCAAGCCGCTGGTCGTCTGGAGTTCCCGGCCGGCCCACCAGCGAAGGCTGCTTGATTCCGTGCCGGCCATACAGCCAGCCGTCCGGTCCCCAGGTCAGACCGTTGACGCTGTTGTGCTCGGCCTTGAGCGACCAGCCGTCAAGATGCACGACGGGCTCGCCATCCGGCGCGTCATCAAGGTCGCGATCGGGAATGAACGCGAGGTTCGGGGGCGCGGTGATCCACACGCCGCCGAAGCCGAGTTGCAGTCCCGTGAGGTGCGTCAGGCCGTCGCAGAAGACCCTGCGTCGATCGAGGACCCCGTCGCCGGTCGAGTCCTCGAAGATCAGAATCCGGTCGTGCATCTCGTCAGTGAATTGACTGCCGTTGTACGAGTAGCTCTCCGCGACCCACAGGCGACCACGATCGTCAAACGCAATCGCGATCGGCTGCCGCACGTCGGGTTCGGCCGCGGCCAGCGTCACCTGGAATCCATCCGGCACGCGTAACCGCTTGACGGCTTCCGCCGGCGGCAATGGATGCTCGCCCGCAGCCTGAGTGTTGGTTGGTGTGAAGTCATCAGCGACTGAGGACCAGGTCGCCACACTGCTCAGCAGCAAGGCAACAAGAACGGCGGGAAGGCGCGCAAGCATGAGCGACTTTCTTCCGAATGGAGCACGAAACGAAGTGCGAGACACGCCCCGTGATCAGAACGGTCGCCAATTGGACGTCGATCCCTGATCCGGGAATGTCGCGGACCATAATCGTCCAGATGGGACATCGTCGCGTCTGACGGTGCGCTCTCGCGATCAACCTCGTGATTGCCCTCGCGATCGACGCACCAGGTTCACGGCGGCAGGCTTGCCTTCGAGCGACGTCAAACCAGCGCGGCGTCAGATCAGGCCAGGAATGGGCGTGCCGTGGTAGATGTGGTGCGGCCGATTGACGGCGTCGTACCAGGCGGCAGTGCGGGGAATGCCGAGTGCTTCGTAAATGGTGGCCGCCATATTCTCCGGCGTCTGCGGCGACTCAACGGGAAACCCGCCCTGCTCGTCCGAGGCGCCGACCACGTTCCCGCCGGTCACGCCTCCGCCGGCAAAGAAGACCGTCTGCACCTTGCCCCAGTGGTCACGGCCGGGAAACTCGTAGTACTTCGGCAGGTGCGAGATCTTCGGCGTCCGCCCGAACTCGCCCGCCATGACGACCAGCGTGTCGTTCAACATGCCGGATTCGTGCAGGTCGTCGAGCAGCGCCGACACGGCCCGGTCGGTCGGCGGGAAGAGCTTGTCCTTCAGGTGCGGAAACGCGTTGCCGTGCGTGTCCCAGGTCTCGTCGTTCCCAAGATTGACCTGCACGAGATTCACGCCCGCCTCGACCAGCCGCCGAGCCATCAGACAAGACCAGCCGAACGAGTTTCGACCGTAGCGCTCCTGCGTCTTGTCGTCAGCACTCGTCACATCAAAGGCATGCTTGATCGAGGGATCGCTGAGCAGCGAGATCACGCCCTGACGATGACGATCAAAGTCCTCGACATGCGCGTGCGTTTCGAGAAACTGCCGCTGCTGCTCAAGCTCGCCGAGAAGCCCGACGCGCTTCTTCAGAGCCGCCTGCGTGACGCCGTGCGAAAGTGACAGATTCGGAGCCTGAAAAACGCGTTTGTCTTCGTTGCCACGTTCCTGATGATCGAACTCGAACTCGGGAAACGCTCCGTAAGACGTGTTGTGAAACGGCGACGCTTCGATGAACCACGGGTCACGGTGCGGCCCCATGATTCCTGCGAACTGGCCGGGGATCGTGCGTCCGGAGTAATGCACCAGCCGCTCGGGCAGCACGACGGCTGGCGGCAGGTTGTTGCGCGAGCGCGTCGCGTCCCCCGCCACGGAAGCTATCGACGGCCAGTTGAACGCGTTGGGGCCACTTCCGCTGAACGACGGCGGAAGCATTGTCCGACCGGTCAGCATGATGTGATGGCCGGCTGAATGTTCGTTCGACGAATGAGTCAGCGACCGGCAGAGCGCCCACAGATGGCTGCGCTGAGCAAGCAGCGGCAGGTGCTCGCAGATCTGAATGCCGGGTGTCGAGGTCGTGATCGGAGCGAACTCGCCACGAACCGTGTCAGGCGCCAGCGGCTTCATATCGAAGCTGTCCTGCTGCGCCAGTCCTCCGCTCAAAAAGATGTAGATACAGGTCTTCGCTCGCCCACCTGGCCGCGATCCATCAGTTGCCGGTGCGGCCCGCAGCGCATTGAGATGATTGGTCCCAAGGCCCAGCAGTCCGACGGCCCCGGCCTGAACGGCGGCACGGCGTGAAATTCCAATTGGATGCTGGCACGAAAGGTTGCGGCGAGTCATGGAACAGGTCCGCGAATGGCAGGTCGGCGGGAAGTCATTGGCAAGAGCGGCGAGCACGCGGGCCATGATGCCGGTGCCCGACCGGCACGTCTACCGCGATCTCAGAATCAATCCCGCGATCGCACGACGAGCGGGAATCGCAAGGACAATTGCGAACGTCACTCGAACCCGCGCGCCTCCGCCGCCCGTCCGCTACACTTCGGGCTCCCACACATGGCGACAATGCCCAAGGCGACGTAACCGCGGCAGGCGCGACAACGCCTCCCCCGATCAGGGAAGACACGACGAGGCCCTCAACGGAATGACCGGCTCAGGCACACCACATCCGGCAGCACCGACAGACAACAGCCAGCCGCCCTCACCAGCGAGCGCCACGTCGGCGAGCACAACGTCAGCAAATGCCATCCCGGCGAACGCGAGGAAGCACTGGTTCTTTCCCGGCTGGACGATGCTCGCGATCTCGGCGGCCGGGCAGTACATGTCGGCTCCGGGACAGTCGTATTCCGTCGCGGCGATCAAGGATCCGATGCGGGCCGGGCTCGGCATTTCCGAGACGGATTTCTCGCTGGCTTATGGTTGTGCCACGCTGCTGAGCGCGGCGCTGCTGCCGACCTTCGGCCGTCTCGTCGATCGATTCGGCGCTCGCGTCATGCTGCCACTGATCGCGACCGGCCTCGGAGCCGCCTGCCTGCAGATGTCGCGCGTCAACTCGCTGATCGATCTGTATGTCGGCTTCGCCTTCGTGCGGACGCTCGGCCAGGGAGCCATGTCGCTGGTCTCCGTCTGGCTGATTGGAGAGTGGTTCGAGCAACGCCGCGGCATGGCGACGGCCATCGCGGGACTCGGCGGCGGCCTGTCGGTGATGACGGTGCCGCTGATCAACAATCGGATCATTGAGCATTCCGGCTGGGAGGCGAACTGGGTCGCTCTGGGCCTCGCCGCGTGGGTGATCCTCGTCCTGCCGGGCGTGCTGCTGATCCGTGATCGTCCGGAGGACCTCGGACTCCACCCGGACGGGCTCGACCCCGATCCCCCCTCCGCTGCAGAACCGGCACGCGATGCGTCGTCTGAACCGCCGGAAACTGGTGACATCGCCGCCGCACAGGTTCCATCAGAACAAAGGCCGCCAGAACAGATCTCATCAGCACAAGGGCCGTCGACCGAGGGACCATCCATCCTGTCCTATGCGGATTCGTGGACGGTGGCCGAGGCGATCCGTAACCCCACGTTCTGGAAACTGCTGTCGGTGCCGACGACGTCCGGCCTTGTAGGCACGGGACTCGTTTTCCATCAGGTCGCACTGCTCGGACAGCACGGCCTGCTTCCGTGGCAGGCGCTGGGGCTCATGACCATCCAGGCGGGCTTCGCAACCGCGATGACGTTTCCCGTCGGCTATCTGACCGACCGGGTGCAGAACCGCTTCATTCTTTTCGTCGCGATGTGCCTCCTGGCGACCGCCACGCTGCTGGTCCTGAACCTGCCCGCCGCCTGGCTGGCAATCGTTTACGCTCTACTGCTGGGCATGCACGGCAGCATCATGCGCAGCACGGCGAACGTCATCTGGATCAATTACTACGGTCGCGCGCATCAGGGCGCGATCCGCGGCGTCGCCTGGGCGATGATGATCTTCGGAGCCGCTCTCGGCCCGTTCCCGCTGGCGATCTCGATCGACCACCTCGGCACATACGCCCCGGCTCTTTACGGGCTCCTCACCCTGCCGGCCCTTGCCGCTCTCGCCGTCTGGACCGCGACACCACCAGGCAAGCCACCGCGAGAACACCAGCCTGACGACCGAAAGCCAGCCTGATCATGGACGCTGGCGTCGCTGGATTCGCCCGAATTCAGAGGCTCACGGTTTCCGGTAAACCACGCCCTCTTTCATCACGAACACGACGTCGCGCGTCGCTGTGATGTCCTCGATCGGGTTGCCCGTCACGGCGACAACATCAGCAAGCTTACCGGGTTCCAGCGTGCCCAGCCGATCGTCGATCTTCAGCAGCCGCGCAGCTTCCAACGTCGCGCACTGGATCGCCCGCATCGGAGCCATGCCGCCTTCCACCATCCACTGAAATTCCTGAGCGTTCTCACCATGCGGCGAGACTCCGGAATCCGTCCCAAAGGCAATCTTCACCCCACCCTTGACCGCGCGAGCAAACATCTGCCTGGCAACGGGACCGATCGCCGCCGCTTTCGGACGCACGATGTCCGGAAAGAAACCGTCGACCTGAGACTTCTCCGCCACCCAGATGCCGGCGGAGATCGTCGGGACAAGATACGTGCCGCGTTCCTTCATCAGCTGCATGACTTCGTCAGTCATGTACGTCCCGTGCTCGATCGAATCGACGCCCGCCAGCACGGCGCGCTTCATGCCTTCCGTCCCGTGAGCGTGAACGGCGACCGTCATGCCGTAGTCCTTCGCGGTGTCGACGATGACCTGCAGCTCGTCCTCGCTGAACTGCGGGTTCTGGCCGTTCGCCGCCAGACTGAGCACGCCGCCGGTCGCCGTCAGCTTGATCAGATCCGCGCCGTCCTTGTACCGCTGCCGGACGGCCTTGCGAGCATCGTCGGGGCCGTTGACGACGCCCTCGACCGGGCCAGCGTCTCGGCGGAAGTCGCCCTTCAGACCGTTCGTCGGATCCGCGTGTCCGCCGGTTGTCGCCAGCGATTTCCCCGACGTGAAGATGCGCGGGCCGACAATCCAGCCGGCATCAATCGCCTTGCGGAGCGACACTGAATTAACTCCGTTATCGCCGAGATCGCGAACCGTCGTGAAGCCGGCCATCAGCGTGCGTTCGGCGTAGACCGTCGACCGCAACGCGTAGTCCGCCTCGTTCATGAAGAACTTGTCCGAGTACACCTTCGCGTGGAACTCCGACATCAGATGCGTGTGCATGTCCATCCAGCCGGGCGTGACCGTGCAGTCCTTCAGGTCGATGACCGAATCGCCCGCGCCGCCTTGAGCATATCCCTGGTCGATCGAGACGATCTTCCCATCGTCGATGACCAGCGACATTTCGGAGTGCAGCTTGCCATCGTGACCGTTGATCAGACGCCCGGCGTGAATGATTGTCGCCGCGTCGAGCCTGATCGCGACGCCCAGCAGAAGAAACACCGTGAGAGTCGTCTTCCACGCCATATCGATGCTCCAGTTCTTCAGTGACCAGTTTCGCGAAGGGGGGCGAGACTCGCTGAAAGTTTCCAGGGCATCGACGTCACGACGAGGCCGCGAGTGTTTCCCGGAAGACCGCTTTCCAATCCGCGCGTCGTTGACCGAGAAAGACTCGCCCGCCTGAAATTCATCGCCCGTCGCGAGCGGCAATGCCGTGCCGCGTAGTTGACTGTCTTTCCGCCCGGACAGCCACCTTCAGGCCGGTCCGTCATCCCGCGAGCCATCCCGCCGAGCATCATCCCGCCGAGCCACCGCCAGCCGCACGAGCGCCGCGACACAGGCCAGAAACGTGACCGCATACACCCAGCGCCAGACGACGTGCCAGGCCCCCGGCTCAAACGCCGCCCCGAACCCGAAGACACAGAAGCACGCCAACGGTGCAAACACGAGCGCCGCCATAAACCGCACCGGCGCCGTCAGACTCCCCGCCCGCAACACAGCCACCAGCGCCAGCAGCAAAGCGACGGTTCCGAGCATCAGGCTGTAGATCAAAGCGGGAGGCATGGCGTCACTCTACGACCTGTAAATCACAAACGACCATCCGGTGGTCGGAATACTTCGTTCTGACGGCGACCGCTCCGTCTGGCTGAAGGCCAATGCTGGCCCAGAATTCTGTAGGGTGCGTGCAGCGGGCGAGCACCAGGAACGGTGCGTTACGCGGGCAGCCGGTCGTTCAAGCCTGGCTTCCCAACGCGTGAAGCTGCCCGCGTAACGCACCACTGTCTCAAATCAGCCCGCTCCACGCACCCTACGGAAACTTCAAAGTAGAGCTGTTCGTAATCGTTGAATGGCAGAAGCTGGACTCGCCAACTGATCGGCGGCTCGCTGATCCGGCACGCTGGAAACATCGAGTACGCCTCGTGGTAGTTGTGCAGCGCGAGCCCGATCTGCTTGAGATTGTTCTTACAGGCCGACCGAGCTGATGGACCGTAAAACTTGCACACATACGATGGCAGCAACAGAACATACATAACGATCGGCAGGCAGATGACACCGAACGTGCCCGCGAGTTCCAACAGGCGTGCCGCTTGCGACAGTCGAATCACTTCGCGATTGCACGCATAGAATGCGACGGTCGCTGCAGTCAGCCCAACCGTTGTGATAAAGGGCCCAGCAGCAGCCCTGTGACGCCAGTTGCTGGAGAACTCCTCGGGATAGCTCAAAGCAAACCAGACATTCGCCAGGCAGAACAGCCCCCACAGAACGCAATACAATGGGACTGGCTTTTTCCGATACGTCATAGCCAGCGGAACGACCGTGGCCATGATTTGAAGCGCAACGACCATCGCCAGTTGCACGCTCTCAGCTGAGCCCCAGCGAAACGGTGGCGGGAAGGCGTGTTCCATTTCTGATTCTCCGAGCGGGAGTGCGTGGCCAGGGTTTCACGCTACTTGTCGGAGTGGCCTTCGCTCAAGTCCTCTAATGGCTCGCGGAGCAGCTTTGCCTCGGTCGAGCCCTGCAGGCGGGTGATGGTCTTTTTCCGGGCGGCAATCGACTTCTCGTCGGTGTGGATGCCGAACTGCAGGGTGAACGATCGGGTTTCCTGCGGGGCGAGTTTCTGCAGGCGACCGGAGCGGCGTTCAACGCTGCGGTTGTATGGGTAGCCGGTTGCCGGCTCGATCCCGGTCACGTACCCGTCCCGTTCATCGGCGGTGTTCTTCCAGACGGTCAGGTACGGCAGCTCTTTCGTCGACCAGGCGACCGACGTTGCGGCTGTGGCTCCCGGATTGGTGAGCAGCGCCAGCGAATGGCCGTGTTCATTGGCGAGCGGCTCGAACAGGTAGACCTCTTCGATGAAACCCTTCGTCGGCGGCGCGTACGTCGACCACTGGTCGATCGACTTTGCGGCGTGAGCGTTCATCGGGGCGATCTGTTTCGCAGCGACATGAATCTTCGAGCCGCCGCCGAGCAGTGGGGCTCCGTAGTTTCCGTGATAGATGAGCTGAAACTCCTGCGGGTACGCGCCTTCGTTGGTGACGGAATCGCGAATCTGAAACGTCGTCGAATCCGGCCACAGAATCAGTTCCGTCTTCAACAGCAGCTTCGGTCCATAAAACATCCGCTCGGCGACCTCGCCACGGATCTTCAGCCGGAATGGCGGGTGCTCTTCGACGACGATCTCGACATTCGACGCCGGAATGTTGCCGATTTTTCCGTGCAGCGTGAGCATCATCTCGGCGGTGTCGCCGGTGTTCGTCGTGAACCTGTCCATACCCGGATGGCCGGCGAATTCGAGGCCGCAGCGCACCATCCACTCGTTGAAGCCTTCCAGCCAACCAAGCCCGCCGCGGCTTTCGAGATTGATGAACTGCGGATGCACGACGTCTTTGACCGGCGAGTTCCAGCCCAGCCGCACGTCTCCCGCCACGACTTCGAGAATATTCATCCCGCGCGTCGGCACGACGGTGATCTTCAGTTTGCCGTTGTCGACGGTCAGCAGTTCAACGCCTTCGCTCTTGCCACCGTGCAGCGTGACCTTGCTGATGTGGTACGGCAAATCGTCGAGCGTCTCGCTGAAAACGTCCCGGCGCTGACTGGAGAACAGCAGCTTCTCTTCTTTGGCCGCGACATCGTCGATCAACACGGGATCAACTTCCTGGCCGCGAACTTCCGGAACGAACAAGCCGGTTCCCCAGGCGACCACCAGAACAGAACGCAGAAGGGACGAGACTCTCATGGGAGATCCATTTCATTCACAGGAGCATTGCGTCGGACAGAACTGAGTGAGAACCGAAGGCAAAAGTCTCCGAAGAGGCCGCCGGGCTTCGTTGCCTTCTCCGCTTCTGTTGAACATCTGCAGGCGACGCTCAGCAAACGAACGCGTGCCGTAGTTCTGGCGAGCCCGCTGCTGCCTGCGGTCACGACAGCGTCTCAACCGGACGGCGTTTCGACATGCGGATTTCGTTGGCCTGCGAATTGAACTCGACATCGTCCATAAACGTGCGGATCAGGAGCAGTCCGCGACCGCTGACCCGCTGCAGGTTGCTGGGATCGGTCGGGTCGGGAATGACATCCGGATCGAAACCGCGGCCTTCGTCACGAATCGTCCACGTCGCCCGATCGCGGGAGAAGCTCGCCGTCAGATGCACCTTACGTTCCGAGTACGGCGGTTCGGAGCGCCGCTGCGCCGCCAGCTCGACGTACTCGTTCCCCAGCCCTTCCCGCAGTGCCGAATCGAGTTCCAGGTTCCCATGCTCAATCGCATTGACCAGTGCTTCCTGCAGGGCTGTCGAAATCCGCACAATGTCCGCTTCCTCGAACAGGTCGAGCCGCCGCATCTGAGTCTGCATGTGCGAAATCAGCGGCCGCAGCGCCGCCACGCTGTTGTCGAGTTCGAAGGCCAGCTCGACATTGACCAGACTTTCCAGCACCCGCGCCTCGTTCCGCTCGACCGTCGACACACCAATCACCGTGCGGATCGTCTCTTCGAGATCGCGGACCAGATTCTTTTTCGGCACGTAGCTCGCCGCGCCCTTCTGCAGCGCCGCGACGGCGATTTCCTCGTTCCCATGAGCGGTCATTAGAACGACGGGAATGTTGCGGTGCTCGCGGCGGAGCGTCTCGACCAGCTCCAGGCCGTCGATCTTCGGCATCACCAAATCCGTGACAACCAGATCGGGTGGCGACTCACGAAGCTGATCAAGGGCGTCCCGGCCATCCTCGGCGAAGACCAGCTCGAACTCAGCCTGAGCCAGGCAGCCCCCGACAAGCCGACGGTCGACAGCCGAGTCATCCACGATCAGTACAGTCGTCATGCAGTGCCCTTTTCCGAAACGCAGCCCGACTTCGCCTGAACGCCCAGCAACATCCGCCTCGCGTAACGCATCAGCCGCGAAACCCGACGAGTAAGTTGTGACGCCCGTCGCCACGGATTGTTGGACAGTCATTCTTCCGTGACAAGCGGACCGGACCTCGTTCCCCTATTGGTCGCTGCCGAAACGTGCCGCTACGATACCAGGGTCCGGACCGCCGCAGATCGCCTGTCTTCAG
>Ga0209578_10002560_pt1 | contig 14861 bp, 12 predicted proteins | sample tdAd472_FD_187127 | JGI IMG/M metagenome (GOLD analysis project Ga0209578, IMG submission 187127) | Marine sediment microbial communities from the Atlantic coast under amendment with organic carbon and nitrate - tdAd47.2 (SPAdes)... | ecosystem: Environmental > Aquatic > Marine > Coastal >...
TGAGGCGAGTCCGATGGCGAGGATTGACGCGAGGCAAAAGCGGCTTCCGGCTCGAAGCATGTCGTTAGACTCCGATGATTGCATAGGTAAAGCAAGGCGATCTTGTCCGGTTTGCCGGCATAAACCGCGAATCTGTCAGAATACTGTAAGCAGTGTGGACCAGCACGCTTGTTTGTGCCACCCGAGTGCTCACAATTGCGTATGGAAGTGCGACCGGTTTCGGGTTTCACCCTTATACGGACGATACGGGGAGTACCAGTTGTCCGGCTGCTCCCCGTCACCTGCCCGACGACCGCGTCAGACCGAAAGCAGATCCCATGAACAAGCCGCTTCTCATCGCTCTCGTCATCGGCGCGCTCGGCGTTGCGGGCATCGCGGTGATGTCTACCGGCGGGAGTGATCCCGGCCAGCCCGTCCGCGTTGGGCTCACCCGGCCCAACATCGGCGTTGACCGGACCGACGGCTCGTCGGCCGCCGGACTTCCCATGATCGGCGATTCCCGGGCGAGCCTCCGGAGCGTCAATCAGGGGAGCAGTTTCGCGAACTACGGTGGCCCGCTCGCGGCGGAGACACCCGATCGCTTCGACGATTCGCTGAGTTCACCGTCCAACAGTTCCGGCAACAGCAGCGGCGGCGTCATCAACCGGCCTCGGACAAACCCAAACCGGCCCGATGCAAATGATCGCGGCGGTGGTCGCGCGGACGACGCCCGCCAGCGCGCAGGTCAGCAATCTTCGCGTCCCGGTGCCGGGGGTGGCGCCGGTGCCGGGGGCCCCGGTGTCTCGGCACCTGCTCTCGCGAACCCGGCCCCCCCCATGCCGCCTTCTGGACCGACCGGTCCGGACCTTTCCGGATTGCCTCCCGGCCTGATCATTCCTGACGGGCTGCCTCAGAGCGTGATCGATGTCCTCATCGATGCCGCCAACCGCGGCGTCTTCGACGGCGGCGGAGGAGGCTCCGGCGGGGGCGGAGGCTCCGGCGGCGGCGGCGGCGGCGGTGGTGGATCCGGTGGCGGTGGCGGTGGCGGTGGCGGTGGCGGTGTCATCATCGGTGGCGGCGGCGGGAGCGACGGCCCCCAGGCGCAATTGGTCTGGGTTGATGCCCCAATCTCCGGCTGCAGCAACCTCTCTGGACAGCGCACCCGTGACCTATACATCCGTCTGACGGCCCCCGCGCGCGTGCTGTCCGTCGACTCCGGCGTCGGCTCGCCGGGCATGACCATCGCCGGCGCGGGATTCACACAGGTCAGTCGAGCCCCGAACCCCATCCACACGCCTCCAAGCCAGTTCGAGATCCTCCAGAATCCCTGCGCCGAGTTTGACACGTACCTGGCCTTCGGACCCGCGAATCCCGCGTTTCTCGGTGGCGATCCCATCTACGACCCGACCTTGAATGCCCAGTGGTTCGGCATTCTTGTGCAAGCGGCGCAGAATCCGTCGCTCTTCGGCGACAACGCCTATTACCTGCGTCTCGGCAGATTCACCGCTCCCGACAGCCAGGTCACGATCGGCGGTCAGATCACGGTCGCGACCGCGCCCGCTGGCGGCGGGCTCCCCGTCAACCGCTCCCTGGCCGTCCCCAGTTGGTCAGAACCCAACGGCGGCCTCGACGACGGCGATGACGACAACGGAGGGTCGGACGGCGGTGGCGGAGACGACGGGACGGACGGCCCGGACGGAGATGGTGGCGACGACGGCGACGGCGGTGGTGACGGCGGCGGCGGAGGTGGCGGGGGCGACGACGGTGACGACGACGGCCCCACCGGCGATGTCAGCGCGATCACGCTCGTCTGGCACGAGGTCGATAACGGCGGCTGCACCGCTGATGTCGACGGCGACATGGTCAACGACATCGATCTCACGACCGCTCGCACCTTTGACCTTTTGATGCGCTCCCCCACTCCGGATCGCCTCATCGGCGCCGCGACCGGAACGGGCGGCGCCTCCGCGTTCTCAGTTGTGGTCGGCGGCCCGATCATCCAGTTCCCGGGAGTGGAAAACTCCAACACACTCCCGAGCGCTGCCGACATCGCCGCCGAACCGTGCCTTGAGTTCGACACCTACCTTGCAGTCGGCACCAGCCCGGACGTGATGTTCCTCTCCGGCGAGCCTGATCCGGACTCCTGGCCCACATTTCTGTCCACCGAGTGGGTCACCGACGCGACCGTCATCGCCCAGCAGGACAGTTCCACGTTCGGCGACAACGCCTATTACGCCCGATTGATGCGACTCACCGTCGGCGGCCCTTCGAGCATCGTTGGCGAAGTCCGGCTCACGGTCGTGCCCGCCGGATTCTCGTCTGCGGTGCAGACGCTGCCACTGGCTGTGCCAGCGTTGCCGTAGGCGTTTTCAGCCAAACAGGCGATCAAGCGCCTCCCGGTAGCGCTGGAGCGTTCCTTCGACGACTTCGTCCGGCAACTCCGGCCCGAGGCCGTCCGGGCCGGCGGTCTTGTCCCACCGACCGCTGTCGGTGAGCGTCTGCAGGTAATCGCGGACGAACTGCTTGTCGTAACTGACCTGCTCGCCCCCGGGCTTCCATGTGTCGGCCGGCCAATAGCGGCTCGAATCCGGCGTCAGCACTTCGTCCACGACGATGGGGAGCTCGCCCGAGCGCTGGCCGTCTGATCCGAGCGAGTACCCGAACTCGAACTTGGTGTCGGCGAGGATCACGCCGCGCTTCGCCGCATATTCGTGCGCTGCGTGGTAGATCGCCAGCGATGTATCGCGCAGTTGTTCCATGGTTTTCCGCCCGGCGATGTCGCAGGCCCGCTCGAAGTCGATGTTCTCATCGTGCTCGCCAAGTTCGGCCTTCGTCGCGGGAGTGAAAATCGGTTCCGGGAGGCGGCTCCCTCGCTGCAGCCCCTCCGGGAGGGGGACGCCGCACACGGACCGGGTCTGCTGATACTCCTTCCAGCCTGAACCGTCGAGGTAGCCCCGGACGACGCACTCCACCGGGACGACCTCGCATCGCCGGCCGATGCACACCCGGCCGGCCAGATTGCCGATTTCGTCCTCGCTAAGCCCGTAGGCAGGAAGATCGGTCGCCTCGAAGGACAAGACATGGGTCTCGGCGAGGCCCTGATCCCGGATAAAGTCGAACCAACGCCGGGACATTTCGGTCAGAAGCCGCCCCTTGCCGGGCACCGGGGTCTTCATGACCACATCGAAAGCACTGAGGCGGTCGCTCGCGACGATCAGCAGTGCCGCTGGGGCATCCGGTCCGCGATCCGGCAGTTCGTAGACATCGCGGACCTTCCCCTGTCTCCTGTTGGGCAATGGAAGATGGGTTTCGAAGACGGCGATGGCGGAACTCGGCATACTTCGACATCGTACCGGAGCGGAATGGGACCGGCCCGAAAGGCCGAGACGCGATCTCCCAGAGATGGTCAAGGCGAACGCAACCGTTTCGCGCCGCAGTGCTTGCAGACGGCGACGCGGTCGCGACAATGGCCGGGTGATTCGGGCGTGAACCGTTCCCACGCCGCTATTGACGGAAAGGCCAAGCCAGCCCGATGCTTCGTTTCGCAGTCTTTGACGATTTCGGGCCGGCAAACGCGTGGGAGCTGCGCCGAGCGTATCTGATCGGCAAGGACAACCTCGCGGTCCCGAGCCAGATCAAGTTCCAGGATGGCATCATCGAGTGTCGCAAGGCATCCCCGGACGCCGCGGCGCTGTCTCTCCAGTACAACACCAAGGACTGGGGTCTTCTGACGCTGCGCACGACGCTCCTCCCGGATCGCGAGCAGCCGGTGCTGCTCGACCTGGAACTCGCACGCCACCGGATCATGCTCGTTCTCGACAAACTCGAGGAGTGGGGACTCGCGTCGCTGCTCGAGCCCGACGACCCGATCATGATCGAACTGAACGCTGCCCGAGACCTGTTCACGGATGCGCTTGTCGAACCGTCCGCCCCTTTCGGGCACTTTGCACCAAAGATGGCCCAACTCGCCTCCGACGCGCTCTCTCGCGCGATTGCGGCCTCAGAGCACCTCGCGCAGCGACAGGCCGAGCGTCAGTTCGAACAGCGCTACACCGTCGCCCAGACAGTGGAGGAGAAGAGCAGATCCCAATACCTGCCTCAGTTTGGTTGTGCGGTGCACAACGAGCGATTCGCCCCCCCGCTTCAGAAGGTCATCCAGTCGACCTTCCAGTTCATCGTCAGCCCGATGCGCTGGAACGACATCGAAGAGAACGAGGGCTCGTATTCATTTCAGGCCACCGACCGCTGGATCGAGTGGGCGGTGCGCGATGCACGTCTGCCGGTCGTCAGCGGCCCGCTGCTCGATCTGAGTTCGCGCAGCGTGCCCGAATGGCTGACGATCTGGCAGCACGACTACGAGACGCTCCGGGAATTCGCCTACGAGCACGTGAGCCGGGTCGTGAAGCGATACCGCAAGGCTGTCACGAGATGGACCGCCATCAGCGCCCCCACCGTCGCCGATGGGGTTCAGCTCTCCCTTGACCAATGGGTCGACCTGACACGCCTTGCCGTCGTGGCGATCCGCAAGGGCGCCGCGAACACTCGGGCGGTCGTCGAGATCCCCGCGCCTTTCGGCGAACACCCCGGCGGCGACGAGACAATGGTTCCCCCGACCTTCTTCGCCGAGATGCTGCTCCACGCCGGCGTCGAGGTCGACGCGTTCGGCCTGCGTATCCAGATGGGTGACCATGTGCCGGGCCGGAGTTGTCGCGACCTCATGCAGGTTTCGGCGATCATCGATGAGTTCTCTCGATTCGAGCGCCCACTGCACATCACCGCCATAGGCGCTCCGTCGGAACCTCAGGGTGACCGCTCGGAGCATAATTCGCCGGAGCCGGGGTACTGGAAGGCACCATGGTCGGGCGAGCAGCAGGCCGAGTGGATGCTGAACGCCGTAACCATCGCCGCTTCAAAGCCCTTTGTACGCACCGTCGCGTGGCAGGCGCTCTACGACACAGAGCGCTGCTCTCCCGAAATGAACGACGGCGGGTTGATCACGCGCGACGGTCGCGCCAAACCGGCCCTGCGCTGCGCCAGCGATATCCGCCAGTCGATCCGCAAGGGCATCGCCCCTACCGTGTATGCCAGCGAAGCCGCGAGTACAGCCTGAGCCGACGCATCGACCGAACGGGCCCGAATCCGGTGCGCTATACCGCCTCGGTGCCCTCTGCCTCATTCTCCTGGCGGTCCTGGTGAGTGTGCGGCTGTGGTCGGTTCCACCGATCGACCGCCTCCCAGCCGCGCCGCCAGCGATCGCTCCGATCGATATCAACGCCGCGACCGAAGCGGAACTTAGCGCGCTGCCTCGCATCGGTCCGGCCCTTGCTCGTCGCATCGTCGAAGACCGGGCTGTCTCCGGCCGATTCGCGTCGGTCGACGATCTGGACCGCGTGCCGGGCATCGGACCGCGGACGGTAGAGGCGATCCGACCCCACGCCGTAGCTCGCTGACCGGGCTAGACTGCACTCAGAACACTCGGCCAAACCGCGGGCGACCATGCGCGCGGCGGAGAACGCGCGTGCGCACGGGAAACGCCTATTTCGACCTGATCGCGACCGACGAGGGTGTTTCGGCCCTCTCGCAGCGCCTTGAGGGGGGCGGGCATCACTTTGCCCACGGCGTCATCGGCTCCAGCACACGACTGGTCAGCGCAGCGATCAGCAAGCGTACGAATCGCCCGATCCTCATGACGGTCGCCCACCTCGACGAGGCCGACGACACCGCCGAGGAACTCGCAGCGGTCGGTGTCGACGCGAGCGTGCTGCCCGCCCTCGAGGTGCTGCCCGGCGAATCAGCGGTCAGCCTCGACCTGTTCGCCCGGCGTCTCGCCCTGATCCGACGGATCCACGAGGGGACCGACCTTCCCCAAGCGATCGTCGCGCCCGTGCAGAGTCTGATGCAAGGTGTCCCACGCCCGCAACGACTGGCGGAACTCACGCTGTCGCTCCTCAACGGCGCGGAGATCGGCCCGGACGCGCTCATCAACTGGCTGGGCAACACGGGGTACCAGCGCCTCGACTCGATCGAGGAGCCGGGCGACTTCGCGGTGCGCGGCGGCATTATTGACATCTTCCCGCCCCCCGGCGGATCGAGCACCCTGCCCGTCGGCAACGGCGAGTCGCTCCCGTTCCGCGTGGACTTCTTCGGCGACGAGATCGACTCGATCACGGAGATCGATCTCGACACGATGGGCTCGGATCGGCGCCTGGACCGCGTCGACCTTGTCGGTTCCAGCCAACGCGAGGGCGAGCAATCGGTCCTGACCGGCGACGAAGTAAACGTGCTGGATGTGCTGAAGGCCAGCGGGTTCCGCGATGCCGTCGTCATCGTGTGCGACACGATGGAAGTCACCGAGCAGGCCCGCGGCTACTATGAGCGCGTCATCAACGCCAAGGGCATCGACGGCCCGCCCGAGGTCATGCGTCGGCTGCGATCGAACTTTCACGCACTTTGCGAGATCAACCAAACCGACATCGGCGCGGACGACAGCGCGATCGAACTACCCGTCGAACCGTTGCCCGAGTTCCCTCGCGACGCCAGCGAAGCCGCCGCCCAACTCGGCGAGCTCACCGCCTCGGCCCGCGTCATCGTGTGCCCCCAAAGCGAGGCCGAGAACAAGCGGTGCAGCGAACTGATCCGAGAGTTCTGCCCCGCGGAGCAGGCGCTTCGCATCGAGCAACAGATCGGCTACGTGCATCGCGGCTTCGCGTGGAGCCCGAACGGGCCCGGCACGACGCTGGTCATCCCCTACCACGAGCTGCTGCACCGATTCCACACGCGCCGGCGCACGTCGCGTTACCGCAGCGCTTCGACGGACAAGAGTGCCAGCGAGACTTTCCTTCAGCTCGAGCCCGGCGACATCGTCGTCCACACAGAGCACGGCATCGCCCGCTTCGCCGGGCTGCGTCACATGGCGGTCAAGGGCCCCAAGCAAACCGCGGAACAGAGCGCCGATGAGAAGCTTCGTCAGGCTGGCACGGCGCTCGGCAACGCGAAGCAGCGCCGCGAAGCCAGGCGTGCCGCCGAAGGCAAGTACGAAGCATCGGGCCGGACCGAAGAGTTCCTGACGCTTGAGTTCGCCAAACGAGCCAAACTCCATGTCCCGGTGACGCAGATCGACAAGGTGCAGAAGTACGTCGGTGGCGGCGGTCGCGACCGCCCGCCGCTTTCCGTACTCGGCGGGAAGAAGTGGCAGGCTCAGAAGGACCACGTCAAAGAATCCGTCAAGGACCTCGCGGCGGAAATGCTGCGCGTGCAGGCCGCTCGCGAGTCGATGCCCGGCATCCGCTTCCCCGCGGATACCCCGTGGCAGACCGAGTTCGAGGAAGAGTTCCCGTACGACGAGACCGAAGACCAGCTCAGCGCGCTCGGGGCGATCAAGCGCGATATGGGGCGGACGCAGCCCATGGACCGCCTGCTCTGCGGCGATGTGGGCTACGGCAAGACCGAAGTGGCGATCCGCGCCGCGTTCAAGGCCGCCGAGTTCGGCAAACAGGTCGCGGTGCTCGTGCCAACCACGATCCTGGCCGAGCAACACGGACGCACGTTCAGCCAGCGATTCGCTGACTATCCATTCCGCGTCGAAACGCTCAACCGCTTCAAGACGCGTCAGCAGCAGAACGAGATACTCAAGCGCGTTCGCACCGGCCAGGTTGATGTGCTCATCGGCACGCACCGCATCCTCAGCAGCGATGTGAAGTTCTCCGATCTTGGGCTCGTCATCGTCGACGAGGAGCAGAAGTTCGGCGTTGAGGACAAGAACAAACTCCTGCAGCTCAAGCTCACGGTGGATGTGCTCACGCTTAGCGCCACGCCCATCCCCCGCACGCTCCACATGTCCATGCTCGGTCTGCGCGATATCTCGTCGCTGTCGACGCCGCCTATGGACCGGCGGGCGGTCGTCACCGAGGTGATCCCCCACAACACGAAGCGCATCCGCCACGCGATCGAGCGCGAACTCGCTCGCGAGGGGCAGGTCTACTTCGTGCACAACCGCGTGCACAACATCAAGTCGGTCGCCGATGACATCCGCCGTCTCGTCCCGGACGCCCGGATCGTGATCGGACACGGCCAGATGCCCGAACGCGAGCTCGAAGAGGTCATGCGCACCTTCATGGACCGTCGCGCGGACATCCTTGTTTCGACCACCATCATCGAATCCGGCATCGACATCCCCACCGCCAACACGATGCTGATCAACGACGCCCATATGTTCGGCCTTGCCGACCTGCACCAGCTTCGAGGTCGGGTGGGCCGCTACAAGCATCGGGCCTACTGCTATCTTCTCCTCCCGCCGGACAAGCCCGTGCCGGACATCGCGAAAAAGCGACTGCGCGCGATCGAGGAGTACTCGATGCTCGGTGCGGGCTTCAAGATCGCGATGCGCGATCTCGAAATCCGCGGGGCCGGAAACCTGCTCGGCGCCGAACAATCCGGGCACATCTCGGCGGTTGGCTACGATATGTACTGCAAACTGCTCGACCAGGCCGCGAAGGAACTGCAGGGCGAGCCGACCGGTGCGGTGTCGGAGACGACCGTGAGCATCGGCGTCACCGGGAACCTGCCGAAGAACTACATCCCGTCCGACGCTCGTCGACTGGAGGCCTACCGGCGTCTCGCGCTGGCCGAGTCGCCCGAAGCCGCCGACGCAGTCGAGGAAGACCTCCGGCAGGCGTACGGCGCGCTCCCGAAGCAGGCCGAACGCCTCGTTGAGCTCGCCCGACTCCGGGCCGCAGCCTCTTCACTGGGAATCCGCTCGATCAACGTGCACGAGCAGGACGTGATCTTCCGGACCAGTCGCCCGGATCTGCTTGAGCAGCACCTCGGCGACGCACCGGGCACCCTGCGGCTGGTGTCCGCCGCGCAGCGCGCAGCGGCGAAGTCGAAGGCCAGCGACAGCGCGCCGAAGCGAGACGGCACGGTCCACGACGTCTACTACCGCCCGCCCGCACAGTTTCTCGAGCCCTCCACGCTGCTCGTGATGCTGCGACGACGGTTCAGTGGCGAGAAGCGCGCGGCACAAACAGCGTAGCATGTGACAATGGAAAAGCGCCGGCCCCGCTCCAAGCGACAGCTGTATCTCGGCATCCTCTTTGTAAGCCTGGCGGTTGTGGCTGCGCTGCTGCGAAGCGGATTCCCATCGCCGACGCCGGTTGCCGGGGGTGCATCCGAACTCGTGGGACTCACGGTGTCCGAGATCATCGCCCGTCTCGGCGAGCCGACCACGCGCACCGAGTTCTACCCGGACGAGGACTTCCACGCCGAACGCGCCGCACTCATCGACAGGCTCCGCCGATCGGGCGAGCCAGTCCCGGAAGTATTTCTGGAGTTGGCCTGGTTCGTGGAAGAGCGCATCGTCACCGTGCGGTTTCCGGCCGAGTTTGACGAGGAACTTGGCGTCGTCCCGAGCGGGGAGAGCATCGACGCCCGTCGCTCGACAAGGTCGTCACCCGGTTGATCGAACCTCATCGGTCGCGACGACTGCTACATCCTGTCCATCGCACGCTTCACGCATGATCAGATAGACCGCGGTCGAGGCCGTTGCATAGAAACTGATCACCCAGCCGATGAACACGAGCCAGAGGAGCTGCACCCAGAAGTTCACCGCGCTGGCGGTGAACTCCGCATCCGCGTCTTCCAGACCGGACTCCGGAAGGGCGGCGAGGGCAGCGTTGATCGCCACGCGGAACACGGTCTGCACCAGAGCGTAGGCGTAGTTCAGCAACACCAACAGCACCAGCACGTAGAGCACAAACCGGATGGGGCGAGCGAGCAGGTACCCGACGCTGCGCTGGATCGAATCTATCGCGTCGGCCCCGTCGATGGCCGACGCGGGTGCGAGCATGCAGTGCGATGCGACGAAGGCAATTCCGATCGCGCCCAGCACAAGACCGATGAGCAGTGGCACGACGAACAGGATGCCACCGATCGGCTGGGTGAATCCGGCGGAGAACAGCACAAGCCCGAACAACGCGATCAGGGCCGAACCCACCCCGAGCGCGAGCAGCGGGATGGCGGGTGCGCCGATCAGCGCAGAGAGCCGGCGTACCGAGAACTTCGCCGACGCGCGCAGCCCGATATGCCGATTCAGGCAAACATCGAAGGCCGTGCTGCGGGCGATCGCACCGAGGAAAGGGCCCGTGAGGACGATGGCGAAGGCGACCACAATGCTCGCGCCGACCTCGTGGAACTCCGCGAAACGCTGGAATCGCGACAGACGCGACTGAAGCATCTCCGGCCCGCCGGTCGGCCAGAACGCGCCGAGAACACCAAACGGCGACCCGTCGGAATCGAACATGGTGACCAAGGCCCGATCGAGCACCCAGGCCCCACCGAGGACGAGCAACGCCGCGACGCAGCCGAGCAACAGGTGTCCGGGCCGAAAACTCTGGAGAACGCCCCGGGCGAGCAACGGCAGGTGCAGTTCGTTTGAGATGCGAGCGACCAGCCCCGCGTCGCCATCAATCTCCGAAACGGGGCTCGTGGGTGGAGTGTTCATCGGGTTCGGATCGTCCCAAAACGCGGGCGGGCTGTCGAGGGCTCAGCGCCCGACAAGCCGAGTCGCCTCATCGAAGATGGCTTCGGGCTCCTGCATCCGCCCTGGTCCGACCGCGCGGCAGGCCTGCCAGCCCTCGGTCGGGCCGGTGAAAAAGAAGCCGTCGGCTTCGAGTTGCGCCCGATTCCGTCGCGTGGACGGCTGCGACCACATCACCTCGTTCATGCTGGGCGCGAGCAGCACAGGCGTCTTCGAGCGATCGATCGCTGAGAGCACAAGCGTGACCATGTCGCCGGTCAAACCGGCGACAAGCTTCGCCATGCAGTCCATCGTGCACGGCGCGACGATGGCGAGGTCGAGCGAAGACGCCAGCGAAATGTGCTGCGGATCCTGCGACTCGATGTGTTCCCACATATTCGAGTAGACCGGGCGGCCCGAGATCGCCTGAAAACTCAACGGCGTGACGAACTTCGTCGCCGCGTCGGTCATCGCCACGGTTACAGACGCACCGGACTGAACCAGCCGACTGACCAGTGCCACGGACTTGTACGCCGCCACCCCGCCGGTCACGCCGACAAAGATGCGCCGTCCGTCCAGTTCAGAAGCCACTTGGGAGTCCCGTCCGGGAATTATTCGCCGGTGTTCACCAGCGCCGCCGCAGCGGGCGAGAGTTCGATACCCTCGGTGGTCTCGAAGTCGATCGTGATCTTGTCTTCCATGATCTCGGCAACCACGACTTCAAGATCCGACCGGCCGTTACGCTCCACCAGCGGGCGGGCGCCATCGAGAATCTCAACGAGGCGCTTCTGGATCAGGGCGCAGAGCTTGAAGCGTCCGCCGACCTTGTTCACGATTTCCTCGCTTTTGAGAGCTTCGATCATGGGGCTGGGTTCTCCGGGTATACTCTGTCTGAGCAGACGGCTGGTCGCCGAGCGCGACTGCCCGTTGGGACTGTGACGGGCGGCGAGTTGCCTCCGATCTGCTGCGAACAGAGAAGTGTAGCCGAAACCCATATCACCGGGCAAATCCGGCGCTGGCCTACGCGTCCAGTTCCGGGACTCAAGCCCCGGAATCCTCGGTTTCGCCCCCCTCAGAGGCCCATCCATCGGGACCCGTGCTAAGGAGCGTGATTTTGATCGCACAGGATGTGTTCGGTTTCGGAGACCGTGTGGTACACGCCGGCAAACCCGAGTGGGGTATCGGGGTCGTTTCCAGCGCCCAGAACCTCAGTCAGGACGGCAAAGCCTGCCAGCGACTGACGATCCGTTTCGAGCGTGCAGGGCTGAAGACCCTCTCGACCGCCGTCGCCGACATCCGCCCCGCGGATCAGGCGGACGCCCCGGCGCGACAGATCCGTTCTGAATCTGAGGGGGCCACCACGACCGAGTCCAATGGCTCCTGGCTGCAGGAACTTGAGGCGGGCGACCCAGCCGAGGTCATGGCTCGCCTTCCCCAGTCCTGTACCGATCCGTTTCAGTCGATCGGCAATCGGATCAAAGCCACCCTCGGCCTTTTCAGATTCTCCAGTTCTGGCGGGTCCCTTCTCGACTGGGCCGCGGCCCAGACCGGCATGAAGGACCCGCTCTCGCGGTTCAGCCGCCACGAACTCGAGCAGTTCTTCGCACGATTCCAGACCAACAGGGACGCCCACCTGCGCCGTCTTGCCGCCGAGGCCCTCAAGAAGGACCCTGGCTGCCTCCGTGAAGCGGCGAAGAACGCACCGCCCAAGGGCGTTGACATGTTGCGTGGCTGTCTCGTGAAGCGTTGATTCCACGCAACACGACGCACAGACTGCCGCCCAAGGCGATCTCCGATCTTCTGCCCGGCGAACTCTCGGTATGACGGCGTTCCCCGTTCTGGCCGCGGAAGCCCCGTTTTTCTCGGGCCCCAGCCCTCGCAAGACTTCGGCACGCGCGCCGTGCCGGAATCGCGCCCCCGCTTTGCATCCTTCAAGGCGTCGCCTCGGCTACCGGGGCGCCGAACAACGCCTAAGAATTGAAGGAGCGACGCGCGATGAACGATCACGAATTCCAGGACAAGCTCGGCGACCTTATCGCCCAGATCGAGGATCTCCCGAGCGAGAAGCGCGACGAGCTCCTCCAACTGGCCGAAGAAACCCGCGACCGCCGTGAGAGAATCAAGCAGACCATCCGAGGCCTGCAGGACTCGCTGGATCACCTGCGACTTTCCGTGAAATATCTCGTGTTCGATCTCGAAGCGACGCGGCGCGAAAACGAGTACCTGCGCGGGCTCGTCGACGGCGGCGAGAGCGGCCCGCTCGGTGAAGGGCCCGAAACCGACTGATCCTCCGGCCTGCCCGGATGCGAGCAGCGGTTCGACCCACCCATCGAATCGTTCGGCGTTGCCCCCTCAGACGCGATGCCACCATCCGAACAACGAGGCACGCGCCAGCGACCCACGCGCGGGTCGCCGGTCTGCGTTTTGGTCAGCCGTCGCGACGGCTCAGGTTCTCGCGAGCGATCATCAGTTCGAATGTCGATGCAGCGAAGTCGGCGTCCCGAGCCGAGAGGCTTGTGTAAAACGGCAAGGCCAGCGTCCGCTCAGAAACGCTCTCGGTGATCGGGAAGTCGCCCTGCCGGAAGCCGAGCGCCTGGAAGTGCGGCTGGACGTGAATCGCCGGAAAGTACGCCGCGGAGCCGACGTCGTGGCGATGCAGGCCCTGAACGATCCGGTCACGCTCCACGCCGGTGTACTGGTCGTTCAGCCGAAGCACGAACACGAACCAGCTCATCGTCGTTTCGTCGCTGATGTTCGGGAGCACGACTTCCGAGAGGCCCATGAACCGCTCGATGTACCGGTTCGCGACCGTCCGGCGAGCTTCGAGGATCTCGTCGAGGCGCTCAAGCTGCGCGACGCCCAGTGCCGCCTGAATCTCGCTCATCCGGTAGTTGTAGCCAAGGCGTTCAAACTGCATCCAGTTCCCGAGACCGGAGGTGCCCGGCGTGGCACGCCCCTGGTTGCGCAGCGACCGCAGCACCTCTGCGCCGCGATCGTCGTTGGTGAGGACCATGCCTCCCTCGCCCGTCGTGATCTGCTTGTTCGGGTAGAAACCGAAGACGGCATAGTGACCGAAGTCCCCCACCGCCCGCCCCTGGTAGCGACCGCCGATCGCTTCGCAGCAGTCTTCGATCAGTTTGATCTCGTTGCGATCGGCGATCTTGCGGTACTCGTCCATGTGCTGTGGATTGCCGAAGTTCTCGACCGCGATGATCGCCTTGGTCTTCGGCGTGATCGCGGCTTCGACTTTGACCGGGTCCATGTTCAGCGACTTCGGACAGATCTCCGCAAAGATCGGCTTCGCACCGACATAAAGGACCGCGTTCGCCGGCGCGATGAAACTGAACGGCGTCGTGATGACCTCGTCCCCGGGACCGACGCCCGCAGCGATCAGGGCCATGTGCAGACCCGCGGTGCCGCTCGAACAGGCCACACCGTGACCACGATTGCATCGCGAAGCGAGCAGGTGCTCGAACCGCTCAACCATCGGTCCGATCGAGAGCCGGTCCGAACGGAGCACCTGCGTGACCAGCTCGATCTCGCGATCGGTGATATCGGGTTTGGACAGCGGGACATCATCCATGGCGGGCATCCGTCGAATCGTTCTTCGGGAGCGACCGTCCGACGCGGCCACACCCCTGCAGGATACCCGCACTGGCCGGATTCGGGTCAGGCGGCGCTGGCTCGGCGGAGGATCTCGTCTTTGAGCATGGCGTGCAGCTCGCTCACGCGCAGTTCTCCAAGGATACCGCCAGCATCGCGCGACTCACCCGCATCGATCATCTTCTGCGTCCGCTGGGCCGCGGTGACGATCGTCGAATGGTTCCGCCGGTTGAGGTCCCGCGCGATCTCCGGAAACGACCGGGTTGTCAGATTCCGCGCCAGAAGGGCGCAGAGCGAGCGGGCGAACACCACGAGCCGGTGACGACCCGAGCCGAGCACATCGTTGGGTTCGACGCCGAGCTTCTCACAGACCACATCCACGATCAGGTTGACCCGAAGCGGCCGCCGCCCCGGCGTCGAGTTCCCGTCACCGAGCACCCGGCGGACCATGGCCGCGTTAACCGGGGCACCAGAAGCCGGTCCGCCGAGAAGTTTCTGGTACGCCTCCACGCGCAGCACCGCACCCTCAACCTCGCGGGCCGAGGCGTGGCACGCGCCGGCGATCGCGTCGGCGGCGCCCGGCTCCAGCTGCAGTCCGCGTTTCGCGGCGATCCGGGCGGCGAGCAGAGCCCGCAATTCCTGGTCCGGCGGCTCGATATGGACGACCATGCCTGAGACGCAGCGCGAGACCAGACGGTGGCTGAGGCGTTCGATCTTCTTCGGGTGCTCATCGGACGCGAGCATCACTCGGGCGCCGTCGAGGTCG
>Ga0209578_10002561_pt1 | contig 14861 bp, 11 predicted proteins | sample tdAd472_FD_187127 | JGI IMG/M metagenome (GOLD analysis project Ga0209578, IMG submission 187127) | Marine sediment microbial communities from the Atlantic coast under amendment with organic carbon and nitrate - tdAd47.2 (SPAdes)... | ecosystem: Environmental > Aquatic > Marine > Coastal >...
ATCTCCGCCCCGAGACGGCCCAGGGCATCTTCGTCAACTTCAAGAACGTCGTGGACACCACGCGCGTGTCGGTGCCGTTTGGCATCGCGCAGACGGGTAAGGCGTTTCGGAATGAGGTCACGCCCCGGAACTTCACGTTCCGCAGCCGCGAGTTCGAGCAGATGGAAATCGAGTTCTTCTGCCACGCCGACGACGCGAAATCGTGGTTCACGTTCTGGCGCGACTGGCGCTACCAGTGGTGGCAGGAGATCGGCTTGGCGGGCGACAACCTGATCCTGCGCAACCACGACTCGGACGAGCTGGCGCACTACGCCAAGGAGGGCGAGGGCACGAGCGACATCGAGTACCGCTTCCCCTTTACCGCGCCGGGCTATGGCGAGCTCGAGGGCATCGCCCACCGCGGCAACTTCGACCTCACCCAGCACGAGACGCACTCGAAGAAGAAGATGCAGTACTTCGATACCACGCGGGGTGAACTGGCGCCAAACGGTCAGCCCAAGGGCGAGTGGTATTCGCCGCACTGCATCGAGCCGTCGGCGGGCCTTGATCGCGGCGTGCTTGCGATCATCTGCGAGGCGTACACACCCGATGAGAGCCGCGCGAGCAAGGTGTTCATGAAGTTCCACCCGCGGATCGCCCCGATCAAGGCGGCCGTCTTCCCGCTCGTGAATAAGGATGGCATGCCCGAGAAGGCGGGCGAGCTGTACAGGCAGCTCGTCAAGAAATTCGGGCACCTGGGCGCGATCGAGACCGACGCGAAGCAGTCGATCGGCAAGCGTTATGCCCGGATGGACGAGGCCGGCTGCCCGATCTGCTTTACGATCGATGGCGACACGATGACCGACGGTACGATCACGGTCCGCGACCGGGACACGGCCGAGCAGAAGCGCATCCCGATGGTCGAGGCGGCCGCTTATCTGGCCTCAGTATTGGGGATGTAAAAAAGCAAGAACGAGCCCCTTTCGTGAGGAAGGGAGCTGCCCTCGCTTATACGAGGGGCTCGTCTCTGCGCACGCAATGAGGCATGACCCCGCCCTACGCTTCGAGCGCGAAACAAATTGCAACCAAATCCCAGCTGAATTGAAAGTCAGTCTGGGGAAATCCGTAACAAGACACCCATCTCGGCGTCATCCGTTTGCGGAACGCGGCTCGGTGCAACGGCAGGGGGAAATTCGGACATGAAAAAGGTCATTCTGGCCCTGCTGACGGTCTTTGTGCTGCTCGTGGTCATCGTGCTTGTCGCGGGGCCCTTGGTCGCCCAGACCGATTTCGTCAAAGAGATCGTCGCCAAGAACAAGGACAACCGCACCAAGGTGCGTGTCGCGGTCCTGGAGCGGGGCGATCTGACACGCACGATCAACGCGCCCGGCTCGATCGAGCCGGAGAGCATGGTCGACATCAGCGCGCAGGTCTCGGCCCGCATCATCGCGCTGCCCTTCGATGAGGGCGATGAGGTCCGCAAAGGCGATGTGGTTGTCCGGCTCGATGACCGCGATCTGGCTGCGGCCCTCGACGCGGCCCGCGCCCGGGCACGGGCCGAGGAAGCAAGGCTCACCGGTGCCGAGGCCGACCTCGCCGAGGCCAGGGCGGAGCAGACGCGTCAGCAGGGGCTCTATGAGACCAAGGACATCTCGCTGGCCGCGCTCGAAGCCTCGGAAGCAAGGTACAAGCGGGCCGAGAGCAATCTGGCGCAGATCACCGAATCGATCGAGATCGCCAAGGCCCAGATCCGCCAGGCCGAGAAGGACCTCGACAACACTGTTATCACCAGCCCGATCGACGGCGTCGTCACGGCACTCAACGCCGATGTGGGCGAGCTTGTCGTCATCGGCACGCTCAACAACCCCGGCTCGATCATCATGCAGATCGCCGACCTTTCAAAGATCCTCGTTCGTGCGCGCGTCGACGAGAGCAACGTCTCGCTCGTGTCGCAGGGCCAGGACGCGACGGTTTACCTGAACGCGTACCCGGACAAGCAGTTCAAGGGCAGTGTGCGGTTCATGAAGCTGCAGCGCGAGATCTGGCGTGACGGCTCGGGCTACGTCGAGGCCGAGGTGATGCTGGAAGACCTCAACGGCGAGCGGCTCTACAACGGCCTGACCTCGAACGTGGACATCAGCGTTCAGACGCTGGCCGACGTGCTCAAGGTGCCAAGCCAAGCTGTCGTCGATCGGCGCATCGAGGACCTGCCCGACGAGATCGTGCGCGACAACCCGCAGGTGGATCTCTCCAAGACCTTCACCCGCGTGGTGTATGTCTACGCGAACGGCAAGGCGCTCGCCAAGCCCGTCACGATCGGCTCGAGCGACCTGACCGACACCGTTGTGCTGGCGGGTTTGAGTGAGGGCGACAAGATCATCGTCGGCCCGTTCAGCGTGCTGCGCGAGATCAAGCACGACCAGAGCGTCGTCGACCGGACCGAGGTGCCGGACGAGGACGACAAGAGGGCACACTCGGACGACGAGAAAAATGACGTCACGAAGGAGGGCGCGTGAGCATCGAGATCCGAGATCTCGAGAAGGTCTACCGCCTGGGCACCGAGAAGGGCCGGGCGATCGAGGTGCGTGCGCTCGATGGCGTGAGCCTGACGATCCAGCCCAACGAGTACGTCGCCATCATGGGCACCTCGGGCTCGGGCAAGAGCACGCTCATGAACATCCTCGGCTGCCTCGACAAACCCACCGCGGGTCAGTACGTGCTCTCGGGCATCCCCGTGCACAAGATGAGCACCTCGGCCCTGGCGCGCGTCCGCAACGAGCAGATCGGCTTTGTGTTCCAGAGCTTCGAGCTCTTGGCGAGGCAGACCGCGCTCAAGAACGTCATGCTGCCCATGGTCTACTCACGCAGGCACTGGCTCGGTGCGCGCAAACGCGCTAAAGATGCGCTCGCGCTTGTGGGTCTTGGTGATCGCACGCACCACCGGCCCAACCAGCTCTCGGGCGGCCAGCGCCAACGAGTCGCGGTCGCCAGGGCGCTCGTCAATCAGCCGAGCATCCTGCTCGCCGACGAGCCGACGGGCAACCTCGACTCCGTGACGACCAACGAGATCATCGCGCTCTTCGAGGAACTGCACGACTCGGGGCAGACGATCATCATCGTCACGCACGAGGAAGAGGTTGCCGGGCACGCCAAACGCATCGTTCGGCTGAGTGACGGCAAGGTCATCAGCGATTTCCCGACCGACAAGGACCCGATCCATCAGGATTTCCTGCGTTCCAAGGCCGCCACCGCTCAACGGATGGCCCAGGCGGTGCAGGCGTGATCCTGTTGACGCCGGTCATGATGGTCCTGCGCGTTCTGAGCCAGACGGTGCTGTTGGCGCTCGTCCAGATTTTCAACAACAAGATCCGCACGTTCCTGACAACGCTTGGCATCATCGTCGCGGTCGCCTCGATCATTCTGGTCATGGGCGCTTTGTCGGGCATGCAGCGGGGGGTGCTGGATCAGTTCGAGCAGTTCGGCGTCAAGCGTGTCTTTATGGATGGCAGGCTGCCACGCTCGATGCGGGGCAAGATGAGCTGGAGCGATGTGCAGCTGAAAATCGAAGAGGTCGAGGCTGTCCGCGAGCACGTGACGAGCCTTGCGCATTTCTGCCCGATGTACTTCGGTTCGTACAGCGTGCAGTACAACGAGCTGATTCTCGAGGGCATCCGCTCGGCCGGCATCGAGCCGAGCTGGCACGACATCGAGCACCGCGACATCTTGAACGGCAGACGCTTCACGAAGATCGACCTCGAACAACGCCGCAACGTCTGCGTCATCAACGAGAAAGCCATCGAAGAGCTCAACATGCCCACCAACGCGGTCGGCGAGTTCGTCTTGCTCTCGGGGCGGCGGTTCCTCGTCGTGGGCATCGTCGAAACGATGGAGAACTCGGCCATGTTCGGTGGAGGCGATGCGCAGACCGAGATCTACATCCCCATCACGACGGCCATGAATCTCAACCCGGACGGCTGGATCAACTTCGCCCAGGGCGAACTCAAAGACGCCGACATGGCCATGGACGCCGTCGCCGAGATCACCTTCGTCCTGCGCAAAATGCGTGGCCTCGAGCCCGACGAGGAGGACACCTTCGACGTCGAGGTCATGCAGGAATATCTTGAGGACTTCAAAAAGATCGGTCTGGTGATGACCATGATCACCGGGGCTGTCGTGCTCGTCAGCCTCGTCGTCGGCGGCATCGGGATCATGAACATCATGCTCGTCTCCGTCAGCGAGCGTACCCGCGAGATCGGCCTGCGCAAGGCGATGGGTGCGCACCCGATGGTCATCCTGCTGCAGTTCCTCGTCGAGGCGGTCGTGCTCTGCCTGGCCGGCGCGGTGTTTGGCATCGCGGTGGGGCAGCTCGGGCTCATGGGCATCCGTCAGGCGCACGAGATGCTCGAAGAGGCGGCCGCTCCATTGTGGGCGATCGTCCTGAGCGCGGGGCTGAGCGCCCTGGCCGGCATCGGCTTTGGCATGTTCCCGGCGATCCGCGCGTCGCTACTCAACCCGATCGATGCGCTCCGCCACGAATGATTCCGTTTCTCTCCGGGGGCTCCATGAACAGACACGCCTTGCCTCTTGCGACGCTCTCGCTTTCCTGCACATGCCTCTGCCTTGTCGGGTGCTCGGCGAATCTCTTTGCACCAGCAGAGTCGGATTTGGGTGAGCGGCTCTCTGTCGAGCGCACGCGCGATGTCGGCTCGCTCGATCTTGCGGGCTTTGTCGCCGAGTCCCAGCCGACGCCCGATGCCCAGAATCTTGAAGCGCGCCCCTCACCCTTTGAGGGGCTCACCGAGCTGGGCCTGACGATCGAAGAGGCCCGGGCCGCGACGCTGGCCAACAACCTGGATCTCAAGGTGGCGCTGGTGGACCCCTCGATCGAGGCGCAGTCCGTCAGCGAGGCCGAGGCTGCGTTCAACTCGGCCTTCACGCTCAGCGGCTTCTGGGCGCAGACCGACACGCCGACCAGCTCGACACTTAACGACGCGCAGGCCGAGCAGCAGAGCCTGACGCCGGGCGTGCGCATCCCGCTGATGACCGGCGGCACAGCGAGCATCACGCTGCCCATGCGCCGGACCGAGACCAACAACGCCTTCTCCACACTCAACCCCGCGTACACGAGCGATCTCCAGTTCAGCCTGAGTCAGCCGCTGCTCCGCGGTGCTGGTCGGCGTTCGACGACGCACGCGCTGCGGGTGGCCGGGATCAATCAAGATATCGCCGAGACGCGCACGAAGGCGACCGTGATCGCGCAGCTGGCCAACGCCGAGCGCGCATACTGGCAGCTCTACGCGGCCCGGCAGGAGCTCCAGCTCAGGCAGGAAGAGTTCGAGGTCGCACGCGAGGTACTCAACCAGGCCCAGCGACTGCTCGATGCGGGCTCGGTCGCCGAGATCGAGGTCATCCGCGCCGAGTCGGGTGTCGCCGACCGGTTGGACGCGATCCTCCGGGCCGAGCAGGCGGTGCTCCTCCAGCAGCGCACGCTCAAGCGCGTCATGAACATCGAAGGTCTGGGCGTGGGTTCCAAGACCGTCATCCTGCCCGTCAGCCCACCCGACCCGGTGATGTATGAGGTCGATGCAGCCGAGCTTGCCGACCTAGCGGTCGCTTCGCGGATGGACCTGCTCGCCCTGGAGCTCCAGCTCCTTGCCGACGCGAGCCAGATCGACTTCAACCGCAACCAGACTCTGCCCGCTCTGAACCTCGACGCCTCCTACACGATCAACGGCCTGGGCGGGAACCTCCGCGACTCGGCGAGCATCGCGGCCCAGAACGAATTCGAGGACTGGTCCGTCGGCTTCTCGGGAGAGATCCCCATTGGGAATCAGGCGGCCGAGAGCAGGCTCCGCCGATCGGTGCTGACGCGCATCCAGCGGATCTCAGACAAGGCCAGCCGCGAGCAGACGATCCGGCAGGACGTGTTCGACGCGACCGACAACCTACGCGCGGGCTGGCAGCGGATCATGGCCTCGCAGCAGGCGGTGATCCTCAACACCCGCACGCTCGAGGCCGAGCGCCGCCAGTTCGAGCTGGGCAGCTCGACCTCGACGGATGTCCTCGATGCCGCCAGCCGACTTGTGAGCGCCCGATCCGACGAGATCCGGGCGGTGGTGGACTACCAAATTGCCCAGCTCAACCTGGCCCAGTCGACCGGCATGGTGCTCGGGGCGGCCAAGGTCCGCTGGGAGCCCTACGACGACGAGAATCCCGAGGTCAGAGCACTCGAAGACGGGCGGCTGTGGTAAGTGAAAATGGGCTGCCTGTCTGAGCGGGGGCCAATTCAAACCCGCAACTGATTCAAAATGGGCGTCACTGAAAAAACTTGCACTCTTTCGGGAACCAATGCTGAGCTCCGGTGTCTTACTTCGGAGACTCACTCCTCTTCTCCGCCTCGGGTGCTTCGGCGAGCCCCGGGGCGGCTTTTTTGGAAGTCACTGAATTGGCTTGGGTTAGAACGATTCCGCGCTGGAGGGCTTCCAGCGGAGCAGCCTAAGCGCGTTGAGCACCACGACCACCGTCGAGCCCTCGTGCAGCAGCACAGCCACCCCTAAATGGGCATACCCGAGCGCCCCGAGTGGGGCGACGATCAGAATCACGCCCAGCGCGATGACCAGGTTCTGCAGAACGATCTGCCGAGTCCGCCTTGCCAAAAGGACCGCGTCGGCCAGCTTGGTCATGTCCGTGCCCATGAGCGCGATGTCGGCTGTCTCCAGCGCGACATCCGTGCCCGCAGCCCCCATTGCGACGCCAAGGTCCGCCCGAGCCAAAGCCGGCGCGTCGTTGACTCCGTCGCCCACCATCACCACGCCCCGAGCGTCCTGCCGAAGGCGGTCGATCTCGGTGAGCTTCTGATCGGGCAGCAGATCCGCGTGGATGTCGGTGATGCCCAGCGGCCCGGCAACTCCCTCAGCCGCCGCCCGGTGATCGCCCGTCAGGAGCGACACCGACTTCACCCCGATCGATTGCAGGCGACGGATCGCCTCGGCGCTGGACGCCCGCACCTCGTCTGCGATCTCGATGAACCCGATCGCGTTCTCATCGCTGACAACCCACACCACCGTGGCCCCGGTCTGGGCGGCAACCAGCGCCGCCTGTTCGAGCGCCGCATCCGCTTGTGCATCCAGCCTCTTGCCCACGCGCACAGTGCGCCCCTCAACCCGGGCCTCTGCACCGACGGCGACGATCTGGCGCGGGCTGTCGATCGCGGGCAGCGTGATCTGCTCGTGCTCGGCCGCTCGGACGATCGCCTCGGCCAAGGGGTGCGTCGCCTGCGTTTCGACGGCTGCCGCGATGCGCAGCACCTGGCGCTCGTCGCCACCCGGGGCCGCGTGGGCAGCACGGACCGCGGGCTTGCCCATTGTCAGTGTGCCCGTCTTGTCGAACGCGTACACGTCCGCCTTGGCAAGGATCTCCAGGTGCGCCCCGCCCTTGATGAGTACGCCCAGCCTCGCCGACCGCGCCATCGCGCAGAGCATCGAGGCCGGCGTACCGATCGCAAGCGCACAAGGCGAGCCGGCGACGAGGAACGCCATCGAGCGGTAGAACGAGTCGGGCCAGGTGAGCCACCCCGCAAGGGCCGGCACGACCGCAAGAACGGGCGTGATCAGCAGCACCGCGGGCACGTAATAACGCTCGATTTTGGCTGTAAACAGCTCCGTGGGTGACTTGGCAGCCTGTGCATCCTCGACCAGGCGCATGACCTTGGCGATCGTGCTCTCGCCGGCCGGCTTGGTGGTTCGGACCACCAGCGGGCGGTCGCCGTTGATCGAACCGGCCAGCACCGTGTCGCCCACGCTAAGGTCGACGGGCACGGGCTCGCCGGTGACGGGGGACTGATCGACTGGCGATGTGCCGTGGACGATCTCGCCGTCGAGCGCGACACGCTCGAAAGGTCGGAGCGACACGTGCGCACCGACCTCGACGTCCTCGAGCTTGAGTGTGCGCTCCTGGCCGTCCTCGTCGATGACGCGCGCCGATTCCGGGGTCATCTCAGAGAGCGCACTGACAGCGTTCTTGGCGCGACCGAGCGCCATGTGCTCGCCCGCAGCGCCCAGGCCGAAGAGGAAGAGCAGAAACGCGCCCTCTTCGTAGTGACCAAGAGCCGCAGCGCCGGCCGCGGCCACGAACATCAGGACATCCACGTTGACGCGCAGGCTCTTGAGTTCCTCGATCGCATCGGGGAAGGTCGCGGTGCTCGCCAGTACCGCGCTGACCGCTAGCAATCCGATCCGCAGCCACTCGGGCCCGCCCGCCAGATGCACGCTGAAACCCGCAACGAGCAGCACGCCCGCGATTGAGGTGAGCAGCAGATCCCGCTGAGCGGCAATCGAGCGGAGCGCCGACTCGCCCAGCGAAAGACCGCGATGGATCCGCCCCATCAGGGCCGAGGGTTCGCTCTCGGGCTCGATCCGTGCATCCTCGAGACTCAGCCGAAACCCGGTGCCCGCGAGCGCACTGGTCGTTTCGTGCAGCGGGCAATAGCCTCGCGCAAAGTTCAGGCGAAGCTCACGCGTTTCGAGCGAAGCGTGCGCATCGATGCCCTTGGCGTGGAGCCTGCGGTTGATCCGCCGAACGCCCGCCTGGCTGCGCAGGTTCGTGATCGGGACGACCAGCGACAGTCGGTCGGCGCCTTCGAGGTCCTGCCCCAGCTCGGCGGCGCTGCGTTTCTCGATCCAGCGCATCACGCAGCTCTCGCACTGCGTCGATTCGGGCGCGCAGCCATCGGGCAGGCGCACGCGCAGCACGGGCAGGCTCAGCGTGGCATCGTTCTGTGCTGGCGGGATCGTGGTCATCGCGGGCAATCACTCGCAATCGGTGCTGGCAATTGGCAATCGTAATTGGCCCGATGGCTGCGGGCGCTCTGGCTGCACACTCTACAGAACCAATAGGCACCCGAGCGTCCAGATGAGACTCAGTATCATCACGATCGCCGTGTAGCCCACGATCTCGCGTGCTTTGGCGCCGGTGATGGCCAAGAGCGGCAAGGCCCAGAAGGGCTGGAGCATGTTGGTGAGCTGGTCGCCGTACGCCAGTGCCATGACCGCTTTGGGCAACCCGACACCCGTTGCAAGTGCACTCTCGATGACGATCGGCCCCTGCACGCCCCATTGCCCGCCGCCGGACGGGACGAAGAGGTTGACGATCCCGGCGCTCACGCAGGTCAGGGGTGCCAGTGTGTTCGGGCCGGCGCTGGCGCTGACAGCACCGGCGATCTGCGCGGTCAGGCCGCTGGCGTGCATCATGCCCATGATGCCCGCGTAGAGCGGGAACTGCACGATGATGCCGGCGCATCCGCGTGCGCCGTCCTCGACAGCTGCGATGAACGATCTCGGCGAGCCGTGGAGCACAAGCCCGAGCATGAGCATGGTCAGGTTCACCTCGTTTGGCGAGAGCCGCAGGATGCCGCTCTTGGCGCTTTCGCCTGCGGGGAAGTAGAACCCGAAGGCCCACCACGCGATAAGCGCTGCCAAAAGAAGATTGACGATCGGCGTCTCTTCGAGTGTGCGAACAACGATGGGCTTGGGCTCATCCGCGACCCGGTCTTCTGACTGTTTGGTTGTTTGACTCAGTGCTGGGCACATCGTGCCACCCTGCTTTGGCATGAGCATCGCCATGCCCAGGACACCGATCAGGATGAGCCCGCCGGTGACGATGATGTTGAGTGAGCCAAAGACAGTTTGGCTGAGCGGGATGGGATCGAGCACTGTGCTGTTGGGCAGGACGCTTGTGATGCCGGTCGGTGTCGAGACCATGAGCGGCGCTGTGCCGCTGAACCCGCCGTGCCAGGTCATGAGCCCGAGATACCCGGCCGCGACGAGCACGGGGTAGTGGTGCGGGATCTCTCGGCGTGTCAGTGATCGACCCGCATCGCGCGCGATGATCGCGCCGGCGATCAGACCCAGGCCCCAGTTCACCACGCCGAGCGTGGCCGCGATGAACGCGACCATCGCGGCCGCCTGTGCGCCCGTGCGTGGCAGATCCGCCAATCGGCGCAGCAAGAGCGCCACGGGGTTGGAAGCGGCCACCGCGTGCCCGGTGACGAGAATCAGGCACATCTGCATCGCAAAGGCGAGGAACTTCCAGACGCCATCGGTCGGGCTGGCCCAGCTCGCCACGAGATCGCTGGCGGTCGAGTCAGTGCACCAAAGAGCCAGAAGAAGGGTCAATGCGGTCAGCAGGACCGCGATCACGAACGGATCCGGGGCTGTGGCGCGGAAAAAAGCAGAAAGACGGTCCCCGAGTCTGGCAAGCATGACGGGCAATATACACAGGCTTCATGGTGCGCTCATCTGGGGAGCCAATATAGAGGTAGGCAGCATCGGGCCGGGATTGGGCCCTGTGCGCCGGCCCGCGCAGGCGGGCGTACTCGGAAAGGAGTCGCCAATGGATACTCTTGAGACACTCCACGAAACCGTCGATCGGTTCGAGCATGCCGACCCGAATCACCCACCCAAGCAGGGCTTTGGCACGCCTCTGGTCATGGGTCTGATCGCGTATTCGGTGGTGCTGACGATCGCGGTCTTGGCGTATGTCCTCATCACAGCCTTCTGATCGGGCTGGTCGATTCCGAGCGAAGCTCGGGTGTGCTACAACTTGGGTATGGAACGTCTGGCCTCGCTGACGATCGATGACTTTCTGGATCGGCTCGGCTCCAAGCAGCCCGTGCCGGGCGGCGGGGGTGCGGCCGGTGTGTCGGGCGCGGTCGGTGCTGCCCTGGCGCTGATGGTCGTCAGCTACTCAATCGGTCGCAAAAACCTCGTAGAACATCAGGACACACTGGGCGCGATCGATACTGAACTTCAGGATCTGCGCGCACGGATGATGCACCTAGCCGACGAGGATGCGTCCGCGTACGCGGAGCTCTCGGCACTCTGGGGTCTGCCAAAGAGTGATCCGAGGCGGGTGGAAGGCTGGGATCTCGCGCTCGATCGCGCGATCGCGGTGCCCACGGGCATCATGGACGCGGGGGCGGGGCTGCTCGAACTGTGCGCTCGGCTCGCGCCCATCTGCAACAAGAATCTATTGAGCGATCTGGCGGGTGCGGCAGCGCTCGCCGAGGCTTGCGTGCGCGTGGCCGGGCAGAACGTGCGCGTGAACGCGGTGATGCTGGGTGACGCCAACGCGACCGAACGGCTGTTGGCAGACCTTGAGCATCGGCGGACGCGCGCAAGCCAGATGCGGGCCGAGATCGAGAAGGTGTGCGGCTCATGAGCACGGGTCGCGCCCAGGACTGGTTCGAACGCCAGGGCCCGCGTGCCGGCTCGCGCGATGCGCAGGCCAGCGACAAGGGTCTGCGTTTCCAGTGCACGCTCTGTGGCAACTGCTGTTCGGGCTCGGAGGGCTACGTCGGCTTCACGCAGGACGAAGCCAAAGCCATCGCTGAGCGGCTGGGCGTGGCGCTCGACTATTTCATGGAGCACTACACACACGACACACGGGCCGGGCGCTCATTCATCGAGAAAGACAGCGATTTCGGCAAGGATTGCGTGTTTCTGGATCGGGAGGCGATCCCCGGCAAGGCTGTCTGCGGCATCTACGAAGACCGCCCGATGCAGTGCAAAACGTGGCCCTTCTGGCCCTACGTCGTCAACACCGAGCACGCCTGGCGCAAGTCGGCTGTCGGGTGCCCGGGGATCGACCGGGGCTCGAAAGTCATCAAACCCGAAGAGATCCGCATCCAGCGCGCGCGGACGCCGATGTGATGGACACCGACGAGCGCGAGCTGTGCAGACACTGGCTCGATCAATCGCGCAACGCCGAGATTCAGAGCCGGATCGTGGAGATCCACGATGAAGTTGCTCGGCGGATCGGTGCGCGAGAGCCGATATGCACAGCCTCGGGGCGCTGCTGCGACTTTGAGCGCTACGGGCACCGGCTGTATGTCACCGGGCTTGAGACGGCGATGACGCTCGATGCGATCCCCAAAGAGCGTGCGCTCAGAGCGGGTGATGTCGAGAAAGCTCAAGCGGAGGGCACGTGCCCGTTTGTGGTGGATCGGCTCTGCGGCGTGCACCCGGTTCGGCCTGTTGGTTGCCGGGTGTACTTCTGCGATCCGAGCGCCCAGCTCTGGGTGAACGAGGTGGCGGAGTTCGCGGCCGACGCGGTCAAGCGCGTGCACGACGACTATGGGATCGAGTACCGCTACACGGAGTGGCGGGCGCTGCTTTTGATGTTCCGTGAGGCCGGTGTCGCGATTTTGCCGACTCAACCTGTGGTGTTCCAGCCGAGCGATCCGTTTGTGCCGCTCACCTCAGGCCGAGTTTGAGCAGGACAAGGCGTTTGAGCGCTTTGCCGTCGGGCTTGACGGTGCTTTCGAGCTTGGGTGCGGCCGAGAAGAGCCCGGCGAAGAGGCCGCGGAGCGTGGCGATGTGTTTGGCGGGTGAGAGGCCTGCGAGCCGGTGCGCCCAGATCCAGCCCATGAGGATGGCGACGAGGCCCGAGCCTCGCCGGCCGTGACGCCTGGCGAGCCAGACCCAGTTGCGTGTGGAGCGGTAGAGCCACTTGGCGGTCTTTGTGCGCGCGATGGGTGAGTCGTGCCAGACCTTGCAGTCGGGTGTGAAGAGGACCTCGTAGCCGGCGCCCATGAGTTTGAGGGCCAGGTCGGTGTCGTTGCGATAGAGGAAGTAGCCCCCCTCGTAGCCGCCGACGGCGTCCCATGCCTCGCGCCGGATGATGTTGCCCGGGCCCATGTCGGGCCAGCGGGGTGTCCGGCTGGTGATGCGCTCAAAGGGCCACTCGTATTCGTTCGTCTGTGGGTGCTGGCGGTGGAGGGTGACGGCTGCGGCATCGGGCCGGCGCGCCAGCAGGTCCAGTGCGCCGCCCAGTGCGCTCTCGTCGGGCCAGGCGTCGTCGTCGAGGATGAGCACCGTCTCACCCGAGGAGGCGGCCACGCCCCGGTTGAAGCCCTCGACGCCGAGGTTCGAGCCGGTGGGGACGACCTTGATGTCGGGGAATTCGCGCTGGAGCGTGGCGGGTGTGCCGTCGGTCGAGGCGTTGTCGACGACGACGATCTGGCAGTCCTTGCCGACGTCGTCCTGTCTGAGTTTGCGCAGCGTGGTGGAGAGTTTGTCGATGCGGTCGCGCGTCAGGATGATGACCGAGAGTGTCGGGCGTTTGAGCGGCGCGGTTGGCGAGATCGGCTCGGCGGGCGGCGCTTCGGGTGGGTAGAAGGTGAGCAGGAAGACCGGCTTGATGCTGGCCAGCAGGAGACCCAAGAGCGCACTGAGCCGATCGAGTGAGCGCACATGCCGGATGCGAAAGCCTGTGGATGTTGCGACCAGCAGGATGCGGCCGGCGGCCCAGGCGTGTGGGTGTGCGCGGGCGTGGACGACGGCGATCGAGTTGGTAGGCGTGATGGCCAGCCGGATGAAGCCTCGCAGGGCCTGCTTGAGCGAGCGGGCCGGCTCGGGCGGGCGCTGCTTGAGTTCGAGGCCGACCTCGCGGAAGAGCTTGCCGATGGCGGGGCGTTTGGCGCGTGGGACTGGCGCGTCGCTGTGGAGTTCGGCGATGCCGGCGGCGCTGGCGGGGGCGCTGGGGATAATCGCGCGGAGCGCGGGGTCGAGGGCGTGCCAGGGCCAGAAGCGCGAGTGCCGGGTGCGATCGGGCGGCGCTTTGCCGGTGATCTGGCCGGCGGCTGCGTCGCGCAGGCCCATCAGGTGCAGGCGGGCCAGGTCGTCGCTGCCGACCATGGTCTGCTCGATCGCCAGCGCGATCTCGCGCATCGCGCGGGCGAGGCGTCCGACGGGGCCGATCTTGGCGAGTCTGAGGACTCCGATCCAGTTGCGGGCCTCGTAGTAGCGGGCCCAGGTTTTGAACTTGCCCCACGGGTGGGAGCACCGGGCGTTCGGCGCGACACCGATTTTGCTGCCGGTGGCTTGGGTGAGGCGCTGGAAGAACATGACGTCGTCGGAGTGGATGAAGGTGTCGGGCATGAGTCCCGCCTGACGGATGGCGGGGGCGCGGACGAGGGCACAGAGGGCAGCGAGGTAGTCGATGGGGCCTTTGTCGTCGTTCGGCTGGGCCATTTCGAGCATGCCGGTGCGGCGGTTGATCCGTGAGCCGCACTCGTACACCTTGCCATTTGCGGGATCGACAACGGTCGGCCCGACGGCGACCATGCCGGTGTCGGGCTCGATGACCGCCAGCAGTTCACGCAGGGTGGTGGGTGTGAGACGGACATCGGAATCGAGGAGCCAGATGTAATCGGGGTTTGAGCGGGTCAGGGCCTGTTCGATGCCGGCGTTGAAGCCGCCGCTGCCGCCGCGGTTGGATCGGAGCTCGTGAAAGGTGATCCGCAAGCCCGAGGCCTCGGCGGCCTGGAGGACGGATTGGGTCGAGGCGAGCGGATTATCGGACCCATTGTCGACGATGAGGACACGAAGATCGCAGCCGGCGGTGTCGAGGGCTCTGAGATCGGTCAAGAGGGCCGTGACGTCCTGGGGGTTGTTCCACGCGGGGACGACGGCCTCGATGACGGGCGGCTTGGGCCCGCTATTCGCTGCATGGTCGGTATTGGCGTGGGTCATCGCGTCGGGCCGGGTATCCTTCTGGACGGGATCGGTGGGGCGTGCTGCGCAGCGTAGCCCGTGAGCGCGGCCCGGGCCGATCCGCATGGAGCATGACCGATGAATCCGTTCCGCAAGGCCAGGCCCCGAGCCGACAAATCCGTCTCTGTTTCCGACACGACCCCGGTGCTCTTTGATGAGCTCGAGCAGCGGCTGCTGTTGTCTGTTTTCTTCGGCGAGGATTTTCCGGACCTCGGCGAGATGGAGAACACGAACAACATCATCGTGCGCTTCAACACGAACGTGATGAGCGACTCGGGGCAGAGCTTCTTCGACATCGAGCTCTTCGTCTCAGAGGATGACGACCCGGTC
>Ga0209578_10002563_pt1 | contig 14849 bp, 9 predicted proteins | sample tdAd472_FD_187127 | JGI IMG/M metagenome (GOLD analysis project Ga0209578, IMG submission 187127) | Marine sediment microbial communities from the Atlantic coast under amendment with organic carbon and nitrate - tdAd47.2 (SPAdes)... | ecosystem: Environmental > Aquatic > Marine > Coastal >...
TCCGGCGTCCGCAAAGCACGAGCGGACCTCAGCCCCTGAAAACCGCTCCGCACCTCACCCTGCCAGCCATCGAGTACCCGGACAGACTCCTCGCCACCCGAACCACCAGCCTGAGCGACGACTGGCACGATTACCACCAGTTCCGCATCAGACGCGAACAGGCGACGCTCCACCCCACCACAAAAACCTGACCGAGGCGAGCGAGTTACGCCCTATCGATGTGCTCGGATCGCTTCATCCAGCACCCAAACCCGACAGTTCTCGCTCGCTACGCTTCTACCCTGTTCGTCAGCTTGGGCGACTTAGATGCCGCCCACCGACCCCATTTGTCGCTTCCACGGCACGCTCTGCGTGAAGTTTGTCCAAGCCCGAATGCGCCATTCTAACGGCAATCGACTGAACGATCTCCAGTACGACGCTTTGCCTGTCGAACGCCACAACATCGCCCTCGGACCGGCTATCTAGTTGTGCCTTCTCATTTGTCATACTTCCATCCTACGCAAATAAGACATCGAAATCAATCTGGTACCCACCGCTGACAAACCGAGACTCAAGAGGCGTCCCCTCGTGAACTGGACCGTAAAGAAAGTTGCGGATTTCTCCCCTTACATGTTGGCCGATCGGATTGTCACATCCAGGTTCTTTAGTCCGAAAGGCCTCCTTTCGTGAATCGCTAACTTTCACTCTTTCGACGACCTTAGCTTCGACAAGCGCCTCTACCACATGAGAGACGTTGTCATGGGCCGAGCCCCGAATCGCCGTACTGATCTCTTCCTTTGTCTTCGCATTTTCGTCGCAAAACCCGAATTTATTGAGATGGTCATAAACATCCGCCGCGAGACCAATCGGATCATTCGCACAAAAGTACTCCGCACCCACGACATAGAGGCGTGCGCTTTGAAATGCATTGTCATCCCCGCCAGGCCGAGTTTCGACAAAACAGCAGTTTCCACCAGTTTGCGCGTTCAAGGGGATGGAGCCGGAGCCAAACACGACAGAAATAGTCTGCCTCTCCAGTCGCGTGCTCCCGCGCGGACGAAGCGACCGCCGCTCGAATACTTCATACCGGATTGAGTCTGTTGCCGCCGCCAAATGCGGCATTCGCGATGCCATCGTTAACAAGGAGTCATTCAAATACTTGAGCACGTTGCTGGCGCCAAAACACTGACACGACGCCCACATCGCGCCATTAAATGCACTTCCGACGATTGGTCGCAGGCCTGCCCCGGGCGGTGTAGATCGAAAATTGAACGACAACCAGTAAGTCGTAAGCGCCAGCTGAAGTGCATGTTGACGTGGAACTGCAGCAACTCCCAACACCGTGGCAGCGTCCCTCGCTGAGTCGACCAGCGTCCGAGGACACCGGCCCGACCTGTCCGGACTGCGGCGGTCGCCTCGTGTTCGAGCAGTTCCTCCGCATCCGCCCGCCCCCGCTGACCGCTCGTCCGGGATCGTCGCCGCAGCGATCCCACTCCGCACAGTCTCCTGCGAGCTTCCGCCGCTGACCCACCGGTGCCGAACTCACTTCCCCTGCGCGCCCACCAGGATTTCGGGCCTCACCGAGCGTTCGCGTTCTCCCCAGGCAGCGGTCCCAACCGGCGTCATCCCCCCGACACGACACCGAACCACTCCCCATCAGGCAGCCCGCGCACAGAAAAGCCCGAACACATGGCCCGGGCTTCTCGAACAAAAGATTAGAACTCGGCTTCGCGAGTTTCTAATCCACTGGTGTTTAGGCACCCGCTTTGGGAGAATGCGAGCACTACTCTGATGAGTGAGGTGAAACGATCTTCGGTGGGTTCTCCGCTGCGTCTTGTGCTTTCAGTGATTTTCGGCCAGCAATGACAGCGAACACCAAAGCTGCGATAAACGCGAAAATCTGACATGCACTGAGCGTAGCGATGTTTGGGTTATAGATTGATAGCTTCACATTCGCATCAACAACGCTCTTCTCTAGTGTGCCGGTCAGTGCGAGTAAAGTAAGAATGCCAAAGACATTGGAAGCGACGAAACACCCCCATGACCCGAGCAGCCAAGGCTTGGCGATGTATGCACGGTCACCAAGGAAGTCTTTGCAAAACGTAACAGTGAAGGCCAGTACCGCCGTTGAAAGTGTGATTATCTGTTTGGTTGCGTCGGCCGCAAATGTGAACGCAAGTTTGAATTCGTCGTCCATCTGTACGAGCTGCTCCTAGCAGAAGGGCCAAAGCGGGCAAAGCCAAGACAGAGCAGTCGTGAATGACTGCAGTGACAGTTCGTCTTGCCTGTGTAGCCCATCGTGGTCTTGCTGGTGCGCAAGCTGATCGATTCGGCACATCTCGTCGACGAGGATACGAGTGTTTGTGCTCGCAATCTTGCGGATGGCACGGCGAGTCGTGTTGGTGCGAACATAAAACACTTTGGGGTGCGCAAACAGTTCGTCCATCGGACTCTCGAAACTGTATGTGCCGTGTTGGCTGATGAGCTCTTTCGTGGTGACCTTGCTGAGTAGGATGTGCTCAATCGCACCGTTAGTGTCTACGTTGAGCCTTCTGGAGAAGTGCTTGGCGCGTGCGCGCGCGACTTTCAAGAGTGTTGGCGTGTACTGGACGATCTCAAGGTGAGTGCTCATGTTGTTTCCGGGGAAACGCGAGTTTCTGTTGGTGCCTAAAACGCCCAAGGTAACCCGGCGGCGGCCAAGAACCTTTGATTTCAAAACCGGCCCGATCCGCCGCTCCGGTTGACCGCTTTGTTCGCCACTCTGATCTCACAGTTTGCGTTTCTTGCACCAAGCGGCAGCGTTCTCTGTGAATGCAAACAGCAGACGAAACGCTTCGCTTGATTGTTGATCGTCTGGCTTGAAGTCTTTGTTCGCGGAAGACTTCAAATGGATATTGTTACGGCTCTTGTACAGCGACTTGATGAATGCTGAATCCTGTTTTCGGACAATTCCGAGTTTCTCCGCAGCAGTGACTCGATCATCGAATCGGACATCACGCAACTGCCGAGTTCGAGACACCTGTCGGCAGGTAAGCAGATCGTGAGTTTCCGCCCCGTCCGTGAACGTGAGTTGCGCCTTCGAGCTAATTGCCGAGATTCTCTGAAGATCATTACATGTCAGCAAGTTTGCGACCACCGGGTCGTCACTCACGGCATCGAGCAGGTAGTCGATGACACATTCGTAAATCGACGCGTAGAGTAAGATTTGGTACTTGCAAAATGCGTGATTGAATCCGGCCTTCAGAGCGAGGGCCTCGCGTACGCGTCCAATGTATCGCGCCTGATAAAACGCCTCGCCAAGATGCTCTTGAAGTTTCGCGTCGCTAACAAACGCGAACTGTGCCTTGAACCACGTCATCGCCTGATGGGGACGAGGTGTCACCGTCTTGGGGACGATATCGCGAGTCACATATTTGATGACATGTTGTCGGGTTGCTTTATCGAGAGGCATGCGACCCTCTGGTGGCGAACGAATGAAGTATCTCGGATTCGGCAGGGCATTATTGCGGATTGGGCGGGAGTTTATCGCGGATTGTGTGGTCATCAAGACGGAACGTCAGATAATGTACGCCCGCAGGAAACAGTGTCCTGAAGGGGAAGCGTACGGCGATGTCTGTGGAGCGGTTTCGAGAGTGTCTGACGCGTGAGTCGGTTCAGCGGCACGGTCGCACCTGGTTTCCTTGCAGGGTGGCCCCACCACGCGTGGTTGGATGCCGCTGGCACGGGACGACTCACCATCCGCGCCGAAGACCAGGAACAGGTCACACCGGGAGAGAACACCGATGATGAGGCATCCTGTCGCTGCGCGACCTGGTCGCTGCTGGCCGGGCCATTCCGCGGCATCCTGTCGATGCGGGCGTAACCGAAACGGTGGTCGGATGGTACGCTCCTGGGGACGAAGGACGTCGTCGGGTGTGGTGCTGAGCTGGGTGCTCGCAAGTACTGATCCACGCCCATCGCCAGGGCTCTGGGCGTGCCACACAACGGCGGGTTGACGACGTTGGCACGTAAACTGTGTTCGACGGAAATCCGGCCGGTGGGAACCGGCCCTACTCGCTGCATCTTTGAAGCTTCACGGCGCAGTATTTGAATTCGGGGATCTTGCCGAAGGGGTCCAGGGCGTCGGTCGTGAGTGTGTTCGCGGCGGCTTCGCGGAAGTGGAACGGGATGAAGACGCAGCCGGGGTCGACTCCACTATCAATTCGGGCGGCGAGTTCGATCGTGCCTCGGCGGCTGGTCACGGCCAATCGGTCTCCGTCGGTGACGTCGAGAGTGGCAGCGTCCGACGGGTGCAGGGCGACGAACGCGGACGGTTCGATGGAACTCAGGGCGTGGCTGCGGCGAGTCATGCTGCCGGTGTGCCAGTGTTCGAGCACTCGGCCGGTCGTGAGCACGAACGGATATTCGTCATCAGGCAGCTCGTCCGCCGGGCGGTACGGGCACGGTACGAAGCGGCCTCGTCCGGAAGATGTGGGGAAGCCATCGCCGAACAGGATCTGCACGCCGTCTTCGTTCTCCGGATCCGGGCACGGCCAGAGCTTGCCGGTCGAGCCCAGGTTCTCGTGCGACAGGCCGGCGTAGTTCTTTGTCAGGGCTGCGAACTCGTCGAACACGTCGGCGGGAGATTCGTACTGCATGTCGAGGCCCATCTGGCGGGCAATTTCGCAGACGATTTCCCAGTCCTGCCGGGCCTCACCGGGTGAGTCGATGACCTGGCGGCCGACCTGCACGCGGCGGTCGGTGTTCGTGTACGTGCCGGATTTCTCGAAGTAGCTGCTGGCCGGCAGGATCACGTCGGCGAACTCGGCGGTCTCCGTCAGGAAGATGTCCTGCACGACGAGGAAGTCGAGCGCCGTCAGCGCCTTGCGGACCTTGTTGTTGTTCGGGTCGCTGATGAACGGGTTCTCGCCGAGGATGTACATGCCGCGGATCGAACCTTCGAGCGCTCCATGCATGATCTCGACGACGGTCAGGCCCGGATTCGGATCGAGTTCGCAGCCCCAAGCGGCTTCGAACTTTGCTCGAACTTCGTCGTTGGTCACCGGCTGATAGTCGGGGTAGACCATCGGGATGAGCCCGGCATCGCTGGCACCCTGCACGTTGTTCTGACCGCGCAACGGATGCAGCCCGGAACCCGGCTTGCCGACATTGCCGGTCATCAGGCACAGCGAGATCAGACAGCGGGCGTTATCCGTGCCGTGCGTGTGCTGCGAGATGCCCATCCCCCAGAACACGATCATGCTGCCACCACCGCCCGGCGGAGTCGCCTCGCCAAGCGTCCGCGCGATGTCGCGAATCGTTTCCGCCGGCACGCCGCAGACCTCCGCAGCTTTTTCCGGCGGATAGTCATTCAACACTAACTCGCGAAGAGCATCGAAGTCCTCGGTATGCGCCGCGATGTACGACTCGTCGATCAGCCCTTCGTCGATCAGGCAGTGCATGACACCGTTGTAGAACGCAACGTCCGAACCGGATTTGATCTGTGCGAAGTGCGTCGCAAAGTCGACCAGGTCGTGCCGCCGCGGATCAACAACGACCAGCTTTGCGCCACGTTTGGCCGCGTCCTTGATGAACGTCGCCGCGACCGGGTGATTGGCCGTCGCGTTGCTACCGGTGATCAGAACGACGTCCGCTCGCGCAACGTCCGCAAAGACATTCGTCACCGCACCCGAGCCGATCGTTTCCATGAGCGCGGCGACCGACGACGCGTGACACAGTCGCGTGCAGTGGTCGACGTTGTTCGTGCCGAAGCCTGCTCGGATCAGCTTCTGAAACAGGTAAGCTTCCTCGTTCGAGCACTTCGCGGAACCAAAGCCAGCCAGCGCCGAACTGCCGGACTCGTCGCGAATGCCGCGCAGCTTTTCGCCGATCAGGTCGAAGGCTTCTTCCCAGGACGCTTCGCGAAACGCCGGCAGCACTTCGTCGTAATCGACGATGCCACCTGCGCGGCGCGACACGGATTCGCGCACCTCGCTCGACAGCGGCCCTTTGGGATACGACTCCTCGCGGCGGATCAGCGGTTTCGTCAGCCGCTGCGGGTGCATTGAGTAATCCCAGCCGTACCGGCCCTTCACACACAGCCGACCCTGATTGACAGGGCTCTCGCGGCCTTCCGCCAGGACAATGCGACCCTCGCGTGTGTGAAACGTCACCGCACAACCAACGCCGCAGTACGGGCAAACGCTGTCTGTCGACGTCAGCTCGTCCCGCGGTGCCAGCGGCAGCGTGATCATCTTTGGTGTGAGGGCTCCCGTCGGACACGAACTGACACACTCGCCGCAGGACACACAGGTGCTCTCACCCATCGGGTTGTTGAGATCAAACGCGATCTGAGCCGCAAAGCCCTTGCCGCTGCGACCAATGACTTCGTTCGACTGAATATCGTCGCAGGCCCGCACACAGCGATCACAGAGGATGCACGCCGAGTGGTCGACGGCGATGACGGGAGAAGAAGAATCGAGTTCGGAATGCGGAGTTCGGAATGCGGAATCATCAGCGGCACATTCCTCATTCCGCACTTCGCATTCCGCATTAGTGACTCCATACCGCCGCGCCAGCGCTTCCAGCTCGCAGTCACCGGTTGTCCGCTCGCGTTCGCAGGGAGTCGGATGCTCGTCGAGCAGCAGTTCGGTGAGCACCTTGCGATGCTGCTCGACTTTGGGCGACGCGGTCTCGACGGTCATTCCGTCCTGGCACTCACGCATGCACGATGCCGCGAGTACTCGTTCGCCGACATCGACAACGCACATCCGACAGACGCCGACCGGATCGAGCCGCTCGGAATGGCACAGCACGGGAACGTCGATGCCGGCATCCTTCGCCGCCTGCCAGATCGTCGTGCCGGGTGTGACTTCGACTTCCTGATCGTCGATGGTGACGCGCACGGTTGTTGTGGCTGTGTCAAAAGGCTGAATCATTTCAGAGCCTCAAGGAGAATCTTCGGCGGCAAGCGCATTCATCACTCTGCCGTCGGCAGGGCAGTGGGGATGTTCTTCATCAGCGACAGAATCGGATTCAGTGCGACCTGGCCGAGGCCGCAGATTGAAGTCTGTTCGAGCGTCTCACCGAGAACCGGGAGTTGGTCGAGTTCGGTGTTCGCTCGGTCGCCTGCCGCGACTCCTTCCAGAATGCGGACGGCTTTTTCGCTGCCCATCCGGCAGGGGACGCACTTGCCGCACGATTCGTTGCGAAAGAAGCGGACGATGTTCGTTGCCAGCTCGAACAGGTTGTTGCTGTCGTCGATGACGATGATAGCTCCTGTGCCGAGCGCGCTGCCGGCAGCTTTCATCGCGTCGAAGTCCAGCGGCGTGTCGGCCTTGTCCTCCGGGAGGAAACTCGTGCTCGCTCCACCGGGAAGAAACGCCTGCAGCGTGCGGCCATCGGGCAGGCCGCCGGCCAGTTCGATGACCTCAGCGACCGTTGTGCCGACCGGGATCTCGTAGACGCCGGGCTGATTGATGTTACCTGAGACCGAAACGAACTTCAGACCGGCGTACTGCGTACCGTCGCGGTTCGCTCCCTGAGCCTGCCACCAGTCCGCTCCATGATGCACGATGCTCGTCGCGAGCGCGTACGTCTCGACGTTGTTGATCAGCGTCGGCTTGCCCCACAGGCCGTGCTGGCCGGGGTAGGGCGGCTTGTTGCGCGGCTCGCCGCGTTTGTCTTCCAGAGCTTCCAGCAGCGCGGTCTCTTCGCCAAGGATGTACCCGCCGGGCGAGACGAAGATCTCGATGTCGAACCGTCGTCCGCTGCCAGCTGCGTTGTTGCCGAGAATGCCGCGCTGGCGAGCGTCGTCGAGTGCCAGCTCCAGCGCTTTGCGTTCACGAGCGTACTCGTGCCGCAGATAAACGATGCCGGTTTCGGCTCCGATCGTCAGTCCGGCGAGGACCATGCCTTCGATGACCAGGTGCGGTAGCTCTTCGAGAATCACTCGGTCCTTGAACGTCCCCGGCTCGCTCTCGTCCGCGTTGCAGATGACGTACTTCGTGTCCGACGTTTCGCCGCGAACGAGTTCCCACTTGCGACCTGTTGGAAAGCCGGCCCCGCCCATCCCGCGCAGACCTGCTGCCGAGAGCTGCTCGACGCAGAGGTCGCCTAATGACTGAACGCTGTTTGACTGACGGTCGGGGGCCTGCCTCGCGGAGCGAGGCGCCACTGTGGCACGCTGCTCCGCAGCGTCAGCCCCGTCGCCACCTGACAACAGACGCTCCAGCGTTCCGTAACGCTCGTCGGACGCCGCGTACGGATCGACCTTCCAGCGTCGCGGCTCGGATGTCGGTTCGTCGTCAGGTAAAGCCGCATCACCATCAAGGATCTGCCGGACCGTCCCCAACTGCGTCATAGCGTCCTTAGCCGACGTCAGCGGAACCTCGTTTACGGCAACTGCCGGTGCCGAGTCGCAGCGTCCCAGGCACGACGTTTCGTGAATCTCGACATCACGCTGGCCCGAACAGGACGACTGCAGTTCCTTTGAGAGCGTCCCACAGCGGCGCATCGCACACGACACGTCCCGGCAGACGTGTACCGAGTACTTCGGTGGTGGCGAGCGGCGAAACGCCGGATAAAAGCTGACGAGTCCCTCGAGCCGGTACAGTGGCACGTTGCGTTCGCGCGACAGCCGCCGCAGCGTGTCGTTGTCCAGCCAGCCACGCTCGTCCTGCAGCCGCATCAGTTCGCGGAGTAACTCCACCGGTGTAATCTCCTCGGGTCGTCTCGAACCAGTTTCGACGGAACATATCCGTCGACGGCAACACTCGCCACAACGGTCGCCAGGCTCTGTTGATCAATTCGTAGCTACGCCCGCCAGAGCGTGGTTTTTCCGCGGTCTCGCGACCGCAGCTACCTTCCAATCACGATTGATCGACACGACGTGCCCCTCAGCAACGTTGCGGACGATCAACCACCATGCTTGTCGTGCGGCGCTCACGCAGGGATAGTCTCGGGGCTCGCTGGCCGTCTTAAACATGAGGAGCTGCGTGATGAAGTGTCGCTGCCTGATTCCTGTCGCCGTGGTCTGCTGGTTGTCCTGCGGTGCTGCTGTGTTCGATGGCTCGCTGGTCACTGCTGCCGACTGGCCGACGTGGCGGTTCGATGCCGGGCGCACGGCGGCGTCTCCGGAGGAACTGCCCCCGGCGCTGCAGCTTCAGTGGACGCGGCTGATGAAACCTCAGAAGCCAGCCTGGCCGGAAGATCCGCGACTTCAGTTCGATGCCGCTTACGAGCCGGTTGCCGCTGGTGATCTCCTGCTGTTCGGCTCGTCGCACGATGATTCCGTCACGGCCGTCCGCCTGAGCACCGGCGAGCAGCGCTGGAAGTTCTTTGCCGAAGGTCCAGTCCGGTTCGCACCTCTCATTCACCAGGGCAACGTCTACTTCGGTGCGGACGACGGAGCGCTGTACTGCGTCGATCTGAAATCAGGCTCGCTGAAATGGCGATTCGTCGCGGCACCAGACACTCGAAAAGTCATCGGCAGTGAGCGAGTGATTTCCGTGTGGCCGGTTCGAGGCGGTCCGGTCCTCGTCGACGGACGCATCCATTTCACGGTTGGCGTCTGGCCGTTCGAGGGGACGTTTCTTTATTCGCTCGATCCCGAGACGGGCAGCGGTGCCATCGTTAAGGCAGCGGCCATCGGGGAATCAGTGATTGATCACGACGTCGTGACGCTCAACGACCTGACGCCGCAGGGCTACCTGGCGGCGACGGATTCGACGCTGTTCATTCCGCAGGGGCGATCAAACGTCGCGACAGTGAACCGCGAAACGGGAGCTTTCGGATCGTTCAGTTATGGCACGCATGGCGTGACGAACTACCACGTTGCCGCGTCCGGCCACTGGCTGTTTCACGGCGCGGTCACGTACGACACGGCAAAGAAGTCTCAGATCAGCTCGACGACGCGCACACCGGTGATCAGCGACGGGACACTCTACGCAGCCGAAGGAGCGAACATCGCAGCCTTCGATCTGGAGAACATCAAAGTCGTTGAGAAGACCGACCGGCGAGGCAAGAAGACGAGGCTCTCGGTTCTCAATCAACTCTGGGCGATGCCGTTCCACGAGGTGAAAGGAGTCTCCGCCGCCGACGCGGGCGCAGGGCTGAAGGCGAACCCGCTCGTTATTGACCTGCGAGCTGGCTCGCGTTTGTACGGGCACCAGGGTGACTTCGTTTTCGCTCTGGAACTGATGGACTCCGCCGCGCCAGCGATCGAATGGAAAACCACCGTCGACGGCAATGTCGCCTCCATGATTGCCGCGAACGGGCGGCTCGTTGTCACGACGGTCGATGGCACGATGCACTGCTTCGGAGCGGGCTCGGGCAGACCGCAGAGACACGACGCGCGAGGGCCCGGCGTGCTCACCGATAACTCCGAGTGGACGGCCCGCGTTGCGCGGCTGCTCGACGACCACAAGCTCGAAGACGCCTACTGTGTCGTGCTCGGTGCCGGATCGGGCGGTCTGATCGATGCGCTGCTGTCGCAGTCCCGGCTGCGCCTCGTCGTGATCGATCCGGATGCTCGAAAGATCGAAGCACTCCGCCAGCATCTCGACGCGCTGCACGTCTACGGAACCCGAGTTGCCGCTCACGTTGGAAACCCGCTCGACTTCGACCTGCCTCCATATATGGCCAGCCTGGTCGTGTCGGAAACGCCGCGAGAATTCGGACTCGACCGCAAGCCGGAAGCAATCTCCCGGCTGTACCGCATTCTTCGACCGTACGGCGGCACGGCCTGGTTGCCTGGAGACAGCACTCAGCACGACGTGCTCGAAAAGGCGGTGTCCTCCGCGAAGCTCGCTTCCGCCGAACTGGCACACGCTGCCGACCATTCGCTGCTGACGCGAGTCGGCTCGCTGCCAGGTTCAGCCGACTGGACTCACGAGTACGGCGACGCATCCAACACGCTGATGTCGCAGGACGCGCTCGTGAAGGCGCCGCTTGGCGTGTTGTGGTTTGGCGGCCCGGCAGCCGACGGCAGCCTGTTCTACAACCGCCATTTCTGGGGTCCGAGCATGGCCGTCATCGGAGGCCGGATGTTCCTGCAGGGGCCCGGCAAGATGACCGCCGTCGATGTTTACACCGGGCGGATTCTCTGGCAGCTGCCGCTCGAAGGTCAGGCGAATTATCTGCCCGGTCGACGCGGCAACGACTTTGAAGGCGCCCTGGCCGGCTACCACTTTCTGGCTGTCGAAGACGCCCTGTACCTCGTGCACGGCAAGAGCTGTTTGAAACTCGATCCGGCCACTGGCGAGCAGATCAACGAGTTCAAGCTGCAGAATCCGGACGATGACTGGGGCCGCATCCGCGTCGTCAAAGAGAAGCTGATCGCCGAAGTCTTCCGCGACATCGACGCCGACAAGAGCAAGCTGCCGCCTTCGAAACACCTGCTGGCCGGAACGAAGGCCGCTGTCGAGATCGTCGCCGTTGACCGGCACACCGGTTCAAAGCTGTGGTCGCACGAAGCCGAAGCGAGTTTCCCGGTTCTGTCCGTCGGGACCGACCGCGTCTTCGCTTTTGATGGGGCTCTCGAAAACTTCTACCGCGACTGGAAGCGACGCGGTGTGATTCCGAAGGCGTCGGACATTCGCTTCGCCAAGTCGATCGATCTGGAAACCGGCAAGCTGGTCTGGAAGCAGGAGACGGACTTTGTCGGAACGTGGATGTCGTATTCGGGCGGCAAGGACGTCGTGCTGATGAGCAACAAGTCGAGCATCATGGCGGTCGATGGCCGCAACGGAAAAGAACTGTGGAAGCAGTCATCTGAAGGCGTCGGTTTTCGCGGTCATCCGGAAAGTCTGTGGGACCGTGTCATCGTCTGGAACGACCGCCTGCTGGATCAGCGCGGTCCTGGCCTGGCGTGGAACCTGAAGACCGGCGAGCGAGTTCCGCGGATTCACCCTGTCACCGGCGAAGAGACTCCGTGGGAGTTCACGAAGTCCGGCCATCACTGCAACTACGCGATCGCCAGTCCGCACCTGATGACGTTCCGCGCGGACACGGCCGGTTTCTGCGACATCGAATCCGGCAACACGTCGCGACTGAAGGGTTTTCGCAGCGGCTGCCGCAACAGCCTGATCCCCGCCAACGGAGTCCTCAACGCGCCGAACATGGCTCACGGCTGCATCTGCGGTTACTCGCTGTTTACCTCGCTGGCTCTCGTGCATCTGCCGCAGACCGAAGTGTGGAGTTACTCAGCCTTGAAGTTTGATCCGAAGAAGGACGCCGTGCGGCAGGTCGGCATCAACTTCGGAGCACCGGGCGATCGTCAGGACGAATCGGGAACGCTGTGGGTCGATTATCCGAGTCGCGGCGGAAGCTCTCCCGGGATCCCGATCAAAGTGACGGGCGACAACCTGAGATACTTCCGTCGGCATTCGTCACTGCTGAAGGGTGACGGCGTGAAGTGGATCGCCGGTTCGGGCGTCGAGGGAGCGACCAGCATTTCCCTGACGCTCGCCGCGACCGAACCGGATTCTCCGCAGCCGTACACAGTCCGGCTGCACTTCGCCGAGCCTGACGCCGTGGCCAGTGGCGAGCGGGTGTTCGACATCGCTCTGCAGGGCGAGACCGTTGCGGAGAACGTCGACATCGCCTCGGAAACCGGCGGACGCAACATCGCGCTGGTTCGCGAGTTCAAAGGCGTCGCAGCCGGCAGGGACCTGACGATCGACCTGACGCCCACGACTGGCCGACCAATCCTTTCCGGGATCGAAGTCGTTGCCGGAGCCAAATAGGCTCTGTCTCTCATATGTGAGTTTGTGAGCCGAACTCGCTCGCATCGGGCCAGGAATCAGACTGCCAACGGCAAAGAAAATCCGCTGTCAGTTTGGGATGATCAATCGCGATCGGGACGTAGCTGCGGTCGCCAGACCGCGGAAAACCCACGCTCTGGCGAGCGTAGCTACGGATTGATCAACAGAGGCCGGCCCTGGCGACTCGCGCTTTGCAATTCGTTTCCCAGAAAAGCGGTCGCACCGACCCAGTCACACGCACCAACAGAAACTCACCAGCAATGCGAATTGGAATCTTTGGCGGAGCCTTCGACCCCGTTCACTTTGGGCACCTGCTGCTGGCCGAGCAGTGTCGCGAGCAGTGCGGTCTCGATCAGGTCTGGTTTGTCCCGACGAAGATTCCGCCGCACAAACCGGAAGGCTCGCTGACCGACGACAAGCACCGCGTCGAAATGCTCAAGCTGGCGATCTCCGGTATCCCCGAGTTTCAGGTCAGCCGGATTGAACTCGATCGCGACGAGGTTTCGTGGACGGTCGACACGCTGAGCAATCTCCGCCGTGGTCGGCCCGAGGACGAGTTCCTGCTGCTGATCGGAGCCGACTCGCTGCGCGACCTGCCGACCTGGAAAGAGCCGGACCGCATCGCCGAGCTGGCCACCATCGTCGCCGTTAACCGTGGCCCCGTTCTCCCCTCCGAGCTGACCGCTGGCCTCTCCGAGCAGATGAAGGCATCTCTGAAAGTCGTCGACATCCCGGGCGTCGACTTCGCCGCGACCGACATCCGCCAGCGCGTCGCCGAGGCCCGCAGCATCCGCTTCATCGTCCCTCGATCCGTCGAGGTCTACATTCAGCAGAACGGTCTGTATCGATAGCGAGTGCTGCACAGTTCTCGTTTAACGCCCAGCCGCAGGCGCCGGCCACCTCCGACGTGCGACCCGTCTGGTGGCCGGCGCCTGCGGCTGGGCGTTAAACAACACGCGGTGCGACATCACCAGGGATCATCATTACCGAGGAGACCGGCATGTTCCGCCTGTTCGCTTCATTGTCCGTCGTCATCAATGCGGCAATCGCCACTGCGGCCCCCATCACCGTCACCGACCAGATGCACCATCTGCGGCAGTCGGGCACGCGCGAGTGGTCCGAGTTCCCCGAGCAGCCCGATGCCGCGTCATTCGAGAAGACGTTTACGGTTGCCAAGCCTGCAGAGAACTACTGCCTGCGGATCCGCCATCAGGACATCAAGGAACGCTGGCGAGTGCGGCTCAACGATCGTGACCTGGGCACGCTGCGAATCGACGAAAACGACATGGTCGTCTACCTGCCTGTGCCCGACGGCGCTGTCCAGCAGGGTGAGAACACGCTGACGATCGACTGCCCGAAGTCGCGAGCGGCAGACGACATCCGCATCGGCGAGATCCGGCTGCTCGACCAGTCGCGCGAGAAAGTGCTCGCCGCTGCGACACTCGTGGTGCACGTCAACGATGCCGCAGCTGACCGAGCACCGAAAGACAGAAACGACGGCAACACGCCGAGACTCCCCTCACGGATCACAATTCTGGATGAACACGGAACGCTGCGCGATACCGGCGCAGCCTCGAACGATCATCTCGCTGTTCGACCGGGGACGATCTACACCTCGAATGGCACAGCCGAAATTCCAGTCGAACCGGGCACGTACCGCATCGTCGCCGGACGTGGGTTTGAGTACTCGATCGATTCGCAGACCGTCACGGTCCGCGCCGGAGAATCTCAGGACGTTGACCTTTGGCTGGTGCGCGAAGTCCCCACCGGAGGCTGGGTCGCCTGCGACACTCACGTCCACACGCTGACGCACTCCGGACACGGTGACTGCACGGTGCAGGAGAGAATGATCACGCTGGCCGCCGAGGGCATCGAGCTGCCAATCGCCACCGACCACAACGTGCAGATCGACCACGAACCGTTCGCCCGCGAGATGAACGTCCGGCAGTACTTCACGCCAGTCATTGGCAACGAAGTCACGACGAAGCTCGGCCATTTCAACATTTTCCCGGCTGATCGCGGCGCTCCGGTCCCCGACCATCGAGGCACCGACTGGCCGACGATCTTCGACGCGATCTACGCAACGCCGGGCGTCAAGGCCGTCATCCTGAACCACGCCCGCGATCT
>Ga0209578_10002566_pt1 | contig 14839 bp, 16 predicted proteins | sample tdAd472_FD_187127 | JGI IMG/M metagenome (GOLD analysis project Ga0209578, IMG submission 187127) | Marine sediment microbial communities from the Atlantic coast under amendment with organic carbon and nitrate - tdAd47.2 (SPAdes)... | ecosystem: Environmental > Aquatic > Marine > Coastal >...
GGAGGAAATTGCATTGGAATGCGCTCGCGGCAGTGGCGTTCGCGCCATCGCACGGAAGCTGGGGCGATCACCCAGTACAATCTCGCGCGAGATCAGGCGCAATTCGGCGACACGCAGCGGCGACTTCGACTATCGGGCCATTACCGCACAATGGCATGCTGATCGGGCAGCACGACGGCCGAAAGCCGCAAAGCTTGCAACCAACCTGGCACTTCGTGACTACGTTCAGGACCGGCTCGCCGGCCTCATTGGAACGCCTGACGGCATCGCCTTTGAGGGTCCTGTCGTGGTATGGAAAGGGCGGCGGGCCGTTCATCGGCAAAGTCGACGCTGGTCCAAAGCTTGGAGCCCGGAACAGATTGCGCGGCGTCTGAGACTGGACTTCCCTGAGGACCCGGCCATGCGCATCAGTCACGAAGCCATCTATCAGGCGCTTTATATCCAGGGCCGCGGTGCTCTGAAGCGAGAATTATCGGCTTGCTTGCGCTCTGGACGGGCGCTGCGCTTACCCCGTGAACGTGCTCGCAACCGTGGCAAATCCTTTCTCGGGGATGCACTGATGATCAGCGATCGTCCTGCGGAGATCGACGACAGAGCGGTGCCTGGCCATTGGGAGGGCGATCTCATTCTGGGTCTCGGCAGTTCAGCGATCGGCACGCTGGTCGAACGTACAACACGGTTTACAATGCTCCTGCACCTGCCTCGCATGGAAGGTCACGGGATCGACAAGTCCGTCAAGAACGGTCCTGCTCTTGCCGGGCATGGCGCCGAAGCAGTCCGTGATGCTATCGCCGAAACGATCATGGAGCTGCCGGCGCACCTACGCCAATCCCTAACGTGGGACCAAGGTGCCGAGATGGCTCAACACGCACAGCTCAGGATCGATACTGGCCTCGATATTTACTTCTGCGACCCTCAAAGTCCGTGGCAGCGCGGTAGCAATGAAAACACAAACGGTTTGCTACGGCAGTACTTTCCGAAGGGTACAGATCTGAGCCAGCACGGAGCCGATGAACTCAGCGCTGTGGCGCATGCCCTTAATAGCAGGCCTCGCAAGACGCTGGGTTATCGCACGCCGGCAGAAGCGCTCGACGGTTTGCTTAAATCGGATATGATCGAAAGTGTTGCAGCGACCGGTTGAATCTGCCCAATACGTGTCCATCAAATATACCGAGCGGCTGGCCGAGGCCGGCATCGAACCTTCAGTGGGCAGCGTGGGCGACTCTTATGACAATGCCTTGGCCGAGACCATCAACGGTCTCTACAAGGCCGAGGTCATCCATCGACGCGGCCCCTGGCGCAGCTATGAAGCGGTGGAGTTCGCCACCCTCGAATGGGTCGACTGGTTCAACAACCGGCGCCTGCTAGAGCCAATCGGAAACATTCCGCCGGCCGAAGCCGAGGCAAAATACTACGCCGCACTGGATCAACCGGCCGTGGCCGCGTAACTTAAACCAAATGGCCTCCGACAGTCCCGGTGCGGTTCAAAACCGCCGATCAGAACGGTGGCTCCATCGTGGATTTGTGCGACCGCTTCAGCAGCGGTGGTGATGTTTTTCATCTTCGGACTACTACCTTTACTGGCTGTGCGGGTGCGAGGCGACGTAGCTCTTCGAGGCACGAGAACCAGTTCGCCCCGGTCTCAGCGCTTCCAGACGCCATAAAGCTCAATTTGAACCAGCTGCGGGTTTGTTCCACCGACGCCGCTTGCCACACGCGAAGGCGCCGCAAGGGCTATTTCCACGCCGTATGCGTCAGCCGGACGAAGTCTCTCAAACCTCATCCCCCCTCCATGCACGGGTTAGAAGCGATCGTATCGGCGCGTTCTCGATTGGACGTGGGTTCCAATAAGCATTTTCCGTGGCGAGCTCGGCAGCGCGCGCTATATCTGCTTCATCGAAACCCAATGCCTGAAGAGATGTTGGGGCTCCCAACTTTTTTGCAAGTGCACGAAAACCCTTTGCAGCGTCCACACCTCCCATGGCGCGCGACATCGCTACCATCGCGTCGGGAATTTCTGGACGATTGTAGTCCAAAGCATAAGGCAGTATTACGCAGTGGGTAGCTGCGTGGGGCAAATCGAAACTGCCGCCAAGCGTGTGGCACAATTTGTGGTGCAGAGCCATTCCGGCGGAGCCGAGGCAAATCCCACACAACCAGGCTCCGTACAATGCCTTGCTTCGCGCCTCGACATTTCGCTCGTCATCAACGATCTGTGGGAGCGCTTGCGTCAGGACGCGAATAGCTTCCTCTGCCAAAAGGGAAATCACCGGATTGCCGTCCCGGGCGTAAAGTGCCTCAGCGGCGTGTGCAGCCGCATTTAAGCCTGACGTGACAGAAATTTGGGCCGGTAAGGACAGAGTTAAGTCGACGTCGTAGATCACCGTCTGGGGCTGGATTTTTGGGTTACGGATTGTGGTCTTCAACCCATCTTCCGTTTGACCTAGTATTGGGGTCATTTCCGACCCCGCGTATGTCGTCGGTACCACAACCTGTGGCAAACCGGTTCGCCACGCTATTGCTTTGCCCAAACCAATTGTGGAACCACCCCCGATAGCAACCAAGCAGTCCGCATTTATCTCGCGTGCTAGCCCGACACCCGCCGCCGTGACATCGGTTGGAGTGTGCATAGCGGCTTCATGGAACGACCCCGCCAACCGCCATTCTAAGTTGCTCGCGATTGAAAGCGACTGTTCTTCTTGTTGCGGTGTGGACAGTACCAGCGCTCTTTTCAGCCCTAGTCGGTCCAGCTCCGCAGCCAGTGATAGTGATGCTCCACGGCCAAAGATAACCCTTGAAGGAGCTGAATTGTACACGAAAGGTTGCATTGAATATCCGCCCCTCAGATGGCGCCGAACAATCGGGCAGGGTTATCAACCAGGATTTTATGCCGGAGAGCGACGTCAGGAGCAAACCGGGCAACTAAGTTCAACAAATCTCCGTCATCTGGCATGCGCTTCGGGTCGAAGTACCCGGAATGCGGCCAGTCGCTTCCCCAGAGTAGGCGGTCAGGGGCTATCTCACTTAAGGCGTGTGCGAACGGCACAACATCGTCATATGGAACACCTGAATGCGAGATCCGATCGGCTCCCGTCAACTTAATCCAGACATGATCAAGAGTCGCAAGATCACGTAGGATCTTAAAGGGAAGCTGGTTGACTCCGGCCGCCGTTTCAACTCTGCCAAAATGGTCGATTATGATCGGTGTTTCAGCTCCCGCGATGAGGTCACATAGCCCCTCCAAAGCATCAGGAGCAAAATGCATGTTTATGCACCAATCGAGTTCACGGCACCAACCATGCATTCGCTCGAACAGTTCGGTGTCGAGTGCGCCGGAACCGTGCTGGGGATTGAATGCGAAACGTACCCCTCTTACACCGCGGGTCTTCAGGTCACGCAGTTCCGTAAAGGTCATATCACGATGAGGCTTGATTATTCCGAGGAGACGGCGATCAGAACGCTCGACCGCATCAATAGTCACTGAATTATCAATCCCGTGCACATTCGGGTGGACACAGACACCCCGTTCGATGCCCAAACGCTCCATCAACGCCAGATAATCTTCAAGCGGTGAATCCGGCGGAGTATACGGACGCTTTTCCGCATATGGGAACACAGCCGTTGGGCCAAAAACATGGAGATGAGTGTCCCATGCGCCTTTTGGTATTGCAAAACTTATTGGCGCAGAGCGCGCGCGAGGCCCTTGGCAAGGCGGTATGCCAGCTTGATCAGCGGGTAACATTTTCCTGGAGCTCCTTTCTGTTGAGCCGAAACTAGCAAGTCATGCCAATTGCTTCCGAACAGAGATTAGCGCTGCGCGACAGCGGCTCGCGGCAGCATTGATCGCTGGTGCAAGCTCAAATGCCTGCAGGATGGTGGAATGGTGGGCGGGGAAGCGTTTGGTCAGACGTTCCCGAAGGTGCCCACCTGAACGGACGACGTTGGCGACTTCTTCCTCTACGGCGGTGTAAGCTTCGGCGCGTCCCATCGCCTGCGCTAGACCTCCCGCAACCGCATCGCTGAATATCATTCCGTTTGTCAATTCTATGTTTCGGTACATTCGTGCGGCATCGACTTCCAAGCCACCAGCTAGAAGACGAGCCTCTCTGAGCGCTCCTGCCGCCAGTCCGACGAGAGACGGGAGCGCCAGCCATTCAGAATGCCAGGCGCCAACGGGCCTCTCATGAAGGCTTGCCATCGCGCTCACCAACGTCGAAAGGTGGCCCACTGATGCAGAGTGTTGGGCCAGAATGATCATCGATCCAACAGGATTTCGCTTGTGAGGCATAGCCGAGGATCCACCCCGGCCGGCGACCGCTGGCTCAGATACCTCTCCCACTTCCGGTGTCGCAAGATGAACCACATCTGTCGCCATCTTCGCTAGAATTCCGAGAAGGATGGCCAACCAACTACCTAGTTCAACTATTCTGCTACGATGCGTGTGCCACGGCATAGCGGGAACGGCTAATCCAAGATCCGCCGCAGTCCTCGTCACAACGGCTCCGGCCCGATCGCCCATCTGGGTCAATGTGCCTACAGGACCAGCCAATGAGAGGACGAGCACTCGCCGTTTAAGTTGCTCAACCTGAGCTAAGTGCTCAGCGATTGCGACGCACCAGCCTGCCACTTTGAAGCCGAATGTGACAGGCGAAGCATGTTGGCCAGCTGTGCGCCCGATGCAGGGAGTCTCGCAATGTTCCTCCGCTAGCTCGCACAGGGAAGAAAGCAAGGCTCTTAGATCAGTTTCGATCAGATCCACCGCATTGGCCATTTGAAGAATGATGGCCGTATCCATGATGTCCTGGCTCGTAGTACCGAAATGGAAGCCACCTGCCACATCCGGCGGAAGCATGGCTTGCACTGATTTTACGAATGGGATGACAGGGACCGCCCCAAGTCGGGTCTGCTCTGCCAGTACCTTAATGTCCAGAGAGCCAGGATCTATACCTGCGATGGAGTTGGCAAGCTCTTGGCTGACCAAACCTTCAGCAGCCTGAGCGCGCGCCAAAGCGGCTTCAACCCGCAACATCAACGCAAGAAATCGACGCTCCGAGAGCGCGTCCCTCATTTCTTTCGTCGTAAACAGAGGCCCCAACAGGTCTGAATCAAGGGGGGAAAATGCCATCAAAACGCCCAGTAAGATGAATCTAGGAATGGAGCCGCAGCTATAAACTTGATTGGTTATTATGTACAGCGTTAGCTTAATATGAACAGCGCCTGGAAGATGATTCTTGTGCAATCTGCAGTTGGAAAAGCGAAGTACCGTCCCGCTCATCCGGCCAAGGGGTGTTGTTCGGGCCATGTACGATTTTCATATGACGGATATGGAAGTGAGTCAGGGCGGCACTGGGATGTGCAACTGGGAACCGTTTCTCTTGGCTGTTTAGAAACCCCTCTCCTCGCCGGTCAAGGGGATGCAGCATGGCTGGCAAGACTCACCGATAGGAAGGACTATAGTGGCCATCATCCGTCGACCACTCACGAGATCGAGATGATCTGGTATATGACAACCACCGGAAGGCAGCGATTCGCAAGAATGAGAGGACTATGGCTCAGAAGTCCAATTCGCCACAAGGCACAGTACAAACGGTCTCAAAAGCGCTTGCCTTACTTGAGCTATTCACGACCGATGTTGAATGGCTTGGGGTACGCGAAATCGGAAGAATACTCGATATTAACAGCGCTACAGTTCACAATCTGCTTCGCACCCTCGCCAGCTCAGGTTTCGTTGAGCAGCATCCTGAGACTCGAAAATACCGGCTCGGGCTCGCACTCGTTCGGCTTGCCGGAACTAAGCTCGCTCAGTTAGATCTGGTGAAGGTTTGCTCGCCCCACATGAAGGCTCTGATGGAAAAGACGGGGGAAACGGTAACCCTTTCTGTCTTGCACGGTTCGGAGCTTCTTTACCTCGCGAAAAACGAAAGCACCGAACCGATGCGTGTTGCTTCTCGCGTCGGCGGCAGTGCCCCTTTGCATTGCTCTGCAAACGGAAAAGCCCTGCTTGCGTTCATAGAAGAGGCGCAACTGTCCCAGCTCCTTTCGCAACCCCTCAAGCGCTTCACATCGGAAACTATCGTTGATTCGTAAGCGAAGCTTTGTCCCCATTTGATTGATGGGTTTCCCCTCGGTTTGTGGTCTGCGATTCTTGGTTGTTCAGGCAGCCAGGAGGAGACTGAGGGCGATGGAGCTATCGGGCGAGGAAGCCGAAGCCGACGGTTTTGTAGGGAAGCTTGCGCGCCGTACCCGTTCTGGAGGCCGGTTGTGGTCTGCGGAGACCAAGGGGCGCGCTGTTTTCGAGACCATGAAGCCTGGCGCCCGCGTATGTGATGTCGCACGGCGTTATGGTGTCAAGGCCCAGCAATTGACGACGTGGCGCAGATTGGCGCGTGCCGGCCGGATCGCATTGGTCACGGACGAAGCGGCGGATTTCGTGTCGATCGAGTTGAGTGATCCAGCGGCGTCAGGCAAGAACGAGGGGCCTGTCGAGATTACGATTGGCAAGGTTTCGGTTCGCCTGGACGCGGACGTGTCAGCGGTGCGGATCGCGGAGATCGTGACCGCGATCGAGCGCGGCGCATGATCATTCCGGCGCAGGGACTGCGGATTGTGCTTGCTGTACGTCCTGTCGATTTCCGGTGCGGGCACGACGCGCTGGCCGGCCTCGTGCAGAACACGCTCGGGCTCGATCCGCATTCGGGCCTGATTGTGGTTTTTCGTTCGAAGCGCGCCGACCGGCTGAAGATTTTGCTATGGGACGGCACGGGCCTCGTTCTAATCTACAAGCGCCTTGGTCGCGCTGGCCGTTTTGAGTGGCCGCAGATCAGCGGCGGCGTCATGCATCTGACGCGGGTGCAGTTCGAAGCGCTGTTTGACGGGCTGAACTGGAAGCGTGTGGGCGAACGGATCGTCGCAACACCAGCTGCGGCGAACTGACTCGGGGGCTGACGATTTGTTTCGCACGGCGCCTCGGGATGATAGCTTGCGGATGTGCCACCGTCCGCCATTGATCCCGCCCGTCTTGCAGCGCTGCCCGCCGATTTGCGAGCGCTCTTCAGCGCGCAGGAAGCGATGCTCGCAGCCGAGCGTCGTCGCGCTGATGACGAACGCACGGCGCGCCTTCATGTCGAGAACGAACTGGCTGCGTCCAAACAGATCGTCGACCGTCTCGAACTGCTCGTGAAGGAGTACGAGCGCGCACGCTTCGGCAAACGCTCGGAGAAGTTCAATCCCGATCAGATGCAGCTGGTGCTCGAAGACATCGAGATCGCCATCGCCGAAGTCCAGGAGCGCCAAGACGATCGTGCGCGCCGCACCGGCGCGGCACCGTCGGGCCGCCGGGCCAGCCGCGCCGCCCGCGCCTTTCCCGCGCACCTGCCGCGCATTGAGCAGGTGATCGAACCCGAGAGCCTCGAGTGTCCCTGCGGCTGCGGCCAGATGGTCCGGATCGGCGAGGATCGCTCCAGACGCCTCGACGTGACGCCGGCCCAGTATCGCGTGGTCGAGACGGTGCGACCGCGCTACGCCTGCGCGACAGGATGCGCTGGCGTGCGCCAGGCGCCGGCGCCCGCCCATCTGGTGGAGGGTGGCCTGCCCACCGAGGCGATGCTGGCGCAGGTGGCGGTCGCCAAGTTCAGCGAGCACATGCCGCTCTATCGTCAGTCCCAGGTTCTGGCCCGGCATGGCATCCTCATCGATCGTGCCGTTCTGGCGGATTGGATGGGAACGGTCGCCTTCCACCTCGCGCCGTTGATCGAGCGCATGAGCGTCGTGATGAAGCAATCGGGCCGCTTGTTCATGGACGAGACCAGGGCGCCCGTGCTCGATCCGGGCCGGGGTCGAACCAAGACCGGCTATCTGTGGGCTGTCCTGCGCGACGATCGCGGCCACGGCGGCGCTGATCCACCAATCGTGGTCTACCACTACGCGCCAGGACGCAGTGGCAAACATGCCGAGCATATCCTCGACGGCTTCGACGGCATCCTTCAGGTCGATGGATACCAGGGCTATCACAGGCTCGCACGACTCGAGCGTCAAGGCGGCGCGCCGCTGCGGCTGGCCGCATGCTGGTCCCACTCCAGGCGCGAGATCATTGCCGCGACTCCGAAGGCCGGCTCACCCATCGCCGAAGCCGTCCTCGCGCGCATCGCCGCGCTCTATGCAATCGAGAAGGAGATCCGTGGCTCCGACGCCGCGATCCGACAAAAGGCGCGCAACGAGCGATCACGGCCGCTCGTCGCCGAACTCGAGAGATTCCTGCGCGAGCAAGCCGCCCGCCTGTCGCCGGGCAGCGAGATGGGCAAGGCGATCGCCTATCTGCTGAACCATTGGGCTGGCCTCACTTTGTTTCTCGACGATGGCCGCGTTGAGATGGACACTAACCCCGTCGAAAATCAAATCAGACCGCTGACTCTGACGCGCAAAAATAGTCTATTTGCAGGTCACGACGAAGGTGGCCGTTCATGGGCCCGCATAGCTTCGCTCATCGCCACCTGCAAGATCAACAGCGTGGAGCCCTACGCCTGGATGAAAGCGACCCTCGAAGCGATCGCAACCGGTCACCCGCAGTCGCGGATCGACGAACTCTTGCCCTGGTCGTTCGCCCGCACCTCCTAATTCTCCGCAGCTGCCGCCACAGTCGCGACCTCAACGATTTGCAACGCGTTGATCAACGGATTTGCAGTCCGTTGCGCCAACGCGTTGCAATCCGTCCCTCCAAATCTTTGCGAATGGGACGTGGACGTCGCTTACGTTGATTCTGAGATATTGAGAGCTGAACTCCAGGACATTCGGCGTTTAGGCTATGCTGTCGATCTTGGCGGCTACTTACCAGGTGTGAATGCGGTTGGAGCACCGATTCGTGACCAGACCCACAAAGTGGTGGCGTCGCTCGGAATCGTTGGACCTGCCAGCCGTCTTAAGGAGGAGAAACTGACCTTCTGCACCATTCATGTACAAGAGGCCGCAGCTGAAATGTCTCGTTCATTGGGGTGGAACAGGAGGTAGAGGCAAGTGTCCGGGCCAACCGCTGCGCAGTTGGCCGGGACACTTGTATTTCGCTGAAAAAGTCAGAACATCGCCTGGGGTATAAACAATGCAATTTGGGGGAAAAGTACGAGCAAAAGCAGACAGAACCCCATTGCAAACCAGAATGGCAGGACGCCGCGAAAAATCGTGGCCATGGGCACATCACCGGCAATACTTTTCACGACAAATACATTCATGCCGACAGGAGGCGTGATCATACCCATCTCAATCATGATAACGGCTACAACACCAAACCAGATCGGATCAAAGCCCATCGACATCATGATGGGGTAGAAGATGGGAACAGTCACGACCAGCATTGCTAACCCGTCCATGAACATCCCCAAAATCAGATAGGCAACAACGACAAGAAACAGCACGCCATAGGGGCCGAGACCAGAAGACGTCATTGCTTCGCCCAACATCGACGGCAATTGTGTCATCGATAGAAACGGATTGAGGACTGCTGCGCCTATAATGATCAGGTACAGCATGGCTGTAGTGCTGACCGTGTCGCTAACCGCTCGCCAAGCGGTTGACGGAGTCAGCTTCCGCGTAAATAGAGCCAAGATAAGGACCAGTCCCGCGCCGATGCCGGCGGCTTCGACTGGCGTGAATACACCAAGATAAATACCCCCAATTGATACTATGATTACCGTTAGCAGGGGCGCCGCACGGAGTGTGGCAGCCATACGTTCCTTTAGCGGAACATGAGCTCCGCGCGGTCCCGCTTCTGGATTTCGAAGCGAGATGAGGGTGACCGTGAGAATGAACAAGCCTGCAAGCAAGAGACCGGGGAGAATACCCGACATGAACAATTGGCCAATGCTTTGTTCGGTGAGAATGGCGTAGATAACAAAGCCGGTTGATGGTGGGATAAGGAAACCAAGGGTGCCACCGGCAGCAATCGCACCCGTTGCGAGCCCGCTGGAATAGTTGAAACGCGCCATCTCTGGCAGTGCGACACGTCCAATGGTAACCGCAGTCGCCACCGATGAGCCACTGACGGCGGAGAACGCCGCACACCCAAGGACTGAAGCCGAAGCAAGACCTCCAGGGAGTCGCCCCACCCATGCAAAAGCCGCTTCGTAGAGCCCACGGCTGAAGCCGGCTACCGAAGCTATATTGCCCATCAATATAAATAGAGGGATGACGGTCAACGAGTAGTTGGATACCTGAGAGAATGTCTCCGTAACCATTAAGGCGTTCGCCGAACGGAAGCCATTCAGCATCCACGTGCCGAAGAAGCCCACGGTCAGCATCGCCATCCCAACTGGCATGCGCAAGACCATCAATACGAAAAGCGCTACGATGCCGAAGAGGCCAATCGAAAAATCAGTCATCAGCGCCAGGTCCCCCGCGAATGAGGTCAACTATTTGCAGGACCAGAACAACTGCAAAAAGGGCACTCCCGAGCGCCATGAGTCCATAGAATGGCCAGAATGGGACACGCAGCATGTTGGATAGGTCGTTATACTCCAGTGCTTCACGCAGTTTTAGCCACGAGCGCCAAGTCAAGAGGTACATGAGGTAGACGCCTACGGCACGCGAGAACAAGTCGCCAATGAAACGGCCCCACACGCCGATATGCTCATCGAACACATCAACTCGCACATGTCCGTCGCGCTGGGCGGTGCCTGGCATTGCGAGCATAACCAACGCGATCGAGACTAGCTGAATTATCTCATCACTACCGAGGATTGGGGTCTGAAAGAAATAGCGCATGATGACGCCAACAAAGCTGGTGCATAAGATAATGGCTAAGGCTAGAGCTGACAGAGACGTTAAGAAGGCAACCGCCCATTCGATTACTATCGAATGGGCGATGCCTTGCTTCTTTTTTATTGTCGGAGAGTTAGTCATTCTGTAGCGCTTCGACATAGGCGCGTGCTGCAACGCCTGTTGCTTCGACTTCTTCAATCACGCTCTCGACCACGGTACTAGTTGCGGCATTGAATTTCTCGATTTCTTCCTCTGAAAGCGTAATTACTTCTTTACCTTCCGTTCCAGCGAAGTCCTTGAGGGCGGTGGATGCAACGCCGAGCCAAGCCCTATTGCCGTTTCGTGCGGCTTCCTGACCAGCATCGAGAACAGCTTTTTGTTGCTCTTCACTAAGCTCCTGGAAACTGTCGAGATTCATCACCATCAAAAACTGGGAAATCGACGTATCCATACCGACTGTGATGTAGTTTGTCACCTCTTCCAGTCTGAACCCTGTCAGAGCTGTGGCGTCAATCATCGCTCCATCGATGACCCCCGTTTGCATCGCATTATAAACTTCACTTGCAGGCATGGAAACGGGAACACCTCCCCACGCTTCGAGCACAAGGCCTGCGTTACGTGATGGGACGCGAACCTTCATGCCAGCAAGATCCTCGAGCTTACGAATTGGCTTGGTCGCAGAGAACAAAAACGACGGTGCGTTATTCCATAGGGCGAGCAGCTGAACTCGACGATACTCCTGAGAGAGCTTGTCAATGTTGGCCAGCATGCGTTCGGTACCGGTCTCAGCGTCAATCACACCGGGCAGGTCGGCAAGAAGGGTCAATGGAAATGTAGAGGCCGTGTAACCCGGCATAGCCAAGACGATATCAGCGACGCCATCGACAGCACGATTGTACTGCTCGTTTGGGCCTGGGCCAAGCTCCCCTCCCATATAGAGTCGGACGGTTAAATCCCCGCCCGTTGCCTCTGACACTGCGTTCGCAAAAGGCTCATATACCTCTTCAACAATAAAATGCGAGGGCGAATGAAAATCGGCAAGTTTCAGATCACGGGCAAAGGCGGGCAATGTCGACAGAAGCGCTGTCGCGGTCACTGCGGAAACCAACATTTTCGAGAACATCATATTCCTCCTTGGCTTGATGTTGCTAAACTTACGTAGTCCGGTCTTTCTCAACATGCGGCCACGCGATTGGCGTCAGAATTACCTTGCGCTGCAAAGGCAGCCTTCGCAGGCGAGTGCTATGTTTGTGATCTCAGAGGCTGCCCCAAAAAGAGTTGAGTGATTTCAGCCAGTTGTGATTCCTTCGGATTTGCAAAGATTCGATGGAGAGCACGATGGCCTGGACTGAAACCACCCGGCGGCAATATGAGCGTCAGACGAGCCGATATGCAAGCGATGTTACGGATCGCGAATGGGGATTTATAGCTGGCTTCATGCCCGCACCTCGCCGTCTCGGCCGTCCCCGCAAGACCGACTTGCGCGAGGTTGTGAACGCGCTTCTCTATATCGCTTCAACAGGGTGCCAGTGGCGAATGCTGCCCAAGGATTTTCCACCCTGCTCTACGGTGCAGCGATATTTCTATGAGTGGCGGGCGATGGATCTTTGGTCACGGATCAACCACCACCTCGTTATGGAGGCCCGGGAACTGGAGGGGAAAGATGCCTCTCCGACGGCGGGCGCCATCGATAGCCAAAGTGTCAAAACGACCGAAAGTGGTGGTATCCGGGGCTTCGATGCGGGCAAGAAAATCAAGGGTCGCAAGCGCCACATTGTTGTCGACACGCTTGGGCTGATGGTCGGCCTCATGGTACACAGCGCCGATATCCAGGACCGCGACGGTGCTCCCGATCTCCTCAAATCCATTCGCAACCGCTGGCCATGGCTCCTCCATGTCTTTGCCGATGGCGGCTATGCGGGCGAAAAACTGAAGAAACGGCTGCAGAAAATCGGCAAATGGACGATCGAAATCATCAAGCGCTCTGACCAGGCCAAGGGTTTTGAGATCCTGCCCCGCCGCTGGGTCGTCGAGCGCACATTCGCGTGGCTTGGCCGATGCCGAAGGCTGGCAAAGGACTTCGAAAAATCCATCGCTTCAGCAGAAGCCTGGATATCCATCGCCCACATCCGCCTGCTCACCAGGCGTCTCGCAAGGTATGGATATCGTTGATGCCTTTTCGAGTCCGACTCTCACACTTCGAAGAAAACCGTCTCCCCCTGTCCTTGAAGGCGGATTGTGATGTGAAAGGCGGCATCATCGATCTTTTCTGCGATAAGCGTAGCACGCTCATCACTCGACAGGAGAGCCAAGATCGGGTCTTCATCATTAGAGACTTCATCTGCGAAATAGATTCTCGTGTATAATCTGCGGTTCAATCCCTTTCCAAAGATGGAAAGCGCAACGTGAGGCGCCTGTAAGATCCCTGCGGATGTCGGAACACGACCCGGTTTCACAGTGTGAAATGTGAAGGAGCCAGACTCATTGCAGTGGGTGCGGCCAAAGCCCGTGAATGATGACTTTCGTGGGTTGATTTGTGCACCTACAAAATTGCCATTTCCATCAGGCTGCCAGAGTTCGATCATACCATCAGGGATGGCATGATCATCTCCGTCGATGAGCGTTCCCGAAATTGAAATGCGCTGTCCCACAGCATCGTCGGTGGCGAGGTTCCTTCCAAAAATAGGAGGGATCGTTTGATAGTCGTCTGGCGTCAGGCAGTAGGCATAGAAGGGACCGACTGTCTGAGATGGTGTGATCGTCATCGGGGCTTCAATGCGCATGAGTTTCCTCGAAATAGTTCCCGTTTCGGCCCCGCAGAACAATGTCAAAGCGGTAAGTTAAGCCCCATTCAGACTGTGTAGCCTCAAGATCGAGCGAAGCCACCATTCCTCTCTTTGAGAAATCCGGCGCTGCATTATAGATGGAGTCATATCTGAGCAGGGGATCGCCCTCGAAGTAGAGTTGGGTGACCAAGCGGCTCAAAAATGACGGCCCGAATAAAGAGATGTGAATGTGGCGTGGACGCCAGACGTTGTGCAGTCCCACGACCGGATAAGCACCAGGAATAATCGTAATAAATGAATATGAGCCGTCGCTTCCGGTAACGGTACGGCCAGCGCCCGAAAAGTTTGGGTCAAGGGGTGCTAAGTGCTGATCTAACTTATGAATATAGCGACCAGCTGCGTTCGCCTGCCAGATTTCCAATAGTGCGTTTGGAACGCCGCGGCCGTCTTCATCGATAACACGCCCCGTAATTCGAATGCGCTCTCCTATCGGCTCTCCGTCATGCTGACGAGTCAGATCCGAGTCTTCTGGACGAACACTTTCGTGTCCATACACAGGCCCGTACAACTCCGTAGCAGTCTGCGGAATATATCTTAAGGGCCGGGATGGAGCGCGCTTTCTGGTAAAGATGTAGGCCGGCGTATCATAAGGCGGATGCATGCCGACGCTATCGGAGGGATATTCCGCCGGCACTTCGGGCCAGCCGGGGAGGAACAAGGCCATGAGCACTTACCTGTTCATATAATCTAAACACTGTTCAATAAGCTAGAACACTTTTTCTTGCCCGTCAACGCCGTCCCGAGTTGCAGGCCGTCGTCTAAGATCATTTGAGCGGTTCTAGATTGGCTATCGCTTCAAAGAGCTTGCCTCTCTTTGCGCTGGGATATGTCTCGGAGTTTACGACCCGGAATAGCTTGGACTGCGAGGTTGCCGAACCGAGAGAGAGCAACGACCTGAAAAGCTGTTTGCGGCAGGTTTGCGGACGCAGAAATCGGGTTGCAGGCGTCGGAGTTTAACACCGAATCTCTGCCAAAGCCTTTTCGCCGAACCTACATCGGTGGGAATAATATCCTGGTCCAACTATTGAGCTAGCGCACCTGACGAATGGGCTGCTCTTGCAGAGCGCCAAACCTCCGCTCCGTCTAGTCGACCGAACTATTCGAAACAATCGATCATTCTGATCCATTTTTTGCGTTGGACCCTGCGGTGTTGGAATGAGATTTCGTTCGATGCATAGATGGAGTATCAAGTGTCTGCTCGTTCCCCGGTCCAGTCAAAGCAACACTCGACGTCTTTTCGGATAACG
>Ga0209578_10002567_pt1 | contig 14834 bp, 11 predicted proteins | sample tdAd472_FD_187127 | JGI IMG/M metagenome (GOLD analysis project Ga0209578, IMG submission 187127) | Marine sediment microbial communities from the Atlantic coast under amendment with organic carbon and nitrate - tdAd47.2 (SPAdes)... | ecosystem: Environmental > Aquatic > Marine > Coastal >...
TCAGCTAAGCCTACCGCTTCCGATCGATACCGAACTGTTCTCAGGTATTCTCAAGAGCATTCAGGGCATACTGCTAAGTCCAAGCGAGACAGCTTCGGATGTGCGGAACAAGCGCAAGAACTACATTGCGGCAGTAAGCGACGCGCTTGCCGCGCACCGACTTCTGGCGGATCTCTGGTGCTTGCAGTGGTTCATCGGTTCGCCAGACGGGGATTCAGTTGAAGCGTTCGATAGTCCTATTGGACTCTACAGCGAGGTGAAGCGGATATGTGGTGTACCCGGCACCGAGGAGCGCGCGAAGGAAATCGCAGATCTGGAGGACCATCCGCTTGTTGCGGGGGTGCGCCAGATTCGAGCTAGCGGCTATGGGCCAAGACCACTCGCATTCTTTCATTGGCAGCTAGAGTTCCCGGAAGTCGCTTTTGCGGACGATGGCACGCTCCGCGAAGGCTTCGGGTTCGACGCCGTCGTCGGAAATCCGCCCTGGGACCGAATACGACCGGAACGGAGACACTTCTACGGCCCACATGGCCGCCCCGAAGATGGCCCAGAGTGGGACGTCGCGAACACGCAAGCTCGCTCCTTGGACGTGCTAATCGCGAAATTGCATGAGGAAGAACCACAGTTGGAGCAGGAGTGGCACTCCTACGAAGCAGGCATCGTCGCATTGAAGGGATTCCTTTCGAGCTCCGACATCTATCGTCATCAAGCTATGTCAATCAACGGAACGAAGACGGGAGGAGATCCCGATCTATTTCGCTATTTCACGGAGCGAGCTTTCCATTGTGTCGGGGAGGCAGGCCGCGTCGCGCTCGTTGTGCCGAGCACCCTTTGGCAGGCGGAGGGGTGTTCGGCATTGAGGCACCTCATGTTGGATTCGTGCAAGACGGAAGAAATCTTCGTGTTCGAGAACTATCGGAAGTGGGCTTTCGATATTCACTCGAGTTTCAAGTTCACGACTTTCGTCACGCAGCGTGGCGTTCCAGGTTCCAACCACCTAACTTCAGCGGCCTTCATGATGCGGGACGCGCGCGTGCTTTCGGGAACCTGCCAAGAGCGAATCGTTTCACTTGATCGGGCGATGATCGAGGGACTAAGCCCAGAGACCCTGGCACTGTTGGATTTTCGTGATTCCCGCGATGCCGAGCTGCTCGCTGCGCTTGCACAAGCGCACCCTAGTCTCATGGACGCTCAAAGCGGGTGGCATCCCAAGTACCGCCGCGAACTCGATATGACGAACGACGCGTGGCGATTCCGAACGCGGAGGTGGATGAAGGACCGTGGTTTCTTGCAGGTACTAGACACCAAGGGGGAAGATGGAGAGTGGCATCAACAACGGATCGGCGGCTCCCCCACAGCGAGGTACCCGGAAAGTCTGCCAGCTGGGGGTGAATACTGGATCGCGGCGGACGCGGATTGGTACCGCACACGGGGCTACGTTGAGAAGCAGATCGAAGTGGATAAGACGCCCTTGGACGTCTTCATAGAACCAGATGACGCAAAGCTGCCGGCGCTGCGAAAAGTGGAGGCCGAATTCCACTCCTCCATCATCGCCGGAGCGCGCTACACGCCTCTTTATGAAGGGAGGATGGTGCAGCTTCATGACCCGGCCGCGAAAGCCTACGTACGAGGCGAAGGGCGACAAGCGGTCTGGGAGGGATTGCCCTACGACGAGAAACGGCTGATCCCGAGGGTGTTTGTCCCCCAGCCCACCGCTTCAAGTGAACGTCCTGGGAGAATCGCGTTTTGCGACGTGACCGGCGCAACGAACGAACGGACCGCTTTGGCATCCCTCATCGGCAACGAAACGAGCGCCGGGAACTCCGTCCCAACGTTAGCATTCAAAGCGTATGAACAGGCAGGTCTTATGCTTGCCGCGCTCGGGTCATTCGTAGCGGATTTCCAACTCCGACATCGGGTCCACACGCACCTCAATCTGACGCAACTGTCGCGTCTCCCAGTCCCTCCGCCTTCGGATTGGGGCCCACACAAGGGCGAGATCCTCGAACTAGTCTCGAAACTGAACTGCCTGATCCCGGAAGCGCAGGATTTCTGGAACGCGGTCCGCAAACCAGAGTGGACTAGGGCTTCGCTCTTGATCGACCCGTGGGAGCGCGGGCTAGCGCGCGCCCGAATCGACGCAATTTGCGCCGAGGTCTACGGGCTGTCCGTATCGGACTATGCGAGAATCCTAACCCACTTCCCGCTGCTGGATCGGAACGAACCCGCACTCGAAGGAGATCGATTCGTCACAGAGTCCGACAAGAAGCCGAATGGTGAGGAGGGTTCCGAGTGGGAGGTCGCAGACGGCACGTACGTGGAAATGAAACCCCGTAGCTTCATAACGCGGGATCTCGCCTTGCTCACATACATGGTCAGAAAGAAGGTTCCCCCACCGCAGAGACTGGATGTGTTTTTCCGCGAGCAGGTGGGAATGGACCCGAAGGGGGAGCCGTCGCGGTTCCGTATTGGGGTGCATAGGGACCTTCAAGATCGCGTACACTTGGCGCGAAAACTCGGCGCGGTGCCGTACGTTCCTTCAGACCTCCGCCTGACCAACTAGAGTTGGTATGTAGCCGAAGTGGCCACTACCTCCGTCTGCGTGTCCCCGAGCCCTCACACCGAGATGGCGAACTCAAGGATTCGAGAGCCGGAGGCTCAAGCGAAATCCACCACTCCTCAACTTTGCTCTGCGCCGCGTCCACATCGCTCCGGCTTGCCAGATGGGCTAATAGATCTTGCGGACGAGGCTGACCAAACACCACGCGGTAGAGGGCGAGATCACCCCGCAATCGATCTAGCTGCCCCTCCTCCTTGCTGAACGGTATTCGCGGGACACGCCGTTCTATTCGGGCTCTGCCCTTGCCCTCGAAGATCCAGAACGGGATCAGATCCGAGCTATCAGCGGGTCGATACCACGATCGCGGCAACCGTGTTCAAGACCCGACGTACCGGAAGTGCAGCCCCGTCGGCCGCATACTCGATCGCGGTTCGGCGGTCTCACGGGTCGGACACGTTCGCCCGGCGATCGGCCCCATGACCAGCATGGCTTGTCGCGCGCAGCATCTACCGTACGCTTGCGCGGTGAAGATCACGGTAGGAGAGGTCGCGGAGCTCGTCGGCAAGAGTCAGTCGTTCGTCAGGAAACACATCAAGCGGGGCCACTTGGCCGTCGACCGGGCCGGGAGACCCGTATCTCTCGAGGTCGATGAAGTTCGTCGGTGGTCCGAAAAGCGCGGATTGTGCCTCAACGAGCGTCTGCTGGCCGAGTTCCGGTCGGGCCCAAGCCGAACGAAAATAGCCGGAAGCACCCCAACACGGATGGCTAGAGTGCGCATCCTCGCGGTCCGTGAAGACGGGGAATGGCGGAACATATTGACGACCATTCGGTGTCGATACGGGTCGCGCGAGCAGCAATTCTCCGCGCTAGAGCACGACCTCGGAGACGAGGTGGTGATTCTTGGAGCGGATTTGGCGACGAGCGACGCGGATGAACTCGTCGACGACGCGCTCGCCGGCCGCGTGCAGGCGGGTCCAGAAACAATCCTCTACGCGCTAGCCGCCCAAAGAGAGCATGTTGCAACCCGTGGCGAGGTTGGCAAGAGCCTGCGCATGGAGCCTCTCCATAGCCCTTTCGCCGATGCAAGTGCCAAAGTAACCGAGTATTGGGCGGCGGAGGAGCCGGAGGCGCAGGAAGCGATCCTATCGCTCCTCGACCGATTCAGCACCTGGGAGTCTAAGTTCGGCCTTCGCCTCTCAAAGCGCATAGACCGAGTCAGCAATCTCGTGGTGTTCGATGCGTTCGACGAGATCCGTGTGGAAGCAGAGCGAGAAGGCGACGCCGTACGCGTTACTGCGCGAAGCCGCGACGAATTCGAGATGGGGTCCTACGATGCATGCCTGGATCTATACCTAGACGACGACCTTGTCGTCTCCGAAATTTTCCCGTTAGCACCTCCGACACAGCTCCGACAACACCAGGTCGATTGGGATGCCTACCGATTGCGAGTCTTCCGTCGTCGTGACGGCAGGTGTGTCGACGACGTGGCCCACTACTTGCTTCGAGCCATCCATACTCGAATGCATGTCGGCGGAGGGGAAATCCAAGTGCTCGGGCGGGACAACAAAGTCATTCGCACGCTTCGGAAGAAGCGTCTCACGACCGACGTCATCTCTTCGTCGAAAAGAAGTCAATCCATTCGATCTCGCCAACTCGCCCGACGCGCATACAACCGTGAGCAGAGCGCGCGGGCGGACGGCGACATTTTTCGATTCGACCCCGGAGAGGTGGAGAAGGTTCGTTTTCGCCTGCGCAAGATCGTCGAGAACTTGTCCGCCAGCGGGCCGGTGTACTTCGCCGATCCCTATTTCTTTCGCGCATCGAACGAGCTGGTGAAGGATCTTCTGTTCGACCTCTACGAAGTATCGGGAATGACCCCGGTGCGAATACTGGCGGGAACCGAACCCGCTTCGTCGCTGAGCAGCGATTGGCCACGCCAATTTCGGGGAAACATATCGGCGCGAATCGTTCAGAGGAGGCGCGACAAGCTCAAACCGGGGTTTCATGATCGCTTCGTGGCTTCTCCGGAAGGTGAGTTCCTGCTCACTCATTCGACGAACGGTTGGAACGGCGACGGAGTAACCATCGCGCGACTCGGTCACAGCGTCTACTTCGCACAGGCCGAAGCGCTGTGGTCCCGGCGCGGCCAGCTATGGGAGTTCAAAGACCTGTGGCAGTAGTGGAAACCGGAACCGACCTGTCGTTCTGGGACAAGGGCGCAAGAAAAGCCGCAGTCCGAGTGCTCTCTCTCGTGGCTCATCCGGAGCGCAGGGTCGACCCGAACGTCGTCGAATCGCAGTGTTCAAAACACTGCGGGCGTCGCGCACAGGAGGTTGAGGCCGTGATTCAATCGTGGCTAGAGTGGTATCGCTCCACCGGCTTCGTACGTAGAGACGCCGTCCCCGCGATCTTCGCGCTGCTCAAAGCCGAGCTTGCAACGCAGGTCAACGACGAACTCGTTTGGGCTCTAGGAACGCTCGATCCCCATGAGGTGGTCCGGTTGGGTGAGGAACCATGCCCGCACCAAGCCCCGTGGGTGGAGGTAGCCGACCGGGCCATTGGCTTGATTCGGGGCATTTCTGGATCCGACTCAGTGCTTCTACCCGATTCCTTCGGGCGAGGTCTCGACGTGTCCAAGGACGGAATCGTGACCGGCGGGCCCCTCCGCGTCCTCGAACACATCAAACGGTTTCCGGATCTCGTGCGCGCGGTCGTTCCGTCGGTCACAAACCTGGTGCGCTGGAGCGTGCTGTGGCGCGGCGTAGCTATCGTCGATGTCCTTGAGGACGGCGTGCATCCGTGCGTCTATGGATTGGTGGCCGAAGAGCTCGCCAGAAAGCTGGGAGGCGGGCGAACGACTCAACTGCTCTCCTTGATTCAAACCGACAGCAAGGATCAACTGGTAGCTCTCGCGATACACGAAACGCTACGGGTGGCGTCTGAACTCCGGGCAAGTGAACGACGCGTAGGGTGGGGTGTCCCCACCGACCAGCCGTCCAGCAACGCTCCGGCCGAAGAGATTGCTCTCTCCGTTCGTGGCATGCTGCAGTCCCTGCCGACTGCGCTCACCGTACTGGAGCCTAGCCGTTCCTTGGGCTGGATTGCTCAACTCCTGTCCGGAGCAGAACGGATCTATGGTTTGACGGAGCGGGAACGAGCCGGCGATTTGGAGCTCCTGTTCTCAACGGCAGAGAAGTCCGCAGCGGGAGTGCTCGGGGATGGAGAGCCGTTCGACGTGCTGCTGGACGCGTTCACGGCGCCACTGGTTGCAGCCCGACGTCCCTCCAAGATCTATCATCTCGAGGCGTTCGCTCTTCGTCTGGAACACTCTCACCCGAAGAAAGCGTGTGCCGCGCGGCGCGTTCTCTTGGACGAGTACAGAAAACAACTTTCGGCGGCTCGCACGACAGAAGAGCCGCTCGAGGGTGGGGACGATGGCTTCAGGCGTGACGATGCGATGGCTTCCGCGCTCGCACGCGAGTGCGCTGCGAACCCAATGGAGAGCGCAGTCGAGTTCCTAGATGGGATCTACGCTGGTTTGGGTCTTTCAATCTGGGATTGCGAGGAGGACGGTGACCAATTCCGGCGCGATATCCGAATCGCAGAGAATCTGATCGGGGTGGGGGCATTGGCCGCGCTGCACGCGCATGAGTCGGAGTCGATATCTATGGTCGCTCTAGCCGAATGGTGTGCGACCCGGCTCTGGTCGAATGATCAGCTCATTGCGCATCTGGAGCATGGCTTCGACCGATGGCAGAAGATGGATGTCCTCGCGACGGTGATTGTGACGATGCTGATGTGCATCCCCGATCCGGAAACGCGGATCCGCTCGCTAATGTCGGATGCCGAGTTCCCCAATCGAGCGTTGGCATCCATCGCCAAGCACGCCACCAACAAAGAAATCCAAGATGAGGCCGCGGGCACTTTGGTGCGTCGCTTTGAAGACAAGGTGTCCCTGGGGATCTACGACGCGCGGGAGTGGGCCAAGAGGTTGCTCGCCCTCGGGGATCCCCAGCGTGGCTTGCAAGCGATGGACATGGTTCCCCCCGGTCTGATGGACCTCGAGCCGTATGACCACGTGCTCGTCGTTCGGCTGGTTCTTTCAACTCTCGAGGCGTCCGACTTGAAGAGCCGACGGGACCGCGGTGAACTCAAGCTCCGAGCGCAGCAAGCGTACCGACTGGCGAGACACTACCTCCTAGACGAAGGAAGCGACGAAGAAATAAGAGGGCGGATGGAAGCAATGAACATCAGGCCGTAGCTTGCATCGGACACCTTCATGGGAAGAAGTCGGCGAACACACCCTCAACCGCCCCTTTGTGTTGCCCAAGACGGAGCCAGGCTCCGGCGGCAAGCATCGGCGCTTCGTTCTCGAAGCTCACCCCGCAACAAGGGCTCAGGTCCCCGCAAAGCCGCATCCTCGAGGATGCTTGGCGTTCGCACTTCGTCCTGTTCAGGCCATAGGCCGTCCCTCCGTAGGATCGACACCGCTTCTTCTACCCATTCGATCAGATCCATGATTTCGATCGTATCAAACCCCGGATCGCAGGTGAAGGCCTAACCTCGCGGGGCCCTGGCAGACAACCAGGGCAGGGTGCCCCGGTTGCCGCGGGCTGCGGTTACTCGGCGGCAGCCTCCTCCTTTGCGAAGGGCTTCTCCTCGCGAAGCTGGAACTTCGTCTGCGGGAAGACGTCCAGCTTGAACGTGAAGCTCCCGTCCTTGTTCTCGAAGGCGACCCCCGCCCGGTTCCAGTAGCTCTTGCCGCTGTCGGCGGTGTTGATGACGTAGATGGTGTGCTTCTTGGTGCTCATCGTGTTCTCCTTTGTGTGTGTGCCGCGGATTGCAGCTCTCTCATCCAAACGGGAGAGCTGTCTCCTCGGCCCACGGCCGGCGCTTTTCCCGCGAAGCAACTGGAACGTCAGCCAGCGCTGTGACAGCTCCGCTGGCGCTCGGTTGTAAGAGTGCAGAGCGTGGAGCGGAGAATGAAGCGCCCGCCTTGGAGAACCCTGACTGCACCGAGCAGACCTTCGAAGGCCATCTCAACGACAGGGGAGGGATACGGCCAAGCTGAACCAGAGAGGGGTCGCAGGCGCGTACGGTCGGATCAGAGCGTCTTCACTTGTTCGGACGATCGGGCTTCGCAAGACCGGCCCGGGACCAGCTCGTCGCAAGAGCCTCTGATCGGATGGAAAACCTTGGTGGGCGTTTGCGCGCACGGAAGGTCGATAGCACTCGGGGTAGCAGCAAGTGCGGTGCTAGCTATTCTATGAGGTCTGTCCGACAAGGTGCCTTGGACGACTCGACCGCTCAACGCTTCGTCTGGGACTTCCCGTCGTCGTGGCGCGTTTCGTGGTCCGCCGGGATGTACTTCGGCACTGGCGGCCCCTTGGGCGAGTTCGGCGCTTTCGGTGGGTTCGTCTTGGGGTCGGGTTTGTCCGTCACGGCACGGACCTTACTAGATCGAGGAGCGCCGCCACAACGACTAATGCAGTCGCAAGTCCGGCGCGGACGATGAACGCCGCCCAGCTCTCCTCGCGATTAGTGTTGATGCTCCGATTGTGCTCCGCGTTTTGTAGAAGATGCGCGATGAACTCTTCCTTAGCGGCCTCGAACGACGGAAAGACGTCCGAATACCAGTGACCCGCTTGCGGTAGGACCTTGTACTCGTGAACCTTGAAGCCGGCGACGTACAGCCAATAGCTCATGGCGGCGCCAACGGGGACCGCCGCAACCAATACGGCGACTTCGGCGACACCCCACGCGCCGAGCTTGCCCCAATCGCCGGCGCAGCAGCTCGCGAAGTAGTACAGGGCGCCTGAGAGCAACGGGATCGTGTACGCGGCGCCCGTCGCGCCCCGTCGAGCGAGCCGCCCCGATCGATCTAGTTGCCGTTGATAGAACTCCCGCGCCCGGGCTTCTCGAAATTCGGTAAAATCGTTTTCCATGACCTGCGCGCGAGAATCTATCATCTCGGCGCCCGGTTTATAGGGCGATTCGTGCGTCCAACAACCACGCCCGCACGCCTATTCCACCGCGCGCGAGGACACGTTGACGGCTCGGACGTCGTCCCGACTTCGATTGACGTTGACCAGTGCTAGGCACCGCAACGACAGCGCATGACCACGACCGGCGGTTCTTCGATCGCAGACACGTGTCACTCGCCCGGGCGAGGGGGCTTCGCAAGACAACCCGCGCAATCATGAGGACGACCGTCGCTGAGGTCGTAGTGCGCGTCCCGCTCCTCGAGCAACCGCGACAGCCGCTCTCCAAGCATCCGAACATCGTCAGGGACCTCCTCGGAGCGAACCTCCAGGAGATCTAGAAGTCGAACGAGCCCATCTTCGACCGATCGCAAGATGCCCGCTTCGAGGGCCTCGGTCGGCCAGCCTTCCGCCACGTTCCAACACACCGCCAGCCGATAGGCGAGCTCGCGCTTGGCTTCTTGATCGACTCCTTCGCCGCGCCAGCGGACGGGCCCAATATCGAGCGAACAGCCGCCGCGGCCCATAGCGGGCGCAGCGTGCACCCGATGCCAACGTTTCGATTCACGGGGCTCGTCGAATAGGGAGCCTTGTCCGAGGTTCTTCATCACACACCCCCCGCGCTATCGAACGTAGGGCCCGTAGCTCGTGCTCCCGGTCTCGGTCCAGATGATGTTGTCGAGAAGCCGGAGGCCAAGCAGCGTACAGGCTGCGCAAAGCGTCTCGGCCAACTTCTTGTCTTCGGCGCTCGGCTCGAGATCTCCAGAGGGATGATTGTGGGCGAAGATCATCGCATTGGCCCCGAGCAACACCGCGGGCTGCAAGACCAAGAGAGGTTTGACGGGGGCCATGACGTCGGTGCCGATCGAGATGATTCTCCAGCCGAGCGGTCGGTTCTTGGGGTCGAGGTAGATCGCCACCGCGTGTTCCCGGGTGGTATCCTCCACCATCTCCCGAAGAAAATTCGCAACGTCTCCACTGTCTTTGAGCGGTGCCTGCTCCTGATGGTCCTGACTGTAGTGCAAGTGAACCTCGCGAATCACGTGTACGTTATCGGTTCGGGTGCTGAGCTTGGACATCGAGGCTCTCCTTGACTTTGTGCCGTGATTGGCAGCTCTCTCGGCCCGTCCGAGAGCTGCCTCACGGTTCAAAGCAAGCGCCGCGCAAACACCTCCAAGCACATCGACTTAGACGCCGGTCTGGACCCAACTCGCCCCGCCGCGGCCTGTGGTCCAAGCCTGAAGAGAGCGAAGCGAACGTGGATGCTCCGCCGGCCGAGGCCCGGGAACCGGGCATTAGGCCCGATGCCATGCGTCGCGATAGGCCGCGTCGTACGTCTCGACGACGTCGTCCTCGAGCTTGGCCCCTGAGTTCAGGATGAGAACATCCCCGAGGCCCTCGTAGCGGTAGTCGGCGAAGGCTTCGCGGCACGAGAAGCTCACACCGTCGTAGTCGCACGCCTTCATCGCGCGCTTGGCATCTTGAATGGCGAGAAGTTGTGCGGCCTTCTGCGTGATCTTGAGAATCATGGGGTTCCTCCGTTTGAGTTGGGCGTGTGCCTCGTTCACCGGAACCGGCGAGGCACAGGACCAGGAGAAAGAAGGAGGGAAACCGGGCTTCTGTGCCGAGCACACACAGGGCCGCGCCACGCAGACGCAAGACGCCCCGAAGCGCTCCAGGGATGCGACGTTTCGACGCTTCGTCGAGCTCAGCGCGACTGCGGCACACCCTACGAGGACGGGATCACAGGGAGGTCCGCCACGAGGTGTCGTGGTAGTGAGCGCATTTACCGAGCATCGTAGAAGTGCTTTCGCTGCACCAAGCGGCGAGGATGATCCTCACACCGAGGACACCAATACTGTTCCCCTGGCCCTTCGCCGCCGCAGACTTCGTTCGAGTTCACGTGAACCCAGCCTGTCATCTCACAGTCGTCGCTGCCGCATTCGGGGCAAACCCAATCGAACTCACTGTTCTCTGGTGCGCATGTCATGTCAGTATTCGCTTGCATGCATGAGGGTCAGGACCCGCATGGTCTCGGACGTATTGGAGGGGTCCTCGGCTCCAAAACGGAGCGATCGATCGTAGTAGTCGATCTTCCAGAAGTAGAGCTCGCCGTCGAGTTCGATCGAACCAAAGTCCCGCTCCCCGTGGGGGTCGTTGTCCTCGGTGAAGGCGTCAAACCGCGCGACCGCGCTTCGTAGGCACAAGAGAGTCGCGTCGGGGAGGGCGGTCACGCTGGGCGTCAAAAGCATTTTCGTCGATCCGGGAAGCAGTCCCTTGCGGGCCTTGTCGTTGAGGTGGGCGATCTTCTCTGTGGGGCTCATGGCTTCCTCGCTCTCTTGGTTCGGGGTCGTGAAGTGCAGGTCTCTCGGCCCAGTTCGGAGACCTGCGCTTCACGGACCCCAGTGAGGAGCCAACGCGCGCATCTTGCGTAATTTCAAGAGGTTGCATGGCATAGGCGCGTATCTGGTGGAGTAGCGGCGCAGCTCAGCAGGAGGGCTCGCGCAACTTTTGGGGGGGCAAAACCGATAACAGGGGGTGAGGACGGCAGCGCAACCCAGTCTGTGCAACACCCGGAGCCGCCGCCTCTCAGAAGGGAGAGCAAGTCGTGGCGCACATCGGTCCTAGGCAAGCGTTGGGTGTTGGGGGCCAAGCTGCGCCCGTGAAGTGGGGACATGACGGGGTACGGGCTGGCGGGTCGAAGGACTCGCCAGCCCATCTTTTTCGTTCGCCCCACGGCGCCTGGAGGCCAGCATGAAGATAAGCGAGCTACACGATTTGGTGGAGCGGCTCGACCTCAACGAGTTGGAGGTGCTCCAGGGGAGCATCGAGGCGCGTCTTTGGTTCTTGTCCGAGGTACCCGAACGCGTGCTTCACCGGCTCTTCGACGGAAACACACGCGCCAGAGTGGCGGAGGTCGACGGCCTCTACACCGGGCAGGTCGTTTATTGCGATGGGCATGCCGCCGTGCTCGAGGATGCTCGACAGAGCGTCACCATCCACCGCTTCGATCAGCCGGTTCTTCCGACGCCCCGCGGTGAGTACCTAGAGCTCCGGCGCATCGATGGGCGGTACGAGGTGAGCCGAGATCGCGGGCGACGTTGGAAGTGGCTCGAGCTCGACCGGGCTCAGGCCCTGCAAGTGTCCTCGCGGAACGGCGTGACGGCCGAGCTCGCCGTCCGGAGGCCTGGGCCTGATCGCCTCACCGTGACGGTGCCGCAGACGCACGATGCCACGTACCGTGGGAAGATCCTCGGACTGACTCCGCACCATGTGCTCCAGCAAGTGGGTCGGACAAGGGTCGTTGCGCATTGCATCAAGGACTTCGCGCGCGCGCCGAGCGCCGACGACGACGTGTCGGTGAGATACTACTTTGGACGCCTGAAATCCGTGACCTCGCGCGATCGGGGGCTCGAGCGAGAGCGGTGAGCGCCATGAACGGTGAGAAACACAGCGTGATGCGCCGCTCTGTGCGCCGATTCGAAGAGGCTTAGGGTGGCGCGTTCCACCTACGGACTCAGGTCGAGAGAAGATCGATGGCGAGGCGCGACGCTGGCGGTCGTCCTCTCGCTTGTGTTCCTGACGCAGAGCGTGGTGACTCAGTGGACGGCGAGTCTCCTGACGGCGGGTCGTGGCCTTGGTCGTCCGTGGATAGTGGTTGGCGGCACGAACCTCTACGCGCCCTGGGCGTGGCTTTCATGGGTCTCGTATGTGCCGGACACCCACTTCTCCGAGTTTCGTTCGTTGGTGCTCTTCTCGGTGGCTGCGCCGTTGTTGCTCGCGGCAGGCTTCGTTCGGGCCAGGCGCGTTTCGACCCAACACGGGTCGGCGCGCTGGGCCAACAAACGAGATCTCGTCCGGGCTGGCCTGCTTAGCTCCGTGAAACGCGGCGGAGTCTACGTCGGCGCATGGCGCGATCACGTAGGAAACGTGCGTTACCTGCGACACGACGGGCCCGAGCATGTACTTGCCTTTGCACCGACCCGGAGCGGCAAAGGCATCGGGCTCGTGATCCCGACGCTCTTGAGCTGGAGGGAGTCCGCGGTCGTCCTAGATATCAAAGGCGAGAACTGGGAACGCACCGCAGGGTGGAGAGTCAACTGCGCCGGGCAGCGCGTGATTCGGTTCGATCCGACGGATCCCGAAAGCGCGCGGTACAACCCGCTTGCGGAGATTCGGCTTGAGACCCCGCACGAGATCGCGGACGCGCAGAACATCGCGACCATGCTCGTCGACCCACAAGGAAAAGGGGTCGAGCGCGACCACTGGGCGCAGACTTCGTGGTCGTTGCTCGTCGGCGCGATCTTGCACGTCTGCTACCGAGAGCGGCACCGAGGCCGTGTGGGCACGCTTTCTCAAGTCGCCGAAGAGCTGACAAGCAGCGAGTCTGGAGAGCTGAGCGAGACCTTAGAAAGCTGGCTGTGTTTTCATCATGGTGGGCCAGAAGAGGGCTGGGAGGGGAGCAGAGGTCCGACGCACACCCATCCGGTCGTCGCCGCCACCGCCCGCGAAATGCAGCAACGAAACCCGAAGGAGGCGAGCTCCGTTCTCTCATCGGCCTTGGCGTTGCTGACGCTCTACCGAGACCCGGTGATTGCAAGGGCGACGGGCGGCAGCGATTTTCGGGTCGAACACCTCATCAACCACGCTGGGCCCACGACGGTCTACCTCGTCATTCCGCCGCCCGACCTGACGCGTGTCCGCCCGTTGGTCCGATTGATGGTGGATCAAATCGTGCGCGGGCTGACGCTGGACCTGCCGAGTGAAGCGCCATCCCCGGAGGACTCCATACTGCCGCGGCGTCTACGGCATTTCACTTCGGGAGACCGGGTGCTCCCCACCGACAGGAGACGAAGGGTCCTTCTCATGCTTGACGAGTTCGCGTCCCTTGGAAAGATGGAGAGCCTCGAACACTCGTTGGCGCACTGTGCGGGCTATGGCGTGAAAGCGTACTTGGTGGTGCAAGACCTGGCACAGCTCTTTTCAGCCTACGGGCGCGACGAGTCGATTGTGGCCAATTGCCACATCCGCGTGGCGTTCGCGCCCAACAACGTGCAGACCGCGGAGCTCCTTTCGAAAATGACGGGCAGGGCGACTGTGGTCGAGAAGACCGGGGCCGGCCGAGCCCGGCACAAAACGGCGCATGGACGGGCGTTGCTCACTGCGGATGAGTGCATGCGGCTTGCATTGCCAGAAAAGGACGCAGCAAGCGGACGCATGCGCCCGGGGGACTGCTTGATCTTCGTGGCGGGGCAGCCGCCGGTCTACGGCCAGCAGATCGTGTACTTCGCGGACGCGGTCCTCGGGGCGCGGGGCGCGCTTCAGGCTCCATCGAAGCGGGACGCCGCCCCTAAAAGCACGCTTTCTTTCGAAGAGGAGCGCATGGCGAAGGAGCTTCTTCGATCGGGGTAGATCGGGGTCGTCTGGCTGTGTGCGATAAAATACATTTAGATCAATCAATCTATTTTTATTGCTTGCCTGGGGTGTCGACTTCCGTATGATGCGGCGATGCGGACAAAGCCCACCGCACAGCTGATCGTAGGCATTACTGCCGGTGTCCTTGCCGGCACGGTAGGCGCGGTGCACGCGGGCGTCCGCATCAACCTCTCTCCTTCGATGCCGAAGGGTCTTTATCGGCTCGTGCACTGCGACGAGACCGCCGGCCGCGACGCCGCGGTCGGCGATTGGGTCGTGATTGACACACGGAAAGCATCGTCGAACCCGGGTCTCGCGTTCTTCCGAAGTCAGGGATGGTTGAGCTACAGCGGCCGGTCGGACGACTTGCTGATGAAAACGATCGTCGGCGTCGGTAGCGATGAAGTGACCGAGGAGGACGGTCGGCTCTACGTGAACGGCCAACCTCTCGCAAGAAGGGCGTCGAGGAGACAACGAGCCGTCGGAACTCTTCCGTTGCCGTCGGTGGAGCTTCCGCAGCGAATCAAAGAGGGCGAGGTGTGGCTCAGTAGCGATCACGAGCGGGGAATCGACTCGCGGTACTTCGGTGCGGTCGCGCGGTCGTCCATCGCTTGCAAAGTGGAGGCGGCATGGACCCTGTGACGGCGCTCCTATGGGCTGGCGCCGCGGCGTCGGGCGCCGTTGGGTGGAGTGGCCGTTTCGAGTGCCTTCCGGTCGCGCTTGGCGTGCTTCTTTGTTGGCGGTGGAGTCGGTCGCGCGGTGAAGCCCTCGGCGTCGGGTTGGCGTACTACGGCGCGGCAAGCTTTGGCCTCGTCAACGGGGCGTCTCTGTTCTTCGGGAGCGCCACTGGTTGGTCGAGCGCAGGCGTGCTGGTGTGG
>Ga0209578_10002569_pt1 | contig 14832 bp, 7 predicted proteins | sample tdAd472_FD_187127 | JGI IMG/M metagenome (GOLD analysis project Ga0209578, IMG submission 187127) | Marine sediment microbial communities from the Atlantic coast under amendment with organic carbon and nitrate - tdAd47.2 (SPAdes)... | ecosystem: Environmental > Aquatic > Marine > Coastal >...
CCGTCTCGCCTGCCGATAACGAACCGCGCTTGCCTGGTCGTGCACAGGGCGAGCTCGTCGAAGGCGGCTCGGTCTCCGCGGCACGCAGCTCGGATCAGCCGTGTCGAGTCGGTGGTCATGATCCGCGTCGTCCAGGGTGAGCGACCCGTCGCTCCCCGTGAGCGGCGGCGTCTACTTAGAAGGAGAGTTGGCGGGCTCGAAATCTGACAGGAAAATCCAGAAACCTGCAGCGGCGGGTGGCAGCGTCGCGACAAGTCGTTTGGCTGGAGCGAATTAGGCCGGGGCTGCGCTCTTGGGCTGGCAAGCCTAGAGACCCTGCATGCCAGCCGCGAGCGGCCGAATTCGTTGGGCGCTCCACTGCCGAGCCGAGGGCCGACCCCAAGCCGTAGGGGTGAAAGCACCCGCGGGTGGGTCGATAGCCCTACAGGCTGTTGAGGCAACACCCCGCGAGGGGGTTCGACCCCCTCGCAGGATGTTGGGTGAACACCCCGCGAGGGGGTTCGACCCCCTCGCAGGATGTTGGGTGAACATCCCGCGAGGGGGTTCGATACCCCCGCAGGGTGTTGGGTGAACGTCCCGCGAGGGGGTTCGATACCCCCGCAGGGTGTTGGGTGAACATTCCGCGAGGGGGTTCGATACCCCCGCAGGATGTTGGGTGAACATTCCGCGAGGGGGTTCGATACCCCCGCAGGATGTTGGGTGAACATTCCGCGAGGGGGTTCGACCCCCGCGCAAGGTGTTGCACGAACACCCGGCCCCGATCGCGCGCGTTCCTCGCCAGGTCGAGCCTACGCCAGCGGACTTTTCTGCCCAGGTCGCGCCGCGCTCAACCTCATGCGCGCGCTGGGCTTTACCGCCGAACGCACGAACGCCGCCTCAGGTTTTTCTCAGAAGCCTGTCAGAAATCGGCCTCGCCAACTCTCCTTCTTAGTGAGCGGACAGCGGAACTGGTTCGTTGTTTGGCTCGCTTTTCTTAACCCCGTCGGCCGAGAGGTCGACACAACCGTCGGCCGCAAGGCTGACACACATGGAGTGAAACCCATGACGACTGAAGAGATCGCCACGAGCGATATGTTTGATTTCTATTTGTTTCCCTTGAGCCGCCAGCAGTACTCGTTGCGGCAGATCGACCACGCGTTGGCCGACTGCAATGACGAGGTCCTCCGAGAGCGGGTCGCTGAGGCGATCCGACTTGGCGAGGAAGCTCGCGACCTCGACTTCGACTTCAAAGGTGGGACTCGCAACAACGAGTTCGGCCCTGAAGCGAAGAGGGTGGACGAGGAGCTTGACCGTGCCCTGGGTGCGGTGTCCAAGTTCCTCAAGACCACGGCCCAGGCGTACGGTGAAACGTCCGCCCAGGCGCAGCTGGCCCGCTATGCAGCGGGTCGACTGTTCCCGGACGGAGTCCGGGCCGTGATCCACCTGCCCTACGTGGTGCAGGAGGATACGGTGCGGTTGATCCTGCGCCGGGTCGAGACCGAGCCTCGGCTCGGTCGGGCGTTGCGTGAGCTGGGTGCCAGCCGCTTTATCGAGCGGGTGGCCGAGGTGCACGCGCGCTATCAGAAGGCCCTGCGCGATACGAGGCTCCCACAGCCGAAGTTCGCGCAGGTTCAAGAGGCTCGCCATGCGGGTCAGGAGCGCCTGTGCCAAATCGTGGTGCTGGTCCTGGCTCGTCTGGTGACGGGTGTGCACGAAGGTGACCAAGCGAAAGCGCTGTGGAAGGCGCTCCGTGAGGTCAAGAAGCAGAACGCGGCGATCGGGCGCTATTACAAGCGTCGCCGTCGCGTGACTGAGGTCGACCCCGAGACCGGCGAAGAGCTGGAGGAGGCCGAGTTCGAGGAGGAGTTCGAAGAGGAGGACGCTGACGACGTCTCCCCGCCGTTCACCGCCGAGGACGTGGCCGAGGCCAGCGAGCGGGTGATCGAGGCGATCGAGGAGCTCGGAGAGCGGGTCGCCGATCCGTGGAGTCCTGGGAAGGAGGACGACATGGACGAAGACGTGGCCTAGCCCATGCGGCGAAGCCATGACCCCAGGGCGGGGTGAGCGCGAACACGCTCTCCCCGCCCTGCCTCTGTACGGGGCTCGGGGCTGCAGAGAGGTGGTTGGGGAGCGTTCGGGCGCCCATTTGACCACCGTCGTACGTCCCTACGCCAAGTGGTTCGAACCGTCGTAAGTCGCTGTCTGGAGGATCTGTGACAGCTCGACGTGGATTGCCCGACTATCCATAGGTCTGCCCCCGCTCACTTGGACCGACTCGAACAGGAGAACCTCGACGGTGACTCGTACGACTCCCACAGAACGATCCTCAACAGCCTCCGCTGAGCGGGTGAAGCGGTTGTGGGCTCGCGTCGGCGCGTCGTTCAACGTCTCGCCCGAGCCCGGGCCGGACCCAGACCTCGAGCGGCTCTTGCTCCAGACCGCGCGCCTGGTGCCAGGAGATCCGCGGCTCTACGTCGTCGCGGTGTCCTGGCTGGCGGTCCATTCGACCTACGTGGCCCGCAAACGCCTGCGGGTGCTGGCGCGGACTCTGACGCCCGACGAGCGCGGGGCGCTGGGGTTGATCGTCGACGAGGCGATTCGGCTGGGGGCGCGCAAGGACCTGCGCCAGGCGACCTCGGACTGCGAGCCCGTGTCGCCCCCGCGCCCGTTGTTCGACCTCTACCGAAGCTCGCCGCAGCTCGCGGGGATCGCGGAGCGCCAGGCCTCACCGATCTCGCGCGGGTGGGGGCTGTGGGCGCCCGCTCCCGAGCTCAAGCAAGACGCCCTCCGCCCGCCCCACTGGATCCTCGCCACCAACCCGAGCTACCTCTGGCGCGCGGTGCGCCAGGGAGACCTGCGCGAGTCGGTGCTGCAGACCCTGCAGCGCGACGTGCCGGGAGACTGGTGCGGATCCGAGAGCGCCCTCGCGAAACTCTGCGGCGTCACCCGCCCCGCGCTCCGGAAGGCCCTCCGCGCCCTCGAGCTGGAGGGCTGCAGATTCGAGGCGCCGGAGCGAGGCCCCCGGGGAAGCAAGCAGTTGTCCCTGCGCCAGCTCGCCCACGACCTCGACCTCGTGTGAATCTGCCGCCCTGAGCAGGGCAACCAGCCGACCAGGCCAGGGCGGAGCCAGCCGACTATGCCCGGGCGGAGCCGGCCGGCCTGGCCAGGGCGGAGCCGAGCCGGCCTGGCCTGGGCGGAGCCGGCCGGTTGGGTCTGGGCACACAGCGCTGGAGCGAAGGGACACCCCGCCCCTCTCCGCCGTCGCCACGCCAGCACGAGTCTCACGGCGGAGCCGTTCGTCCCCAGCTAGCCGCGGGCGGGGGTGAACCCCGCCCCTACAGGCTTCGCCAGGTTCAATGCAGCCAGCGGGCAGGGCAGAAGCCTGGCGTGTCCAGGTCGCGTCCACCAGACTCCAGTGTGCGAATCGGGCCTTACGAGGTAGAGGAAGAGATCGCCCGCGGCGGGAGCGGCGTGGTGTTCGCCGCCCACGACCCGCGCAGCGGAAACCGGGTCGTGCTCAAGCTCCTGCTCGTCGACGACGAGCGCAGCCGACACCGGCTGCGGCGCGAGGCGCGCGCCATGGCCCGCCTCGAGCACCCCAACGTGATCCCGCTGATCGACTCGGGCGAGCACAAGGGGCACCCCTACCTCGTGCTGCCCTTCGTCGAGGGCGAGTCGCTGGAGGACCAGCTCCAGCGCGAGGGGCCGCTGGGGATCCGGCGCGCCCTCGAGGTCGCGGGGCAGGTGGCGCAGGCGCTGCAGGCGGCGCACCGGGAGGGGCTGATCCACCGCGACGTGAAGCCGGCCAACGTGCTGCAACACGCCAACTGGCGCGGGGACGTGCGGCTGACCGACTTCGGCCTGGTCAAGGACCTCGACGCCTCGCGCTCGCAGACCCTCAGCCTCTCGGTGTGCGGCGGGGTGCTGGGGACCCCCGGCTACTGGCCCAAGGAGCAGGCCCTGGGCCAGCTCGAGCGGATCGGGCCGCCGGCGGACGTCTACGGGCTGGGGGCCCTGCTCTACGGGCTCGTGACCGGGCGACCGCCCCGGGACACCTCGGGGCTGCTCGAGGCGATCCAGTCCTTCGACGACCCGCTGACCCCGCCGGCGGAGCTGCGCCGCGACCTCCCGGCCTGGGTCGACGCGCTGGTGCGCCGCTGCCTGGCCGACGAACCCGAGGCGCGACCGTCGCTGGCGGAGGTGCTGCAGGCGCTGGAGACGGGCGGGCCGTCCGCGCCGGCGCCCGCCCCGGCGAGGCGGCCGCCGGTCGCGCTGGCGGTGGGGGCGCTGATCCTGGCCGTGGTCGCCGTGGGCGGAGCGTGGTGGGTGGCGAGGGCGGGGGATCGGGGCGCGTCCGTGGAGGGCGCGGTCGCGGGGGGCTCGCCAGAGAGCCCGCAGCCCGAGGTCGAGCCCCCCGAGGTCGACCCGCGGGCGGGCGCCGGAGTCAGCGCGCTGCGGCTGCAGGTCGACGCGGCCCTCGCCGGGGGGCGGGGGGCCGACGCGCTGCGCTACGCCGAGCGCTGGGTCGACCTCGCCCCGGAGTCGGGGGAGGCCCTCGCCGCGCGGGCCGACGCTCGGCGCGCCCTGGGGCAGCACGCAGAGGCCCTCGACGACTGCGAGCGGGCGCTCACGATCGCGCCGCGCTGCGAGCGCGCCTTCGCCGTGCTCAGCCGGACCCTCTGCGAGCTGGGCCGGCACCGGGACGCGATCGCGGTGTGCGACCGCTGGCTGCAGGCTCTGCCGAACACCCCCGCGGGTCTGGCCCAGCGCGGGGACTGCCGGACCGTCCTCGGTGAGTTCGCGGCGGCGCTGCACGACCTCACGCGAGCGCTGGAGGCGAAGCCCGAGGACGCCGTGGCCTGGCGCAACGTGGGCGCGAGCCTGCTCGGGGAGGGCCGGCACCTCGAGTCGGTCCGCGCCAGCGAGCGCGCGCTGGAGCTGAACCCCGACGACGCCGTGGCCTGGCGCAACGTGGGCGCGAGCCTGCTCGGGCAGGGCCGGCACCTCGAGTCGGTCCGCGCCAGCGAGCGCGCGCTGGAGCTGAACCCCGAGGACGCCGTGGCCTGGTTCAACCTGGGGGTCGCCCAGGCGCACCGCCAGCGCTACGCCGAGTCGGCGCGCGCCTTCGACCGCGCGCTGGAGGTCGGCCCCCCGGAACCGTTGGCCTTCGTCAACCGGGGGATCGCCAAGCTGGGGCTGGAGCGGCCCGAGGAGGCGCTCGCCGACTTCGACCGGGCGGTGGCGCTGGAGCCGACGGCCTTCGGCTGGCGCAACCGGGGGCAGGCGCTGATCCTGTTGGGCCGCCCTCAGGAGGCCCTGCGCGACCTCGATCGCGCCCTGGCCCTCGACCCCCGGAACCCTGAGTCCTGGGCCAAGCGGGGCCAGTGCGCGACCCTGCTGGAGGACTACGAGGGCGCGATCGGCGCCTACGAGCGCGCGCTGGCGCTGAACCCCGACGACGTCGGGACCCGCGTGAACCGCGGGCGCTGCTTGACCCTGCTCGGGCGCTACGACGAGGCGCTGGCGGAGTTCGACCGGGTGCTGACCCTGGCCCCCGACGACGGGCAGGCCCACGTCTCGCGGGGCAACCTGTGGCTGCACAAGGGCGAGCTGCAGCGCGCCCTGGCGGACTACGAGCGCGCGATCGAGCTCGACGACAGCCTGCCGGTGGCGTTCTTCGGGCGGGCCGAGGTCCTTCGCCACACCGGGCAGCTGGAGGCGGCGATCGCGGACTACGGCCGCTGCCTGGCCCTCGACCCGAGCATGCTCTCCGCGCGCCGCGGGCGAGGCGAATGCCACGGGCGCCTGGAGCAGGAGCACGAGGCGCTGGCGGACTTCGACCGGATCCTCGACGCCGAGCCCGACGACGGGGCGATCTCCATCGAGCGGGGACTGATCCACGCCCGGCTGGGGCGCTACCCCGAAGCCCTGGCGGACTACGAGCGCGCCCTCGGGCAGGAGCTGCCCCCCCAGACCCTCGACCGCGCCCTGCGCCTGCGCGACCGGGCGCAGGGCATGCTGCTGCACGCGGCGCAGGCCGAGGTCGTGGGGGCGGAGGAGCGCGCCGAGGCGGAGGAGCTGGTGACGAAGGCCCTGGACCTGCAGGGGGAGGACCCCGCCGGCTCCCTGACCTTGCTCGAGCGCGCCCTCGAGCTCAGCCCGCGCTTCGCGCTGGCCTGGACCTACCGGGGCATGGCCTGCGCCAACCTCCGCCGCTGGGAGCAGGCGCTGACCAGCTACGACCGCGCGCTGGAGCTCCGCCCCGACTCCGCGCTGACGACGCTCAACCGCGCGATCGCCTGCGCGAACCTCGGCCGACACGAGGAGGCGCTCGTCGACTGCGACGCGGCGATCGCGCTCAACCCCTACGACGCGCTGGCTCACCTCAACCGCGGCGTCAGCCGGACCAAGCTCGGGCACTACCGCGAGGCGATCCCGGATTACGACCGGGCCCTGGAGCTCGACCCGAGCATGACCCTCGCCTGGCTCAATCGCGGGGTCTCCAAGGCTGTCCTCGGTCGGCTGGAGGAGGCGCTGACCGACTACGCCCGGGGGATCGAGCTCGACCCCCAGAGCGTCTCGGGCCACTTCAACCGCGCCCTCGCCCTGGACAAGCTGGGGCGGAACGAGGAGGCGATCGCGGCCTACGGTCGGGTGCTCGAGCTCGACCCGCGCAGCGGCGTGGCCCACGCCAACCGGGGCGCGCTGCTCAGCCGTCAGGGCCGCCCCCGCGCCGCGCTAGCCGACTTCGAGGCCGCCCTCGAGTGCGACCTCCGCCAGAGCAAACGTCAGCAGGTCACGGCCCTCCGCGATCGGGCCCGGGCCGCGCTGGAGGAGTAGCTCGGCCGGCGCCGGCGCGTGGACCGCGAGCTCGGCCGTCCAGCGGAGCGGGGGCAGCGACTCGCGCCGTCGGGGGAGGCACGCGGTCGCACACCGCCCGGGGAGTTACAGGTCTACCCGACGCAGGCGCAGCGCGTTGGTGATCACGGACACCGAGCTCGCGCTCATCGCGGCGCTGGCGATCATGGGGCTGAGCAGCAGCCCGAACAGCGGGTAGAGCACCCCGGCGGCGATCGGCACGCCGAGGGCGTTGTAGGCGAAGGCGAAGAACAGGTTCTGGCGAATGTTCTTCATCGTCGCCCTGCTCAGCCGGCGGGCGCGCACGATCCCGCGCAGGTCGCCCTTGACCAGGGTCACCCCCGCGCTCTCCATGGCCACGTCCGTCCCGGTCCCCATCGCGATCCCCACGTCGGCCTGGGCCAGGGCGGGGGCGTCGTTGACGCCGTCGCCCGCCATGGCGACCACGCGGCCCTCGGCCTGGAGCCGCTTGACCACCTGCCCCTTCTCCTCGGGCAAGACCTCGGCCTCGACCTCGTCCAGCCCGAGCTGCTTGGCCACGGCCTCGGCGGTGCCCCGGCTGTCGCCGGTCACCACCACGATCCGCAGCCCCTCCTCGCGCAGGAGCTGGATCGCCTCGGGGGTGCTGGCCTTGATCGGGTCCGCCACGCCGAGCAGCCCGGCCAGCCCCTCGTCGACCGCGAGGTAGACGACCGTCGCGCCGCGCTCGCGGAGTCCCTGGGCAGGACCGTCGAGGGCCTCGACCGACAGCCCGCGGTCTTCCATCAGGCGCCGGTTGCCGAGGGCCACCGCCCGGCCGTCGACGCGACCGTGGACGCCCTTGCCCGTCTCGGAGGCGAACTCGGCCGCGCTCCCGAGCGGGAGGTCCCGATCCTCCGCGGCCGCGACCACCGCGGCCGCGAGCGGGTGCTCGCTCCCGCGCTCGAGGCTCGCCGCGAGGCGGAGCAGCTCGTCCTCCTCCAGCTCGCCGTGCGTGACGACCTCCGTGACCTTGGGCTTGCCCTCGGTGAGCGTCCCGGTCTTGTCGATCAGCAACGTGTCGACGCGCTCCAGGACCTCGAGCGCCTCGGCGTTCTTGATCAGGACCCCCGCGCCGGCGCCGCGGCCCGTGCCGACCATGATCGACATCGGGGTCGCGAGGCCGAGCGCGCAGGGGCAGGCGACGATCAGCACGGCGACCCCGCTGAGGAGCGCGTAGCTGAACGCGGGCGAGGGGCCGACCAGGAGCCACACGACGAAGGCGCCGACGGCCACGGCCAGCACCGCCGGCACGAACCACGCAGCCACCAGGTCGGCGAGCCGCTGGATCGGGGCCCGGCTGCGCTGGGCCTCGCGGACCATGTCCACGATCTGAGCCAGCAGCGTCTCGGAGCCGACGCGCTCTGCCTGCATCACGAACCCTCCGGTCCCGTTGACGGTGCCTCCCGTCACGGGGTCGCCCGGGGCCTTCTTCACCGGCGCCGCCTCGCCGGTGACCATCGACTCGTCCACGGCCCCAGAGCCCTCGACCACGACGCCGTCGACGGGCACCTTCTCCCCGGGCCTGACCCGCAGACGGTCCCCCGCCACCACCTCCTCCAGCGGGACGTCCTGCTCGCCGCCGCCCTCGAGCAGCTTGCGCGCCGTGGGTGGCGCGAGGTCCAGCAGCGCGCGCATCGCGCCGGACGTCGCAGCGCGGGCGCGGAGCTCCAGCATTTGCCCGAGCAGGACCAGGGTGACGATGACGGCCGCCGCCTCGAAGTAGACGGGGACGACGCCGTGCTCCCGGAACGTGGGGGGGAAGAGGCCGGGGGCCAGGGTCGCCACCAGGCTGTAGACATAGGCCACCCCCGTGCCCAGCGCGATCAGCGTGAACATGTTGAGCTTGAGGGTCTTGACCGAGGCCCAGCCGCGCTGGAAGAAGGGCCAACCGCCCCAGAGGACGACAGGGGTCGCGAGCGCGAGCTGCAGCCACACCAGCACCTGGGACGAGACGCGCGCCTGCAGCGGCTGCCCGGGGATCATCTCGGACATGGCCACCAGGAACACCGGCAGCGTGAGGGCCGCGCTGATCCAGAACCGGCGGGTCATGCTCGCCAGCTCAGGGTCCTCCTCGTCCTCGCCGAGCTCCAGGGGCTCGAGGGCCATCCCGCAGATCGGGCACGACCCCGGCCCGTCTTGCACGACCTCCGGGTGCATGGGGCAGGTGTAGTGTCCAGCGGCGGCCTGCGCGCGACCCGCTGCGGGCGCGGGGGCCGTGCCCGAGGCCTCGTGACCCGCGCAGCCCCCGGCGCTCGCGGGCTTGACGTACGCCCCCGGGTCGTCCGCGAACTTCGCCCGACACGAGCTGCTGCAGAACCAGTAGTCCTGCCCTTCATGCACAATCTGCCCCGCGGCCTGGGACGGGTCGACGGCCATGCCGCACACCGGGTCGACGGGCCGCTGGGTGAGTGGCTCTTCGTCAGTCGAATCCACGACCTGCTCCTCTCGCCGGGGTGGGCGCGGCGCCTCCCCGGACCTCACCCTCGCGCGGGTCGGAGCGCACGTCCACCCCTGGTCCGCGCGTCGCGATCCCGACCTGGACGCTACTCCGGGGCCCCGTACTCGAACGCGGTCTCGAGCTTCCACACCGTGGCGGTGGCCTTCTCCAGCGGGTCCTCGACGGGGCCCGAGGAGGTGCCCTCGATGGCGTTGAGCCTCAGCAGGGTCGCGTCGCGGAGGACCACGCGCTGGTCTTCGAGGCGCAGGCAGTAGCTGCCCTCGATCACCGCCGGGGAGATCGCGGCCTTGGTCTCGCCCAGCTCGTCGCGCTCGCCGGGGATCACGCGCCGCGAGTAGACCTTGGCGCAGGTCTCCCCGTCCACGGGGAAGGTGCCGAGGTAGATCGACTCGACGAGCACGTGCTTGGTGAGGGTCTTCCCCGGGCGGGTGCCCGGGACCTTCAGGCTCCAGGTTCGCCGGGGGTAGGTCTTCTCTCCGGGGAGCAGCATGAACCGGGTCTGGGCGTCGCCGATCAGGTCGGGGTCGGTGAGCCGCTCCTGGACCTGGTCGAGGGCGTCGCCGACGAGGCCCTCCAGGGCTCGCGCCCGGCCCGCCTTGGCGTCGAGGACCTTGCGGATCTGGCCCGTGGGCTCGACGAGGAAGGTCAGCGGCACGTCGACCCAGCCCTGGCGGGCGTCGAGGGTCGCCTCGCCGCTGGTCTCGCCGCTCTCGGAGTCGAGGACCCGAGGCTCTGAGCCGTCCTCGCTGAGCTCGGCGTGCACGCTCAGCAGGCGCTGCTCGATCCGCGCCGAGCCGTTGGCTTCGACGCTCAGCACCGTGTAGCGGTAGCGCTCGACGCTCGTCAGCTGGCGCTGGGTCTTGCCCGTCGACGACGCGCTGCCCGCCTCGCGGCGGGCGCCCCCGCTGCGGGTCTCGAGGGTCTCACGCTGGGTCACCGCCCAGCTCTGCTCCGGGGCCCAGCGGTAGGTGAGGTCGGCCGAGGCGGTGTCGTCCACGCCCTGGCGGGCCGACTTGGGGACGTCCAGCTTGGGGACCTCGCGGGAGATCGCGGCGTGGGTCTGTTGCCAGCCGGGGAACCCGTCGACCTCGAGGGGCGTGGGCGGGGCGGTCTTGCAGCCGGCCAGCAGGATCCCCGTGAGCAGGATCGAGAGGAGCGGGGCCAGGCCGTAGGTCGTCGTGTGCTTCATGCAGCCGACGTTGTAGCAAGTCGCACCGCCAGCGGTCGCGCAGAACCCGGGGGCGCCTCCGTCGGCGCCGCGGGCGGCGGAGGCCGGCGAGGGTCCGGCGGGCGAGGCGCAGCTCGGCGCGCACGTGCCAGGGGAGGTGGCGATACGGGGTGGTGCGGTTGCGCTCGAACAGGCGGTGGCTGAGCTGCGCGATCCCGTAGTCGGCCAGCGGGGCGGCCGCGAGCAGCCAGCCGCTGCCCGCGGCGACCCCGCCCACGAGCAGCGACGCCGCCGAGGCCGTGGCGACCAGGTGCAGGACCTGGGTCGCGCGGCGGCTGTGCAGCGCCCGGTAGTGGGTCCAGAACGCCTCGAAGTCCGGGCTGCGGTAGGGGTCGCTCACGCGCAGCGGGCGAGGGCCCGCTCGAGGGCCGCGCAGGCGGCCCGGTTGCCCGGCGCCATCCGCTGGCGGGGGGCGCACTCGGTCTCGAGGAAGCGCGCCACGACGTCGGGGTCGAACTCGGCCGCGCGCAGACCGAGGCCCAGCGCGTCGAGGTAGGCGGCGTTGAGCTGCTGCTCGCCCTGCTGTTGGATCGGGATCGAGAGCACCGGCTTGCCCAGGCACACCGCCTCGGAGAGCGTGGTGTAGCCGCCGTTGCAGATCACGGCCCGCGCCGAGGCCAGGTCGCGCATGAAGCCCTCCTCGCTGAACGGGCGCAGCTCGACGTTGGGGGCGGGCGACGGCCGCGCGCCGAGGCCGTAGAGCACGAAGCGGTGCTCGCGCAGGGCGGCGAGGCTCGGCAGCAAGCGCGCGTCGCTGGTGCTCGTCTGGTAGACGAGCACGTGCTCGCCGCGCTCGACGGGCAGCGCGGCCAGCTCGGGGCGCACGATCGGGCCGACGAGGGTCGTGTTGTGCCCGCAGCCCGGGCGCGAGGGCGGGAAGTAGAACGAGCTGACCAGGTAGTGGCGGCAGCCGGGGAGCTTGGCCCGCACCGCGGCGCGGGCGAGGGTCAGGTCGGGGACCTCGAGCTGGGGCGCGTGCTGGAAGCGATCGAGCACGTGCTGGTGGTCGACGGAGATCACCGGGCGGCCTGTGAGCTTGCCGAACAGGTGCGCGAAGGAGTCGAAGTCGGTGAGGCACACCTCGGGGTCGAAGCGGGCGACCCGTCCGCCGTAGAGGCCCAGGTTGCGGGTGGCGATGGTCGGGACGCGGGTCAAGAGCTGCGACACGCTGCGCGGGATCGAGACCCGCCCCTTGCGGTAGCTGAGCGTGAGCCCCTCGATCCGGACCACGTCGCGGCAGCGGCGCGCGAGGTAGGTCGCCGCCCGCCCGGACGCCGCGACCAGCACCTCGTGCCCGTTGCGCTCGAGGTGTTCGATCAGCACGCGGCTGCGCATGGCGTGGCCCATGCCCTCGCCGGTGACTCCGTAGAGAATCCTCATGTCGACCTCCTTGGCGCGGGAGATCGCAAGGGCTGTGCCCGGCGCTAAAGGCTGTGGTCGCGAGCGTGGATCCGGCGAAGCGTCGGATCCTCAACGCAGAGCGTCAGCGGCGCAGGGCGCGCCACAGCCCCCGGCAGGCGAAGGCGCCGAGCAGCACGCAGGCGAGCAGCGGCCAGCGCGACCAGATCCGCGGGAACAGCCCACCGGCGTAGGCGAACAGGCCCAGCGCGGCGACCACGGCGCACACCGTCCCGATCAGGAGGTCGAAGGTCGCCTGGCTGTCGCTGGGCCGGTAGCGACCGTAGTCGAGGGTCGGGGGGGTCTCTCGAGGGCGTGGGTCGCGGAGGCGTTCCATGCCTCCAGCGTATCGCGGGTTCGTCGGTCTGGCTGCTTGGCTCAGCGCTCGAGGCACGGCTCGGCTGGCGTAGATCGACGCCCGGCTCCACGCTCGGGGTGTGCAGATCGGCGACTACGAGGTCGAGGGAGAGCTCGCCCGCGGCGGCATGGGCGTGGTCTACCGCGCGCGGGACACCCGCGACGGGCGGGGGGTCGTGCTCAAGCTCCTGCTCGTCGACGACGAGCGCAGCCGGCGCCGGCTGCGGCGCGAGGCGGCGGCCATGGCCCGGCTGGAGCACCCGAACCTGGTGCCGCTGCTCGACAGCGGCGAATACAAGGGCAACCCGTTCCTCGTGCTCCCCTACGTGGAGGGGGAGTCGCTGGAGGAGCGATTGGGGCGCGAGGGCGCGCTCCCGGTGCAGCAGGCGATCGAGATCGCGAGGCAGGTCGGGCTGGGGCTGCAGGCGGCGCACCGCGAGGGGCTGATCCACCGCGACGTGAAGCCGGCCAACGTGCTCCTCGACACCACCTGGAAGGGCGACGTGCGGCTGACCGACTTCGGGCTGGTCAAGGACCTCGACGCCGGCAAGTCCCAGACCCACAGCCTCTCGATCAAGGGCCGCTTCCTCGGCACCCCCGGCTACTGGCCCCCCGAGCAGGCGCAGGGGGAGCTCGAGCGGGTGGGCCCGGCCTCGGACGTCTACGGGCTGGGGGCGCTGCTCTACGCCCTGCTCACCGGGCAGCCCCCCCGCGACGCCGGCGGGCTCGTCGAGGCGCTGCTGGCGTTCGATCGACCGGTGCGGCGACCCTCCACGCTGCGCTCGGGGCTGCCGACGTGGCTGGAGGGGGTGGTCCTGGCGTGCCTCGCCGACGAGCCCGGCGCGCGCCCCGCCCTGGGCGAGGTCTTGCGCTCGCTGCAAGAGCGCGTGGACCCGAGCGCAGACGCCGCAGGGGAGGGGGTGCCGCGGCTGGCCAAGGCCGCGGTGGGCGCGGCCGTGCTGGCGCTGATCGCCCTGGTGGGGGTGCTCGCCGCGCGCAGCCGGGGCGCGGAGCCGATCGCGGGGGCTTCGTCCCGCGACGCGCCGCTCGAGGAGCCGAGGGAGCCCGTGAGCCCCCGCGCTGCCGCGCTGGACCTGGCCCAGGCCGCGCTGGCGCGGGGCGACTGGGAGGCGGCGCTGGTCGGGTTCGACGAGGCGTTGAGCGACGACCCCGACGACGCCGACGCGCTCGTCCGCCGCGCCGAGGTCCTGGGGCGGCTGGGGCGGGTCGAGGAGGCGCTGGTGGACTGTGGGCGGGCGATCGCCCTCGCCCCGCGCTCGGCCCTCGCCGTCGGGGTGCGCGCGGACCTGCTGCGGCGCCGTGGGCTCCACGTCCAGGCCCTCGAGGACTACGACCGGATGCTGGCGCTGGATCCGCAGAACGCCCTCGCCCGCTCCTGCCGCGGGGAGTGCCTGCTGTTCCTCGGCCGCTACGACGAGGCGCGGGAGGAGCTCCGCGTCGCGCTCGAGCTCGACCCCAGCGACGCGATCGGCTGGCGCAACTACGGGATCCTCCTCGACCACGCGGGAGAGGTTGGCCCCGCCCTCGACGCCTACGAGCGCGCGTTGGTGCTCGACGCGCAGGACGCGACGACCTGGGTCAACCGCGGGGTGTCCCTCTCCAGCCTGGGGCGTCATGAGGAGGCGATCACGAGCTGCAGCCGCGGCCTGAGCCTCGACCCGGGGCTGCTGCAGGGCTGGATCAACCGCGCCGCGAGCAAGGCCCGACTCTCGCGCTGGGAGGAGGCGCTGGAGGACCTCGATCGCGCGCTGGAGCTGGAGCCGCGGGTGGCGGACGCCTGGCGGCGTCGGGGCGAGTGCCACGCAGCCCTGGGGAGGGCGGCGCGGGCGGTGGAAGACTTCGACCGCGCGCTGGAGCTCGAGCCGCGGTCGGCCTACGCGCTCGTGAGGCGTGGGGAGTGCCGCTACTCCCTCGGCCAGCTCGCCGAGGCCGAGGCGGACTTCAACCGCGCGCTGGAGCTGCAGCCCAAGAACGCCGAGGTCTACGGCAAGCGCGGGGTCGTGCGCCTCGACCAGCGGCGCTACGTCGACGCGCTGGCGGACTTCGAGCGCGCCCTGGAGCTCGACCCCTCCGATCTCCGCGTGCTGGGGAACCGGGGGTTGGCCCTGGCCAACTCCGGGCGCTCCGCGGAGGCGATCGCCGACTTCGACCGGCTGCTCGAGCAGAACCCCGAGTTCCCTGGGGGCTACGTGCTGCGGGCCAACGCCCGGATCCTCGCGGGGGACGCCGAGCAGGCCCTCGCCGACTGCGAGCGAGCCCTGGAGCTCGACCCTCGCTCGGCCAACGCCCACCTCTCGCGGGGCAGCGCCAAGCGAAGGCTCGGGCGCGACGAGGAGGCGCTGGAGGACCTCGACCGGGCGCTGGAGCTCGACCCGGCGTTGGCCCAGGCCTACGTGACGCGTGGGGACTGCTACACCAGCCTGGAGCGCTTCGCCGAGGCGATCGAAGACTACGACCGGGCGCTGGAGCTCGAGCCGCAGGACGCGTTGGCCCTCGCCAACCGCGGGGTGTG
>Ga0209578_10002571_pt1 | contig 14812 bp, 13 predicted proteins | sample tdAd472_FD_187127 | JGI IMG/M metagenome (GOLD analysis project Ga0209578, IMG submission 187127) | Marine sediment microbial communities from the Atlantic coast under amendment with organic carbon and nitrate - tdAd47.2 (SPAdes)... | ecosystem: Environmental > Aquatic > Marine > Coastal >...
CTGGTCGCGGGCTTCTGCGGCTGAACCGGCGATAACGAGGCCGGTAACAACGGCGATCCCGAGAAACTTACGATACATGGCTAACTCCTGCCTAAGTGCGTTTCGGAGACATCTCCGTGAGGCGGGTTCCGGCACGCCTAAACGTGTTCCGGGTACCCATTCACGGCGGAACCTACGCACCGAGCGCATACTTTATATGACAGAAACGCTACATTTTTATGACACAAAGCAATCCCGCTGTGGATAAAGCTTTCAAGCGGTCAAACCCGGTCATAATCGTTCATTTTTGGGCTGGAGATCGGTCGGAATAAAGACTGTGAACGTGCTGCCGCCGCCGAGCGTGCTACGTGCAGCGAGATGGCCGCGATGGCGACTGATGATGTGCTTGACGATGGCCAGGCCAAGCCCGGTAGAGCCGATGCCGTTGTCCGGGTTGGAGGAGCGCGCTTCGTCGACGCGGAAGAAGCGCTCGGTGAGCCGCGGGATCAGTTCCTTGGGGATGCCCGGGCCATGATCGGTGACGGCAATCGAAACACCGGGGTGCGCGGTGCCGGGAATCCGCCCGACGGCGGCCAGTGCGATATCGATGGATTTGTTGTCGCCGCCATACTTGATCGCGTTTTCGATCAGATTGCGGAACACCTGGTGGAGTTGATCGGAATCGGCGATTGCCTTGGGCAAGTCCGGCGGGCAATCGATTTTGAAGGTGATGCCGCGCGCCGCTGCCTGGGGCTCAAGCGCCTCGATCACGTTGTTGATGGAGCGTTCGACGTCGACGGATTTGCGGGGCGGGACGTGTTCGTTGATTTCAACACGGCTCAGCGACAGTAAATCCTCGATTAACCGTGCCATGCGCTGGCTTTCGCGGTGCATGATGTCGAGAAAGCGCGTTCTGGCTTCGATATCGTCGCTTGCCGGCCCGCGGAGCGTCTCGATGAAGCCGATCAGCGCCGTCAGCGGCGAACGCAGTTCGTGTGAGACGTTGGCAACGAAGTCGGCGCGCATTTCCTCGGCTTTCTTTGCCGATGTGATGTCGTTGAGCACCAGCGTTGCCACCGAACTGTCAGCTAACGGCGCATCCGCCAGACGCTCGATCCGATACGACATGCTGCGCGCCACCGGCACCGGCAGGGTAATCTCGCCTTCCGCGTCGGGCATCCCGTTGAGCACCTGGTCGAGACCATCGAGCACGCGTGGATGGCGAAGGTTCAGCGCCAGGTCGCGACCGGTGGCGCTGCTGCCGATCAGATCGATCGCCGCCTGATTGGCATGCAGGATGCGGCGCTTGTCGTCGACGACAATGACAGCGGTCGGGATGCGGTCGAAAATTTCCTGAGAGATCAACGTCATTGCGGGCTTTGCCTGTCAGGTTGATGCATTGCGGCGGCGGATGCCGATCACACGGCCAGCCTGCGTCGGACGTGCGATGTCTTTATGCACTTTATATATGTCACGAATGTGATCCTGCACCTGATCGAGGAAAGGTCCCACCTTTCGAGTGTTCAGGTTGACCTGTAGAATCATCAACTCGTTCGTCGCACACAGGCCGTCATCCTTGCCGGTATACATGGTGTGCAGCAAATGCAGCCTTTTTTCGTCACAGTCGAGAAGTTGCGATGTGACGTAAACATCCTCGCCCGCCATGACCTCGTTGTCGTATGTCACATGCGCCTCGGCGACGAACACCGAACTGCCGGTCTCTTCGCGTAGTTTTTCGTTCATGCCGATTTCGGCCAGAAACGCATCCGTCGCATGATCGAATATCAAGACGTAATAGGCGACATTCATATGGCCGTTATAGTCGACCCAGTCGGACGACACGGTTTCATTCCAAAGCCGGGGTGGGTTCTCGGCGGGCATCGGTGTGGCCTCCACTGCTCGTTCGACAAGAGCGTCATCGGGACAGGTCTTCTGTTAGCCGATCACTGCGCGCTTGTCGACGTGCGCAGGCTCCGTCACCATACGGCATGCTGGTCGTTAAGGAACTATCGCGCGCTATATTGCAGCCCGTCAGTCTGGAGATTTCCGACGGTACGTGCGTCTGTATTCGTGGCGCGTCGGGGTCCGGCAAATCCGTATTGCTCCGCGCCATTGCCGATCTGGACCCCTGTGACGGCACGGTGTTGCTCGACGACGAGGCACGGGCCGCCATGCCCGCCCATGCATGGCGGCGCAAGGTGACGTACGTGGCAGCTGACAGCGGCTGGTGGGTCGATAAGGTCGGCGATCATTTCGAGTTCCCGGATATCGCCGCAGGATACCTGGTGCGGCTCGGCTTTCATGGTGACGTGATGTCGTGGCCGGTCAGCCGCCTGTCGACCGGTGAACGCCAGCGCCTGGCGCTGCTGCGCGCCATGGTGCAAGGACCTCGAGTCTTGCTGCTGGATGAGCCGACATCGGCCCTCGATCCGGAAGCCACGGCCAAGGTCGAAAGCCTGTTGCATGAAAAAATTGCCGGTGGATTGATCGCCGTGATGGTGACGCACGATGCGGCGCAGGCCGAGCGCATGTCGCGCCAGCGCTATGAAATGAAGGATGGCGTGCTGAGCGAGGTGTTCAAATGACCTATATCGAGCTTAGTCACTGGGATATTGCCCTGGCGGCATCGCTGCTGACGGTGAACGCCGGACTGTCGATTTATTATGGGTTGGGTACGGAAAAGCGCCTGTTGATCGCTGCCGTGCGGATGGTTGTCCAGTTGACGCTGGTTGGCCTCGTGCTGAAAGCCTTGTTTGCCGCGGCCTCGCCCTGGCTGACACTTTTGGTGGCGCTGGCCATGGTGGCCTTTGCCGGCCGCGAAGCCATGGCCCGGCAGGACCGTACCTTTGTCGGATTCTGGGGTTACGGCCTCGGCACCACGTCGATGCTGGTGGCGGCCAGCATCGTCACCCTGTTCGCGCTGGCGACACAGTTTCATGCCGATCCCTGGTACGACCCGCGTTATACTGTGCCGATTCTTGGCATGATCCTCGGCAACACCATGACCGGCGTCAGTCTGGCGTTGGACCGTCTGCTGGCCGAGGCTGATGCCGGTCGTTCGCGGATCGAGGCCCGTTTGGCGCTCGGACATACCTTTCGCGAAGCGATGCAAGAGCCGTTGAAAGGCGCGATGCGCGCCGGTTTGATCCCGACCGTCAATGGTATGGCGGCGGCTGGACTGGTGTCCTTGCCCGGGATGATGACCGGCCAGATCCTGGCCGGTGTCGACCCGGTCGAGGCCGTGAAGTACCAGCTTCTGGTGATGTTTCTGTTGGCCGGCGGGACGGCGATGGGCGTTTTCTGTGCGACCATGCTGGCCATGAAGCGGCTGACCGATCCGCGCCAGCGTTTGCGGCTGGACCGGCTACGCGCGTGATCGCGGAAAATTCATCGCCAAGACCCTGTTTTTGTTGGCTCTTGGGGAGCGGGCGTTGTAAAAGCGCAGCACCTTAAATATGAAAAATTCAAGGAGACCGTGCTCGGATGGGTGACGCCGGTCGCAATATTCCGCTGGTAGATGTTTCCGTGGTTGTCCCGGTCAAGGACGAGGCCGAAAACGTGCTGCCGTTGATTCGTGAAATCGCCGTGGCGCTGGACGGCGTTGCGCCGTTCGAAATCGTCTATGTCGATGATGGATCCGCCGACGCGACGGTGCAGAATCTGCATGATGCGAAAGCGACATTCCCGATGCTGCGGATCGTCCGCCACGATGGTTGTTTCGGCCAATCGCAGGCCATCCAGACCGGGGTGCGCCACGCGGCGGCGCCGTTGATCGCCACGCTCGACGGCGACGGCCAGAACGATCCCGCCGACATTCCGGCGTTGTTGAAGCGTTTCACCGACGAGGGTGGTTCTGCCGATGCGCTGTTGATGATCGCCGGCTGGCGGGCAAAGCGTAAAGACACCTGGCTGAAACGAATGTCGTCGAAAATCGCCAATGCAGTGCGCAGTTCCCTGCTGGGCGATGCAACGCCGGACACCGGCTGTGGTCTCAAGGTTTTCCCGCGCGCCATGTTCCTGGCTTTCCCGGGCTTCAACCATATGCACCGCTTTATGCCGGCGTTGACGATCCGTGCCGGCGGGCGTGTTGTTTCCGTACAGGTCAACCATCGCCCGCGTGAGCGCGGCCAATCGAAGTACGGCCTTTTCAACCGGCTCTGGGTCGGCATTGTCGATCTGTTCGGCGTGATGTGGCTGAATCGTCGGGCCAACCGGGTGCGTGTGGTGACCGACGATATCCGCGAGTCGAAATGACGCCACGTATCGTTTTCCGTTCCATTTTGTTGTTTGCGCTGCTGATCGGCATCGGCGCAGCGATCAAGCTGACACCGCTGGGTAGCGTGCTCGACGAAGGATGGATCGACGCGAATATACGGGGCGAGGGCATTCGCGGCGAACTGATCTTTCTGGCCGCGGGCGCGATTTTCACGGCGGTCGGCCTGCCGCGTCAGGCCGTGGCGTTCGCGGCGGGTTACGCATTCGGTGTGGCGTTCGGCACGTTGATCAGTGCGGCGGCAACCGTTCTGGGCTGCATGACGACGTTCATGGTGGCGCGGTTTCTGGCTCGCGATCTGGTCGCGCACAAGTTCCCCGACAAGCTCAAGCGCATGGATGCGTTTCTGAGCGAAAACACTTTTACGACGACCCTGCTGATCCGCTTCCTGCCGGTTGGCTCGAACGTGTTGACCAACATGCTGGCGGGTGTGTCACGGGCGCATGCGCTGCCGTTCTTTTCCGGGTCGGCCCTGGGCTATGTGCCGCAGATGCTGATTTTCGCCCTCGTCGGGTCCGGCTTTGCCGTGGAGCCGGGCGCGCGTCTCGTCGTCAGCGTATTGTTGTTTGCGGCATCGGGGGTGCTTGGGGTCTGGCTGTATCGGCGTTATCGCGATAGTCATAAGCTTCTGAACGCGGGTGTCGTCGATGCGGATGACGTCGGCGCCAGCGAGGCAGCGGAGAAAAAATGAAGCAGACCCGGGCCCCCGGCGAAAGCATTCCTGTCTGGGCCGTATGCTGGCTGATCGCGGTGGCCTCGGCGGTCGTGCTGCGCCCGCCGCTGCCGGTCGACGAGACCCGTTACCTGGCGGTCGCATGGGAAATGTGGCTGCGCGGCGATTTTCTGGTGCCGCACCTGAACGGAGAGCCCTACCACCACAAACCGCCGTTGCTGTTCTGGTTGATGACGGCGGGTTGGTCGGTGTTCGGCGTCAACGACTGGTGGCCGCGCCTCGTCGCGCCGCTGTTCGCATTGGCGGCATTGTTCGGGACCGGGCGCATCGCGCTGGCGATCTGGCCGGACGATCGGAGCGCAGCGCGTTTGGCGCCAATCGTGCTGGCCGGGGCCGCGTTTTGGACAGTGTTTCAGACCCTGACAATGTTCGACATGATGCTCGCTGCCTGCGCTTTGGCCGGGATCGGCGGCGTTCTCAGCGCATGGCGGACCGGCGGTATCGGCGGCTGGGCGGTGACGGCGCTGGCGATCGGTATAGGCGTCCTGGCCAAGGGACCGGCGATCCTTTTGCACATCGCGCCGGTGGCATTGCTGGCGCCGTGGTGGGGAAGGACGCTGCCGGGCGGCCCGGACCAACCGCTGATTTCGTGGCGGGCGTGGTATCTGCGGTTTTTGCTGAGCGTGCTGATCGGCGCGGCGATCGCCCTCGCATGGGCGATTCCGGCGGGTATTCGCGGCGGCGAGGAATACCGCAACATGATTTTCTGGGGACAGTCCGCGGGGCGCATCGTTAAAAGCTTCGATCACGCGCGGCCGTTCTGGTGGTATGCGATGCTGCTGGCACCCTTGCTGTTGCCATGGCTGGTCTGGCCGAGGCTGTGGCGTGCGGTGTGCTCGGCAGGTGCGATGCGCAACGGCGGCTATCGGTTGCTGGTTGCCTGGGTGGTCCCCGCGTTTGTCACGTTTTCGCTGATATCCGGCAAACAACTGCATTATCTTCTGCCCGAGTTTCCGGCCTTTGCCTTGCTGTTCGCGCATCTGTTGGCGAGGGGCGAAGATGATGGCGGGCGCCGCTTCGACGGGCTGATCGCCGCGCTGTTCTTTGCCTTGCTCGGTCTGGCGGCGCTTTTGTTGCCGGACGATCCATCGTTTTTCCGGGCGCCGGAATGGTTTCACCGGCTCGATACATATTGGGGCGGGGCGTTAATCGCGGCGGCGTTCGGATGCTGGCATTGGGCGCGCGCCGGTGTGTTCAAGGGTGTGGTCGCGCTGGCATTGTCGATGTCGGTGCTGGTGGCGGTTATTCATCTGACGGCGCGCGATGCGCTCGATTTCGCTTATGATCTGCGACCGATTGCACATGACCTGAAAACGCTGGAGGACGAGGGCAGGGCCATCGGCAATTTCAGCACCTACCACGGCCAGTACCAATTCCTCGGCCGCCTGACCAAACCGGTGGCGGAGTTGGGCCTCGAGAAAGCGAAAACCGACGCCTTTGTCGCCGCGCATCCGGACGGCGTGATCGTCGCCTATTATGATCTCGATAAGGTGCCGACCTACCCCGACGGGGTGACGCCGCTGGCGGAATATCGCTTCCGTGATTATCGGGTCGTCTTCTGGCGTGCCGGGCTGCTGCAGCGTTATCCGAATCTGGCGGACCGGTCATAGTACGCATGGGCTAAGGCGTGATGGCCAGTTTTTCCTGGGCGATGTTCATATATACTTTGGCCACCGGGTCGTCTGGATAGGCGCGTAAATACGGCTGCAGCTGTGAAAGCATCCGCGACCAGTCTTGGGTCCGGAACATCTCGTAAACTTCGCGCCATTCCGCACAGCGTTTTTTGTCCATGGCGCTGGCGGCGATCTCGTCATGACCATCGAGTGTGCCGAGTAGCTCGTAGACAATCATTGGTTTTGAGCTGCCTTTAGGGATTACCCGGTCGACAGGGCGCATCAGAAATTCATCGGCTACCCGAGCGTGGACGGTTTCGCTAACAAGTATCCGCGAGCCGTAGATCTTGTTTAAACCTTCAAGACGTGCCGCCATGTTGACCGTATCGCCGATTGTCGTGTGCTCCATCCGATCGGCTGAGCCAATATTGCCGACCACGGCTTCGCCCATATGCACGCCGATCCGCGTATGCATTTCCGGCCAGCCAAAGCCGCGCCACAATGTGTTGAGCGTATCGTTTGCGACGCCGCATTTTAATGCAGCCATGCATGCGCGTTCGGCATGCGCCGGTTCATCATCGAAGCCGTTCCAGACGGCCATTACGGCATCGCCGATGAATTTGTCGACGACGCCGCGTTCGGCGCGAATCTGTTGGGAAAGGCAGTCCAGATAGGATGATAGCTTTCGCATCAAGTCTTTTGGCGACATCAATTCGGACAGGCTGGTGAAATTCGCGACATCCGTGAACATGATGGTTACTTCGTGTTGTTCACCCCCCAGTTCCGGAGGCTTCCCGTCCTGAACCATCCGCCTGACGATAACTTCGGGAATGTATCGGCGGAACGCCGCAAGTGATACTTTCATGGCCCCAAGTGAACGCCCCAGCTCATCCAGTTCGGTAATATGCGAAGAAATACGGCCGATTTCGGTCAGGTCGAAGCGGCGAATGCGTTTTGTCTCTTCGGCGAGGGATGCGATCGGACGGGTCAGCGTTTTAACAACCAACGCCGTCACAGCAATGCTGAGAAGCAGAAACAACATTGATACCGCAAGGCTATTGGCCAGGATGTGATTTACGTCGGTCAGAAATTCGTCGCGATTGATCGCAAAGCCAAAAAACGTAGGACGGCTGAAATTTTTAAGTAGGGGGACGACTTGCCCGGAGTATTTCTGTCCGCCGACCTGAAACTCGACCCAACGGTCATTCGGTGACGACCCGGCATCCGGGACCGTGGTTGTTCCCATGGCAAGAGAAAACAGGGCCTCAGCGAGCGGCGCATTTATGTCCTGGATAGTCGTTTTCGTTTCTGCGCTCGGTGTGCCAATGAGCTGCGGCATCTTGTCGGCGGCAACGAGATCGCCTTTGTCAGTTAAGACCAGTGCGATGCTGTCGTCCGGCATTTCAAGTTGCGTGAGAGCGTCCGACAATGTTTCCAGCGTCAAATCGACGCCCAATACCCCGCCGCCCCATCTCTCCACGTGTCGCGATGCGGTGATACCGACCGAATTGACCGACAAGAACGGATAAGGTTCGGAAATCACGGTGCCCGGTGAAGTTATTGCGGCTTCGTACCATGGGCGCAGTAAAGGATTGTATATGTTTGTCCGTTGGATGGGGTCTCCCATGATTTCATTGTTGTTGTCCAGGAAAGACCATCTTTCGATGCGAGGCAGATTGTGCGGACCCTCCATGCGGCGGATCGCAAAGGCGGCGCCGACCGGAGGCGCCAGTTTGCCGCGGTCGAAAAGAGTGCCTTCTCTGATTGTCGATATTTGAATGAAGGCATCATCAGCGGTCGCAAAATAAACCGATGATATTTGCGGATTGGCGGCCATGAGTTGTGCGAGATTTTCGAGTGCCTCGTGCGGCAAAGGATCACCTAGAGGCGACCAGGCCAACTGATCTGCCCGTTTGGTCAAATCCAGAACCGGCTTCAGAATTATATCTGTTTGCGCGCGCAGACGATTTGCGGTGTTGGCGAATGATTGGGCTTTGTAATGGTACGTTAATAGGCCATTCTGTGTATAACTATAATAAACCACACCGCCCATAAATATAATATTTAGAACGATAAATACGGGCATCGCAAAAAGTATAAGTTTTATTTTAAATTTTGATTTATTTAAAATCAAAACACCCCTCTTGGTTTGAAATTAAGATTATTCTATTTTTACGTGCCCCCGCTCGACTGGATCATTGAGAAATGACAATTTATCAAGAAATACACCAGTTTTCAATTTATAATAGAATACTATACGGTATGCGGCTTTAAGCGGTTTGGTGCTGCCGGTGAGCGCATTGCTGGCGTGCGAACCAATGCGCTCGCGCCGGACAGGTGCCTCTAAAAGCGTTTGGTGAGACTGGCGACGTCGAAGAAGGCTTCGATGAGCCGAGCGTTACGTCGTTCCATCAGGCAATTGACGTGCGCCGTGGTATAAATGTCGGCATCCGATACATTGAGCACATGCAGATCGGGATGTGCGATAAACTCGATATCCGAAACCGCGCCGATGCCGATGCCGCGCGCAACGGCAAGCCATACGGCTTCGCGGCTGCCGATCTCCATCACCGGGTCGATGCTGACGCCGTGTTGTTTCAGCGCCGCCTCCAGGGCAAGGCGGGTCGTCGATCCCCGTTCGCGGAGCACCATTCGCTCACCTTCCAGTTCGGCGATACGGATGTTGCGGCGCTTGGCGAAGCGGTGCTTCTTGTTGACGAAGATGACCACCCGATGGCGCGAGTACGGCATGGCGAAGATATGCGGGTCGTCCTCGACGTGGGCCAGCACGGCGACATCGGCGGAATAATCGAGAAGCCGGTTCACCATCTCGCGCGAATTGCCGACCGTGACCGCCAGGCGAATGCCCGGATAGCGTTCGCTGAACGCGCTTAACATTTCCGTCGCATGGAACGGACCGACCGCGCCGACCCGGAGCGTCCCTGTATGAAAGCCGCCGAACGCATTGAGTACGTCGCGCGCCTCGCCTTCCAGATCGATGATCCGGCGCGTGATCACGAACAGCGCTTCGCCGGCATCGGTCAGCGCGATCTCGCGGCCGCGGCGATGAAACAACTCGACCTGGAACATTTTCTCGAGTGCGCGAACCTGGCTCGTCAATGTCGGCTGGCCGACGTTCAGCACCCGCGAAGCGGCGGTAAAGCCACGTTCTTCGGCCACGGCGTGGAAGGATCTGAGCTGTGTAAATATCATCGCTTTTTTAAATAGATATCATCTTAAATATGAATTTGTCCAATAGTTAGCTTCGTAGGATCATTCATATGTCTGATGACCCCAAGTCGAGCATGAAAAATATCGACAGGCGCAGACTGGGAGAAACGATGACTATTCCTGCACATCCTATTTGTGTCTGCCGCAACGCAACTCCGTTTCGAGTTCGCTTCGTCGCGACGACGCATATCGAATTGGCGGAGCCGATCGGTCACTTGGATCGTCGGGGATGCCCAATATCCCAAGAATGGAAATGAGAAGGGGAGCCGTCCACCGGACATTTTGCCGGGGACAAGCACAGTCAACATATGAGGAGACATCCAATGACATCTAAATTCAAACCGACAGGGATTTGTGCGTCAGCCTGCAAGCAGATGCTCGGCGCAATGGGTATTGCCGCCGTCGCCGGTCTGGCGTTTGCGGGCACCGTGAAAGCCGCCGAATGCGAGAACCCCGATGCGTTGACGTTCGCCATCGTGCCGACCGAGGAATCGGTTGCGGAGTTACAGCTTTATAAACCGGTGACCGACCGCATGGCCAAGATGACCGGCAAGAAGATCGAATTTTTCATGCCGACGTCGTATGCATCGGTGGTCGAAGGTCTGCTCAGTAAATTCGTCGATGTCGCTGTGCTCGGTCCGTACGCCTATGTGATCGCCAGCGAAAAGGACCCCAGCGTCGAGGTCTTCGCGACCTATGCCAAGAAGAAAGGCCAGATGCAGGAAGAAGGCCCGGGTTATCGTGCCGCGCTGATTTCCAAGAAGGGCTCGAAGTTCACGACCATCGATTCCCTGAAAGGTGCCACCGTCGGTCTGACCGATCCGGGCAGCACGTCCGGCAACCTTATGCCGCGCGTCGTCTTCTCGCAGGTCATCGGCATGGACATCGACAAGTTCTTCGGCAAGGTCGCTTATACCGGTTCGCATGAACTGTCCTCCGTCGCCGTCGTCCAGGGCAAGGTCGACGCCGCGTTCGTCGCCACGCACCGCTTCGACAATGTCGTCGCCAAAGGTGAAGCGAAGCTCGATGACGTCAACATTCTCTGGCAGTCGAAGCCGATACCGCAGGACCCGTTCGTGTATCGCAACACGCTCTGCGAAGACATTAAAAAGAACGTGCGCGAGACGTTCCTTGGTCTTTCGAATGAATCTTCCGCGAAAAAGTTCCTCGCCAACGTGAAATCGAACAAGTTCGTTCCAATGTCGTCCGAGGACTACGACATCATTCGTGCGCTGAAGAAAGCGAAAGACGAACGCAAGAAAAAGAAGAGCTGATCAACATTAGCTCCCGCGGGCGGCCGGTTTAACCCTGGTTGCAATCCGAAACCGGTCGCCCATTTTCTTGCCTTCATTTAATCTATCCGCCTCATTTGAGACGACAGGAACTATTACTATGGCTGTCCTACAAGTCAGCGATCTGCGCGCGCGCTATAGCGCCTCGGGCCCGGAAATTCTCAAGGGGATTTCGTTCGAAGTCGAAGACGACGATTTCTTTGCGATCATCGGTCCCAGCGGCGCCGGCAAATCGACCCTGATCCGTTGCATCAACCGGCTTGTCGAGCCGACCTCCGGCAGCATCGTTTTCGACGGCCGCGACGTGACGGCGCTGCGCCGACGCGAGTTGCGCCGCTTGCGCCGCGACATCGGCATGATTTTTCAGGAATTCAATCTCATCAACCGGATGAGCGTCATGGACAACGTGCTGTCCGGCCGGCTCGGCTATACATCCGATATCCGCACCTTGTTCCGTGCCTTCCCGCGAGACGACATCGATCATGCGCTTATGCTGCTCGAACGCGTGGGCTTGATCGATCATGTCGACAAGCGCGCCGACGAACTGTCCGGCGGCCAGCGTCAGCGGGTCGGGATTGCGCGGGCATTGATGCAGAACCCGAAATTGATGCTCCTCGACGAGCCGACGTCGGCGCTCGATCCGAAGATTTCCCGCGAGGTCATGGAACTGATCAAGCAGATGGCACAGGAACTCAAGGTGCCGTGCCTGTGCAACATTCACGACGTCAAGCTGGCGACGGAGTTTTGTAACAAGATCATCGGCCTGCAGGACGGGGTGACCATGTTCTCGGGTGCGACGGAACTGATGAACGAAGAAAAACTTGGCGAGATATATGCCATGGAAGTGCTCTGAGGAACGATCATGGCATCAGCACCCCTGAAACCCGAACTCAAAGGCTCGCTGGCCGCAGTTGCGGACGGCGTCGTCGAAGCGCGCCGGCGTAGCCGCTTTTTTTCTGCGGGCGCCACCGCGGTTCTTCTGGCGCTTGTTGCGTGGAGCGTCGACGTCACGGTTATCCAGGACACGGACTGGGAGCGGATCGGTAGTATCGAGAATGTGTGGGAAGCGACAAGCCGGTTCATCGGTGTCGATTTCGAACTTTTCGGCACGCTTATGGTGCCGGCGCTGGAAACTCTGCTCATTGCTTGCCTGGGAACTTTCTTTGGCCTGATCCTGTGTGTGCCGGCGGCATGGTTCGGGGCCATGAACATCACGCCCTACAAGCCTGTGACATATCCGTTGGCGCGCCTGATGATGACGCTCAGTCGCTCGATCCATGAGATCGTCTGGGCGCTGTTCTTCGTCGCCGTGGTTGGGCTTGGCGCGATGGCCGGGGTGATGGCGATCGCCGTCCGTTCGGTCGGATTTATCGCCAAGATGTCGGCGGAAGCGATCGAGGATATCGACCACGGACCGGTCGAGGCGATCCGCGCCGTCGGCGGCTCGCCGTTGCAGATCATTATCTATGCCATTCTGCCACAAGTGCTGCCGCAGATCGTCAGCGTCGTGATCTTCGAATGGGAAATTAATATTCGCCGTTCGGCAATCCTCGGACTGGTCGGGGCCGGCGGCCTCGGGTTGGTGTTCTTCCGGCAGATGAACACCTTCAACTACCACGGGGTGACGACGGTCATTCTGGCCATTCTGGTCATTATTCTGCTGGGCGAGGCGGTGTCGTACTTCATCCGCCGGCGTCTGATATAGGAACCCGGAAAGATGGCTGAAAACGAATCAATCACCCTGTTCGGCGACGGCAAGCGCTTGAAATGGCGCCGCTTCCGGTATCCCGATTCCCTGTATGCCTACGGCGCCTGGCTGCTCGCCTTCACGGTCGTGGTGTTCAGTATCGAATATCTGAACATTCCACTCGACCGGTTATTCGGGATGCTGGGCCGGATGGGGGACGTCCTGGCGTCCCGGTACTATCCGCCGGATATCGAATACATCATGGATCACGATTATCTTGGCTACGTTGTCGAGACGATCCAGATGGCGTATCTGGGGGCGCTGTTCGGTCTCATCATGACGATTCCGGTGGCGTGGTTTGCATCATATAACATGACGCCAAGCCGCCTGTTCGTGTATCCGATCGCGCGGTTGTTCGGGATGTCTTGCCGCGCCGTGCATGAAACCATCTGGGCGATTTTGTTCGTGTCGATCCTGGGCTTCGGGATGTTGCCGGGTGTCCTTGCGCTGACGCTGTTCAGCGCCGGGTTCGCCGCCAAGCTGTTGGCCGAAGAAATCGAATCCGTCGACATGGGGCCGGTTGAAGCCATGCGCGCCACCGGCGCCAATCTGTTTCAGGTCATGGTGTTCGGTGTCTGGCCGCAGGTGCGCGTCGCCTTCACCGGCATCGCGATTTACACCTGGGACGTGGCGTTTCGTGCGGCGACGGTCGTCGGGTTTTTCGGCGCCGGCGGCATGGGCTGGTACCTCAAGCGCAACGTTTTGCAGATCGAGACCGAACGTGTGGCGGCGATCATCCTGTCGATCATCGTGCTGGTGATCATTTCCGAGGCGATTTCCGCCTGGGCCAGGAACGCCGTCATGAAAATGAAATAGCCTTCGTTCACTTTAGTCGCCAAGCATTTCGAATGACGGCGTGCCTTACAGAAGCTGGAGTACCCTAGATGCCAAAAACCGGACGTGCCGTCGTATATGACGCTCCCAATGCACCGTTCAAAGTCCGCGACTATCCGGTTCGCGATGTGACGCCCGACGAGGCGCTGGTGCGGATTACCATGTCGACGATCTGCCGCTCGGATATCCATTCCTATCAGGGCCATCGTCCGAACCCGTGTCCCGGAATCCTCGGTCACGAAATTGTCGGTGTCATCGAACAACTTGGCGAGACCATCACCCATGATATGCGCGGTGATGCTTTGAATATCGGCGACCGCGTGACGTGGACCGAGTTCTTTCACCACGGGCCGTCGTATTACCGCGATGTCCACGACATGCCGCAGAAATCGAAGGGTCTGCGCAAATATGGCCATGATCTTGCCGAAGACGACCCGCACTTCCTCGGCGGTTTCGCGGAGTACTGCTATATCCTGCCTGGCACCGGTATCCTGAAACTGCCGGACGAGATTACCGACGAAGAGGCGACGCCGCTTAACTGCGGCGTGGCGACGATGATTTCCGTCACCGAGGCGGCAGCCATCGATATCGGCGACACCGTTGTCGTGCAGGGGCTTGGTCTTTTGGGACTGTACGGTTGTGCCATCGCCAAGGCGCGCGGCGCGCGGCGGGTGATTGGTCTCGATACCGTCGCCGACCGGCTTGAAATTGCACATAAGTTTGGTGCCGACGTGACGTTCGACGTCTCGACGATGAGCGAGGAGGAACTGGTCGCGGCGGTGCGCGCCGAATGCCCGCCCGACGGCGCCGACGTCGCCATCGAGGTCTGCGGTTATCCCGAAGTGGTGCCCACCGGTATTCGCATGCTCAGGGTCGGCGGTTGCTATGTAATCGGCGGCCTGGTCAATCCGGATGCGACGTTTACGCTCGACGGCAATTTGATCCTGCGCGGCTGGATCAATATCAAGGGCGTGCACAACTATCATCCGCGCCACCTGATCCAGGCGCTGGACTTCGTGATGAGCAACCGCGACCGCTTTCCGTTCGCGGAACTGGTTGATTCCAAATTCTCGCTCGATCAACTGGATGAAGCCTTTGCCCGCGCCGCAG
>Ga0209578_10002578_pt1 | contig 14794 bp, 13 predicted proteins | sample tdAd472_FD_187127 | JGI IMG/M metagenome (GOLD analysis project Ga0209578, IMG submission 187127) | Marine sediment microbial communities from the Atlantic coast under amendment with organic carbon and nitrate - tdAd47.2 (SPAdes)... | ecosystem: Environmental > Aquatic > Marine > Coastal >...
CATTCACTTCGAGCACGAGTTTACTTCGACAGACGAATTTAAAGACTACGACCTCATTGTTGCCGCAGATGGCATCAACTCAAAGGTTCGTCAGGAACACGCGGATGTTTTTTGTCCGAACACCGATTTTCGCAAATGCAAGTTCGTGTGGCTCGGCACGCATCAAAAATTCGACGACGCTTTTACTTTTATCTTTGAGCAAACCGAACACGGTTGGATTTGGGCACACGCCTACCAGTTCGATGATGAAACTGCGACATTCATCGTCGAATGCACCGAAGATACCTGGAACGCATTTGGTTTTGGGGAGATGGATCAAGCCGAAAGCATCGCCACGTGCGAAGCGATCTTTGCAAAATATCTGGCCGGCAACCCGCTTATGTCCAATGCGGCGCACTTGCGGGGTTCGGCTTGGCTCAACTTCCCACGTGTCCTTTGTGAGAAATGGTCGCACAATAACATTGTCCTGATGGGTGATGCGGCGGCCACCGCGCATTTTTCGATCGGCTCCGGCACAAAGCTCGCTATGGAAAGTGCCATAGCCCTCGCCGAATTTGTTCAGACGGAGCCCACCTTTGGGGCTGCATTCGCCCGATACGAGGATGAGCGGCGGCTTGAGGTTTTGCGTCTGCAATCAGCGGCGCGTAATTCGCTTGAGTGGTTCGAGGACGTTGAGCGCTATCTCCACCTTGATCCGGTTCAATTCAATTATTCACTCCTGACGCGTTCGCAACGCATCAGCCATGAGAATTTGCGAATGCGCGACAAAGAATGGCTCGAAAGCGCCGAGCGTTGGTTCCTTACCGAAGCCGGCGCGCCGGCAAACGATGCTCATGCGCCGATGTTTGCACCTTTCAAGCTGCGCGAGTGCGAGCTTAAGAACCGTGTTGTGGTCTCGCCCATGGCGCAGTACCGCGCCGTCGATGGGTCGCCCACCGATTGGCATTTTGTGCATTACGCCGAACGCGCCAAAGGCGGAGCGGGGCTTGTCTACACGGAAATGACGTGCATCTCGCCTGACGGACGCATCACGCCCGGCTGCACCGGTCTTTATGCGCCCAATCACGAAGCGGAATGGAAACGCATCGTTGACTTCGTACATGCGGAAACAGACGCCAAGGTTGCGGTACAGCTCGGGCATTCCGGCCCGAAAGGCTCAACTCAACTGGGTTGGGAGGAAATGGACGCGCCGCTCAAAAATGGCAATTGGGAGCTATTGGCGCCCTCGCCCGTTCCGTGGTCTGAGAACAATCAAGTACCGCGCGAGATGACGCGAGACGACATGGATCTTGTGCGGGACCAGTTTGTGGCCTCGACCGAGATGGCCGAACGCTGCGGCTTTGATTGGCTCGAGCTTCACTACGCGCACGGCTATCTTATGTCGGCGTTCATCACGCCGCTTTCAAACAAACGCACCGACAAATATGGCGGCAGCCTTGAGAACCGCATGCGCTTCCCGTTGGAGGTCTTTCATGCCGTGCGCACTGTATGGCCAGAGGGAAAGCCCATATCCGTGCGCATCTCGGCGAACGATTGGGTGGGCATGGACGGTATCACGCCGGAAGATGCTGTCGCGATCGCGCGCATGCTGGATGAGGGGGGCGTCGACATTATAGATGTATCTGCGGGTCAAACCTCGACGCGAGCCGACCCTGTCTACGGGCGCATGTTCCAGACGCCATTTTCGGACCGAATTCGCAATGATGCCGGTCTCAAAACCATGGCTGTGGGCAATATCTATGAGCCCGATCACGTGAACTCGATACTGATGGCGGGGCGCGCTGATCTTGTGTGTCTCGCGCGACCGCACCTCGCGAACCCGTATTGGACGTTGCACGCCAATGCGACCCTTGGCGATCGCATGGTCAATTGGCCCAAACCCTACCACCCCGGCCGCGATCAGATGCAGCGGCTCGCCGAACGCGGCGATACCCAGATGCTGAAAGTCTGACATGGAGGTGGAGGATCTTTCAAAGCAGCGCCTCAGGCTTTGGATCCGTTTGTTGCGCGCCTCACGCGGCATAGAGAACGGCGTGCGCAATTTCTTGCGCGAAGAATTTGGCTTTACACTGCCCCGGTTCGATGTGATGGCCGCACTCTATCGAGCGGATGATGGACTCACCATGAGTGAGTTAAGCCGCGAACTGATGGTTTCGAACGGCAACATCACAGGTATAGTTGATCGCTTGTTGGAAGATCGACTTATTCAGCGCGGGTTCCGCGAAGGCGATCGGCGTACCGGCCTTGTAAAGCTCACGAGTTCGGGGCGTGATTTGTTCGAGAAAATGGCGCGCGGTCACGAATCGTGGATCGATCGGCGTCTTGATTTATTGAGCACAACGGATGTAGCCGCGTCTATCAAACTTCTTGAAGGCATTCAGCAATCGGTAGAAAGAGAATGGCCATGACCAGCATGAGCAAGTTCAGTCCCAAGCATTTCCTTTATCGTATGGAAGGGTCCGTAGCCATCGTGCAACTCGACCGGCCAGATCGGAAGAACCCACTCACGTTTGATAGCTACGCTGAACTACGAGACATGTTCCGCGATCTCGTCTACGCCGATGACGTCAAGGCGATCGTCTTTGCGCCCAATGGCGGTAATTTCAGCTCGGGCGGCGATGTGCATGACATTATTGGCCCGCTTGTTTCCATGTCCATGAAAGAGCTGCTGGCGTTCACGCGCATGACCGGCGATTTGGTCAAGGCCATGATCGGCGCACCACAGCCCATTATCGCAGCGGTGGACGGCGTTGCGGTGGGGGCCGGCGCCATCATTACTATGGCGTCTGACATCCGCGTCGCATCCCCCGCGGCAAAGACGGCGTTTCTTTTCAATCGTGTGGGTTTGGCGGGCTGCGATATGGGTGCCTGCGCCATGTTGCCCCGCATTATTGGCCAGGGACGTGCCGCCGAGCTTCTTCATACGGGTCGTTCGTTTTCAGCCGAAGAAGGGCTTGCCTGGGGCTATTTTAATCGCGTCGTCCCCGCCGAAACGCTTGAAGCCGAGGCGCTGAGCCTTGCGAGCTCTATCGCTGCGGGCCCGACTTTTGGCCATATGATGACAAAGACGCAACTCAATCAGGAATGGGCCATGGGGCTTCAGGAGGCGATTGAAGCCGAGGCCCAAGCCCAAGCAATTTGCATGCAGACCGCGGACTTCGAGCGCGCCTACCGCGCATTCGTCGCAAAAGAAAAACCTCAATTCGAAGGCAATTAGAAGCCGAGGAGACGTGCCATGCTTGGACCAAGCGCACACGAAGATACTTTCGCGCGGGACAGCCTGCCCGATCCAGCAGATTGGCCGGAGTTTCTGCTCGACAAGCCAGAATTTCAGTATCCGGAATATCTCAATGTAGCCGTCGAGCTCACCGACAAGATGGTTGCCGACGGCTTTGGAGATCACACCGCGCTGATCGGTAATGGTCGCCGTCGCACGTATAAAGAGCTTGCCGATTGGACGAACCGTCTCGCCCGCGCGCTCGTAGAAGATTACGGCGTCAAGCCCGGCAATCGCGTGCTGATCCGCTCGGGCAACAACCCGGCCATGGTCGCGTGCTGGCTCGCAGCCACGAAAGCGGGCGCAGTGGTGGTCAACACCATGCCTATGTTGCGTGAAGTGGAACTCACAAAGATCATCAACAAGGCTGAGATCAAGATCGCCCTTTGCGACACGCGCATGATGGACGAACTTATCGCCGCAGCAAAAGACAACGAATTTCTTGAAACCGTTGTTGGTTTCGACGGTACCTCAAACCACGATGCTGAACTTGATCGCATCGCCCTTGAAAAGCCTGTGCATTTCGACGCGGTACAAACGGGCCGAGACGACGTGGCGCTTCTAGGCTTTACCTCGGGCACCACGGGCGAGCCCAAAGCGACCATGCACTTCCATCGCGACATGCTGATCATTGCCGATGGTTATGCGAGAGAAGTGTTGGGTGTGACGCCTGAAGACGTTTTTGTGGGCTCGCCACCACTTGCTTTTACATTCGGGCTCGGGGGTCTTGCGGTATTCCCGCTGCGATACGGCGCGATAGCAACGCTATTGGAGAACGCGAGCCCGGCAAACCTCATCGAGATCATAGAGACATACAAGGCGACCATCTGCTTTACAGCCCCCACCGCCTATCGCGCCATGATGGCGGCGACTGAAGAAGGTGCGGACTTATCAAGCTTGCGCATTGCTGTTTCGGCTGGAGAGACATTGCCCGCGCCCACCTATGAGGCGTGGAACGAGAAAACCGGCATTCCGATTCTCGACGGTATTGGTGCAACGGAGCTCTTGCATATCTTTATTTCAAATACGCTCGACGATGCGGCACCCGGCAGCACGGGAAAACCGGTGACAGGGTACCAAGCACGCGTTGTGGATAAGGACATGCAGGAAGTGCCCGCGGGCGAAATGGGCCGACTTGCGGTGCGTGGCCCAACCGGCTGTCGATACCTCGCCGACGACCGCCAGCGCGATTATGTGAGAGATGGTTGGAACCTCACTGGCGATACGTACACAATGGACGAGAGCGGCTCCTTCCACTATGTGGCGCGCGCCGACGATATGATCATTTCATCGGGCTACAATATTGCGGGACCGGAGGTCGAAGTGGCCTTGCTTTCCCATACCGATGTGGCCGAGTGCGCCGTGATTGGAATCGCTGACAAAGAACGCGGCGCGATCGTCTCGGCCTATGTTGTGCTGAACAAGGGCGCATCAGATGATGATGACTGCATCAAGCGATTACAGGATCACGTGAAAGCAACGATCGCGCCTTACAAATACCCCCGTGTGGTGAAATTCGTGGACGCGCTGCCCAAAACACAAACCGGCAAACTGCAACGCTTTGCCTTGCGCGATGCCGTCGCGAAAGGAGCGTGAGCGATGCATAAAGAGCTACACCCCAAAAACTGGAAGCGCGCAAGCGGATACGCCAACGGCATCGTTGCCGAAGGCAGGTCAATCTTTCTCGCGGGTCAAATTGGCTGGAACGCAAACCAGGAGTTTGAAACGGACGATCTTGCGGGTCAGGTCCGACAGGCGCTTGAAAACATTGTCACGCTGCTTAATGAAGCAGGCACAGGCCCAGAACATCTCGTGCGTCTCACATGGTTCGTAACCGACAAGCAAGAGTACCTACGCGCACTTGGGGACGTTGGTGCCGCCTACCGCGACATAATCGGACGAAATTTTCCTGCTATGACGCTTGTCCAGGTAGCCGCCCTTGTCGAAGATCGGGCGAAAGTTGAAATTGAAGCCACCGCCGTTTTGCCAACCTAAACGGATCATCTAAGACGCTCATCTTTCGACAGACCGCGATCACCTGTGTATCCTCGGCAACCGAAGCGGCATCCCACCGCCATGCGCCATTTGCTCTGAGGGACTTTCATGGGATTTCTGACCATCGCCCTTTTTACCACCGCATTCGCAATGGTGGCGCGGCGATTATCGACGACCATCATAACGCCGCCGATGATCTTTCTTGGGTTCGGCGCGCTCATGGCGATCCTCAATTTCGTAGAATTAGAGTCGGCCGAGCACCTGCTGCATTTGGTCGCCGAGATCACACTTGTTGTCATCTTGTTTCTCGATGCGGCGCAGATCGATCTTAAGGCTTTACAACGTCAACACACTTGGCCGGTGCGAATGCTTTTTGTTGGGCTGCCGTTGGCGCTTCTTCTTGGGACAGTCTTTGCAGCGTTCCTAATGCCAAGTATTCCGCTTGTAGCGGCTGCCCTCATCGCGGCAATCCTGATGCCGACGGACGCGGCGTTGGGCCAAGCGGTCGTCACGAACCCGAAAGTTCCGGACCGCGTGCGGCGAGCGCTTACGGTTGAGAGCGGGCTCAATGACGGTTTGGCGCTGCCGGCCGTACTCCTTTTTGCGAGCTTGACGGCCGAAGTGATGGATGGCGCGCAGGCCAACTGGCTGATTTTCACCGCAAAACAGCTCGTCTTTGGGCCGCTGGTTGGTGTCGCCATTGGCTTTGCAGGGGGCGCAATTCTACTTGTTGCCAAGAAACACATGCTGACAGCGGATATCTACGAAGGCGTTGGCGCGCTTGCGCTTGCTGGGTCTGCCTATCTTGCCGCTGATATTGTGGACGGCAATGGGTTCATTTCCGCGTTTGCGGCGGGTCTGGCCTTTGGCAATCGCGTTCGAGGCAAATGCAAGTTCGTTTATGAATTTACCGAAAGCGAAGGGCAGTTGCTGACATGGTCGGCATTTTTGCTCATAGGAATCGCGCTTGTGCCGACCGCCATTGCACACCTCACCCCGGCGATGTTCACGCTCATACTCACAAGCCTTGTCGTTGTGCGCCCCGTTGCAATTTGGATATCGCTGATAGGCACAGATGCCGCGCCCACCACACGTTTGTTTATGGGGTGGTTTGGTCCACGTGGCCTTGCCACTGCTCTGTTTGCGTTAGTTGTGATGGAAAGCGTTTCCCACGAACTTGTGGAACCGATCTTGGCGATTGCGGTAAATGCAGTTTGGATAAGTGCTCTACTTCATGGCGTAACCGCGGCACCTTTCGCGAGCTGGTATGGCCGGTTAGTACAAGCTCGCGGGGATTGCCCAGAAATGCAGCCCATCCAGAACACGGCCAAGCCATTGACCACGCGCGGGCCGGTCGGATCAAACTCGAACACATAAGAGAGAACTAAGAATGGTGCTGAACAAACAGCAAGAAGAAATGTGCGCGAACAGTCAGTGGGACTTTTCAGATCTCAATGCGCTTTTTCTAAATTGCACGCTGAAAAAGTCACCGGAAAACTCGCATACCGAGGGGCTCATAAGGATTGCGCGCGCAATCATGGAAAAAAATGGCGTAAGCACCGAAACACTTCGCCCCGTGGACTTTGACGTTGCAACGGGTGTTTATCCAGACATGACCGAGCACGGTTGGCAAGCGGACGCGTGGCCTGACCTATTCAAGAAGGTTGAGGCCGCCGACATTTTGGTTATTACCACCCCCATTTGGCTTGGCGAGAAGTCATCAGTCTGCACACAAATAATTGAGCGACTGTATGCAAACTCTCACATTCTCAACAAAGATGGTCAGTATGCCTATTATGGCCGTGTGGGCGGCTGTCTTATCACAGGTAACGAAGATGGCGCGAAGCATTGCGCCATGAATGTTCTCTATTCGCTGCAGCATCTGGGATATGTAATTCCGCCGCAGGCAGACGCAGGATGGCTGGGTGAAGCTGGGCCCGGACCTTCCTATCTTGACGATGGCTCAGGCGGACCTGATAACGATTTTACCAATCGCAATACTACATTTATGACGTGGAACCTCATGCATATGGCGCGGATGATAAAGGATGCGGGCGGCATTCCAGCGCATGGCAATCAGCGCTCGGAATGGGACGCAGGTTGCCGTTTTGATTATCCAAACCCCGAGTACAGATAGGGCAAACAGCCCTGGTATGACGCGCGGGCCGCGATGCGAAGCCCTAACTTTGTGAAATTGCTAATTTTGTCAGCGAAATGCGCAAGATAAAGCATCCGTTCAAAGCAGGGACTAAAGCACAGAGGGGCATAGACTTCTGATCGCTCGCTGCTCTCTTAGTTGACATTTCATCTCGATTGTTCAAAAAAGTCCGCAGATGGTTCCTCAAATGTTGAGGCTAAGTGGGAAGCCGGTGTGACACCGGCGCTGTACCCGCAACTGTAAACCGGGAGTTGAAGGCCAATTTGCCACTGGAATGTTCGCATTCTGGGAAGGCGGCCCGAAATTCTGATCGGCAAGCCAGGAAACCTGCCATCGCGTCGTTCGCCCAGAGACCGGGGATAGTTCTCTGTGGGCGGGAAGACCCAATCGTCTCTCCTTTGAAACGGCACATCTGAACGGCATTACCACCCGCCCCCGCAATTTTGGGACGAGTGAGCATGCCAAAACAGGCGCACCACATTTCAGGTGGCTATCGCGCCGAAGCAAAGGTGTGTGATGAAAAAAATTGCTCTCGCGTTTATCGCCGTACTGCCCCTCGCACTTCCTGCGGGCGCAGAAGCACAACAAATCATTGAAGAAATAACTGAGAGATTCATCATTGAGGGATCTCGTCTCAACCAAACCGCGGCCGAAATCGGCTCAAGTGTCACAGTGATTACAGCTGAAGACATTGAGAGGTTGGGATTTGAGATTGCGATCGACGCGATCGCATCAGCGCCTGGAGTGACTATCAATCAGAATGGAGCATTTGGCGGTTCTGCCAGCGTGCGCATTCGTGGCGCCTTAAGCGAGCAGACCCTGGTGTTAATAGACGGGGTTCCTGTGAACGATTCATCGTCACCCGGTGGCGGATATAACTTCGCGCGCCTGGACGTTGAAAACATCGAGCGAATTGAAATCTTGTACGGTCCCCAATCGACCCTATGGGGAACCGACGCAATAGGTGGCGTAATCTCGATCATTACAAAAAGCTCGGAAGACGAAGTGGGCGGCCAGACGTTTGGCGAGTACGGCTCATTCAACTCATTTCGCGGCGGTGCCTCGCTCGAATATGCGACACCAACGAGCGACATTCGCTTGGCTGCAGTGGGCACATCGTCAGACGGAATTTCCAAGGCGGATGAGGCTAATGGGAACCCTGAAAGTGACGGCTATGAAGCGCTGACTTTAACGGCCAGTGGTGGGATGAACTTTGGGCGCAATGTCCATCTGTCAAGTGATGTGCTCTGGACTCAAGCTGAAACCGAATTCGATAGTTTCTCCGGCGGCGCACAAGGAAGCGTTGCTGACGGAAATGAGGCCAGCGAAACAGAAGAGTTTTCTGCCAATGCCTCCCTGGTCGCTGACCTATTCGATGGCCGACTTGAGAACAAACTTCTTGTCGGTTACTCGGACATCACGCGGACAAATTTTGCAAACGGGGTGCAGAGTTTTGCGTCCGAAGGCGACCGAATAATCTTTCGGTACCAGGGTACGATGAACATTGACGATCATAGTCGCCTGGCTGTTGGCGCCGAACGTGAAGAAACATCCGCGAACGGACAGGAGACATCGATTAGCAGTCTTTTTGGTCTTTATGAATGGAGCCCGACCCAAACATTTACAGTTACAGGCGGTGCCCGCGTCGACGATCACGAACGATTTGGCACCCAGACAACGGCGCGATTTGCAGCCGCCTACAATCCAACCGATCATGTCACGCTTCGCGCGAGTTGGGGGCAAGGTTTTAAGGCGCCATCAATTTTTCAATCAACGTTTTTTTGCTGCGGTGCGGTTGCGCCTAACACCGATTTGGATGCCGAAACCTCAGAGGCCTTTGATGCTGGGATAGACTGGCGTTCACCCGATGAACAGGCAACTGCAGGTTTAACCGTGTTCCGGCAAGACACCGAGAATCAGATCAATTTCTCATTTGCGGTTGGCGGGTATGAAAACATCGCGGAAGTAAAATCGGAAGGCATCGAATTCTATAGCAGCTACGCGCTGACAAATTGGCTCAGCATTTCGGCCAACTATGCTTTCATTGATGCCACTGACGGGAATGGAGACCAAATCATCCAAGTGCCCAAGCAATCTGCAGAATTTACAGTTTCGATAACCCCAAGTGGACCAATATCGGGCGCGTTGTTGGTTCGATACAATGGCGAGGAACAAAACCTCGACGGTACAACACTAGACAGTTGGACCCGCGTCGATCTGACAGGTTCTTACCAGTTGAATAACCGGATCGAACTGTTTGGTCATGTTGAAAACCTCTTCGACACAGACTATCAGCAGATTCTCGGCTACGGTACTCCCGGAATTTCAGGGTCACTGGGAATACGGGCTCGGTTCTAGTCATGAAATGGTCCGCAATTCTTCTTTGCGCAGTGGTTTTAGTGGGGTGCAGCGTCGAGCATCCGACACGCCCCGATGCCGCACTCCCAATGCGGATTGTCAGCCTCGATTATTGCGCTGACCAATATGTATTGCGGTTAGCGGACCGAAACCAGATTCTCGCCATCTCGCCAAATGCTGTGAGCGATTTTTCCTACATGCGCGAAACAGCGACTGGTGTTCCGACTGTGCGTCCGTCAGCCGAAGATGTTCTTGCACTCAGGCCGGATTTGGTCGTTCGGTCTTTTGGCGGTGGCCCGAATGCGTCCACCTTTTTCGAACGCGCAGGTGTCCCGGTGCTGCAAGTTGGCTGGGCATCCAATGTCGATAGCGAAGAAATGGGTTCAATCCCAAGTCTTATCGAGCATATGGCCAGCGGACTGGGTCACCCTGATCGCGGAGACGCACTTGTAGCTTCATTCAGACGCCGTCTTGTTGCGGTTCGCAAGCAATCGGGCGGTGAAAACGCGCTGTATATGACGCCTTCAGGCGTCACAACGGGCCCAGGGTCACTGGTGCACGAAATGTTGGTCGCAGCTGGTTATCAGAACTTTCAAGAAGATCCCGGTTGGCGGTCAATCCCTTTAGAACGTCTCGCATACGAGCAACCTGATATTGTCGCCGCTGCGTTCTTCGAAGCAATAACGAACCACACTGATGCCTGGAGCGCGTCTCGCCATCCTGTGGCCCGCCAGCAGATTCACAATGGCAACCGCGTTGCCTTGCAGGGCGCTTGGACCGCTTGTGGCGGGTGGTTCATAATGGATGCCATTGAAGCGTTGGCCGATGGGTCTATAGAATGAGCGATCAGGGTCGGCTAAATCTAATCTTGGTTGTGGCAAGCGCTGCCGCGATTTTCGCTGCATGCTTCATTGGATCAACACCACTGCCTGCGGAGCGCGTTATCGCAGCGTTTTTCGGCACCGGAATTTCTGGCGATCAGCTTGTCGTTTGGTCAATTCGTTTGCCGCGGGCATTGTCAGCATTTCTCGTCGGTGCCGCGCTTGGTTTAAGTGGTGCGGCGCTCCAGGGGCTGTTGCGCAACCCACTCGCGGAACCTGGGGTTCTTGGCGTCTCGGCGTCCGCATCGCTTGCCGCAACATTTTCGCTCTATTATGGGTTGGTCGCCTTGAGCCCCCTCATTCTGCCGATTAGCGCAATCATCGGTGCGCTCGCGGCTACAACGTTGCTGGCCGTGGCCGCTATCCGCACGAGATCCGTCGTGACGCTGATCCTGATCGGCGTGGGCCTTTCCAGCTTTGCAGGGGCTGCAATGAGCCTGCTTATGAATCTTGCTCCAAATCCGTTTTCGTTGTCAGACATGATTAATTGGATGCTGGGATCCGTAGCCAACCGCAGCCTCAACGATATTGCGCTGGTTCTTCCCTTCCTAATCGCCGGGGCGGCGACATTGCTTGTCACATCACGAGGGCTTTCGGCACTAACCCTGGGCGAAGAGGCTGCCGCTGGCGTAGGCCTAAATCTTCGTCGGCAGCGAATTCTCACAGTCTTGGGCGCGGGTATAACCACCGGCGCATCGGTCGCGCTCGCCGGGGCGATCGGATTTGTTGGGATTGTCGCGCCGCATATTGTCCGACCTTTTGTTGGATACGACCCTGCCCGCACCCTGGTGCCATCTGCTCTTCTGTCTGGCCTGATCCTTGTGATTGCCGACATAGGCGTGCGTGTCGCGCCAACGACCAACGAGCTAAAGCTTGGCGTCGTTGCCGCCCTCATCGGCGCACCCGCATTTGCATGGATTGCGATGCAGAGGCGCACCGTAAATGGCTGAGCTGAACGCAAGAAAAATTACGGTCACTGCAAAGGAAGTAAGGCTTGTTCATGATGCGAGCATTGACCTCGCATCTGGCGAACTTGTTGTTTTGCTTGGCCCCAATGGCGCAGGAAAAACGAGTTTGATACGGGCAATGGTAGGTCTCGAGACGCCTACAACTGGACAAGTGAGTATTTGCGGCGACGTAATGAGGCTCCTGAACCCATTACAGCGCGCCCGACGACTATCCTATCTCCCCCAAGCGAGACCTCTTGCATGGCCCAGCAAAGTAAGAGATGTGGTCGCCCTTGGCCGATACAGTCACGGCGTGACGATCGGGCGATTGCGCGGAATTGACGTTAAGGCTGTAGACAGAGCCATCGCATCTTGCGATCTAACCGAATTGGCGGACCGGAACACCGATACGCTCTCTGGCGGCGAATTGGCCCGCGTCCACTGCGCCCGTGCTTTCGCCACGGAGGCGCCACTATTTATTGCTGATGAACCTACCGCCGCGCTTGACCCTCGACATCAGTTTAGGGTCATGAATTTGGTGAGGTCTTTTGTCGATGCGGGAGGCGGCGCACTGGTTGTCTTGCACGACATCCAGTTTGCAACAAAATTTGCCTCACGGTTCGTCTGGATGAAAGCTGGTCGCATCGTCGCAGACGGTTCACCTAAGGAAACACTCACAGCAGATCGAATAAGTTCCATATACGGCGTAAAGGCCAAAGTTGATGGCTTCCATGTCGAAATGGAAGGAGCCTTATGACCGGAAAGGTATTGTTGGAAATACTTTCGCTGTGGACTAATCGGGGAAGCTTTGCACCGGGAACAGCATTGATTCCTCGAGTGGATGAGGGCTAAGTCCTTATAAGGCTTGTGCTTTTCAGCAGACGCTCGAGCACATGCAGAAGGTCTTCCATCGAGTGACCAGGCGCATGTAATACATCGAGACGGCGATCCTCAACCTTCAGCACTTCGCCCGGTCTAATCCACCCGCTCACCGCAAATGTGGGTGGTGGAATACCTTCTAGGTACCCGATATGCAGATCTTCAGTATCGCCTTCCATTGCCGCGCAATGATCAGCGGTTCGAGGTCTTGCGGGTCCATTGCCTTGCGGCTCAATTGAGCAACCTAGGCGTAACGGCACTTGATGATATCCTAAAGTGCGCGTACCGCTTGTGCTTCTCCGTCGGCCGGCCGACCAGGCTTCGACGAACTATTACAAGACATAAGATCAAGGTGCGCCCACACTTTAGTTTTCTTCACAAACTTCTGCCAGAACAGCGCCGCATGGATACCGTCGGCGAAGGGCCCCGAGCCCATATTGCTCAAGTTTGCAATGTGGGAAGAAAGTGGGCCGATATATGGATTCCACAAAGGCATTCGCCAAAACGCAATGCTTCTATTTTTCTTAGATTAGACCAAGCTTAATTGAATGAGGTCGTCATCCGATATGCCGGTAACCTCGCCAACCATTGTGGCTCCGGAGGCGCTGGACTGCATTGTCGAGAGGACGTCCATAACAGGTCCAGAATCCAATAGACCGCTCAGGTCAAAACTTGCTAGATCGAGAGTTTGCAAGACTTCCATGCTTTCGTTCGTACTTTGCTCAAGCGACATACTGAATTCACCATCGAACAATGTCGTGGCCAAGGAGCCGTTTAGATTCGAACTCTCAAACTGGTCATTCGTCGCGAGCAACACACCGGAGATCTCGGGCGAAATATAAAGCTCGGTGTCGATACTGAGCAAGGGTTCTGCCGCTGCCACACGATCAATTTCGTCAACAACCTGAGAAAGGATGTCAATTTGCGTCAGGCTAATCCCGCTCGGCTCAGAGCCGACAGGAACAGGGTCGGTGATGGTATCGCCGTTGTCCAGCGTGCCCGTTCCCGTGGCATCGCCCTCTGTTACGGGAGCAAAACTGAATATGGCAGGCTCTGCAAGTGCAGCTTCCACAGGGGGCTCGACAGTCAAGGTGAGCGTCGAAGCAATGGCGTCGCCATCCCCGTCTGTGCCGAGGATATCAAACTCCATGTTGAACGGCTCTCCGGTAGATTCTTCGCCCAGGATCAGCGCGCCCAGGGTGAAGTCGAAGCCGCCCGGATCACCGGCGACCGCCACGCTTTCAAACGTGTTGTCGGCCTCAATGGCGTATTCCCATCCTTCAAGCACACCCTCGAACGAGACCTGATAGCTGCTCGCGTTGGTATCGACGAACACGGTCACGCTGTAGCTCGTCCCTTCGCTATCTGTGCCTGAAACAAGATAGGTGAAGGTGCCGTCACCGTGGTCGGTGACTGAGTCATAGGTTGCCGTTGCAATATCGAAAATCAGCACGTCGTTAGCATCATACAGCTGCGCATTGGTGATCTCCACCAGCGTGTCGAGATCCGTTCCTGCACCGCCCGGCAAATCGTCCGTAAGCTCATCGTCGCCGAGACCAAAAACATCATAGGCCTGAACTGTAAAGTTCGCGCCGTTCGATTGGGCGCCGGTAACGCGGTTGACTTCCTGCCGGAACACGTTGGTCGCGAACATGTCGTCCCAGTTAAAGCCGGTGTCATCGAGTGGATCAGCCGTTGCAACAGCGTTCACCACAAACTCGATCTTCACCAACTCACCACTCGAGATCGACTGGCCGCCGCCGACACCGATCCGACCGTTGGACGTGTTCACCGAACCGCCCAGCGCCTGAAGAATCAGGTCGACGTTGTCATTGTTGTTGACCGCATCGTCAGCGCCCACAGCCTGAACAGCATTGTTCCCGCCCGAGATGCCGCTCAGTAAGTCGAATGTTGAAGCGGAGCCATTATCAAGGTCAACGTCGATCTGGGCGAACCAATTGTCGCTAGCTTCATTGATCTCGACCGTCAGCACTACCGTGTCGCCGAGGTTGAAGGTACCGCTACTGTCGTTGTCGATATATCCTGTCAGCGTGCTAGTGCCATAACCTGTGAGAAGGACCGGATCGCTACCTGAAAAGATTTGATTGCCTACGGAGTCAAATGCCTCGGTGTTGTCCGTTCCCACAAAGACGACTGCGCCCACACCATCTGCACCTTCAGAGAAGGAGAATCCTGTCGAAGCCGTGTTCGGTGCCGCATTGGTGATAGTGAGTGGGTCACCCGCGATCAAGTTCGGCACATCGTCGACCACATCCACGTTAAACGTGCCGGTGACGCC
>Ga0209578_10002579_pt1 | contig 14784 bp, 8 predicted proteins | sample tdAd472_FD_187127 | JGI IMG/M metagenome (GOLD analysis project Ga0209578, IMG submission 187127) | Marine sediment microbial communities from the Atlantic coast under amendment with organic carbon and nitrate - tdAd47.2 (SPAdes)... | ecosystem: Environmental > Aquatic > Marine > Coastal >...
TTACCCCAACAAAGGCAATGGCATCACCTTCCATATCAAAATCGTTTTCTAGGAACGCGTTGACGTTAAAAATGGCTCCTTCGGAACCACCAGACCAATTTAGCTTATCCCAATTTGGGGTGGGGGCGTCGTTAACAGAATTGACGGTAATGTTTACTGTTGCGGAAGAAGAGTCAGTACCATCTGACACTTCATAATCAAAGGAAGCAGGACCATGGTAATTTGCAATGGAGGTAAAGGTGATTTCTCCTATTTGCGCATCAAATACAACCCCCCCATTAACAGCATTCAAAACGCTGAAAATACTTAGGCTATCACCTTCAACATCAGAATCGTTAGCTAGCAAATTGATCACGTTAACTACTACTGAGGCGTCCTCAATAGTAACCACCTCATCGTCAGCAGCTAAAGGAGCAGTGTTACTGGTCGGCCCAACATTGATATTTGCCTTTCCAAGTGCAATGTCAGCCCCCCCAGAAACGAAGTACTCAAACGTCGCTTCACCAACATAACTAGCGTCGGGTATAAATGTAACCGTCTCCGCTTGTATATTTAAAATCGCCTGCCCATTGGCTATGTTTCCTAAAGATACAACCCGCAAAGTATCGCCTTCAGAATCGACATCATTTCCTGTCAATTCTGAGAAGGCTATAACTAATTCGCTATCAATCGGCGCAACAAAAGTGTCATCATTTGCAGTTATTATTTCGGAAGGAGATAAGACGACAACTTTCTGCTCTTCTCGCCAAATCTCATGCCCATTCCTCATTGTATAAATCAGGGAAGTTATCCCATAAAAGTCCTCTTTTGGTGAAAAGCGAATATCGCCTGATTGCTTGTCATAAATCACACTACCGTTTTTTGTACAGCGTACCCCAACAATTGTAGGGTGCCCTGCGGGATATAAAGTTCTGTTGTAACTTTCCAGTATAGTCATGGTCTTCGTAACGTACGTTGCATGCGGAGCAACAGAGAGGAAACCCTGACCACTCCATATGGGGACTTCTTCCTCCGGATTAGTCAAAGATGTAACTGTTGGGTAGACTAGCTTATCCACTCCTACCCTTAAGGTGTGCTCAAACCCAAAGGTTTCATTGTTACTTAGATAAATATCAATAGTAAAATTTTGCCCAGAATGGGTGGCATTAGGAGTACCGTATATAGTTTTTGTTTCTGGATCGTAATTTAACCACTCTGGTAAAGCCTCTCCTCCTTCAAATCCCCCAAAGTCATCAATGGAGACAATTTCATTAAATCTGCGAGCGACTGAAGGAGAATCATTATTAATACCAATTCGAACACCGCCGAGCCACCCTTGATACGATATCGAATTGTCATAGGGAATTTTAAATCTGAACTCCTCTCCAGCCCTCACAATCTGATCTTCAAACTCAACTCGAGGATCTATTTCTGGGCGATCACTTTTAATATCCAATAGAAAAAATGCCTCGCTATACCCGTCAAACCTGTCTGAAGCCTTGAGTACAATGGGATATTCGCCCACCTCAAGAGGTGTGAACACTTTCGAAGATAGCACACCAACAAAAGGATCAATATTCAAGCCTTGCAACCCGTAACCGACACCTAATACTTCAATTGAATACCTCAGTGGATCGCTGGCGTCGTGATCAACAAACGTTCCATCCGCAATCTGAAACGACACGTTTTCCTGGTTATCCAAGTTAATTTCAAAATTTGGGATATAACCCTCTAGTGTAGGGGTAGCGTTGGTTTCAATTTGATTTAGGATATCTGCAAAAAGATGTACTTCGTTGCCGTTTGTGATGAACGTTTCAATTGTACTATTCTCACCATTGGACTCACTGTATACATCCTCGATATACAGCACTGTATTATTCGCATTGATAATAAGATTATCCGTGCTTTCGTTTCCAGCACCATTCGAGAAATAAATATCCTCATATTGAAAGCTTTTGTCGAAAATAATTGTATCTTGCCCTCCGTCCTCTTCCACATATACTGCTAAATTATCTTCGTTAACAACATATCTATCATTATCCTCTCCACCTCTCAATCCCACTTCAATCGAAGTTGACGTTAAAATATCATTTCCGGCACCCCCGTTTAGATAATCCCATTCACCGCCACCACCGATTAATTGATCATTACCACCCTCTCCGTATAGACTATCGTGGCTAGGCCCACCGTTGAGATAATCGTCTCCAGACCCGCCATACAAATAATCATCCCCTCCTGAACCTACTAATCTATCATCACCTCCACGGCCATAAATCAGATCTGTTGTGCTTGTCCCAATTAAATTATCATTTGCAGCCGAACCGTGTATTTGATTCGAGTTGCTATTAGTCTCCGTACGAGAAATGACCGACTCTTCCAGAACATGGGTACCGTTGTCAAAACTGATCCCAGATATCCTTGTTCCTATACTGTTAGAGAACCAATCAATCAAATGCAAACCCGTGGCTACATCCGGCGAAGCTATTGCTCCACCATCATCAGTGAAATAAGCACTTGTAAAAAGATTCGTATCGAAATTAACCCACCCGTCAATATTGATGGTTTCAAACAATCCCATTTCTGAATCGGTCTGTGTTAACATAATGACTAAATCATTATCCTGACCAAATAGATTAATATCATCTTCCGTCGCCGAGCCCAAGCTAACAATAATATCAGTAGGTGACGCTTCTGAACTATCAAAGTCCGTCTGCGAAAGAAAAGCTCTCCGATCAAAGGTATCTCCTGCTGCCAGCTCAAAATGTGTAACGTATAGAAAGGAGCTATTCGGTAAAACAACATAGTCTTGTAAATTTCCTGTGTAATAAATAATCGTATTGTCTGCATCCTGCCTTATTTTTATCCCAGAAATAGACGAGACTCCATTAAAAGCCAATGTTGTTCGTCCAGATACATCTTTGAGCGTATTTGCGCCATCGCCGTGAGAAAAGACATAACGGTCACTCCCAGCGCCACCCTCTAGATAATCCAAACCAGCACCTGGCGCTAATATATCGTCACCCTCTTCTCCAAAAAGATTGTCGTCCCCAGCCCCGCCATAAAGCCGATCATTATCAGCACCACCAATTAGCAGGTCGTTGCCATCGCCTCCGAACAGCTGATCATCGTCATCTTCACCAAGCAAATAGTCATCGCCCTCATCACCATATATCTCATCGTTGCCTTCTCCCCCCGACAAGCCACCGCCGCCTCCCGAATTGCCGTCATCTCCAGCGCCTCCGTGAATTAGATCGTCACCTTTATCACCAAAGATGGTATCTATCCCTTCATCACCAAACAGACTCTCATCACCGCCTCCTCCTGCCAATTGATCATCACCTTCACCACCGTGCAGTTCGTCAGCGCCGTGAAAACTCTCTGAAACACCTAGGTCATCTCCATATAGAAAGTCGTTATCCATGCCGCCGTAAATCAGATCTTTTCCTCCGCCACCATAGATTACGTCCTCTCCCAAACCGCCGTACAAAATATCGTTACCATGTAGTTCAGATGATAGATACTTTTCATCACCTGGGTCAGCAGGGCGATCACCATAAATAAAGTCGTTGTCGGCACCGCCATAGATAATATCGTTACCGAGTTCGCCAAACACACGATCCTCACCGTCTCCTGCATCAATTACGTCGTCATAAAAAAGTAGAGAATCAACTTCTGAAAGGTATTCATATGTAGGCGTGATTTCATACTCATTGGATATGGATGTTTCTTCAATTTTGACCGTAAGTTTTGAATCTCCATAAATATAATCGTCCCCTGTTCCACCCGAAATGATGTCCGAGCCGGTATGTCCTGCCAGAACATCAGACCCCTCGCCACCAATCAATATATCCCGATAATCAGCTCCTACGACAAAATCATCTCCTTTTTCCCCATCCAGATAATTGCTATCCCCTTCCTGTTCCATCTCCACATAGCCTGTCGGAATTATCTCACCTGTATTAGGATCAACATCGTCAGTAGGTTTCCGATAAGGCCCGCCCGGCGTAATAGCATCCCCGTATAAATGATCGTTACCATCACCTCCAAATAACTGATCACTACCCGCACCACCTTCAAGAATATCAAGCTCCACATTTCCTTGAATATAATCCGCCCCACTCAGCCCGTAAAAATGCATATTAAAATCAACGTTCGGGATAGACCCTGAAAAAAGAAAATCGCCTGCATCTCCCCCTTGAAAATCCAACAGCAAAGGAGGGGTAGAACCTAACGCTAGCGGATCATAAGGTTGACCCGCCAGCACAGTATCTCCATGAAAATAAATTGGGTAAAGATTATTACTTTCTATTCTTTGAAAATAGTTTTGATGATACGCATCAAAATGAAAATCAGTTAAATCAACTACTCCCGCAGACGGAGGTATTTCTGGAACTTCTTTCTCTTCAGCTTCTCGCAAGTTAATAGCGAAGGTGCCTTCGCTATATTCTTGCAGTGTGATTGACCCAGCATTGTCACCCTCCCCAGCGATACCAATGAATGAAGTCCCTGGGCTTTTAATAAAAACAACATCGTTATAGGGATCGTTATCATCACCATTAGCCAGATAGGTACTTGTCCCTTCAGACAGGGCTTTAAATTCCAAAGTGGAAAGGTCAACATTGTTGACACGAATTCGGTCGTCGCCCAAATCTGCATCGATGATAGTGTCGTTACCATCGCCGTTATTCCAATAGTAGGTATCGACTTCCATATCAGCGCCGCCAGAAAGCAAATCGTTTCCTTTGCCACCATAAAGCTGGTCTTCCCCTGCTCCGCCATACAGATAATCACGGCCTTCCCCGCCTTGCAAGGTATCCTCACCACCCATGCCGTAAAGACGATCATCGCTCTTACCGCTTTCAACACCCACCTCCGATATATTAGTGCTCTCATCCCCAAAATAGATTCTATTCGTCGTGTCAGTCACGCCGATAAGCGAAATATCTCCTGTGGTCAATTTCAGGTTGGTTGCGTGATCAATGTACAGTGCATCGTCCAGGTTACTGTCGAGGCTATTGGAGGTGGTGATGTCCGCTGTGTTGCGGGTAATGATCAATTCGAGCATTTGGGCTCTGTCAGAGAGGTAAGCAGCAGAAAAATTGTCCGCGTCATACTTAGAATCGGCAGCGGCTGTACCCGCCAGATTGGAGGTAATGGCGAAGGGGAGAAGATTGACCAGGGCGTAGCGGTAGCCTCTGCATTCGTCAGTGTTTTGGGTGGCGAGCTGGGCTATATTCCCAGAAATGAGTTCAATGTTATAAGTGGCGCTATTTACACTGTTGATAATAGTATCTATTGTGCTATAAACAGCATCATGGTCACTATCCGTCACTGTGTTTGCCGGCTGCCCGAACAAAGCGGAAAAACCGTTCATTAAACTTTCCAGCGACATCGCCATGTCGTTAAACGCACTCAAGAAAATGGTGTTCGCTTTCGCAACCGTCATCGTCGGATCGAGCTGGGCCATGAAGTTCATCACGGCCAGAGTGTCTGACAGGCGGTCTATTGCATGGTCTTCAATGATATTCGCCACACCACCCAATGACTCCACTCCAACTTCAACGGGTTGACCAATGTGACTGCCCAAATGCGATACCAAATCTTCCGGGGCTGCTATGTCGGTCACCTGAGTCGTTGGCGCTGCTAATGGATCTGGACTCATTGCTATTTCCGTAACGATATTTCCCAGCAACTGTGCAAACTGGTCAAATTCGTTCCCGCCCCAACCAATAAAACCAGCACTGTTAAAGGTATAGGTTTCGTTAACAACGGACGGGAATAACAGAGTAAAAGCAGAGGCCAAATGCCCGCCCAATGAATGACCTGTAATCGTCATCTGCTGATTTTCATTGATCAAACCCAAGCCATCCACAGTGCTTTCTACCGAGAGCACGCCATAGGTTGTCAAATTATTACTCTGCGAAAGGATAATGTAGGGCTGAGCAGGTGGGTTGTTTCCAATTGGAGAAGTGATTTCCTCATATTTGTATTGACTTACATTACCGCCTTGCATCAAGCGAAGGTAGAAATTCAGCATGTCTACGACTTGATTTCGCGAGACCCCGGATAACGCGTTATTAAGATTGGCGTCAGTCCAGTCGACTCCAGGAATAGGAAATATGGGTTCATCGGAACCTCGTAATGAAAGAAAATACTCTTCTGTATTAACATCCTTAAATAAGGTTGCTGAAAAGCCACTGTTAGTGGTTTGCTGCTGGGAAATAACCTTATAATTTTTAGAAAAATACTCGGCTTGAACTTCAGACACACCTTCTTCACTAAGCTCATCTAAAAGATCATTTTTTAATTGAGGCCCTGACGAGTTTTCGCTCAATTCATCTGCGTATGTCATCTGAGACAATAGAGATAGTTCATATAATCTGGAAATATCCATTTTATGCTCCTTGCTTAATCCAAAATAAAAGTATTATTTATTAACGAGTTATGATTATTTCTATGAATGTAGGCTCCCACTTCCGGACATTGATCGTGAGCATATCCAAAAGAAGTCAATTTGGCTAACCAGCCCATATCATTACGAACACTTACCGATTTGCTTAAAAGCTTATTGTCAGATCGTCGCGTAACAGAGGTTTGAATCAAGTAAACCGGTCCAATCTCTGAAACAGGTATTTTTTTGTACATCTCCAAACTGTACTCCCGATCAAACTTTTCTTTATCCAACAAACGGTTTTCACCAAAGACAAATCGTGAATCAAGGCTTCGAGGCTCTTTGTCCACAGGGAAAGGAATAAAGTATTCATCGCCAAGCTCCACCTGCTCGTAAATAAAAACCCCAACATCTTCTTTACAACTCTGCTTGAAGATGTAACCCGATAGAAAATAGTCCCAAGAGCATCCGGTATAACCAAGAACTATCAGTATAAAAACGGTCCAGATTATTTTGCGCTTCATAACTTAGGCCGCTCTCGAATAACGGGAAGTCAAAACAGCCGAATAATAGCGAGAACATTTATCGGCATTGCCTTCAATATGGTCAGATCCCTCCCCGCCGTGCAGGGTATCCTCACCACCCATGCTGTAAAGACGATCATCGCCCTTACCGCTTTCAAACCCAAGGGTTGTGCCGTTGCCCGCGTCATCCCCAAAATAGATTCTATTCGTCGTATCAGTCACGCCGATAAGCGAAATTGCGCCCGTGGTGAGTTTTAGGTTGGTTACGTGATCAATGTACAGTGCATCGTCCAGATTGGTGTCGAGACTATTGGAAGTAGTGATGTCTGCCATGTTGCGGGTAATGAGCAATTCAAGCATTTGGGCGCGGTCAGCCAGATATTCTTGAGTGAAATTGTCCGCGTCGTACTTCGAGTCGGCAGCGGCAGTACCGGCCAGATTAGAGGTAATGGCAAAGGGTAGGAGATTGACCAGGGCGTAGCGGTAGCCGCGACCCTCGTCGGTGTTTTGGGTGGCGAGCTGGGCGATAGAGCCAGGGATGGTTTCTATGTCATAAGTCTTGGCTTGATCCACAATCTCTTGGTAAAAAAGCTCGATATCCGATTTATTAGTCAAAAGGGCTAAGTTACCGCCAAGTAAATTACCCAGCTTATCTATGATAGCTTCTAGCGATTGATCGGGTGTGTTGGATGCTGCATCCAAAATACCATAGATAAATTCTAACCCGGCATCGGTTTCCAGGTTAGGAGACAGTGTCGCCAGTACTCGGTAAACGGAGAGGCTTTTGACGAGCCTGGCTATGGAGTGGTTCTCGAACGTTACGTCGGCAACCCCATCGTATTCTTCAATAAAAATGGGCTCTTGACCGCCCGGCCTTGAAAGCGCTGGGTGCGATGCGCCCTCCCATCCTTTATCCGCAAAGTAATTATGTATTTTGGCTTCATCCAGCGGGTGCCCCAGAAAGGTCGATTTTACTTCCTCCCAGAAATTTTCAACCGGGTTGATTCCCAAGCTGTTATAGGTAAATGTCTGTCCAAAACTCGCACTGTATTTGTATGAGGTCATTAACGCCAGGTAGCCACCCAAGGAATGTCCGGTGAAATTAATCGGCTGGGTTAACTGCCCGTTCACTACCAGGTTGTTTGCGATGAGAAAATCATCCACATTATTATTTTGATTAAAGAATTGCTCTAATACGCTGGCTGGGTTACCCAGTAGCACGAGCAAATCCGTAACAAAATCGACCGTGAAAGGTTCTGTGCCGCGAAAGGAAACCGTTAAATCACCAGTTGCCCTTTCTCTAAATATGGTTGCAGAAAAACCATTGGCATCTTCTACGTAACCGCCGGGGATAACTTCAAATAAGCCATTACCAGAATCAAATAATTTTTTATATTGTTCTTAGGTAAAGCCGCGTTTGTTTATTAACTCTGCCTTGATCTCCACTTCAGACCGATCCCATTTGGCATAAGCTGCTGCGGCTAATAATGCATCAATATAAATTTCCTCAATCATCTTACTTCTCCTTGTAGGGAATAATTGTTCTTTCAATTAATTTTGATTCTGCATATGAAGGCATTTGTTTGTTGATATTAGGGCAATCAATAGGTGTGGTATGCCCTGGCCGTTTGTTATACGAGTAAGAAATATATTCACTTAACATTTCATCGTTTGAGGCCTCTTTTAATTGTACATATGACCGTATAAATTCAGAAACCTCGTTCTTTGCCGGCCAGGACTTAAGACCTGAATGATGACTATACCTAGCCGTCGGCTTTTCTATTTTCTCAACGGTGATGCAGTGTTCTTTGAGGAACTCCGGGTATGGGTCAACGATAAATCGAGAAAGCGCAGCATCAACTCGCTCATTACATCTACCGGACTTTCTTGTCACCTTACTCACTTTATAGCACCCAGGTTCCGGGAAAAGAGTATTCCTAGAAAGTGATGGAGAGTTATCACAGAACTCATAAAAGTGGTACGGTCCGTTGATTAAATAGTCTGTAATTCCATTATTGGAATAGGCATTGTAAAACCCCTCCGCCTCCACCGTTTTATAAATCTTCAACCCAGCATCTTTTTCACACAGTCTTTTCAACTCTTTCAGTCCCGCTTTTTCTGAATCACAGGCCGAGCAAGCTAAAGCAACCAACAAGATGGCTAACTTTTTGTGGATAGGAAACAGCTTTATTTTCACCACATTCCAACTCCTTGTGTGTCACTTAACTGGTCCGGATATTCGAGCACAGAACTGCCCAGGTTATTTTTTGGCCATGCCACAGCGGGATGTGGCTTAAAGGTCATTTGATTTTGATTGCTTTTTGGTGGGGTTTCGTGCAAGTCCTTTGCTCAATTAGGTAGTTGTTATATTGCGTCCTAGCGATGGCAATACTAACGCTAGGCGCTATGTGCTATGTGCTATGTGCTATGTACTGACAAGCGATAATGATGGGCTTGTCGACTCATATGTTCATTGCGGCACATTGCGGCATATAAAATTGTTTTACTCTTTTTTGCTTTGGCAGCATAGGTATTTACTTCATCTCCGTCGCCAATCTGCTTAAACGCTAAATTAACTATGCCACTAAAGTTACACCCAATTTTCAACCCTTAACCCCGGCACCCGCTTAAACTCTTTCATATTATTGGTCACCAAAATCAACCCCAGCGAACGCGCATGACCGGCGATCATTTGATCGTACGGCCCTATTGGATTACCCGCTTTCGCCAACTCCGCACGTAACTGCCCAAAATGAGCAGCTGCTGCTTCATCAAAAGCCAGCACTTCAAGCCTTGCTGCGAAGGCTTCTATATCCGCTAGGTTGCGTTCTGGTTGGGCGGACTTTTCTGCTCCGTATATCAGCTCTCCAAGTGTTATCGCGGAAATAGCCATCTGCCCAGCGCGCTGTTTAAATACTTTCCTTACTTTTTCCGGTCGGTTCTTGATGGTATAGATAACTATATTGGTATCCAGCATGTATTTGAGCACTAGAGTTCCTCTCTTTCCTGTTCGTTTGGCTGTTGCCGATCTTCCATGAAATCTGTTGATGCACCTTCACTGTCAAACCAACTATCCCATGCCTCTCCCGCTGGCGTAATCAATCGGGCTTTGCCAATTTTAACGATATCCACTTTCTTTACCGAGTCCGGCAGGGCAACCGGTTTGGGCAGCCTTATCGCCTGACTCTTGTTGGTTTTAAATACTGTTGATTGTTCCATTATTAACTCCAGGTATATACTTTTGGTATATACAAATATACGCCCGCACAAAGGATATATCAATGGTATATCCCTATCGTGAAGTAGCCATTATGCGGTCACGATCTCACCTCATCCTAACCTTTCATTATGCCCTCGGGTGCTCCCAAAGGGAGAAGGGACAACGAATATCACCGCTCCCTGATGCTCTCCTGCTTATACCTAAACAACGGACTCAGGAAGTACTCAATGATTCGCCGCTTCCCCGTCTTCACCTCCACTGTCACCGACATACCGGGGCTGAGGTTCACCAACCTTTCGTTCACCTGCATCTGCGTTGTTTCGATCAACACTTTAGCCATATACACCAACCCAAGTGTTTCATCACTGATGGCGTCGTTGGACAGGTGGATAATCTGAGCGTCGATAGTGCCGTACTTGGTGAAGTTAAAGGTGTCGATTTTCACTTCAGCAATTTGCCCCTCTTCGACAAAGCCGATGTCTTTGTTCAGTATCAGCGCTTCAACTTCCAAGGTGCTTTCTTTGGGGACAATCAGCATTAGTTCTTGAGCCGGGGTAACGACACCACCGACGGTATGCACGGCGAGTTGTTGCACTGTGCCGTCTATCGGCGAGCTAACGATCTGTTGCCGGTTGCGCTGTTTGGCTTTGATCAGTTCCTGTTCGAGTGCGGCGATTTGTTGAGTGGTTTCGTTGAGTTCGGTCAGGTTGTTTTTTTGCATTTCGGCGTTGAGTGTATTGAGCTGGGACTGGGTCGCTTTGATGGCTGCGCTGAGTTCTTGATACTGTGCCTGTAGGGCGATCAGATCCTGTTCGTTTTCGATACGTTCCTGCTCCAGTTCCAGGTATTGATCTCTGGCGACCATTTGCTTTTGCATTAGCTTTTCCAGCGATTGGGTGCGTTCGCTGATCAGAGGTAATGTGCGCTCAAGCTTGGTCATGGTGGCCTTTGCCCGTTGCTGTTCCGCTCTGCGCTTGCTGAGTTCGTTTTCGAGGCTTTCTTTACGGTATCGGTATTCGTTGATTTGCTCGATGAGCAAACGCTGTTGGGCGGAGACTTCTTTTTGTTCGGCAAGGGGGCTGAGACTGAGCTGCGTTTGCGCTTGACTGTGCCAATCCTTGGGGAGTGTTTTTCCCTTTAGCAACTGATGAAAAATTTGCTGGCGGGCTTGTTGTAATTCGGCGGTGTTTAGTTGTTGTTGTAGCCGATCGCTATCGGCTTGGGTGGCGGTGCCGTCGAGGGTAATAAGGGGTTCGCCAGCGCTAACTGCCTGCCCTTCCTGCACATGGATGATTTTGACTTTGCCGATCTCCAGCGGTTGTATCGTTTTTACCCGTCCACTGGGGATGATTTTACCTTGCGCAACAGCCACCACATCTATTTTACCGACAATACCCCAGACCACAGCAACGATAAAGACAATCGCAATAGTCCAGATAATAGCCCGGCCAATGGGGGATGGTGGGGTTTCCTGCACTTCTAATGCTGCGGGCATGAAGGCATAGGTGCTGCGTTTAACCTGGTCGGGGCTTTCAAATCGGTCGGTTAGCCATTGCCAGGGCGTTTTCATAAATTGGCCGTTCCCTGGGCTATTTGGCTGGTTCTTAGGGGCTGTCCGATTGAAGTCGAAGCCATAAAATAAAAAAGCTTCATGCTACTTCCACCTTGCCCTCGGTCTGATGGCAGTGGAGTTTGGCGTAGAGACCATTGTGTTTTAGCAGGGCGTCATGACTTCCCTGCTCGATAATACGGCCCTTTTCGATCACAATAATGCGGTCGGCGTTTCTAACGGTGGAAAGGCGGTGCGCAATGATAAAGGTAGTGCGGTGGTGCGTGATCGCCTGCATGTTGTTTTGAATAATGCGCTCGGATTCGTAATCCAGAGCGCTGGTGGCTTCGTCGAAAATAAGAATACTGGGGTTGCTCAACAAGGCTCTGGCGATGGCAATGCGCTGTTTTTGTCCACCGGAAAGGTTGCTGCCCTGCTCTTCAATTCGGGTGTCATAGCCCTCGGGTAGTTCGAGAATGAACTCATGAGCTCCGGCAAGTTTTGCGGCCTGAATCACGCGCTCAACGGGCATGCCGGGATCTGACAGGGCAATGTTGTCTTTGACGGAGCGGGTGAAGAGGAAATTTTCCTGGAGCACGACCCCAACTTGCCGCCTGAGCCAGACGGGCTGCACGAGAGAAAGATCGACGCCATCGATCAGGATTCTTCCGGATTCTGGTACATAGAGCCGCTGGATCAGTTTGGTCAGGGTGCTTTTGCCGGAACCTGAGCGCCCGACGATTCCGATCACTTCGCCGGGTTTGACACTCAGCGAGATATCGTTCAGGACTTGCGGTTGGTCAGGATGATAGCGGAAGCTGACATGTTCAAACTGCACATGACCTTTGATTTGCGGCAAGGTGGTGCGGTTGGGGTTGTGACTGGATTCGGTGGGAGTATTGAGAATATCACCGAGCCGTTCGATGGAGATACTGGCTTGCTGGAAATCCTGCCAAAGCTGCACGAGCCGGAGAATGGGGCCAGACACTCTGCCCGCCAGCATATTAAAGGCGATCAATTGGCCGACGCTGAGTTCGCCGGTAATCACTAATCTTGCGCCGAACCAGAGAATTAGAACGGTAACCACCTTGTTAATAAACTGCGCTACCTGGCTGGCGATGTTTGCTAGGTTTTGGCTGCGAAAGGAAGCCGAAACATAACCCGCTAATTGCTCTTCCCATTTGCGCTGCATTTGCGGCTCGACGGCCATGGATTTGAGGGTTTCCACACCGGAGACTGATTCCACTAGAAAGGCTTGGTTTTCCGCGCCGCGTTTAAACTTTTCATCCAGCCGTTTGCGCAGGATAGGGGTAATAAAGGCCGACAGTACAATGTAGAAAGGTATGGAACCCAGCACCACCCAAAATAGAATAGGGCTGTAATAATACATCACCGCAAAGAAGACGAAGGTGAAGAACAGGTCGATCACCAGGGTCAGTGCGGAGCCGGTAATAAAGTTACGGATGGTGTCCAATTCGCGCACCCGTGCGACGGTAGTACCCACTTGGCGAGATTGAAAATAGGCGATAGGCAAATGCACCAAATGCCGGAACAGGCTGCTGCCCAGGGAGACATCGACTCGATTAGTCGTATGAGAGAACAGATAGGTACGCAGACCATTGAGTACGACATCGAAAACTGAAATGACCAGTAGACCAATGGCCAGTACATCCAGGGTGGTTAAGCCGCGATGCACCAGCACTTTGTCGATAATCACCTGGAAGAACAGCGGTGTGACTAACGCGAATAGCTGAATAAAGAAAGAAGCAAGTAGCACTTCACCGAGCAGTTTTTTATGTTTGACGATGGCGGGAATAAACCAACTGATATCAAACTTGCCGGTCATACCCGGCAGCAATGAGCGTTTGGTGATAAGGATTAGCTCACCGGACCAACGTGTTTCGAATTCTTCAATGGAGAGTGTTTGTGGACTTCTTGCTGTGGGATCTTGGATTAAGACGTTTTTGTTTTCGACATCAAAGCGGCCAAGAATTAGATAGTTACCCTCCTTGTCCTTGGCAATCGCCGGCAAGGCAATATCCTTGAGCCGGGCAGTACTTGGCTTAACTAATTTGGTTTTGAGTTTTAAATAGGCGGCAGCGCGCAGGATATCGGTATCGGTAAAGGTTTTACCGGATTCCCCAAACTCATGGTGCAGGGCTTGGGCGTCAGCCGCAACCTGATGAAAGCGCGCTAATAGACAGAGACTGATGCGCCCTGTATCTAATGCAGTGTTTGTACTATGAGTTTCTTGACTATTGTTGTTATTTTGCTGACCAAGCAATCCATGCTTCCTTGTCAATTTTTTTGTAATCAGACGCTATAGTAAAGCCGGGCGTTAAAAGTTAAAACCCTTTTTTATTGTAGTTTGTGACAAGGTAAAATAAAGGAGGCTGGACGAACTTTTCCACGACATCTAGAAGGAGCCACCCCAATCGGCAGAGCTTACCAGTTTGGGCTTTATGGCAGGAGCGGGGATATCATCTAGTAATTGATCAAACCGGTGGCTACGTAGCAATTCTTCAAACTGTTCCGCAGGCACGGGACCGCTAAAGAAAAAGCCTTGTATCACCCGAACTCCTTTGCTTTTCAAAAACAATAATTGCGCGTTGGTTTCAACACCTTCGGCAACTAAGTTCAAATTTAGGCTCTTGGCCATGGCAATAATTGCGATGACCAAACCCGCATTGTGCTCCCCTTTCTCGACATCAACTACAAAACTTCTGTCGATTTTTAATTTATCCAGCGGGAATTGACTCAGGTAATTCAATGACGAATAACCAGTGCCAAAATCATCAACCGATAAACAGATACCCATCGATTTAATCTCATTTAACGCTTCAATGGTGGTTTCCGCATCCTTCATAATGACACTTTCTGTGAGTTCTAACTCTAAGGATTTTGGACTTAGCCCGGTTTCCTTTAGTAGCTCTCCCGTACGCTCAATAAAGTCCTCATCATCGAACTGGAGTGCCGATAGGTTGACCGCAATTTTAGGAATATCCAGCCCTTGTTTTTGCCAGGTTTTCGTTTGTTTACAAGCCTCACGTAACACCCAGTCGCCCAACTCTACTATCAATCCCATTTCTTCAGCGAGTGTAATAAAGTTGAGCGGCGGCAC
>Ga0209578_10002584_pt1 | contig 14765 bp, 7 predicted proteins | sample tdAd472_FD_187127 | JGI IMG/M metagenome (GOLD analysis project Ga0209578, IMG submission 187127) | Marine sediment microbial communities from the Atlantic coast under amendment with organic carbon and nitrate - tdAd47.2 (SPAdes)... | ecosystem: Environmental > Aquatic > Marine > Coastal >...
CACGGAATTCGTCCGTCCGTTTCAGTCCCATAGTCAGTCTCCTTTGCTGCAATAAATGCTATCAAAGGAGCGGCATCAAACCGCGACAGGTCCATACAGGCGCTGAAGGATCATGCGCCTTGTCGGATCACCAAGGGCTGAGAAGCATAGATCGAGGCTTGAACCATACTTAGACATATTCCTAAGTAACGGAAACGATGCTCCTGATCAAGACACTAAGGAATATTGCTAAGTTATAAGAAAGCGGTCGTTCGCTGCACGCTGACCAATGAGCAAGTTGGGCTCAAACGGATCATCTGCTGCGACGATACCAAAGGTCTGGTCTGAATTGGCGAACGGCAAGCGCCGCCCGCCAACATGGTCAGATGTCGATTCGTTCAGCAATGCTCAGAGCATCTTCCAGCTCGACGCCCAGATAGGGCACAGTGCTGTCGACCTTTGTGTGCCCGAGGAGAAGTTGTACTGCCCTGAGGTTCCCAGTTTTGCGGTATATTTCCGCTGCCTTGGTTCGGCGAAGAGAATGGGTGCCATATCCGCTCGGTTCCAGCCCAATTGCCGTTACCCAGTCCCGCACAAGCCGACCATACTGCCGTGTTGAAATATGTGGCCGGTCATGAAATCGGCTAGGAAACATGAACCTGCATGCAAACATCTCGGGAGAATGAACCCACGCCAGAACGGTATCTCGTGTGTTTTCCGTTAGTTCGAACTGAACCGGTCGCCGGGTCTTGCTCTGGATTACCGAAACACGTTCTTTAACCCGATCATCCTTGACCAGATCGGTCACTGCGAGTTTGACCAAATCGCACCCCCGCAGCTTGCTATCAATCGCCACGTTGAACAGCGCCAGGTCGCGCAGATTGCCTGCCAGTTCGAGCCGCGCGCGGATTGCCCAGACCTGTTTCGGCAGGAGCGGGCGTTTCTGGCCAATGACGCGGCCTTTGTTCCAGGCGCGGCGCTTGGGGGTGGTTGCGGGCAGTTGAATTTTAGGCATGATTTAGCCTCCAACCCTCCCTCCAGGCCCAGACATCAACACCGTGCTGACGGGCGATTTTACCATCCCTTTCGAATGGCAGGTCCCAGGGAGCCGCCCGGCGGCGGAATGCTGCGTGAGCATTCGGCGGCAAAGAGCCCACTGCAGACCCGCACTTTCGTTCGACCTCGCGCCTGCAGCATCTCTCGGCGAGGATCGGCGCTCCGCGGTGCGGCATCAAAACCGGACGTTCAAGCCAACCGCAGCGAGGTTGCGATCGGCAATGACCGGCTCGCGGACAAAACCGACCCTCGCTGCAGGGTCACCAATGTCAGGTTCGGCGTTGTTCAGGGGGCGGGCTGAATGTTTGATCTGATCTGGTGCGAGCACGCAGATATCATACGCTATTCGGCTTTACCCTCCTTTATGGATATATTCTCGATGCAGTGCAGCACCTCTAAATGCGATGAATATGGAGCCCCGAACGGGGCTCCATGGTTCTTAATTTCAAGAATGCGATGCTCTAGCGATCGAACCCGCCGACCTGATCATAGAATGTTGCACCGAAACCGGCCAAACCTTCACGCACGCCACCTTCAGCGGGGCCGTAAACCTGAAGACCTGTTGGGGACAAGATCGCAAGGAAACGTTCCGCAAAATTCGCACCAAAGTTGCCCAGATGGATGCCTGCGTCGGCGTTCGTCTCGTAGCGTTCGTTGATGTGGACCACATTTCCCGAACGGTGCCATTCGTAAGACTTCGCGCCTTCTTCGGCCATCGTGGATTCGACCATCTCCGCCATCAGCGCGTTGAAGGCATCATCTCGGCCATCGGCCAATTCGAGGGTGATCGTCCAAGCGACGTCATCAGTGTTTTCGGCCATTGCTGCGGTCGTCATAAGTCCTCCAATCAGCAGGGCTGCTGTCGTTGCTGTCTTGATTGATTTGATAATCATTTCGTTCCCTTTGGTTTGTCCGGCGATGTGTTTGTCGCCGTTGAAACCAAGTTGCAGCAAAGCAAGTTCCCTATGTATCGGGAGTATTCCCTATTTTCTCACGAAAACTCTCAATCCATCACGATTCCGTGCTCCAGCGCGAAAAGCGCCAACGCCGGACGGGCACGAATATTGGTTTTGTTGTAGATGTTCTGGATATGATGGTCGGCAGTTTTTGGTGAAATACCAAGGGTTTCTGCGATCTCAGCTGTTGTTTCGCTTTTGGCGAGCCTTGATAGCACCTGCGCTTCGCGGCGGGTAAGACCGAACGGAATGGACCCCAAGCTTTCGCTAATCATATGACCTGCTGCCTGCAAAACGGCCGATACAGCCGACGAAAGCAACCGCCTTTCGCGACCAGCCGCGTTCAATTGTGCGGCGGCGTCAGATGCTGAAATCGGTGCCCGGTTTGGCATCCCATGTGTGAGTTCATCATATTCGTTTGCGACAGCCAAGATATTCGCAGCCAGATCAGTCAACCGGATACCTCTGTGATATCCGGACCCATCGGCTCTTTCGTGAACAGAGGCCGCGACATTCGCCCATTGAGAAAACGGCTTGCCATGAGACAGGTAGAACTGCGTTTGAAAGGAATGCCGCTCCATCTCCAGTTGCTCAGAAATGGCCAGGTTGGTTTCTTTGTACCAGATGCGATTGTTAATGGCGCATTTACCAAGGTCGTGAACCAAGGCCGATAGCCTTAGATTTTCGATGTCACCTTTGGACATTTTGGCGATCTGCCCGGCCCGTGCCGACAAGCCCGCAACACGGCGGGAATGGCTAAGAAAGCATAGTGCCTTGTTGTCCGTCACGTCGGCCGCGATTTCCGCAAGGGTCACGCGGCATTTGGGCGTCATAAGCACGCGGTCGCCGGGTTCGGCGGCGATGAAATTCTCAAACTCAGGGGCTTTGCTGGCTATTTCGAAAATGTCGTCGGCGTGCTGCAGGAACTTTGCGCCAAGATTGGGGTCAACTTCGTGGCCAAGTTTTGCGGCGATCACTTCCTTGGCCCGTTTCGCATTTTCCAGGCGCCGAACAAGCTCTGCCATCTCCGTAATTCGGTGCAGCCTCTGAAGGTAGGGCAAGCTTTCGCCGCCATAGGGCAGAATTTTCGCGTCCCAACGGCCATAATAGTAGGGAAGGCTTTCCAGAACAGCTTGCGAAATTGGTAGACGTTTGGCCAACAAATAGGATTGCTTGCAGTGAGCAGCAGTGAAATCCGGGGCGGCGGTGGGTAGCATATCACAAACGCCTTCGAACGCGGCTTCACGTTCTTCTTCAGGTGCGTCAAGTGCCACGAAGCGATCGAGATGCTTTTTCAGGTCGTCTCGGTCCGCCCAATCCCCAAGCATCGTCGCGACAGCGAAACCTTGGTCATCTCCAACACCCATCATCCCGGTTTCGTGGCCTGTAACCGTGCAGCCAATGAACCGAACCAATGCAATGTGATAGGCGTCTTTTTGTGTGGCCACATCGTCGCCAAGACTGCGAGAAAACTCTGCGGCAACGACTGCTGCGGTCAGCCCCGCACCTTGCGGACGTCCGGTTGCAGCGTCGGCTGCCAAAGCAAGAACGCCTAAGCCTTCTGCTATACCGGTTCTGGTTCCACCACCAAGGAGACCGGCCCCTATGTCCGCTATTCGTGAAATCACCATCGAAGTTCCTGAAGTGTTTTTGGGCACGTAATAGTAACGTTCCGGGAATGTATAGAGAAAACCGTTGCTTACTGCGTTTCGTGCCCAGTCAAGTCGATTGTGAGCTAATTTTACCGACTGCTGCCGTTCGTTCATTGCGCAGCATTTGAACTTCTGGGCTCTCCATCAAATTTCGCCGCTCTTGACACGAATGGCGGCTGCTGAAACGAGAACGGCGGCGCGCTGGATCAAGTGTTGTAGAATCAAGAGTTTGGCCGTTTCGGCGAACAGCCGCTCTTGTGACGCCCTGGCCGGGTCGCGTGCTGCGCTGGCATTCGGCGGCACTGAGCCCAAAATACCGAATGCTGCATCATGCTTGTATGACTGCGAAGCGCTGATTGCTGAAATTGGCATTCGCAAGGACGGCCCTTAGTTGCCTTTGGACATTGAGTGCCGTTGATGCGCTTGCATTCCACATTGCGGACGTTCTCAATCAATGAACGACCGGCGGCGAATGACATCGACTGGCGGCCCGATTATGCCATCTGCACCTTGCCAGTTGCGACGAAATGCTCTCGTACACCCGGTCGCGCCGATATTTCACAGCGGCTGCAATTTCGACGCCGGTAGAATCCAGGCGATGCAGCCGATTTGGGAATCCGTTGCGCCGGCCCGATCCAAAGCTGCCCGTATTCTGAAACGAAAATACCGATCAAAGTTGACGCGCAATCCACCGTACTTCGTCCTGTGATCGCCAAGAGCCACGGCATTTTGGCAACTATATCAAACTCATTGTCCACCAGGATTGTTCGCGCTGGCCTGGGGCAAGGAAGTGGTCGCAGGGTGACTGACTGGTTTGGACAGGGGCAAGAAGCTGGAAAATTTCAAAAATTCGACGCAGCTTAACTCCTATCACAACCTCACACATTCCCTTGGAAAACTTGTTTTCTCGCAGCAATTTTTGACGCTGCCGCCGGCCTTGTTCTCGTCCGAGATGGGTCTGTCCAAGCCTCGTTTTGCTCAATCACGCCCAGCAGCCATGGGCAAATCCAGCTTGATGGTGGTAGCTGTCGCAGCCGCAACGCTCGTCTCGCCAGCGGTCGCGCAGAACACGGGATGTGACTCGGTCGTTGGTCGTGCGGTTGATTGTCCAGACGTTCCCACAGACGGCATCCGATACATCAGTGGCGTTGACCTGATTGATGTGCGTGACGCCGGAACTCAGGAAGAAACCACGGTCGATACCGGCGTCGAGGGCATCCATCTGTCCACTTCCGGTGGATCAGCGCCATTTGTTGACACTCAGGTTGCAGTCGAATTCGTAGTTGTTGATTACGATCATGATTCAGATACTGACACCGACCCGAAGGAGGTGCTGGCCACGCCCGGCACGCCGCCGGTCCATTTGATGTACGAGGGCCAGCGCGTCATTAAAACCGGCGCAGACGCTTTCACTGCCGATGGCGCAACCGTCACACTTGAAGAATTATCCGAATTGTTCCTTTTGGGGGCAACTGAGGATGGCGGTCAGGTCACCGCAGGTCTGACCGTCAACAACCCGGGGACCAGTGGCCAGGGATCAGCGGGCTTCAACACCAACTACAGTTTCAGGATCGTCAGCGATCGCGTTGTTACCCAGTCGAATTCCAGGCTGAGCGTCGACGGGCACGAAATTGTTGTCACCGCCCCCAACCAATACTCGATCAATGGTGAGATTTTCAATTCGGATGCGGCGCTGTTTAACCACCTGCTGGACCTTGAACGGCAAGATACGATCAAGACTCTGGTAACCAGAGAATTTGACGGTCAGGACCAGGTCGTCAATAGTTTCAATGTTCCGCTGCTGGTGGGGGTCAGCCCCATCTTCCGTACCGCGCCTTATACCTACAGCATCGCTGGGGTGGGAACATTCGGGTCCGATGCCTCACTGCTTGCCTATCTGGTTGCTGAAGGGGTCGGAGGCTATAGGTTCGCGCTAAACCCCGAGCGGGTAACCGGGGGCAGCATAACAGACAGCACGACCAATGCGAATGGCATTTACGTTGGCTCTACTGGCGGCAACGGCGGCAACGGAAGCTGTTCGTCTGTTGGGCTCGCGACCTGGTGCCGGAAAGGAAAATCCGGGGGCAATGCCGGTTCAATCGCCGTCAACAATGACGGTGAAGTGACGGTCAATGGGGTAACAAAGGCCTACGGCATTGCTGCGATCAGCCAGGGTGGCAGGGGCGGCAAGGGCGGCGGTGGTTTTGGGTTGTTTGCTTCAGACGCAGGCGGCGGTGGCCGTGGCGGACATGGCGGCGACGTGTTTGTCAATCTGGGCGCGAACTCGCGCGTTGAAACCTTTGGCTTTGGCGGTCACGCGGTTTATGCGCGCAGCCGGGGCGGAAACGGCGGCAGCGCAGGCGGTTCGACTGGTTTGGTTGCAACGGGTTCAAAAGGCGGCAATGGCGGCGATGCAGGCGAAGTGACGGTCGCCAATTTCGGAACGATTATTACCAATGGACAGCGGGCTTACGGTATCTATGCCGAAAGCATCGGCGCCGGTGCCGGAACTGGCGCAAGCGCCGGCGGCCTGGTGGCTGTGGGCGGTAACGGTGGCGGTGAATCCGACGGCGACAAGGTTACTATCAGCAATCAGGGCTCGATCGCGACACATGGTTTCTCATCATACGGAATATTCGCCCAGTCCGTCGGCGGCGGCGGCGGGGACGGCGGTGACACAGGCGGCCTGATCTCGATCGGTGGCGACGGTGAATCGGGCGGCAATTCGAACACGGTTCGGATCATGAACTCGGGCAGCATAACAACGAAGTCGGAAGGCTCCATCGGAGTCTTCGCGCAGTCCATCGGCGGCGGCGGCGGCAATGGCGGTGGCGCTTATGCAATCGGTGTGGGCGCTTCCTTGGCTATCGGGGGCGATGGCAAGCCGGGCGGTGACGGAGGGCTTGTTCTCTATAACCAGACCGAAGACTTTTTCGATACTCCGACACCTGGGCCTGGCGTTGATATCAACGCGCTGGAATTTGCGACGATCTTGACTGGCGGTGACCGCGCCCACGGCATTCAGGTGCAGTCAGTCGGCGGCGGCGGAGGCAACGGCGGATTCGCATTTTCCGGGACCGCACCGTTTGCCGGGATCTCGGCCAGCTTTGCCCTGGGCGGCAGCGGGGGCAAAGGTGGCGATGGCGACCAGGTCTATGTCAACGAAAAGGGTTTGGTTTCGACCGGCGGCGATGGTTCAATTGGCATCTTTGCACAAAGTGTAGGCGGTGGCGGCGGCAGCGGAGGCGGGGCCGTTTCGGCAGCCGTTGGCGGTGCCTTTAGCCTGTCTTTATCCGTTGGCGGCAGCGCCGGTGATGGTGGCAGCGGCGATAATGTTACAGTGAACAAAGTCGGCGATATTCTGACCGTCGGAGCGCAATCGCATGGCATTTTGGCCCAAAGCGTCGGCGGCGGCGGCGGCAATGGCGGCTACAGTGTTGCGGCCTCGGCTGGTGGTCTTTCGGGCGCAATTGCACTCGGCGGCGGCGGCGGAGTCGGCGGCAGTGCCGGCGATGTTCTGGTCAACGTTTTAAATGGCACCGGCACTCCGACAATCCGCACAGGTGGCGAAGGCGCGATCGGTATTCTGGCCCAAAGCGTCGGCGGCGGCGGCGGTAACGGCGGCATCGCGGGAACCATTGCGGGCGGTGCCGGCGCGCTTGGCGTTTCGCTGGGGGGAACCGGCGCGGGCGGGGCGTCCGGTGGGACGGTTGGTGTGATCAATCGCAATCGGATGATCACACGCGGCAATGCTTCCCATGCGATTTTCGCCCAGTCGGTTGGCGGCGGTGGCGGTAACGGTGGTGCGGCGTTTTCCGGCACAGGCGGCGTTGTCGGCATCTCAGTCGCTGTCGGCGGTGCAGGTGGGGCTGGCAGCGACGGCGGCATCGTGACGGTCGATAACTACGGGGCGATTACAACCGGATATACGATGTTGACAACGGTGGATGGTGAAACAGCCGTCGATCACTTCGGCAACAAAGCCTACGGCATTTTTGCGCAAAGTGTCGGCGGCGGCGGCGGTAACGGCGGCCTCGCCATCTCGGGCGCTGTAGGCGTGTCGATCAAGGACGTACCGGGCGGCGCGGCGGCCATTTCGATCGGCGGCAAAGGCGGCGGTGCCAGCGACAGTGATCTGGTGACGGTCAACAACCACGGCAGTATTGAAACGTTCGGCCTCGGCTCTCACGCGGTATTTGCGCAAAGCGTCGGCGGCGGTGGCGGCGACGGTGGCTTTGCGGGCGCTGTCGCAGTGACGATTGGTGGCGGTGTTGCTGTTGGTGTCGCCGTGGGTGGTTCGGCCAGCGGTGGTGGTGATGGCGACACGGTCGCCGTGAATACATTTGGCAGCGACAAATCGATCACCACGCATGCGGATGGCGCTGACGGTATCCATGCCCAAAGTGTCGGTGGCGGTGGTGGCGACGGCGGATTTGCCTTTGCAGGGGCCTTTGGGTTTGGTGGTCAGATATCGGCAAACGTGGCCGTTGCGATTGGCGGCTCTGGCGGCGCCGGAGGCGAGGGCGGCGCGGTCAACGTCGCCTCGCGCCAGGCGATTACAACCTACGGCAACAACGCGAACGGCATTATGGCGCAAAGTGTCGGCGGCGGCGGTGGCAACGGTGGAATGGCCGTGACGGGAACGCTGGCATTCTCAGCCTCATCCGGAAACGTGGGCGTGTCAGTCGGCGGCGCGGGCGGCATCGCCAGTTTCGCACGTAATGTAACCGTCGATAACTATGGCGCGATCACAACCTGGGGTGTCGATGCGATCGGCATTCTAGCGCAGAGTATCGGCGGGTCAGGCGGCAACGGCGGCCTGGCGATAGCGGCTCAGTTCACCTCTTCCACTGAAAAATCCGCAACGATTGGCGTTTCCGTGGGTGGCGGTGCCGGGGACGGAAACTATGCCGGTGATGCGAATGTCACGAACAGGGCGGCAGGCGTCATTACTACGTTCGGAATGGGCGGTCACGGCATCAAGGCCCAAAGCATCGGCGGCGGCGGCGGCAACGGCGGGCTGGCAGTGGTTGCTCAATTGGGCAGTTCAACGGGCACCGAGAATCAAACCTCGAAAACTCTGAATGTCGGCGTGTCGGTCGGCGGCGCAGGCGGAAAGGGCGGCGTAGGCAAAACTGTCCGGGTCACGAATGACGGCGCGATCAATGTCGGCGGGCCATCGGCTATCGGTATCTTTGCCCAAAGTATTGGCGGCGGCGGCGGCGATGGTGGCGGCGCGATAACCGGCGTCGGCGCGCTGACGGACAGTGTGAACGAAGGCTCGCGCTCGGTATCAGTCGCTGTTGCAGTTGGCGGCAACGGCGAAAGCGGCAACAGGGGTGGCAACGTACGGGTAACAAACTCGGGCCGGATCGAGACGCGCGGCACAACCGGCTACGGCATCTTTGCTCAAAGCATTGGTGGCGGAGGTGGCATCGGCGGGCGCGCAAATACCATTCAGATGTTGTTCAGCAAAAAACCTTCTGAACCACAGGCGAAAAAGACCAGCATTCAATTGTCGGCGGCCGTTGGTGGCAGCGGCGGAACCGGTGGTCACGGCGGCGTTGTCTTTGTGGACAACACCGGCGAAATCGTCACTTATAACGAACTGTCCGATGGCATCTATGCGCAAAGCGTCGGCGCCGGTGGCGGTGTTGGCGGCAGCGGAACCCTTGGCTTCGGAGATCTTCTACCGATCCCGGGTTCAGGCGCTTTGCTTACAGTTCTGGGCAGAGGCGCTGGCTTATCAGATTCAACAGGCAAGTTCCGAAAGATGGAAATTGCAGTCGGCGGCAGCGGCGGGGCAACCGGCGATGGTGAGCTCGTTGAGGTGCGAAATAACAAGGCGATTACAACCCACGGCACCAACTCGAACGCGATATTTGCGCAAAGTATTGGCGGTGGCGGCGGTGTCGGCGGTAAGGCCGTAACCGGTCTGGGCGCTGCCTTCACGAACCCGAAGATCCCGCAAGCGATCGGTCTGGGCGGCGAAGGCGGTGCGGCAGGCGACGGTGGCGTTGTCAGTGTTACTCAGTATGGGGGCGCGTTGATTCAAACCTACGGCGTCGCGTCGAACGGCATCTTCGCACAAAGCGTTGGCGGCGGCGGCGGAGTCGCTGGTAACGTGGATAGATTGCTGTCCAACGGCATCAAGGGTGTCGGCGTGCCGCCGCTGAACGTAGGATCAGGCCTTTCATTGGGTCGCAGTGGCGGCGCGGGCGGCGACGGTGGTGCAGTGACCGTTGATCTTGATGGTACCATTGTCACCCGTGGCACCAGTTCATCGGGCATCTTTGCACAAAGTGTCGGTGGCGGCGGCGGCGTCCTGGGCGGGCTTGGAAATGACTTCCTTCCGATCAACAGTTGGCAGCTTGGCAGCGCCGGTGACGCCGGAGATTCCGGATTGGTTGATGTAGACGTTGACGGAACTATCCTAACTACGGGCAACAGTGCCGCCGGGATTTTTGCGCAAAGCGCAGCGGGCGCGGCGGGCACGGCTGGAAATGTGGACATTGCCGTCACTGGCTCGGTCCTGACGGCTGTGATCCTTAACGAGGCGACGGATGGCACTTTGGCTGACCCACAGCGCGGATTGGGATCAATCGGTGTCTTCGGACAGAGTGTATCCAGCACTGGCGGCACGAACGGCGACGTTGTCATCGCGATTAACGGGGCGAATTCGTTTGTTCGGGGCGGACGAACGTTGATCCACGATGGGGTTCTGGAAACACCAACGATCCGCATCGTGAAAACCTACACGTTGGATACCACCGTTGTAGGATTGCCTGGCATAGAAGACGCGGGTGACAAGATGCGGTTTACCTATCTTGTGAAGAATACCAGCAGTCAGCGGCTGTATGATGTGACAGTTGCCGAGGATGGAGACGTCTTCACCGGCGAAAACGGGGCCCCGACAGTGATGTACGCCAGCGGTGGCACACCGAGCGGTAGCGGGTACAGTTTGGCACCGGGTGCGACGATGGCCTTTACCTCGGAATACATCATGACGCTGGACGATATTGAGACCGGCTATGTGGCCAATCAAGCCAAAGTGAGTTCCAGAACGGCAGCCAACGGAGCCGGCCTCGTCATCTCAGATATGACAGATGACGGCTCGGACGAGGATAAAGGTATCTCGACCGACAGCTTTGTCGGGGTCGGCGTCTACGTCATGGATGGTGACAAGAACACAATCACCAACCAGGGCACGATCACAACATTCAGCGGCGTGGACGGGGGCTATGCGATCCTTGCGGCTGGCAGCAATGAGGCCGGATCGCAAAAGGGCGGCGATGAGGCAGTCAGCAACTTCGGCACGGTAACTGGATCGTTTGACCTGGCGTTTGGCGAAAACTCATTCGTCAACCAGCAAGGCGCAGTCCTAAATTCGGGTGAGTTTGCCTTTGTCGGCGTCGGTGCCGGGAACCAGCTGACAAACCACGGCTGGATGTCACCGGGTGGCACTGGCCGTGTCATGACGACGGCGATTGACAATACGTTTGTGCAGTCCGCGACAGGCACGTTCGGCGTAGATCTGGATCTGGACCTGACCAGCTTGACTTCGCCCGACCCACTGCAACCGTCGGAGGCTGACGTGCTTCTTGGCGCGCAAACAATGGACTTTGGCGGGATGGTTGATCTGCGCCTGCTAAATGCCAGTGGTGCTTTGCCGGGTCAGCATGCGGCATTGATTGCCCGGTCGGAGACTGGAATCGTCGACAACGGTCTGGCGCTTACTGCCCCATCCAGCGCGGTCGCAGTCTACGCGTTGGACTTCGACACCGCACCGACAGACCTGCAGCTTAACTATGGTATCGATTTTTCGCCCGATGGACTGAATCAAAATCAGGCCTCGGTTGGCGAATACATCAACCAGATTCAACTGGCAGGCGGTAGCGATGAGCTGGATCCTGTTGTGGCAGCGTTGTTCGGCTTGCCGGATCTAGAAACCTACGCACCGGTGTTGGATCAGTTCAGCTTGGAACCCTACGTGGTTCAGCAATTGTCGGCCGTCTATGGAGCGTTGGACTTTGAACGCTCGTTGATGAGCTGTTCCGTCTACGGTGGCGAAAACAAGTTCAATGCGCAGGGCGAATGCTTCTGGGCATCGGTTGTCGGTAATGAAACCAACTATCGCAGTGATGCCGAGAATGAGGCATTCACGTCAAAAAGCGGTGGTATGCGGGTTGGCGGCCAGCGTGCGATTTCTGACACGGTGTTTGCCGGGTTCGGTTTTTCATCCGAGTCCTTCGGGAACGGGTTCGGCGCCAATAGCCAGCGCGATGGCCACCGTTATCAGATCGGCGGCGCGGTCAAAGCGATCTACGGCGGCACCACACTCGCCGCGACGCTAAGCGGCGGCTATGACAGCTTCACTTTGACACGAGACATTACCATTCCGAATGGTCCGAGTTACATCGTCGAAGGCAATCAGAATACTGCTTTCGTTTCGGCCCATGGACGGGTTTCCCATACATTCGGGCAGAACTCGTTCTATCTAAAACCACATCTTGATATTGGTGTCACAGCAGTTCGGGCAGGTGCAGTCAGTGAAACGGGGGGAAGCCCTGTCGCCCTGAACATTGCGGCAACCCGACAAGAATTTACGACGGTCGAAGCCGCGCTGGAAGTCGGTGGTGAATTCCAGATGACCTCGAAATCCGTGTTCCGTCCATTTGGAGCGGTCGGCGTGCTCAGCTTCCCGGGTCAGTCGCCCACCACGGCATCAGCGACATTCGCAAGCGCACCATTGGGTGCCGGGAGTTTCACCAGTTATCGGGGTGCCGAAGAAGATACCCTCGACCTGAAGCTCGGCTTTGATATCTTGTCGGAAGATGGTTGGTCAGTGCGTGTGTTCGCACTCGGCAAAGTGGGCGAAACATCGGAACTGACGGACATAAATCTGAAGCTAGCGATGCCGTTCTGAGGCACCGCAAGTACGGTCTTCAGGGTACGCAAGCATGGCTACTTTTCGATATCACCAAACGCTTTGCTGAACCCCTGAAGCGAAAAATCGAGCGAGATGGGGCGATTTGCACCATCATCGAAGTTTAACGTTAGGTTGTTCCCGGCCTTCATCGCCTGGATATTCTGGCTGGACATTGTGCCCCCGGCAAAACAACCGGTTGCGTCGCAGGTCTGAAAGCTCAGGTTCGACAGCGGAACTTCGTCGACGCTCAGGCTAATGCCGACCGGAATTGAGATCCGAAGCGGAAGTTGAATCAAATAGACGGGCGCATCCGCATCGCTTGGCACCCGGATCAAAATGCGTGCCAGAAATTGACCGGTTTCCTGCAGCACAAGTTGTTGCTCCATCGAACACTCAAGGACACCAAGACGCGATTGACCGCTGCACTGTGTGCCCCAAGGATTGGGCGTCGCACCGGTGTCAGTAGATTGTGCCAGAGCGCCGGTCGGTGCGAGGATCGCCAAAGCGAAGGCGAGCGGCAGTGTTGTTCGTTTGGCGTCGAATCTTCGATTGAGGTACATCTGGCAATTGTCCTAAGTATCTTGTTTCTTGGCGCAATCTTACAAAGCCAGCTATTGCAATGACCTCAAGTTATCCTGCAATTTTCAGAAAGGTGACTGCGACGGAGGTGTAAATCGTAAGTCCTAAGGCACTACGTATCTTGCCCAGTATCTGAGGTCTAGTCCGAAATGGGAACCGGTTCGTGGGCCGCTCCTGTTCGAACTTATCGACTTAAAGCCGGCCTGGAATGCGACGCGGCATCGCGATCTTCGTCCGTCCAACGTCCTTGCTCCCTTGAGCGGTCGTAAGTTCTACTCGGCGCTCCAATTGGCGCACCACATCCCTCAGCCAGTTTTCACCCGTCGACGGCCTTATCCTTCCCTCAATTTTGATGGGAATCAGGAACGAACATTTTTAGCGGCTCGCGAGATCATCTGAACCCAGCCTGTTGTTTTCCGATGCCAACATTGCGGCGCCCACGGGTCGTGCATTCGTTTGATCTACCGAAATCCAGAGTTTTTGGACAGTTTAGTTTTGGCTTCGTTTTTTTTGGCAAACCCAATTTCACAGTCAGCATTTTGGTTCACTTTCCCCAATGAATGGCGGTTTTTTAGATGCAATGAGAGATTTCGCACCCTCAGCGAAGTTCCGGTTTCTTGAAGAAACGTCCCGAAACAAGACCAGCCTAGCTGATGGGCTTTGAAGGTCGGCTTTTGCGGCATCACAGAATTCTCGCTGCAAAGCGGCGAATTCACACTTTCCGCCCATCCTTAAGCTGTTGCCGCAGCGCTTGGAGCGACTTTTGATATCGCCGCCCGGCGGCTAGCTGCTGTGCCTGAATATTGTGTCGTTCGGTCGTCTGCGGATCGAGATGGCCAAGAACGAATGGAGCAATGCCGATGTTTTCGGGATCTTCCAACGCGATGAATGAGACCGCACATGCGGGCGACCGATGTGACCGACACGATTGAGTTGGCATTGGCCGCTTCGGGTTGCGACCAGGCAATTGTGCGTCACAAGCCACGTCTGCTCAGCGACAATGGGTCCTGCTACATCTCTGGCGACCTGGCCGAATGGTTGAACGACAGGAAGATGGATCATGTTCGTGGCGCACCGTTCCACCCTCAAACTCAGGGCAAGATCGAACGTTGGCATCAAACCATGAAGAACCGCGTGCTGCTGGAAAACTACTACCTACCCGGTGACCTCGAACGCCAGATCGGGGCCTTCGTCGATTACTACAACAACGAACGCTACCACGAGAGCCTGAGCAACGTCACACCCGCCGACGTCTACTTCGGACGGGACAAAGCCATCCTCAGAGAAAGGGAGAAAATCAAAAAACTGACAATCCAACAGCGCCGCTTGCAACATCAAAAACAAGCAGCATAATCAATCACACAAACGAGCCAGAGCCTCCAATGCTCAAACCGCTCTGATGCCCCATTTTATATGACGACGGACACAGGCCTTTAGGGCCAACTCCATTGAGAGTGCGAGGAGCATGGGCTCGACACCAATATGCTCTCGCTCTCCCCAACTCTCCCCATCAACTTCAAAGTCGACTACCGGGAAGCTTTGCGTTTTGCGCAATATCGCTCTCGCTGCGTCACCGATACGAATTGCCGTCGATAGGCGGTGGCTCATGGCACT
>Ga0209578_10002585_pt1 | contig 14760 bp, 14 predicted proteins | sample tdAd472_FD_187127 | JGI IMG/M metagenome (GOLD analysis project Ga0209578, IMG submission 187127) | Marine sediment microbial communities from the Atlantic coast under amendment with organic carbon and nitrate - tdAd47.2 (SPAdes)... | ecosystem: Environmental > Aquatic > Marine > Coastal >...
TCCGCAGATCCGGGCGCACGCGCTCGAAGGGCTCACCCCGATGCCGCGAGCGCTCGGCCGCGTCGTCGAACGGGGCCTGCTCGATGACAACCTCGGCGTGCGCAGCATCGCGGCGATGACGATCGGAAGAGCCCGGCTGCCCGGGCATGCATCCACTCTCCGCCGGCTGCTGGCCGACGAGTCGCCGTTTGTCGAGGCCTCGGCGATCTTCGCGCTTGTTCAGACGGGCCAGGGTGTCGATCGCGGGCCGCTGGCGAAGTACATGTTCCAAGAAGACAACCCCGGGCTGCGGGCGCATATCGCGTTCCTGCTGGGCGAGATGGGCGACCCCTCGGCCCTGCCCCTGATCCGCGACGCGGCCCGCGCACCGATGCCAAGAGCCGATGCCTCGAGACTCAAGCTCTTGGACCTGCAACTCAGTGAGGCGATGGCGAAATTGGGCGATGAGAAGCAGCTCGAGCCGCTCAGGGCCGCCCTGTTCCCCGCCCAGCCCTCGGATCTCGAAGCCACGGCCCTTGCGGTGCAGGCGATCGGCGAGGTTCAGGACCGCTCGGCTCGGGGGATGCTGATCCAACTCTCGGAGCGGGCAGGCCCCAGGAACGAGTCCATGCCGCCCGAGATCCTGCTCTCGATCTCGATCGCAATGGCCAAGCTGGGCGACCAAAACGGGGGTTTCCTGGCGGACCTGTTCTGGGATGACGAGCGGGCGCTGATCCGGGCGGACGCGGCCTCGGTGTACGGGTGGACCAACCGGGTCGAGGATCTGGCGAAACTGGAGCGGATGCTCTCGGACCAGAGCGAGGCGGTCCAGGTCGCGGCGGCCGCCGGATTGGTCCGGAGGCTCAAATAATCCCCAGCCGGGGTTTGTGGGCTGGCGGAAGTGGTCCGGGTGACGCTACACTGTCCCGAGACGGCTTGGATGCCGTCAGCCCTGAGCGGGCATCACCTCATCGGCCACGGCGGGCCCGAGTGGTGAAGCCGACGGGAGACCAGCGGGGTCCCCGGCGAGGCCGACGAGGCCATTGCTCGATAGCGCAAGGAGATTGAGACGGCCCGACGTGAGTCGGTTCTGTCTCGGATCGACGGCTTGCCGCGTGGCGCGGCGTTGTCCAAAGAATTGGAGCCAGTAGTGCACATCCTCACCAAGATCCTGGTCGTGTTTGCAGCCGTGTTGAGCCTTGCTCTTGCGGCGTTGACCTCTTCGTACGCGATGAACCGTGACACGATCACCGATGGCTTTAACAACGCCATCGCCGAGCGTGACAAGGCCAAATCCAACTACAACACGCAGTCGAGCCAGTTCGCTGAAGAGCGTCAGAAGCTCCAAATGCAACTCAAAGACCTAGAAGATCAGATGGGTCGCATCCAGAACGCCAAGCGTGAGGTCGAGAGCGAGCTTGCCGACCTCCGCCTCCAGGCACGCTCAGCCGGCGACCGCGCCGACTCGGTGACCCGCCAGATCGCCGACCTCGGCAAGACGGTCGACACGCAGGCAGAGCTCATCACGAGCTACCGCGGCGAGGTCCAGAATCTCCGCAAGGAATCGCTCTCGATCCGCAATGAGAACATCGCGCTGGTCGATCGGATCAACGATCTTGAGAGCCAGAACGAGGTGCTCATCCAGTCGAACCGCTCGCTCCAGGTGACCATCGCCGAGCTGCAGCAGCAGGCCAGCGGCGACGCCGTGGCGACCAGTGCGGGCAGCTTCGAGCCCCAGGCCATGACGGGTGATCTGGTCGTCGGCCGCGTCCGCGAGGTCCGCACAAACAACGGCCAGCAGTACGTCGAGATCGATCTTGGCACACGCGACCGCATGCGTGAGAACGTCAAGCTCCACATCACCCGCAACGGTGACTTCGTGGCCAACCTCATCGTCGTCCGCACCGACCTGCAGTCGTCGGTCGGCCGTGTCGACACGGTTGGTGACCCGAGTGTGCAGGTCCGCGCGGGCGACATGGTCCTGAGCAGCCTGACCCGCTGATATTCGAGCAAGAGCAAGGAGATCAGCGATGGCCAAAGAAAAGAAGCAGAAGAAAGAGAAGGCCGCCAAGGAGCCCAAGCAGGCTTCAAAGCAGCAGTTCGGCATGAAGATGCCGGGCGGGCGGCGCTCACGCAGCGGCGGCCCCGATGTCTACACGGGCCTGCTCTTCCTGGCGGTGCTCGTGCTCGGGACAGCCACGACCCTTATGTACTTCGCAGCCGTTGAAGTGAGCCCGGAGAGCAACCCGCTTGCTCTGCAGGAGAACGATCGCATCGCGCTGCCGAACATCGAATGACGCATTTTCTCGGGCCTCAAAACGAGCCATGAATCATGGCTTGACTCGATGAGACCCGAGTCTATATTTGCCCTGCCAAAGGCCAATGGCCGGCGGTGATGGGGCGGTAGCTCAATTGGTTAGAGCATCGGACTGTCGATCCGAAGGTTGCGGGTTCGATTCCCGTCCGCCTCGTTTGTTCAAGCCCCTGCACTGCAGGGGCTTGTCAATTTTAGAGCTCGACAGGCAGCGCCCGTGCTCGTGATTGATCTCGGCGACTCCATAAAAAAACCGGCTCCCCCGAAGGGAAGCCGGCCTTGAGTACAACATGAACTCCGAATCGGAGTTTGATTAGCGGCGGCGACGCACAGCGCCGAGGCCCAGGCCGATACCGAGCAGCGTGGCTGCGCCCGGAGTGGGGATGACGCGGTAGGTACCGAGGAGTGTGGCTGCCGAAACGTCGTCAGCCGTGTCGGCGGGGAAGTAGAGGTTCCCGGTTGTATTGCCAGCGAGCATGTCTGCATACTCGGGAGCATCAAGGGCCCATGTGCCAGACCCAGTGAAAGCCAGCGCGCCAGCCGTGAAAGTAACGTTTACGTCCGGAGACCACGAGAACACATTCAGGCCGGTATCAGAACCACCTCCGCCTCTGAATAGAGCCGGTGAACCGTCAGATGGGTTCGCAGCATTGGTGAGGTTGCCGGCTCCAGTTGATGTTGTCGAAAGTGCGCCGCCTGCGACACCGTAGAAGTTATCAAAGTAAACGCCGATACTATCACTGCCTGTCACAGTGGCAGCAGAGAGACCACCTGTGGCCGTGATCGTGATCTGATTCGGCACGGACAGATCGATGAGCAGCAGATCATCGGCCTGTGCACCGGTTGCAAAGAACGCGAGCGTTGCGATCGCGCAGACTCTCCCCTGACGAGTATTTACTGACATTGGATTTACCCCCTCGGCCCGTGAGAATGGGCCGAATGAAAGAACGAGAAGCCGGCCCGGCAACAATTGCGGCCGGCAGCTTCTGGGAATCTATCTCATTTCAGGGTTATTGCCATAAATCCAAGTGAGATTTGAGAGCCGTAGGTAATTTGGGCAAGCACGAGCGGACTCCGAGGCGTCTTGCCGGCCTTTGTCGGAGCAGATCTTTACGCCGCTCTACTTCTTTCTGCCGGGCTCACGGGCGGGTTGGGCTGAATCTGGACTTCCCGGGACTTGTCGAGGGTTGCAGACAGGTCATCGAATTGCCGGAACGTCGTCTTCAAATTCGAGCCGACGATGAGCAGGTCGGATTCGAGCTCCGAGATCTGCCGAACCGTCGAGATGATCACGGTGCCGATGGATTCGATGAGCGTGATTACTGAGGCGTCGTCACTCAGACGAGCGGATTCAATCTTGCCGCCAAGCTGGGCAAAGCGAAGAGTGAGCATCGCGCGTTTGACGTTGGTGATGTCGGACTCAAGGCGGCACAGATCCTGGATCAGGCCGGTGATCGTGGGGCGCAGGCTGGCGCTGAGCTGCTTGATGCTGTACTGCAGATCGCCGAGCATCGCGCCGACCTGCTGGCGGGGGTAGGTGCCGAGCAGATCCTGCGACGTCGGCTGGGCGGCCCCCGAGGGAGTGCGGACCTTTCGGCTGAATGCGAGCATCGTCTCGGCCTGGAGCCTTGTCGAAGCCAGACGGAAGACGGCGCTGCCGAGCGAATGTGATGTGATCCCGATCTGATTCTGGAGCGAGTCGGCTAGCGACTTGATCGTCTGTGTCGTCTCGCCCAGGTGCGAGGCAATCACGCTCAGGCAGCGCCCATGCTCACCGAGCCTCGTGGCTTCGAGCGAGACGTTGATCGAGGACATGCCCAGCGTGTCGGCTACGCGCATGATGCCCCGGGCGTTGTTGTCAAGACTGGTCTGCAGCTCAAGCAGAGAGCTGATCTGTTCGAACGACTTGCCCGCCACGGTGCAGGCGCGTTCGGCGTGGAGCACCGCCAGCGTGGCAGCGTTGGGATTGCCCCGCATCACCTGACTCGGCGAGAGTGCATTGAGTTCCCAGAGATTGCAGCGGTACGTCTTGTGAATCTCTTCATCACGAGAGCGCATCTCTTCCTCAAGAGCTTTGAACATAAATGCGTCGTAGCTCTTAAAGCCGTTCTTTTGCAGGAGCGTGCCCAGCAGCTTGCCGGAGGCCTCGATGCATTTGGCGGTGGACTTGCCTTCGCCCGCGAGTTTGGTTTCCAGGGCCAGAAGCTGCTGGTAGATTGCGTGCGCGGTTTTAAAATAGGTGCTTGTTGGTTTGAGTCGGACGGAGAGAAATCCGTCTTCCAGCGGCGTGGCGAGCGCGAAGACGTTGTAGTACGAGCCGTCAGATGCCATGTTCTTGACATAGGCCCCGATGGGTTTGTTCTGCTTGATGTAGTCCCAGAAGAGCCCGAAGACACAGCGGGGCATATCCGGGTGGCGCACCATGCTGTGCGGCTGACCGAGCATGTCACCCAGCGGATAGCGAGACATCTGCACGAAAACCTCGTCCGCGGATCGGATGAAGCCTTTGTGATCGGTCGTGGAGAAGATGAGATCTTCAGCCTTGAAGGGGACCTCGGTCTGGCGTGGCTGAATCTTGGATCGGGACATTTGGAATCCTCATGGGTGTGCACGGGCGATCGACAGAACGCCGCACGCCAGATCTCCAAGAATGAGGTTTCCATTGACGGATAAGACACAAATAGGTGTCTTATGTCGCCGGTTGATGGGGCGAGGCCGAGCGGTCGGTCGCAAGACGAGCGTTGACCAGTTTGTGGACCTCGTCTGTCGAGATCCGGGACATCAGTTCCAGCGATGGCTGCGTGTCCTTGTGGTCGAGTTGGTCGGCTGGTGTGATGTGCTGGAGAACGGAGTCCTCCTGGCGATATGGACCGACGAGATCGGTTCGGGTTGGTCCGAAGAGTCCCACGATCGGGCGGTCAAACCCGACAGCCATGTGCAGGGCGGCCGAGTCGTTGGCCAGGACCAGCTGAGCACGCTCGATGATCGCGAGCATCTGGCCCACGCTGGTCTTTCCCACCCGATCGATCACAGGTAGACCCTGGCGAACCAAATCGAGCAGCGGCCGGCATTGGGTTTCTTCGCCGGGCGCCCCGATGACCACGATCCTGTGGCCTTCACTCGTCAGTCGCTGGGCAAGTTCTGCGAATCGCTCGATGGGCCAGCGTTTGCCGGGCCAGAGGCTCGTGGGGGCGAAGACCGTGTAGGGCTCTTTGAGTTCTGGGACTGAATCACACCAGGTTTGGTCGGATTCTCGCGCATAAAGACGCATGTCCGGCTCGGGCGTGCTTATTCCCAGTGGCCCGAGCAGCGACATCATCCTGTCGACGGTGTGCTCGCCCGGCGTCGGTGCCACGCGCCGGTTCAGGCCGAGCCAGCCCAGTTCACGGGCATCGGCATGCCCGAGCCGCAGCTTGGCCCCGGTGGCGAAGGCGAAGAGTCCAGAGCGAGCCAGACCCTGAGCGTCGATGACGATGTCGTACCGCTGAGCCCGAAGCGAGCGAAGGAATCCGAGGATCGGCGAGAGGTTCAGTCGGCTCGAGTGCTTGCCGAGCGCTTTGCGATCGAACGGGATCACACGCGCGATCGCCGGGTGTGCCTCGAGGACCGGCGCAAAGGGGGCGTTGACGAGCCAGTGGATCTCGGCGGTCGGCCAGTGCCCCCTGATCGCGGCTGCCAAGGGCACGGAGCGGCAGACGTCGCCCAGAGCGCTTGGCCGGATGATCAGGATGCGTTCGATCTTCTGCACGGCCAGACTTTATCGCCCCGGGGCAGGCCGTGTTAGGATGACGCCATGCGCTGGATTGCGGTTCTCTTGGCTGTCTGCTCCTGCTTAATGCTGACGCCCGTTGTCGACGGGCAGGAGCCGGTGCCGATCCTGACTCTGCGATTCGCTTCGGCGGAGCGAACCAAGCCTCGGCTGGTCGAACTGGCTTCGAGGCTGGCAAGTGAAACGGGTGGCGGAATCGTTCTTACTTATGACCCATCCACCAAGGCGTATGCCGTCAGTCAGGGCGAGGAAGAGTTGCCCGAAGGCAATCTCGCAGAGCTGGAATTGAGCGCCAATGAGTGGCGGTTAGCCGACCCCGACGCCTTTGAGCCGGGTCCGATGAACGGACTGTTGGGCGCTGTGGGTGTTGCCGATGCGCGCACGATTAGGGTGGTTGTGGACGAGCCGGGCGATCGCCTCGTGGTCCATTGGGATCGGCGCGAGGAAGACCCGGATGCCAACCTCGTGCATGAACAGTTGATTGCCAACCGGATTGATGAGGATGACTCAAACCTGGAGCGGTGGGCCATCGAGGAAATCGGGATCGGCCGGTTCATCGCCGGGGCTTGCCGCGTGGGCTTAGCGATCGAAGAGGGTCAGCGAACCCCCAGCGATATCGCGTTTGGAACGAGTTGGCTCAGCGGGCGGAACGCGCTTTTGCATTCGCTGGATCGTTCGACCGCGGGCGCTGAAATCGTGATCACCGATGACCTGCGCTCGGCGGTGGTCTTCCGGTTTGACCCGGCGATCAAGGCGACATCGCTTCAACGGGCTTCGCTGCGGGTTGTGCCCGAGGGCATCCCCGAGGTCGAGATTCTTGGCAAGGTTGCCAAGCCGAGATTCGCAGTTGCCGAGGGCGATAGCGGGGCGGTTGTTGTTCTGGCGCCGACGCAGGGTGATCTTGATGATGTGCTGGAAACGATGGGGTTGCAGCCGCTGTCAGGTGGCGATGGCCCTTGAAGCTTCTTCGATCGTCGTGACGCCCTGGCGGACTTTGACGAACGCGTCGCGGCGGAGTGTGTAGAGGTTGCCTTCCTTGTCGGCCTCGGCTGCGATCTGCGGTGCGCTCTTGCGGGTCATGACCATCTCGCGGGTGTGCTCACTAATGCGCAGGATCTCGTACACACCGATGCGGCCGAGGAACCCGCGCTGGAGGCATGCCTTGCAAGCGCCGGGCTGGAAGAGCGTGTCGCCGGCCTCGGGCGCGAAGTCTTTGGGGAGATCCGCCGGTGAGTGCTCGACAGGTGCTTTGCAGTGCGGGCAGAGTCGGCGGACGAGCCGCTGGGCGAGCACGCCCTCGACAGAAGATGAGACGAGGAAGGGCTCAACGCCCATGTCGAGGAGACGGGTGATCGAGCCCGGTGCGTCGTTGGTATGCAGGGTGGAGAAGACGAGGTGGCCGGTAAGCGAGGCCTGCACGGCGGTCTCGGCGGTTTCGAGATCTCGGATTTCGCCGATCATGACAACATCCGGGTCGTGACGCAGGATGGCGCGCAAACCCGCGGCGAAGCTCAGGCCGACTTTTTGGTTGACCTGGATCTGGTTCACACCCTGGACCTGGTACTCGACCGGGTCTTCGACGGTGATAGCTTTGATCGCTTCGCTGACGATCTGGTTGAGCGAGGCGTAAAGGGTTGTCGATTTACCAGAGCCGGTGGGCCCTGTGACGAGCAGGATGCCGTGGGGCCGGTCGATGAGCTGGCGCCATGGCGTTTCAACAGCCTCGGGCATGCCGAGCTGGTCGAGTGTCATCTGGACCGCGGACTTGCTGAGCACACGCAGCACGAGGCCTTCGCCGAAGACCATGGGGATGACGCTGACACGCAGATCGAATTCTTCGATGCCTTTGCCTTCGACGCGGTGCTTGAAAGTGATGCGGCCGTCTTGTGGCTTGCGCTTCTCGGCGATGTTGAGGCTCGCCATGATCTTGAGTCGGCTGACGATGGCGGGCGCGAAGCGGTGGACGGTGGTGGGGAGATTGGCGCGGTGGAGGATGCCGTCGACGCGGTAGCGGACGACGAGTTCTCCCTCGTAGGGTTCGATGTGGATGTCGGTGGCTCGGACGGCGAGGGCTTCGCCGAGGATGTCGTTGACGAGCCGGATGACGCTGGCTTCTTGAGCCTGTTCGAGTTCATCGTCGCTGGCGGACTCGGAGATGACGTCCTCGAGGCCACCCGCCATCGCATCGAGCGTGTCGCCTGCGACGCCGTAGTGAGCCCGGATGAACGCGCGGAGGTCTTCGTCGTCGGCGAGGACGAGTTCGACAGCGCAGCCCGAGTGCATCGAGAGCTCGTCGTGGATGACGAGCTGGAAGGGGTCGCTGGTGGCGACGGTCAGCGTGTCCTCGTGCTTGGCGATGGGGACGCAGTGGTGACGGAAGACGAGCTTGGCGGGGAGCGATTCGAGCACGTCCTGCCGAACGGTCAGGTCGGCGAGGTCGACGACTTCGAGGCGGAGCTGCTCGCCGACAGCGCGCAGGACCTGCGTGCGATCAACAACACCCATGCGCATGAGCACGCGATCGAGCCGCTCGCCCGAGCGGGCCTGCTCATGGATGGCGTCGTCGAGTTGCTGACGTGTAATCAGCTCGCGGTCGAGCAAGACGGTTCCGATCCCCATGTGGGGATTGTACCGAACATTGGCGGCAAGTTGGCAGCCACTCTCAAAGAGTTCACAGGGCGGGGTAGGTGCATGAGGTCTTGGGGGTCTCCCAGACGGTGACGCTCCGGAGTTTGGGGTTTCCGGACCCTGAGGCCACGGCGGAGGCCAGGAGGTCGTGGCAGACGCGTGCGATGTTCTCGACGGAGGGGTTCAGGCCCGCATCCGTGGCGAACTCGGGCGTGTCGAGATTCAGGTGCTTGTGGTCGAATCGCTGGATGACGGTTTCATCGACGATCTGTTCGAGCTCGGCGGCGTGCATGGCGTGTTCGGTGAGTGGCTTTGTGACGCAGACTTCGAGCTCGTAGTTGTGGCCATGACCCGAGGGGTTGTTGCACTTGCCGAAGACGGCTTGGTTTTCTTCGGGTGACATCGAGGGCACGTTGAGCCTGTGGGCGGCGGCGAACTCGAAACGCTGACGCATAAGAATGGTTTGTGGCTCGTTCATTTGGTACTCCAGACTGAAAGTCGGCGAGAGTGTCCAGCGCAGGGCGATGAGGCGCACCTCGAGTTCTGGTGCAAGCGCGGCCGCCAGTTCGGGCAGCAGCGCGGCCGGCTCGCTTGCGGTGTTCGTGATGAGCTCGTGGTGCACGCGGGGCAGAATGACGGCGCGGACTGCTTGGTCGATGTGCTTGATGTTGACGAGGTAGCCCGTGGCGGGGTCGGGCTTGCCCTGGCAGCAGACGTCGAATTCGTAATAGGTGCCAAGCCCCTGCATCGCGGGCTGTCCGGCGTGGCCGTTGGTCCCTGAAGGGAGTTCGGAGGGGTGCCCCCCGCCAAGATTTGCACGCACGGTACGTCTGAGCTCTACCATTGCTGGTATCGTATGTCGTAGCGGGCCTCGGCCGGAGAAGTGACCCATGAAAGCGTTTGAAGGTTTGGTGGTCCTCGGAGCGATCGGGATTCTGATCGGCTGCTCGAATGAAGACGGTCAGATTACGGATGCGGACAAGCCGACCAACACCGTTGTTCAGTCGGATTCAGCACCCGAGAATGAGGACACCACCAACGCACCTGCCAGCGAGGAGACGACCATGGACAACGCCTACGTGCTCGACCACAAGGCCGACCGGATCACGGGTGAAACAGAGGACCTGTCCAAGTACAAAGGACAGGTCGTGATGATCGTCAACGTCGCCAGCAAGTGCGGCTTCACGAAACAGTACGAGCCGCTTGAGCAGTTGTACTCGGACCGCAAGGATGACGGCTTCGTGGTTCTGGGATTCCCTGCCAACAACTTTGGCCAGCAGGAGCCGGGCACCAACGCGGAGGTCGCCGAGTTCTGCCGATCGACTTACGGCGTCGAGTTCCCGATGTTCGCCAAGATCGACGTGATCGGTGATGACGTGCACCCGCTCTACAAGGAGCTTGCATCGCAGCCCGAGCCGATCGGCGGCGACCCGGAATGGAACTTCACCAAGTTTCTCGTTAACCGCAAAGGCGAAGTTGTGTACCGGTTTGATACACGGACGTCGCCCGATGATCCGAAAGTGATCGCGGCGATTGACGAACTGCTCGCGCAGGATGCTGGCTGATTGGATCTCTGTGGGTGCGTTCCGATACACAGCCTTTGACACGACGGGCAAACGCGTCCGTGGGTACCTTGAGAGTCTCTCGGCGCGCACAGCGGCCCAGGAGCTTGAGCGCAAGGGACTGACACCGATCCAGGTTGAAGAGCAGGCCTCGCCGCAACGCCGCAAGGGGACGCGTCTGCCTGTGCGCAAGCTTGCGATGACGTACCAGCAGCTCTCCGATTTGCTCCGTGCCGGTGTGCCGCTGCTGCGAGCGCTCCGGATCGTGGGTCGCCAGAAGTCGTCGCCCAAGATCGCGGGGATCTTTGATCAGCTCGCCGACGAGGTAGCCGACGGCATGGAGATGTCGACGGCGATGGGCAACCGGCCCGAGACGTTCGCCTCGGCGCAGGTGGCGCTGATCAGGGCTGGTGAGAAAGCGGGCATTCTCGAATCGGTGCTGTCGAAGCTCTCGTCGATGCTGGCGGCTCAGGCGGAGCTGCGCGGCAAGGTGCTGGGGAGCCTGATCTACCCGAGCGTGCTGGCGGGGTTCGGCTTTCTGATCCTGATCGTGATTTTCACAGCCTTCGTGCCCAGGTTTCGCCCGCTGTTGGCGAGGCTTGAGGGTGATCTGCCGGCGCTGACGAGCGTTGTGTTCTTTGTGAGCGATCTGGTGGGACGCTACATCGGCATCACCGCGATCGGGCTTGTCGTGATCGGGTTCGGAATCGCGATGATCCGCCGACAAGAGAAGGTGAAGCAGTTTGCGGCTGAGGCGCAGCTCAAGCTCCCCATAGTTGGGCATCTTGTGCGCACGCTCTCGGCTGCGAGATTCTGCCGACTTCTGGGGACGCTACTTGAGAACGGTGTTCCCATGATCGGGGCGATGCAGATCGCCAAGCAGGCGGCCGGTCATCCGGTGATGGCCAAGGTCATCGAAGACGCGATCGAGTCGGTCCGCGAGGGCGGGAGCATCACGGACCCTTTGACAGCCAGCGGGCTATTCGATCAGGATGTGGTGGAGATGATCTCGGTCGCCGAGACCGCCAACAACTTGGGCGAGGTGCTCGTGACGATCGCCGACACGATCGATAGCCGGGTTGATCGACTTTTGACGACTTCTGTTCGGTTGCTGGAGCCGCTGCTTCTTGTAGTGATCGCTCTAGCTGTCGTCGTTGTTGCCGCGGCCCTTCTCTTGCCGATGGCAGAACTGAGTTCGGGGCTCTGAGTCGGTTCCCGAAGTGCGGGATTTCCCTCTTGCAGGGGGTGCCCGAAGTATGCTAGTCTTTACAAACCGGCGATCGCCGGCAGTCCTTTCCCAGGGGGGTCGATCCATGCGTACCGGACATCGCCGTCTTCAGGCCGCTCGTCGCGGCTTCACACTTGTCGAAGTGATGATCGTTATCGCGATTATCCTGGCGCTCGCCTCGCTCATCGGACTTGCGGTGTTCAGCAGGTTTGGCGAGGCCCAGCAGAACATCACCAAGATCCAGATGAAGAACATCGAGGATGCCCTCGAGAGCTTCCGTCTGACGTACAACCGCTACCCGACCGACGACGAGGGCCTCAGCGTGCTCTGGTCGTCGGCGAACCTTGAGAACCCTGAGGACGAGGACAAGTGGTCGTCGTTCCTGACGGACCCGACCCCTGTCGACCAGTGGGACAGCGAGTGGGGCTACCGCCAGATGAGCGAGTACGGTGACGAGTCCAAGTTCGACCTCTGGTCGTACGGCCCCGACAAGGAAGAGGGGACCGAGGATGACATCACTTCCTGGTCCGAGTCCGAAGACGGCGAGGGCACGTTTGATTTTGAGTCGCCATCTTCTGGCGGCTGATCGGAGCTTGTGACATGACGGCGGGCGGGCGCGCTCTCACGCTGATCGAATTGCTGATCGTGCTGGCCATTGCGCTGGCGATCGGCGCGGTCTCCTTCGGTGGCGCGATGTCGTGGTCCGACGCCGAGCGGCTGGCGTCTGTGCAGGAGGGCCTGTCATCGGCGGCGCTTGAGGCGAGATCCAAAGCGCTGGCGCAGCAGCAACCGGTGGAGTTGGTCGCCGAGCGCGACGGGCGAGGCTTGATGCGTGTGGGTGTACTGACCACGGAAGAAACGCCCACGGGAAGCGGCGAAGCTTTTGGAGAGCCGATGCAGGCGTTCCCGGAAGAGCGTTTCGGCGTGCTGTATGAGTTGCCCGGGGACATGGATATCGCCACCGATGAAGTGAGCGAGTTTCCGGATGCAAGCGAGGAACGCATCGTGCTCTTGCGCGTGCTGCCGGATGGTTCTGTTTCGATGTTGCCGGGGGCGTGGACGCTGACGCAGGGCGATGCTGTCTTCAAGCCCACGATTGAAACATGGACGGCGAGGCTCTCGTTTATGCGCGAAGAAACCGACGAAGACGCAGGCGTTTCCGTTGATGAGCCTGTGTGGAACGACGGTGATGATTCGCAAGGGGCTGGAAATCCATGAATCGGCGCGGGTTCATGCTGCTGGAGATCCTGCTGGCGACGACGGCGGCGGTCCTGGTTGCGATCGCGGGGTTTGCGCTGCTCGATCGCGTGCGCAGCCGAGTCGTCCAGGCGACTGAGCGCGTGGAGATGTCTGATCTGGCGTGCTCGGCGCTTGCGATGATGGAAGCGGGGCTGGTTACGCCTGAGAACATGCACGGTTCACTGCATCGCGGCGTGATCTCGCTGGAAGATGTCGAGGCGGGCGTGATGGTCCGCGATCCGAAATACAGACTCGATGTCGAGTCCACCCCGGGCGCCTGGGCGGGGTTTGTGCAGGTCGATGTCTCGGTACTGAAGCCCGAGGGCGACGACGTGCTCTACCGGGCCTCGCAGATCATCCCGTCGCGGGGAGGTGGCCTATGACGCGCCGATCCTTCACGCTGATCGAGATGATGATCGGGCTGGCGCTGATTGTGATCCTTGTCATGATTCTGTTGCCGGCAACGAACCGGATCATGTCGAGCACGGCGGCGGCCTCGGACCGCAACCACAGGCTCGCGCAGGTGGCGGTGCTCTCTGATGTGATCGACCGCGCCATGCTGACCGCGGTCGCGCAGGATGCTGACGGCAAGCACGGCTTTGCGGGAGATGCGGAATCGCTCAAGATCATGATGTGCGGCATATCGATGTTGCCAAGAGCGGCGGACAAGCCCGACGATATCCAATCTATCGAGATCGCGTTTGCTTCAGGGACGATCACGTTGCGTCAAGAAGGCGGTGCCCGTCAGCGTCTACTCGATGGCATCGAGCGGTGCCGATTCGAATTCAACAACGGTGAGGGGTGGAGTGAGAGCTTCGATGGCGCCTCGGGACTGCCCCGCGCGGTCTCGGTTTCGATCTGGCTGGGTGCGGCTTCCATCGATGAAGACGATGACGCCGGCTTGTTCAGTGATCCGTTCGAGGATTCGTTTGCAGAGGACAGCGAACGCGACCCGGATTGGCGGCGGGTGTTTGCGGTATTCGATCCGGGTGCAGGCGAAGAGGCTTCCGGAACGGGAGCACTGTGATGCGGCGGGGGATCGTGCTTATCGCGGTGCTCTTGGTGACCGTGGCGATGGCCGCTTCGCTGACGGCGATGCTCTCGGGGGTGCGGGGTCAGAGCGACGCGGTCTTTGCGATCGCCAAGCGTCACGAGCAGCGGCTGGCGGCCAGGTCGGCGGCGTACGCGATCGCGGCCGAGATCGGGAGTTCGCGCGACAGTGTGCTCGCCGGTGAATTGCCCGAGATTGCTTCGTCGGCGAGCGTGATCCGTCTCGAAGGTGCCGACGGATGGGGCTGGTCGATCGCAGAGCACGACGGCGAGCCTGTGATCGAGGCGCTGGCCGGTCGTATCGATGCGAATGCCGCCAGCGATGAGGTTGTGAATTCGCTTCTGGCCGATGACGCGGACAAGCTGCTTGAGGCGAGGCCTGTGCGGATGCCCGGGTCGCTGCGTGCTGTGTTGCAGAGCGGTGCGATTGAAGATGAGACAGAGCCAAACCACTCGGTTCTGCTGACACTCTTTAGTATTGATCCGCAGGTGCGCAGCGGCGTGGGCGGTCCTGCCGGCTCGCGCGGGTTGCCGCGGGTTGGCGTCGAGTCGGGCGCGCCGACGCCGGCGGGTTTGTCAAATGAAGGGGCCGCTCTGTTTGCGGGCATCAGCGACGGTTCGTTTCGGCCTTCTTCGTTGGGGCACGTTCTGCGCGAGGCAGAGGCAAGGGGCATCCCTGAGGAGGATTGGGATCTGCTAGTCGACGCGGTGTACGTGGGTGACGCGCAGCCGAGGCGTGGGCTCGTGGATCTGAATCACGCCAGCGCCGAGGTGCTGGCGGCCTTGCCCGGCATGGATGAGACGCTCGCCAATGCGATTGTTGATCGGCGCGAATCGATTTCGATCGAAGATCGCGCTGGACTGTCGTGGCCCGTGCGGGAGGGTGTGATTGAGTTGGGTGTATACGCCGACCTTGTGGACATGCTCACGGTGCGTTCGATGCAGATCGGCGTGCGATTCCGAGTGGAGCATGAACGCGAGGAGTTGGGTG
>Ga0209578_10002588_pt1 | contig 14747 bp, 17 predicted proteins | sample tdAd472_FD_187127 | JGI IMG/M metagenome (GOLD analysis project Ga0209578, IMG submission 187127) | Marine sediment microbial communities from the Atlantic coast under amendment with organic carbon and nitrate - tdAd47.2 (SPAdes)... | ecosystem: Environmental > Aquatic > Marine > Coastal >...
TTATTGTTACAACCAACTTAAATTTTGGGGAATGGGTACAGATATTTGGTGATGCAAAAATGACAACGGCTTTACTCGATCGGGTGACGCATCATTGCGACATTCTGGAAACAGGCAACGACTCCTACCGGTTTAAAGAAAGCCAGAGTACAAAGAAAAAGCACTCAAAATCACCACAGTAGACTGGATAGTTTTGGCCGCACCCCCTGCTGGATAGTTTTCGAGGCCAATCAACAAGACTGGCAAGAACAACGCCAACGCTTTTTTAACCCGCAATAATCGATCGGAACGGACCGCCAAAATCGCGAAAGGAGAACATCTGCGGTTTGGGGTTTAAATTCGTCTCAAATCGTCTCAGATAGACCTTTATATTGAGAGGGATACTGCTGTAAGCATTTGATTTATTGAGAGGTTACTGAAAGCCCCTAAGAGATAGGGGAAATCAGCAGACTGTGTGGCGGTGAGGGTGGGATTTGAACCCACGAAGCCTTGCGACTTACACACTTTCCAGGCGTGCTCCTTCGACCACTCGGACACCTCACCAATTGCGTTCAACTTTTCTTGCTTTCAAACTACAACGCCTCCGCACGCCTGCGTGGATGTAGCTTTTTCAAACAAATATACTTGTGTCATTTGACGCTCGAAAAAGAGCGCGTACTTTATACTAGGGTCTGGTGAAATGCAACGTCGCAAGAACCCTACGGCTTGGGAAAAGCAACATAGGTTCCTTGATAATAAACAGCCACTTCCGTTCCTTGTTTAATCCTAGATTCTAGCACGAGACTACCTTTGCCCTTCTGTTCCAACTTCGCCACAAACGTTTTTAAGATGTCCGTTGTCGGCAAATAAGACTCAACCTTAAAGTCTGCGGTGATTGGCAGACGGTATTCGCTCTGACTGCTGACCACAGCCAAGTCCAAATAGAATCCTTTTTGCTTTAAAAACAAATATAGTAATGACCAGGCACAATAGGTTGTCGCCGCATTTAAAGCACCCGCAAAGCCGGTACCTTTATCGTTGATATTTGGCGCTAACGGAAAGGCTAACGACAGCCTATTACCATCATATTCGGCGACTGTCATCCCCATTGCCTTTAACAGCGGAATCTGACAATAACTCGATTCAACAAAGTCAGGAAGCAACGTCACTTTTGCCCCAACTCACAAGAACATCCTGAATGCGTACTTCCGGAGCAGGTTTCGGTTTTACCTGAGGCGTACCCAGATAGATAAAGCCTATAATGACCTCATTTTTGGCCAAACCCAATCCTTCTTAAACAACTGCATGATAGGCGGCACCACCTGTTCTCCAATAGGCGCCAACGCCTAAAGCAAAAGCCGCCGTAACCAGATTAGTGGCCGCGGCACCTGCCGTAATGATTTGCTCTATTTCAGGAACCTTGGGATGCTCTGTCATTTGTGCCACAACAACCACAATAGTTGGCGCACGTAACGTTTTGCGTCGGACTTTATCAAGCGCCTCTGGCGCAGAATCCGGCGTGTCGGTTAGTACGGCCTGCACCAAGACCTCACCCAGTTGCTCGCGCGCAGCCCCCTCAATCAACAGAAAACGCCAGGGACGAAGATTGGCATGATCCGGTGCCCGCACTGCGGCTTTTAACATTATTTCGAGCTGCTCTGGGCTCGGTCCTGGCTCAGTTAATAAAGCGCATGAAACCCGGTTGTGTAGTGCGGTTAATACATCCATCAATAGTTCCTTAAGAAAATTTATGATCTTCTTTCTCTGACCAGCTTTTGCTCAGCCCCTTCCCCAGCGCCAAGTAACTGAGGGCATTAATGGCAGCTTAGAACTAGAAACTTAAGGCAACGCTCTCTCAATAGCACTTCTCACTTCAGCCTCATCAGGCGCAGTTTTAGGGCCGAACCTAGCCACGACTTCACCGGCTCCGCTGATTAAAAACTTCTCGAAGTTCCAGGTAATATCACCGGGAAACGCTGCTCCGTCCCCGGCTAACCACTGATAAAGAGGGTGGCGCCCTTCCCCGTTGACCTCAACTTTGCTGCTCATCGGAAAAGAAACTTTAAAATTGACACTACAAAAGTCCTTTATTTCGCTTTCGGTTCCCGGCTCCTGCCCACCAAACTGGTTACAGGGGATACCCAGCACAACTAAACCATCGCCTTGATACTCCTGATAAAGCGCCTGTAAGGCTTCATATTGCGGAGTCAGACCACATTTGCTGGCAACATTCACCAGCAATACCGGTTTACCTTTGAATTGCGACAGATTAAGCGCATTACCGTCAATATCAAGCAAACTAAAATCATATAACTTAGACATTTCTCTACTCCTGCTGCCAATGACAGCTGTTAGGTTTGGTCTCTCTATTGTCTCTATTGTCTCACTTGACGCCCAATAACCTGGAAATCTTTCTGAGTTGAACGCACGGGATTAATATCCAGTCCGCCTCTGCGCAAATACCTTGCGTTGACTGTTAGCTCTAATGGCGCGCATTCACGCATGATATCCATAAATATTTGTTCAATGCATTGTTCATGGAAACCCATATGTTCTCGGTACGAAATAAGGTATCTCAGTAATCCGGCATGATCAATCCGCGCACCGGAATAATCGATAAAGAGGCTTGCCCAGTCGGGCTGGCCGGTAACCGGGCAGTTGGATTTAAGTAAATGGCTGACTAATCGCTCGCTGACCTGGCTTTGCGTATCGACACCTAACTGCGACGAATCGGGCTGGTATTGATTAATCTCCACATCCAAATCATCTATACAAAGGTACTCGCTGACATTGCAAAACTCTCCTGCTTTGTCCCTAAGAGCACTCATGTTAACCGTCACGTCACCGCCAGCACATGATGACAAATCACTTCCGATTAAACGCTCAACTTCTTGTTTTTCTGAATATTTTGATTGATTCAATGAGTTAAGATAAAGCTTCAGTGATTTAGACTCGATAAGGCACGGAGAATCACAGGGGACGACAAATTCCGCCATTGCCACCTGGGGTTTTCCCTTACCGTTAAGCCAGGACAACTCGTAAGCGGTCCAGCGATCAACGCCATAAAAAGGTAACGAGTCGTCGATACCCAGTTCAGCTCGTCCGTTTGACCGGGGAATAGCAAACAGCAACTCAGGGGCATAGGTGCTGGGGTAATCACTTTCTTTGCCGAGCAGTGAATCCTGAGGTGTATTTTTTTGCATTGACAATCCTATACTGACCTTTAGCTTCTGAGGCCAACGCCTCTTTTTAGCAACCAGAGACAGGTAAAAAAGAACACGAGCATAAAGCTCGACATCATGGCAAAAGCCAAGCTCAGATTAACCTCTATTATGCCAGTAAACCCATAACGGGCAGCATTGATGATATAAAGTATTGGATTGAGCAGGGACAGATGACGCCAAAAGTCAGGCAGCATATCGATAGCATAAAAGACTCCACCCAAATAAATCAGTGGCGTTAAAACAAAGGTAGGAATAATAGAAACATCATCAAAATTATTCGCAAATAGCGCATTGATAAAACCGGCCATGGAAAATATCGCCGAGGCCATGATCAGGGTTAACAGCACAATGGCAGGGCTGGCAATCTTGATGGAACCAAAAGCAGCGCAGATAGCTAATGCCATTAGCCCGACAATCAAACCACGCACAACACCACCCGCGATATAGCCCGCTAACATGACATAACCCGGTATCGGAGCAATCAGCATTTCTTCGATGCAATGCTCGAATTTCGCCATATAGAGTGAAAAGGTTACGTTTTCATACGCGCTCATGATGACACTTAACATGATCAGCCCGGGTACGATAAATTCCAGATAGCTTATACCTCGCATTGAACCAACACGATCACCAATCAGATTGCCAAAAATAATCAAATAGAGCGTCAAACTAATAGCCGAAGGAACCAGAGTCTCAAGCCAAATCGACAGAAATCTTTTCACCTCACCTCGGAATATCGTGGGAAAAGCGGCCCAATTATTCAGGCATTGCTCCATTAACTACGCAGCCCTTTGCTATGTTTAAGCAAATACAAACCTAAGACAAAGAACGCCAGGATAAACAGCATGATCACACCGAAAGCGGTAACTACATCGATATCTGAAACACCCAATACACCAAAGCGAAAGGCGTTGACCATGTATAGAATGGGATTAATTAATGACAGATTGCGCCAAAATTCGGGTAATAAATCAATCGAATAAAAAACACCGCCTAAGTAAGTCAGTGGTGTTAATACAAAATTGGGAATGATCGAGATGTCGTCAAAGTTCTTGGCGTAAATGGCATTTAGAAATCCGGCCAACGCAAACAAGATAGAGGTCAATACGACCACAGAGAGCATAATGCCCGCATGGGCGATATGCAGGTCAGTAAAAAACAAAGACACCAGCGTTACAATAAAACCTACGATCAACCCACGCGCTACGCCACCCACAATGTAACCAACGAGTATCAAGAAATTTGGTGTGGGTGAAACCAGCACCTCTTCTATTTGATTCTGAAATTTGGCGCTGTAAAAAGAGGAAACCACATTTGAATACGAATTAGTGATAACCGACATCATAATCAACCCGGGCACGATATAGGCGACATAGTCAAAGCCACCCATATCACCCACCCGGCTGCCGATCAAATTACCGAAAATCACGAAATAGAGCGCCATGGTAATGATAGGAGGAATCAGTGTTTGCACCCAGATGCGTAGAAATCGACGTACTTCTTTGATGACTATGGTGCTGAAGCTAATCCAAAGTTCGTAGAAACTCACGCCACTCTCCCCGCTTCCACTAGAGAAACGAAGAGTTCTTCCAAACGGTTCGCCTTATTGCGCATGCTCCGAACCTGGATTCCCTGCGCGGAGAGGCTTTCAAAAATGGGATTCAAGCCCTGATCCCGCACCACTATTGCCTCAAAGCAATGATTATCAACCAGCCGTGTCGCATAGCCGCTTATCTCCGGCGCCATTTCCAGTTCATTGGTGACGTCAAAAATAAAGGTTTCCAAATTCAACTGGCTAATGAGCGCGCGCGTGTCTGAATCCTGAATAATTTTACCTTTATCAATAATCGCAATATTGCGACACAGGCTTTCAGCCTCTTCCAGGTAGTGCGTGGTTAAAATAATGGTGACACCCTGGGCATTAATTTCTCGTAGAAATTCCCACATGGAGCGACGCAATTCAATATCAACCCCGGCAGTCGGCTCATCTAAAATCAATACCTTAGGCTCATGAATTAATGCACGGGCAATCATCAATCTGCGTTTCATACCCCCCGATAACATGCGCGCCTGAGTATTGCGTTTATCCCAAAGGCCAATTTTCTTCAGGTAATGTTCAGCACGCTGGCGCGCGAGTTTGAGCGGAATACCATAGTAGCCGCCCTGCGTCACCACGATGTCGAACACCTTCTCAAACTGGCTAAAGTTAAACTCCTGCGGCACCACGCCCAAGTGTTTCTTTGTCTGCGAAAAGTGAGTATCGATATCGTAACCGAATACCGCCACAGTACCGGAAGTTTTATTGACGAGAGAAGTAATAATACTCAGCGTGGTCGATTTACCCGCACCGTTTGGCCCGAGCAAGCCAAAAAAATCGCCCTGTTTAACATCGAGGTTAATACCTTTAAGGGCTTCAACCCCACCCGCATAAACCTTTTTTAAGTCCCTGATTACTAATGCTTTAGTCATATCAATTCTTATTGTTAACTGCGCTGAGGAAATATTTTCAATGGCAATGTTTGCAGTGAGAGCAGCCCATCACTTTCGACTTTTCTTGAAACTAACTTTACTTCAATTCACGGCGTAAAATTTTACCAACATTGGATTTGGGTAACTCTGCGACAAAATCAATGTGCTTTGGCACTTTGTAGCCGGTCAGACGTTCCCGGCAAAAAGTGCGAACCTCTTCTGCGGTGACCTTTGGATACGCTTTGACGGCCACTAACTTGACCACTTCGCCACTGTTTTCATCCGGCACCCCAATCGCCGCACACTCTTTGACACCCGGATGCATACTCGCCACTTCTTCCACTTCATTAGGAAATACTTTAAAACCCGAGACCAGGATCATATCCTTTTTTCGGTCAACGATTTTAATATAACCATCCTTATCTATTTGGGCGATATCTCCGGTTTTCAACCAACCTTCATCGGTTAGTACGTTTTGCGTCTCCTTAGGACGCTGCCAATAACCGAGCATAACCTGCGGCCCTTTAACCCAAAGCTCCCCTGGCGTTCCTATCGGTAGTGCTTTTCCATCATCATTGACTACTTTTACCTCCGTGCCCGGAACCGGTGTGCCAATGGTGCCTTCGCGAATAACGCCGGTTTGGTTGCTAGAAACTACCGGAGATGCCTCGGTTAGGCCGTAACCTTCCAAAATGGCGCAACCGGTCAGCTCCCGCCAGCGCGTTGCTGTATCAGAGGTCAGCGCCATGCCACCGGCAGAGCAATTCCTTAAGTTTTTAAAGTTTAAACGTTTAAATGCAGCGTTGTGCAGAAGCGCATTGTAGAGTGTATTTAAGCCGATAAAACAGGTGATCGGATAGTCCTTAAACGTCTTAACCACCGAACTGATATCCCTCGGATTGGGAATTAATATACTGTGGTTCCCCGTATAGGGCGAACAAAGGACATGCATGGTAAAAGCGTAGATATGATAGAGCGGCAGAGGTGCGGCAATACAATCTTGCTCGATGCGATAAACATCAGGTAAGTGCTCGCAGGCCTGTATCATATTCGCGACCAAGTTGCCATGAGACAGCATCGCACCCTTAGCAACACCGGTCGTGCCACCCGTGTATTGCAACAGCGCCAAATCCTCAGGCTTGCGCTGGACGAACTGAAACGTGCATTTCTCCCCTTGATTAAGCGCCCGCCTTAAGTCAATTCTGCCAGGAATATTAAAGTTCGGTACCGCTCGTTTACCATATTTCACCACCAGATTTAATAGGATACGTTTAAACCCCGGATGAAAATCCCCTACCTGGGCGGTAAAAATATATTTCAATTCTGTTTCCGCCATGACATTAGCGACGGTATCAGCAAAATTTTCCAATACTACCAGCGCCTTGGCACCGGAGTCCTGCAATTGGTGCAAAAGTTCCCGCTCGGTATAGAGTGGATTGGTGTTTACCAGCACCAGCCCAGCTTTAAGCACCCCCAAAGCCACCACTGGGTAGTGCAAGAGATTAGGGAGCTGGATCGCCACCCGATCGCCCACTTTTAACGTGGTTTGATTTTGCAGATAAGCCGCAAACTGTGTCGAAAGCAGGTCTAACTGTTGAAAACTAAGGGTGTGGCCCAACGCGGAAAAAATCGGATTATTGCTGTATTTCTGACAGACATCTGAATAAATATCAATAATGGTTTGGCTTATTTCCATTCCCTACCCCCAGGCAAGAGACTTTTGTCGATGTTACCTTATTGCTGTACGGGTTCCTAGGGGCGCAAAATCTGCCATTGAAGTGACGTAGTAGATACCTATAAACGCAAAAAGCAGCCGAAGCTGCTTTCAGGATCTGGAGCGGGAAACGAGACTCGAACTCGCGACCCCAACCTTGGCAAGGTTGTGCTCTACCAACTGAGCTATTCCCGCGTAAAACTTTTTAATTTAAGGCGCGGGCGTTTCCCCGCTACTTCATAGGTATGGTTCTGTAGAGCTGAGCACCACAACCTTTGAAGAGGCGCGAATTCTAATTTAAAACCTTCTGGAAAACCAGTCTGAACGTGAAAAAATTGCCACTCGACAGAGAAGTGCTCATTCATTCAACGTCTAATTGAATTTGCTTAATCGCGATTCCTGCATCATGCTATATCTTTAATAAAGGACGCTGACCGTCCCCGTCTATAACCATCAAACAGACATACCCAATGACGCCAGAGAAAAACTGTACACAAGAACAACACTACATTCTCACCCTCTCCAGCCCAGACCGAAAGGGCATCGTCAGAGCTGTGGCGAATTTCCTCTATGACTGGGACGCCAACATCATTGATGCGGGGCAGCATGGCGACCCAGTATCCGGTAGATTTTTCCTGCGTACTGAGTTTTGTAGCGCCTCACAGACATCATTAACCAACCTCCAAGAACTGGAACAGGCATTCCAGCCGATTGCACAAGAGTTTTCGATGGATTGGCAGTTTCACGATGTCAGTCAGCGCACCAAAGTACTGATTGCTGCTTCGAAACATGGCCATTGCCTGAACGATCTTCTCCACCGATGGAATACTGGAGTGCTGCCTATCGATATTGTCGGCGTCGTGTCTAATCATCAGGATATGCGCGAAATGGTGGAGTGGCATAGCCTGCCCTTCCATTATTTACCTGTCACTAAGGCAACCAAAGCGGAACAAGAAAAAGCCATTTTAGCCGTGATGCGCGATACCGGGGCGGAATTACTCGCATTGGCCAGATACATGCAGATTCTTTCCGATGAAATGTGTCAAGCGCTTTCCGGCAAGGCCATTAATATCCATCACTCCTTTCTACCGGGTTTTAAGGGCGCCAGACCCTATCATCAGGCTTATGAGCGCGGCGTTAAGATTATCGGTGCGACCGCACACTATGTTACTTGCGATTTAGACGAAGGACCCATAATTGAACAATGTACTGAGCGAGTAGACCATTTATACAGCCCTGACGAATTGGTACAGATTGGCCGCGACACCGAGTGCATGGCATTTGCCCGCGCAATTAAATGGCATTGCGAGCATCGCGTTATTTTGAATGGCAATAGAACAGTGGTTTTTAAGTAGCCGTCTCACCCAGATTCACCACTCTGCCAACTTCCAGGCTAACTTTACGATCACAGCGCGACGCCAAATGGTCGTCGTGAGTCACCATCACCAGGGTTGTGTGCTTTTCTCGATTGAGTTCAAACAACAGATCAATTATTTTTTCACCCGTTTGCGTATCAAGGTTCCCCGTTGGTTCGTCGGCAAATAAAATAGTCGGCTCGGTCACAAAGGCCCTGGCGATAGCCACCCGCTGCTGCTCCCCACCAGAGAGCTGGGCAGGATAGTGGCTTATGCGCTCGGCCAAACCTACTCTCGCCAATAAATCTTTCGCTTTAATTTCAGCGTCATCGCAACCTTTGATCTCTAAAGGCAAAAGTACATTTTCCAATGCTGTTAAGCTGGGTAAGAGCTGGAATGATTGAAAGATAAAGCCCACATATTTACCACGCAACAGTGCACGGCCGTCTTCATCCAATTGGTTGAGGTCGTGCCCGGCAAGAATGACCTTGCCAGAGCTTGGTTCATCCAGCCCGGCCAACAAACCAAGCAATGTCGACTTCCCCGAACCCGAAATTCCGACCACCGCCACCGACTCGCCAGGCTTGATCTCTAAACTAACCTTCGACAGAATGGTCAAATCACCCGCCAGAGTGCTCACTCTTTTAGTCAGCCCCTGTGCCACAATCATTAATTGAGGTTCTTTATTTTCCATGCAACGTGCCCTGATAGTTATTCTTTTAGTGTTATGCCCCGTCATTGTATCCGCAAAAACGGTATTGGTGTTAGGCGACAGCCTAAGCGCAGCTTACAACATGAAACTGGAAGCAGGCTGGGTTCATTTGCTCAGTGAGCGATTAGGCCCAAATCACCAAGTGATTAATGCCAGCATCAGTGGTGACACCACCGCCGGAGGAGTTAATCGATTACCCGCTGCCTTGAAAAAGCACCGCCCGGACATTGTGATTCTAGAACTGGGCGCCAACGATGGCCTGCGCGGCCTTTCCTTAACACAAATGAAACAAAATCTATCGAAGATGATCGAGCTTTCGCAAACCAGTGGCGCCAAAGTAATCCTAGCCGCGATGCATTTACCGCCGAACTACGGGGATTTGTACAATAGCAAATTTCACCGTGTATATACTGAGCTAAAGAGAGAGCATGACATTGTGCTAATCCCCTTTCTGTTAGACCAGGTGGGCGGCGTAGATGATATGATCCAGGCTGACGGCTTACATCCAAATGAGAAGGCGCAACCGGTTATTTTAGTAACTGTTTGGGCTTATCTGGGTGAACTACTTGGTGGCTAAACGCCGTGAGGTTCTAAACCAATGGTTCTCGATCTGTAGGTGCACCACCCAGAAATTCGTTTGGTGCCTCCGCCTTATCCTTAAAACGACGCTTCCATGCCTTTCGAAGCAAATGCGGAATTAATAGGGTTAAGGGCATTCGGAGATAATGGGAACGCACATAAAGGATCCAACGCGCGAATCCCGACCCGAATAAATCACAACTGGAGTGGGCCGACCGGAGCGCGCGCAGAAAAAGCCAATCCATCAACGGCCGCATCATTTTGTTTGGAGCGCCTTGCGTTACATGCTGCATGACGGATTCCGGTATCGCGGTATTTAAAATAGCTTGAGCATAATGCAGCCCATAGTAAAGCGGCAATAACAAATCTAACTCTATAGCCCGCGGAACCAACCGAGCCCAAAAGCCCGCTTCATTCTCAGCAAAGTATTGCAGTAATTCATGGATGTCGACCAGATCACGTAGCCCGTGTTCTAATTCTCCGTCATGGAATAAGTGGGTGGCGCTATGAATCACCAAATCCTCAGGACAGAGTGTCCAAATACCAGGAGACACCTCACGCGCCGCCGCCATAATTTTTTCTGGATCAGGATTATATTTTGTTGTCGGCGGCAGAATCGTGTGGTGGACGTCCAGCACCGATTTTCTTTTACGATGAACCAGCGGTGGAATTTCATGCATCCACTCACGATAATAGTGCTCGTCATATGCGTCCTTGGATTGCGACTGCCAACCCTGTACCGCTAATGCCGCCTCCACCCTGGGAAGCGCTTGTTTCGGCACTAACAAGTCAATATCGGAGAGCATCCTCGATGCCGAAAAAGGAAGCCCAAGAGCATAATAAGCACCACCTTTAAGCAAAATCAGCGGAATGTTAATGTCTTCAAATATTGGCGGTAACTTAACCAGCTCACAATGCAGACCGTCCCGCTGTTTATTAACTATTATTTGTGTCGACAACAGGTGGGGGATTATTTTTTCGAGAATGTCACTGCTAATATCAAGACCCAGAGTTAGCTGATAAAGTTTGCCTAATAACCCTGTATAACGCGCCTGCCGGATCAACAGGTTCCAATCACTAAGACGCAAGCCTGACAATCGTTCCGGCGTTTGAATGACCTCGGCCAGCAAAAAGCTATCCTTCATGCGGTCACCATATCCAGTTGCTCAAATAACGCAACCGCTGAATCCAAATCCGAATAGATAAACTCTGAACACTCACAGGCACTGACCAAGCCTTTCATCGAAAAAAAGCCTTGTTGACCAAGCGTGCTGTAATTAAATGACTGCTCAGCCGCACGCATAAAACTTTCCGCCCGGGTCTTTGGGGATAGGTTTGTTTTGGCATTAGGTACAAAACGAGGAAATATTAACCGCGTTACTTTAATGGCATTTGCGTCATGGCTATCTGGATGGATATCTGCCTTCAGGTGAGCAACTCTTCCTTTATGCGTATCCAAAGATGCAGGCCCAAATACTGCGCTATTATCGAAAGACTGTATAATTTCTATCGATTCATTTTTTAAACTGACAGGACGGCATAGAGGCACAACCTTTGGTTCATCCAGCTTAATTAGTGCGTGCTCATCGGATAATAAACGCCATCCTTTTAGCATCAACGCGGCGCTCAATGTACTTTTGCCGGCACCTGGCTCCCCAGGCATCACTATCGCTTTACCGTTCTTCGCCAGCACAGCCGCATGGATTTTTAAATATTCATTATGATGGACTGAAATACACCAGTTCATTCCCCACTCTAAAAAAGCGTAGGCCTGACCTAACGTCATGCCATCAAATGGGTGGGTGTGGTCATAACTAAAATTAACTCGCGAACCAACGATATTTCGTAAAATCCCCTGCCGATTAATTGCAATCAGATGATCAGAAAATTCTTGCGTCGTTGGCAGAGGATAATCGGAATATAGTTTGGCAAGCCCTTCAGCAACAATCGGTAGGTTTGATTTTATCTGATAGACAACTGGTCCAACGGATAAAAATAACCCGGCATGCGATAGTGAAGATTTTATGTAAGCTGCATCTAGAGAGGTAACTGGTGGCATTCAACCTTGCTCGACTAATCCGTACTCACATAAGTCTAGCAAGATATTGTTAACATACTCTAAAAAGTCTGATTTTTGTTCCTCAGGAACCGATAAATTTGGGATCGAAGCACAAAGGTTATCGGTACTAACCCCTTCATCAGAAAGAATATCGAGAAGATTAGCGGCAAATTCGTTAACGACATGAGTGTCGCCCGTCAGCTCATCGTAACAAACAACAAGCCCGTCTCCGCTCCAGTATTTTTGGGTTTCTACGGCTCTCTTCCAGGAAAGGCTACTCTCGTCAGCAGACATTAAACCATCTCCAGGCAAATACGCGGCTCAGGCTGACGTCGTTAAAACGATAGTGCTTCGCTCAACACCTAATGGGTATGATCATGGCTAGAATGTTCATGCGTATGCGACCAATTGCCATGCCAATGTTTATGCGTATGAGAAGAATTAATACATTGGTTAAGCTGCCACTCTTTTTCGCTACCAGGAGCCATTGAGGCGAAATTCAGTGAATTCATTAGCGAAACACACCCGGCAGGATGGGTATGCGACCCTGTTCCCCAGGCCGAACGATTTGCCAGACTGAACACAACAGCAGCACCTACAATCCCTGTTTTTGTGAATTTACGACGCGATGCCGCGATTTCATCGGAGGACTCCGTTTCACTCACAGGTGCATTTTTTATATCATCAGCCATAAGACTTCCTAAAACTTAAATTCCACTGAACCAATTATAGACGTTATCCACAAATATAAAGCATTTTTCTGCTCAAACAAGCTGCGTCTATACAATCCCAAACAAAAAATTTGAACTCTTCACTAAATCTGCAATATTTGTACCTGAAACGAAATATACTTTAAAAACAAAACATTACTAGCAATAGATAGCCTAAAAGGGGGGCAGGATTGTAAATATGTAAAATTTACTGACACTTATCGCTTATCAGTTACCTGTCATATCAGGATAGCCCTGGCTATCACTGCTGGCTCTTAACTAAATCTCGTACATAGTTTGAAGGAATCGCATAGGTAATACCGCTGGGTTTTTCAAGCACAGACTCCTTGGTTTCCTTTACAAAAACCTTATTAATAACACCAATTACTTTACCTGTAGCAGGGTCATAGAGTGGACTACCACTATTTCCCGGATAGGCCGTCGCATCCAACTGAAAAATACTGTAGGGCGATTGCAAGCGGCGAATAAGTCTGGGATCAAGTTGTCCTGAATAAAACGCGGGGATCGCCATCGGCGTAATACTGGCGATAATGCCATGATGGGTTGCTGGATAAAGACCCAGTACGGCCCCCACCGGAAAACCGGTAAAGGCGTATTCCTCACCTTCTCGCACCGTACTCGAATCGCCTAATTGTAAGGCTGGTAATTTCCCGCTTGATAACTTTAGTAACGCCAGATCGTGTTCATCATCTCTGCGAACCAGTTCAACATCGACCACTTCCGGAGTTTTCCCGACGCCCACAAAAATCACCCGGCGTTCTTTATGGAGACTATCCAGCTCAGCGCTGACAACATGCGCATTGGTCACAACATAGGATCCATTCCCTACCACAAACCCGGTTCCCATGAGTTGAGAGCGGGGCTGACGGGTAGGCAAATAAGTCCCGACACCCACCACCGATGGTTTTACTACAGCAATGGTATCAGACAGCGAAGCTGCCATTATCGACAAAGAAAACCCACAGATTAACAACACAGTGAACCATCGCAGCCCACGCAGAATCAATGACAACATCAGAACCACCAACGATCAAGTATTACGCCGAACCATACCAGCGCCGTGATAATAATACTTAACATCACGGCTGCCGAACCCATGTCTTTAGCGCGCCCGGCAAGCTCCGTATATTCCGAAGTTACCTGATCCACAACTGCTTCCAAGGCAGAGTTCAATATTTCAACCACCATCACCAGCAGCCAGCTACCCATCAGCAGGCTCCTAACCAGAAAGCTTTCGCCAAGCCAAAATGCAGCAGGCATGAGGATTAAGCCCAGCACAAACTCAAAACGAAACGCCTCTTCATTATGCCAGGCCGCTCTAAAGCCCGCCAAAGAATAGCGAGTAGCATTAACTAGCCGATGCTTGATGCGTTGAAGAATATTCATTTTCTCTTAATGCTACCGGTTCGCCTATCAGTACTCGAGACAGATAAAACATTTAGCCTCGCCATTTAGTTTGTCATTGTGCCTAACTCGGCGAATCATGTCTCCTTTATCGCAATCTGCTCCCGGTATTTTTTCTGGATAGTGCCGCAATCAAGCTGGTATATTCATGCCCAGCCCCCTGTGAACACTCAAGGCTATAACGCAAAGATTTTCCACCACCCCCTCACTATGGTTTTAAACTGAAGTTAGCCTGTATACTTGCGCCACAACAATAAGCAATGGAAAGTTAATTTAGCCGTGAACGACAACAGGACACTCTCTCCATCCTGGGGTAATCGCATCATCGCAATCTTTGTGATGTTGCTAGTTACTTGGGGCACACTCAACTTCCCCGTCGCAAGTATCGCGTTACTGACTGGATTTCTCGCCTATTTCCTATTGCTCATTCGCATCCCACAGGCTTGGATACTGGTCATTCCTGCGCTTCTGCCGGTGCTCTATCTAACGCCCTGGAGCGGTCGTATATTATGGGACAGCTT
>Ga0209578_10002594_pt1 | contig 14732 bp, 9 predicted proteins | sample tdAd472_FD_187127 | JGI IMG/M metagenome (GOLD analysis project Ga0209578, IMG submission 187127) | Marine sediment microbial communities from the Atlantic coast under amendment with organic carbon and nitrate - tdAd47.2 (SPAdes)... | ecosystem: Environmental > Aquatic > Marine > Coastal >...
GTAGCTGTCGGTCGGCTGCAGAATCTCCGGCCAGCTCGCCCTGTGTCGCAGCTGTGACAACGTGAGAACGGAGTCCGGCAGCAGTTTCTGCAGCGCAGCGATCACGGCCCGCTGATCGTCGCGATACGGCATCAGGTGGTCAGCGATGTCGGCAATGATGTGAAACTCGCGTCCCCAGGAACGTCGCTTGAGACGCGGAATCGTGCGCGGCATCTCACCACGGCTGATCTGGCGGATGACCTTCTTCAGATCCGGCTTCTTACGTTCCGCCTGCCCGGCAGAAAGACAGCGCAGACGCGTTCTGAGCACAGCGGGCGGTGCGAGCGGCTCGAATTCGAGCCCAGCGGGACAGACACGCGGCGACTGCCGACCAATGCCTCCGGCCACGCGTTTCCGTTCCAGTGGCGGCAGGGCTCCGCGAATTGCGAGGCTGACTGGCTGCCAGAAACTCGTGGGGACAGGGCGGAATTCCGTCTCGCTTTGCGTTGGCCTGACCACCGTCGGTGGCTCAACGTGCTGAACCTTGCCCGTCGATCCGGGAACTCGTTCGGCGACCGGCCTGGCGACCGGTTGCCGGACACTGAAACCAAGACGGACAGCCAGATCCCGCTGCAGGTCGAGTCCGCCGTCAGCCAGCACGCGGATCAGATCCGCACGACCAATCCTGCCGGTGAAGATCGGCGAGGCGGACTGTCTGCGTTCCTCAGTCATCGCCGTGATCCAGCATGTTTCTGAATCGTGAACTGCGCCACGGTGTTCAGCAGCTCTTCGCGGGATTTGACACCCAGCTCCGTCAAGTCGCAGCCATCCAGTTCCCTCACGGCGCGCAGCAGGTCCAGATACTCGGCCAGCCCCGGCAGTGGAGCAGTCGCCTTGCCGCGATCATCAATGAGCATGTCGGCAGCCGTCCCGAGCAGGTCGTCGTCGAGCGGCTCTCCAATGAACTCGGTGTCGTGCTCGTCCATTCGCTGGAAGTGGACCCGTGCCCGTTCGACGAGGAATTCCTTGAGCCCGTCACCTGGCAACTCCAGACGATGCACGAGACAGCGGCGCACAAAAGCGTCCGGCAAGGCCCGCTCTTCGTTCGTCGTCACGACGACCAACGGCGAGTGGTTTGCGACGCTGACTGTCTCACCCGCTTCCGGCTTGAACCGACCGGCGCCGAGTGCTTCCAGCAGACCATTCGGCACGTCAGTGTCTGCCTTGTCAATTTCATCAATGAGCACGACGCAGCCTCGAGCAGGATCACAGCCTTTCTCGACGTCCAACCGCCTGGCGCCGGACCGTTCTGCCTGTTTGTCCGCGCTGTCCCAGTCGAATCCCCACCACAGCGGACCGGGCGCGAGAAATCTCTCGACGCTGAGACGCTCTTCAATGCCATCATCCGACAGCTTCAAAGCCCCACACAACTGAGCTTCCGCCAGCCGACGAACGGAATCAAACGACCACAGCAGGTCTGACGCTTCCGTTCTGGCATCGACGACGAACGACACAAGCGGTCGTCCAAGAACTCTGGCCGCAGCCGCAGCCAGCTGCGTCTTCCCGACACCGGGTTCGCCACGAAGCAACAATGGACGCTTCGCTGCCAGAGCCGAGCGAATTGCCAGAACACTGTCAGCGTCAAAGACGTGAGCCGCTTCCGGCAGTCCGTCAGCACTGCGAATCCGGACCGGAGCTTTCCAGTTGAAACTCTCAGATGCACTCATTCTCTGCCCACCGTCCAGTCTCAGCAGTTACGCGGTTTCGACCACCTTCGGCCAACGTTTGAACCTGTCGCCGTACGCATTTTCAAGTGCTCTCACCTTGGTGGGTGGATTCTCGTCGATCCGAATGAAGATGAGACTCGGCACTTTATCCCGAACTCTCTTTAAAACTGCCTGCGCGCCGCGGTTTGAATCCGGCGAGTGCTCGTGAGCATCGAACATCAGGACACAGTAGTGAAGTCGTCCCTCGGCCAGCCTGCGAGCTTCCAGCACCGCTTCAATGCTCTCCGCGTATGCGTCAACGTCGTCTTCGACCGGCGTTGATGTTAAATCAAGTCTTGCGGCGATGTCCTTCAGAGCGGTAATCACATCGGCTTCTGGCAAACAGAGCGGACTCGCATTCATTTCAAACCTGGGCTCGTCACCGATGCGAGCCTTGTAGCCATCCTTGCGAGCCATACAGATTTCGATTCCGTGAAGTGTGGCCGTGCCTTTCACGACGAGCGGTCCAGAGCCAACTGCTTCCCGTCTGATCCGATCGACGGTTGCTCGATCAAATCGAATTGGCAGCGCCCAGTTAATCACGTCGGTCGCCGCTTCAACCAATGCTTCCTTGCCTGCTTTCTGCCAGTCCTGCCGCAATCCGAAAACAGCCGCCAGTTCTTCATCCAGACTGCCTCCGGTATCACGAGCCAGCCTCTCCGCAATCGATCTGGCCTGTGCTCTGAGCCCGTCGACTCCCTTCAGCTTCATCCGACGCGCCAGCTGGTCGACCGCAGAGACTTCGGGAAAGTCTCGAAGAATCGTTTCAATCTCGTCCTTGCAAAGTTCCACCAATGCGCCGTCATCGACTGATTCAATTCCCGAACTCGCTTTGCTGGTGACATGAACGGCATCCATGCCACCGTCTTCAATCGCTTCTGACCGAAATCCCGCAGAAGCTCCCGCCTCCTCAATCTGGTTCCAGAACCTTTGGCTGCAGCAGATGCTGTTGTCCGGAGGCAACGCCGAGATCGCATCGGCGAGCAGGACACCTCGTCCGACAGGCAGCCCATCAGGCATGACGACGATCGGGGCAATACCGATCCCAATCCGGATCGGAACCTTGCCTGCCACATTCGACTGCAGGCTTCTCGCGAAGGCCCATGTATTCCGGGTGCTCTTGAGGCAGACGACGCCACCATCTCCGGCGGGTGAGTACCAGAAATCCTCACCACGATTCTGAATGTTGCAGTCTTCCAGTGCTCTGCGGACCTCACGGTCAAGGTCCTCTGCCACCTTGACCTGCTCGTGAAGGGGCAACTCGGAGTATCGGACAATGTCGAAGACGACCGAGCAGACCGTCGCGTGGCCATCGACCCGCAGCGCTTCGATTTCGTGCTCGCGTTTGAACGTCCCCAGGTTTGACTGTCGTCGAAACCGCAGGGCCGTGCGTTTCACCTGAGCGAGGCTCTCGGGTTTCGTGAGCGGAGGTTTGAAGGAGAACGAACCTGCGGTTACCGCATCGCCCGCAACCTCGTGTTCTACGAGGATTCGCCGCTGAGGTTTGGCTGCCGGAACTGATGCGAGCCGTGCCGCCAGATTAATCGCCGAACCGGCCCAGTTCGGCCCGTCAATATCACGCCGAACTTCAATCCGACCGCACGCGACGCCGACCGAGAGTTCGACGCCTCGGCTCACCGCAGCGCCGAGCACGTCCGCTGCGGCGTTCAACGCAGCCGCAACATCGCCAGAAAAGACAGCAAAGCGACCATAGACGCTGCTCTGGGACCAGCTTTCAGCGTGTGTGGCTACAACCGCTTCAACGCACTCTTCCAGAATCTGAAACGCTCCCGCTACGAGCGAGTTCTGCCTGAGCCGTTCGGAGTCGAGATCGCACAGCCGAAAAAACACGACATAACAATGGTCCCACGAGTTCCAGGTGGCTGCTTCCTTTCGACCTCGCTCCTTCGGCGAGCGCACGTCACCACCTGCCGTATCCTCAGGCATTGAATCGATTGCCACTTTCGGTGTGTCGTTCATCTCAGTCTCAGCATCCGCCGAGCCGAGTGTCTCCTGATCACAACTCGGTTCTCCGGCAGGGTGCCGCACGGCCTTGCTACCACCTTCCGGCAAGGAGCCCGTCTCTTCTGCAGTTCCGTCAACACCGCCAGAAGGCATCCGCAATCGAGACGGAGGCCCCGGAGCTTGACCTCGAATACCACAGCACAGCCTGTGAAAGCCGTCTTCGTCGTCGATGGAATCCACGAACTCCACGCGCGACCCGCTCCCCAGAAACGCGGGAAGTTCAGTCGACCAACTGGCCCCCGGAAGAAGCACACAAACAAGACGGTACTTTCCGGGCGAATTGATTCGGTTGCTGATCGCAACCCTCATTTCCGCCGTGTGCCACGGACCGAGGCCTCCCGGGCCAACCAGCACGACACAGACCGGGCAGGCGGTCAGAGCTGCTTCGAGAGCTTCCTGGGCGTCATCTCCCGGCACCATGTCCCAACGGTCAAACCAGGGCCGGATTCCGGCATCCAAGAGCCGGCCTGCGATCTTCTCGACCGTGACAGCATCTGAGCTGCTGTGCGAGAGAAAGGCTGCGAAGTCAGTCATCACCCTGGTCCCGACAGTATCCTGCTCTCGACAATGCCGCACAGAAACGAGATGACCGCCGCGGCCACCGAGATTCAATTCAGACGTACAAGAATTGTCCGCAATCTGAATGTCAACCGGTTCAGCCTGGGCCACGTGCCGTGGATACTCACGGGCAAGCGACGCCTCACACGGACACGGCAACTGACGCGCCGCACCGCCCAGCGTCCCGCCGCGTAAAGTCTCCCGCACCGTACAGTGTCCCGCCGTGCAGAAGGAGTGAAATGCTGCGACAAGTAAGTGACGCTGCGAGCAACGGATCGGCTGAGGCTCAATTCGAACTCCTGTCTCGACGACCGCTGGACCAATCGTGTCAGCGTGCATTCAGGAGCAGATCGACGTTGCCTGCAGGACGACAGCGCACTTGCCCAACACTTGGGCAAGGTGTCGCGAACCGGTTCCATCTCAACGACTTCACGATCCTGCAACACACCGACCGTACTCCCTCACGTTCATCTTCGCAGGGCTCCCCCCTCAGCACCGTTTCGTACCTGTCTGGAGAGAAGGTCGATCAAGACATCGAGAAACTCCCCGCCTGAGTTCGAGAGCGACGAAGCGCCGTGAAGGACGGCCCCTCTGCGCACATCATCACACAAGCTCAGAACTGCGGGAGCAGAGAAAGCCACCTCTCACCGCAGCCAAACTGCCCTGCGTCATGCACGGACACAGCAGTGCTCGGGTGATCGCGTCTGAGTGAGCACGGAGCAGCACTTGATGCCGCAGCAGGCATTCCAGCGGACCAGCGATCCTCTGGGCGGCTCCGTACTCGGCGACGAGCAGCTGTCGGAGATCTCAGCTCGACCTTGAGCTGTTTGCAGGTGTCGGCTGACTGGTGAGCCCGACGGGGCGATAAGGCGTGTCGATCTCTTACCGCCGTCGCGACCGCGCATGAAAGAACCCCTCGAAACAAGGGGTTCTGAAGTGCCCCGTCTAGGACTCGAACCTAGAACCTACTGATTAAGAGTCAGTTGCTCTGCCAATTGAGCTAACGGGGCTGCGAGCGGGCGGGATTATAGTGATGGGCAGGCTGAATGCTACCCAGTCCTCCGACAAGGTTTTCCTCGTGAGCGCCCGGGATTTCGGAAGCAATGCAGGTGGCGAACTCGCTCTCGGATCGGGTCCCCGGTTTGCTGACTCTGCGATGTTGACGAAGCATTTCTCCGTGGTTCGGCATTCGTCCGCCGTGCGGCGTTCGTCCGTGGTTCTGCAGGAGTCGCAGCAGCATTCGGTCTGTTTCCGGTGACGGTCAACCGGGTTGTCGAAGACTGCTTCCAGCGGGAAGCGACCGATCGAGCTGCCTGCTGCGAAGCGTGCTGCGTGGGCCGACGAGAGTTCGCGAGGCAACGGGTCGTTCGGCAGCTCAATCAGTGATGCGCCGTCGAGACTATCTGAAAAAGGACGCTGAACGGTGACGGAATGTGTCGTTCGATTCCGGCGATTCGAGGCCAGTCAATCGCAAGAGCAAACTGGAGGCTGGTCTTTAAGGAGTCTTCAGCAGCGGCGCGGTCGGCGGCGCGGTCGTGGCTGGCGGGAGTGACTCGGCGGAGCAGCTGTGGTCGGCAGCAAGCGCTGGCGGATCTCAGACCGCGATGAATTCGCGATTCTCGCGCGCAGGCGTTCGATCAGCGTTTCCGGATCGGCATCCTTGTCGGCGTGGATTGTCGTCTGCTACCGTTCTGGTCCCGCAAACGCCGAGTCACCGGCGCTTTGAATGACTCGCCACTCAGCCCACCTGAAGTTCCTGCCGCGACGTATCTGCTGGAGTTGCTCGGCCCCTGCGGGGCTCGGTCTGTGCCGCCACAGCCTGTTTCTAATCCGTCCCTTCGCCTCTGTCAGGAAGATGTCTGCGATGAGTCGCTCCGTGTTGAAGCTGACCGTTCTGGCCGCTGTGCTGGCGGCAATGCTGCCTGTTGACTGCCCGGCAGCCGACCCGCTCGACTGGCCGTACTGGCGTGGTCCCGAGATGAACGGCATCTCGCGGGAGAAGAACATCCCCGATTCCTGGTCGCCCTCGGGTGAGAACCTGCTGTGGTCGCAGCCGGCTCTCGCCAGCCGTTCGACGCCCATCGTCATGAACGGCAAGCTCTACGTGCTGGCCCGATCGAACCCCGGTTCCGAGGAGGAAGGCGAGAAGGTCATCTGTGCCGACGCGGCGACCGGCAAGACGATCTGGGAGAACAACTTCAACGTCTTCCTGTCGGACGTGCCTGACACGCGAGTCGCCTGGTCGAGCGTGACGGGTGATCCGGAAACCGGCAACGTGTTCGCTCTGGGCGTCTGCGGCCACTTTCAGTGCATTGATGGCGAAACCGGCAAGACGCTCTGGAGCCGGTCGCTCAGTGAGCAGTTCGGCCTGCTGAGCACTTACGGCGGTCGCACGAACTACCCGGTAATTGATGGCGACCTGGTGATTATCAGCGCGATCATTATCGGCTGGGGCGAGAAGGCGAAACCGCAGCACAGCTTTATCGCGTTCGACAAACGCAATGGCCAGCCGGTCTGGTACGAAGGCACTCGACCGCTGCCTTACGACACAACTTACAGTGCCCCCGTGCTGGCCACGGCGAACGGAATGCGGCTGCTGGTGTTCGGCTCGGGCGACGGCGGCATCCACGCGTTTCAGACGCAGACCGGCAAGTCCGTCTGGAAGTATCCGGTTTCGATGCGGGGCATCAATACGTCACCCACGATTGCCGGCAACCTGGTCGTTGCAGGCCACAGTGAAGAGAACGTCGACAGCAACGAGATGGGCGCGTTGTTCGCGCTGAAGCTCGATGGCTCAGGCGATCTGATGCAGAACGGTGGCGAACTCTGGCGGAGCCGCGAGAAATTCGTCGGCAAGGCCGCTCCCGTGATCGTGGGCGACAAGGTGTATGCGGTCGAAGACAAGGGCAACCTGTTCGTCGTTGACCTGAAGACCGGCGAACAGATCGCTCGTGAAAAGCTGGGCACGATGGGCCGGGCCAGTCCGCTGTACGTCGACGGCAAGCTCTATGTCTGCGAGGGCAACGGTCGCTGGTACATCTTCAGGATTCAGGAAGACGGCACGCTCGAACGCATTCACCGGGAGCGTCTCGACGCCGACGTCAACGCGTCCCCGATCGTTTCCCACGGTCGTCTGTACGTCACGACCGGCGAGACGATGTACTGCATCGGCCACAAGGATGCGAAACCCGAAGCTGACCCGCAGCCGGAACCGCCCGTCGAACCACCCGTCTCTGAAGACGCTAAGCCGGCACTCGTGCAGGTCGTTCCTGTTGAGTCGCTGCTGAAGAGCGGCTCCGGCGGGGAAGCTCAACGCCACCATGTGCGGCTTTACAATTCCCGCGGCCAGTTTCTGCGAACGTGCAAGGCCGACGAAGTTGAGTTTTCGATCAACGGTGCCGGCTCGATCGATGCCGAAGGCCGCTACACCGCGCCGAAAGACGCGATCCATGCCGCGACGACGCTGACAGCGAAAGTCGGCGAACTCTCGGGCGAGGCGCGGATTCGCGTCGTGCCCGATTTCCCGTGGAACTTCGACTTCAACGATGGCCAGATTCCGATCACATGGGTCGGCGCCCGGTATCGGCATATCCCGCTGGACTTCGATCTCTACAAGAAACTGGAAGCGAAGAGCGAAGTGCTGTCCCGGCTGTACGTCTATGTGCGTTCGGAGTTTGTCAACTTTTCCCCGACACGAGTCTGGGACAACACGACTCCGGCTCAGCGCTGGACGAGCTTTCTGATGTTCACGAATCTGCTGCAGTCGGTCAAAACGATCGAAGATGCCAGGGCCACAATCGATCCGCTGCTGACCGACCTGAAGGCGGAAGGTGTTGTGGCCGAGTGGTCGTGGGAAGACCTCGGCGCCCCGGTCGGCGTGCGACTGACGATCAAACGCGGTGCCGACGAGGTCAAGGGCAACGGCGTCATGGCCAAGATCACAACGATTCCGAAAGGAGCCCGCAGCCAGGGCTGGATGGGACGTACGGACTTCTCGAAGTACACGGTCGAAGCCGACATCTACAGCGCGATCCGCGATGACAAGATGGGCGACGCGGGCGTCATCGGCCAGCGATACCGTCTCGACTTAATGGGTGCAGCTCAGGAACTGAAACTGATTTCCTGGATCTCGCACGAAGAGAAATTCAAGACGGTGCCGTTCGAGTGGAAACCCAACACGTGGTACCGCATGAAGCTGACAACGGACGTCAAAGAAGCTGACGGAAAGACGATCGCCGTCCTGCATGGCAAAGTCTGGCCGCGTGACGCTAAGGAACCTGACGACTGGACCATCACCTGGGAAGACGAACCTGGCAACGCCGTCGGCAGCCCTGGCCTGTTTGGCAATGCCAAGGATGCCGAAGTCTTCTTCGACAACGTGAAGGCCTATCAGAACTGACTGAACAGGAACGGCCTGCCGTTCCACTTTCCACGGAAACTGACGCAGCTGGCTCTGCGTAAACTTCTCAATTGAGGTGACACATGAAACGCGTTCATTCTCTGTTGACGGCTCTGACGGCCATTGGCCTGATGTCAGGCCCCGTTGCCGCCGCCGACTACGATCCTACGGCGGCCTTCCTCAAAGACATCACGTCACTGAAGGTCGGCGGCAAGGACTGGCCGCAGTGGGGTGGCTGGTCCAGCAAGAACAACACGCCCGACGGGAAGAACATCCCGACGGAGTGGGATATCGATGACGGCACGAACATCAAGTGGCAGGCCAAACTGGGTTCGCAGAGCTACGGCAACCCGGTCATCGCCAACGGCAAAGTCTACGTCGGCACGAACAACGGAGCCGGCCATCTGAAACGCTACCCCAGCAATGTCGACCTGGGTTGCCTGCTGTGCTTCGACGAGAAGACCGGCAAGTTTCTCTGGCAGCATTCCAGTCCCAAGTTGCCAACTGGCCGGGTCCACGACTGGCCGCTGCAGGGAGTCTGCTGCTCGCCAATCGTTGACGGCGACCGTTTGTGGTTTGTGACCAGCCGCGGCGAAGTGCGCTGCCTGGACACTGAAGGCTTCCTGGATGACGAGAACGACGGCTCCTACACGGCCGAGCCCAACGAGAACAAAGACGAAGCCGACGTCCTGTGGGTCTTTGACATGATGGCCCGACTCGGCGTCTCGCAGCACAACATGTGCAGCTGCTCGGTCGCGCTGTACGGTGAAACGCTGCTGGTGAACACGTCGAACGGTCTGGACGAATCTCACATCAACCTGCCAGCCCCAAACGCTCCCAGCTTCATCGCTTTGGACCGGAACACTGGCGAGCTGCTGTGGACGGACAAGTCGCCGGGCAAGAACATTCTGCATGGACAATGGAGTTCACCGACGATCGGCGTCTTTGACGGCCAGGCACAAGCCATCTTCGCAGGCGGAGACGGCTGGGTTTACAGCTTCGATCCCGCCGGTGACGGCAACGGTAATGCGAAACTGCTGTGGAAGCTCGACGGCAATCCGAAAGATTCAAAGTGGATCCTCGGTGGCCGCGGCACCCGCAACAACATCATTGCGACGCCGGTCATTTACGACGGTCTGGTCTATGTTTCCGTCGGCCAGGATCCCGAGCACGGAGAAGGTCCCGGGCACATCTGGTGCATCGATCCCACAAAACGCGGCGATGTCAGTTCGACTCTGGCTAAAGACGCCAGCGGCAAGTTGATTGAGCACCGCCGTCTGCAGGCCGTCGATCTGGACGAAGGCGAGAAGATTGAAGCCAACCCGAACTCTGCCGTCGTCTGGCACTACTCGGAAATCGACTCGAACGGGGATGGCAAAGTCCGCTTCGAGGAAACCATGCACCGCACGATCGGCACCGCGGCCATCAAGAATGACCTGTTCTTCATCGCCGATTTCAGCGGCCTGTTCCACTGCATGGACGCGAAGAAGATCGACACGAGTGTCACGAACGAAGACGGCACACACCCACCAGTGCAGTACTGGAAGTACGACATGTTCGCCGCGTCGTGGGGCTCGCCGCTGATCGTCGAGGGCAAGGTTTACATCGGAGATGAAGACGGCGACATCGCCATCTTTAACCTGTCGAACGATCCTGAAGTGGCAATGGAAGACGAAGAGCCGATTTCGGAGATCAACGTCGGCAACGCCGTTTACAGCTCGCCGGTGGTGGCGAACGACACGCTGTACATCGCGAACAAGTCAACGCTGTTTGCGATCTCCAGCGAGAAATAGAAGCGGCCTCACTTGTCCGCCCGCTCACACGCAGCCCGAATCATTCGGGCTGCGTTTTCTTTGCGCTGTGCTCTTCCAGCGCTGCGTTCTTCCTGCGCCGCGTTTTCATTTGCGCTGACGGGACTCGCAGCCCAATTCACGATCGCCACACCGACCGGCGACGATCGCCCCCTTCTCGACCTCCAGCGGTACAGCGGGAAGCCCTCTTGAAGCTGAGCCCCCGCCGTCGCAGGTTCGAGGTTACGCGGCCTCGGCCTCGATGATTGTTTCCATGACTTCTTCCACGCCGGGCGACTGTTCAATGTGGCGTGCGGTCAACGGATCGCGCAGAACATTACTCGCAGCCTGCAGAGCCTGCAGATGGGCAACACGAGCGTCGGGAGGGGCAATCAGCAGCAGGACCACATGAACGGGCTTGCCATCAAGGCTGTTGAAGTCGATCCCGGCCTGGCTGACACCTATCGCACCGACGACTGAAGTTACTTCAAGGTGTTTGCCGTGCGGGATCGCGATTCCCTGACCAATGCCGGTCGTTCCGAGCAGCTCGCGCTCCAGCACCTTTTCGAGGACGGCAGACGCCGCGCCCTCAGGAAACGCGCCCGCCTGCCCGAGCGACTCGACCATCTCACCAAGGACGGATTTCGCATCCGTTCCCTGAAGGTCCAGACAAAACGCGTCAGGACACAGCAGGGCAGCCAGTGATCGATCCTCAACTTCTGTCGGCAATGTCATTCAATTCTTCCTTGCGTTCGAGGTTCACAGCGGAACCCGCCATGATTCCGTCGTCAGAAAACGATTCTGCCTGGCACCGAAGATTCCGTTTCACTCAGCGTTCGCACGACTCTTTGAACCCAGTCTTCGGCGAACGGCCTGAACGACGTGCTCGGCCAGAAACTTCGAGCCGTCGCGGGTGAAGTGGACGTTCACCGGACGCTGAATCTCATTCAACCGCGGCTGGGCCACCGCCCAGAGATCGTTGACGTCAGCTCCAACTTCCTCGGCAATCTTTCGACCAATGGCGTTATAGCGTTGTGCGTCTTCAACGTCACGGTGAGGCGTCACGCCGCCTGCGGGAACCGGCGTCGTCGTGCAGAACACCAGCTCGGCTCCGGTCTGCTTGAGCTTCAAGGCAATCTCCCGCAACTGCCTCTCATACGCATCCGGTTCGGCCTGCCGGGGATGTTTGGGATCGTTCGAGTTCTTCCCCGTGCCCGGCATGACGCGCTTCAGGTCGTGCAGTCCGAAGTTGAAGTGAATCACGTCCCAGTTGCCGCCGTCGATCATCAGCCAGCGTTCAACGTGCTTGACACCATTATTGGTCCCCGCGCAGTTCTCAGGACGCTTGCCGTTTGCAGCCATCGGACGAAGAACGACGGCTTCGCCTTTCAGCATTTCCTGCACGAAGGGCGTGTACCCGATCGAAATCGAATCGCCAAGAAGCAGCACGCGAGGTAACGGTTTCCCGCTCTTCTCAGCGCCAGCATCGGCGGCGAGTGTCGGCGATGACGGGATCGCAGTACACACAAGCAGGACAACAGCGAGGCGAGCGTTCCGCAGCACAGGCTTCATTCGAGCGTCTCCGCACAAGTCGTTCGACCAGTTAGACGCGCAGCTTAGTCAGTCGCCTGCCACCAGAAAACTCGCGCGAGTTGGCAGGGGTGCCCTCCGCGATTTCGGTACCTGGCGTAGCTACCGTCGCCAGACGTGGACTGCCCCACCGTCTGGCGACGGTCGCTACGATGTTCTTCGGTTTCACAATCAAGTCTGAGTGCACTCGTTGCCAGGCCGTCCGACCAGATGAAAGCTGACAGTCTGGAAGTCGCGCTTGAGTCTTCGTGTCGGGCACGTTACGAAGCATCGCCTTCTCCTCCGTCCATCGCAGCCCGTCTGTAGCCGTTCAGAAACAGAGAAGCCCCAGGCACTGTGTCGAACGCAGAACCAGTCAAGTTCTCCAGCCAAAGGTCGCCAGCGCACATGATTGATTCCACACATAACGTCCGCCGCTTTCGCATCGGGATGCAATGCCTGGCTGCTCTCCTGCTTCTGCAGATTGCTGTGCCGATCCCCGAGTGCGCGGCCGCCGATCGCTGGGAATTCTCCGTGCAGTTTGCGAGTTCGGTGCGGAGCGAGCCTTTCACGGGACGGCTCTATCTGATCTTCAGCGAAGCGCACGAGCAACCGCGAACCGGGCCAAGCTGGTTCACGCCGGAGCAGTTTCTCTCGCTTCAGGTTGAAGACTGGGAGCCGGATACGCCGCTGGTAATCTCAAGCACTCAGACGGAGGACATGCTCGCCTTTCCCGTACCGCTGGAGAAGATGGACCTCGCCGGTTATCGGGCGCAGGCCGTTGCTCGGTTCAATCCATGGGAGCGGAAGATCGGAGTCGGCTCCGGAAACGGTTACAGCAATGTCATTCAGATCTCGCGGACCGGCAGGCAACCTCGGCTGACCATCGACACGCTTGTTCCAGCGAAGACGTTTTCTGAAACACGCTGGACGAAGCTGCTGGCCGTTCGGTCGGAACTGCTTTCGGAGTTTCACGACCGCGACGTCTTCCAGAATGCGAGCGTCATTCTGCCGCAGAGTTATTTCGACGAGCCAGAGCGTCGTTACCCGACCATCTTCACAATCCCGGGCTTCGGTGGCGATCACTTTCGGCACGTCTTTGATGAGCCGATCGGCGAAGACAATCCGGGCGGCGTCGAGTTTATCCGCGTGGTTCTCGATCCGAGTTGTCCGCTGGGTCATCATGTCTTTGCAGACTCCGCCAATAACGGACCGCGCGGCCAGTGTCTGGTCGACGAATTCATCCCCGCATTCGAAGAAAAGTTTCGAGCGATCGCGTCCCCGCAGGCTCGTTTTCTCACGGGCCATTCATCCGGAGGCTGGAGCAGCCTCTGGGTTCAGGTCGCCTACCCGGAACATTTCAACGGCACCTGGAGCACGGCACCGGACCCGGTCGACTTTCGCGACTTCCAGCGGATCAATCTCTACCAGCCCGGCGAGAACATGTACGTCGACTCTGACGGCAAGCCGCGACCGCTCGCGCGGATCAATGGCGTCGTCCGTCTCTGGTACAAGAGTTTTGCCGAGATGGAATGGACGCTGGGCCCCGGTGGGCAGCTTCACAGCTTCGAAGCCGTCTTCAGTCCACGCGGCCCGGACGGCAAGCCGCTGCTGATCTGGGATCGCGAAACCGGAGCCGTTGACACGTCGGTCACAAAGCACTGGGAGAAGTACGACATCCGCCTGATTCTCGAACGGAACTGGCCGGAACTCGAACCAAAGCTCAAGGGCAAGCTGCACGTCATCATGGGTGACCAGGATACCTTCTACCTCGAAGGTGCGACGATCCTCCTGAAGAAATCGCTCGACGAACTGGGCAGCGATGCGGTTGTGGAAATCGTGCCCGGCCGCGACCACTTCAACCTGCTGGACGAGGCGCTGCTGGTGCGTATCCGGCATGAAATGGCCGAGCGGTTTCTGGCAACGCGCGGCCAGTAGCCGCCGTCCCCTTATGATTGAATGACTGACCGGATTCCGTGCGAGTAAAGAGTCGCATACGGCACTGCTCGGAACCCGTTTCGGCTCAAACATTCGGTCGCGGCAACTGTCGCTGCAGTGATTCCAGAATTTCTCGATCAGTCGGATAGTTGCTCTCGATGAGTTGCCGTTGAGGAAGCGGCATTTCGTCCATGCGGTATGCCGTCCCAGCGGCGTGGATTCCGTAAACCGCAGTCGTCAGCGAGACCGTTGGCGGGAACGAACATGCAGCGTGCGGGTAGTCGAGGACGATCGTTGGAAGCCTCCGCAACTCGTCCAGCGCATCGTCGGGAAAATCGACGACACTCTCACTGCCGACGATCAGGCAGGCGTCGACCTCGCGGCGCTGGAGCAGATCGGCGGCAGTGAATTCGCCGGGGTTGTAGCGAGGAAAGCCACGGTTCAGACTCACGGCAAACGGGTAACCGGTCTGCCAGCACAGCACGCTGTCGGCGCCACTGACGTCGCCGGGAATTCGCAGCCGACGGGCGGTAAAACGTGTGTGGGCATTCAACTCGGCGACAAGCTGCAGCAGCGTTTCAACCGTCAGATGTCCGAGGCTCTGCTGTGCGATTCCAAGTCCGAAAAACACGACGCCGTACCGGCAACCGGTCATCAGTGAGACCAGCTTCTCTACTTCGCCGCGGGACACGCCACAGTTCCCAGGCA
>Ga0209578_10002596_pt1 | contig 14728 bp, 15 predicted proteins | sample tdAd472_FD_187127 | JGI IMG/M metagenome (GOLD analysis project Ga0209578, IMG submission 187127) | Marine sediment microbial communities from the Atlantic coast under amendment with organic carbon and nitrate - tdAd47.2 (SPAdes)... | ecosystem: Environmental > Aquatic > Marine > Coastal >...
CGCCTTTCCCAGAGCATAACGCAACGGACGATCGCTGCCTTAACAACTGGCGATTCAGGTAGCGGTGTATAATCGCAAAATTGTGTCGTGGCACTTGCTGCCTGTGCTTGCCTACCCTGCGTATGTACGTATCGTGCGCCCGTTACAGGAACGCCACACACCTCGGTACGAAATTTATTTATTATGAATAATCAATTTGTTAGCGTCGTTTTACCGTACCGGGATGCGGCCTCCACGCTGGACGAGTGCCTGCAGTCAGTTCTCGAGCAAAGCTATACCAACTTCGAGTTACTCATGATCAACGACCATTCCAGTGATGCGTCGGAACAGCTCGTGACACACTACCGGAAACAGGATAAGCGGCTACGTGTACTGGCATCACCACGAAAAGGACTGGTTGCAGCCTTAAACTTCGGTCTGCAGACAGCAAAGGGCGAATTCATTGCTCGCATGGATGCCGATGACCGGATGCGGCCCGACCGCCTGAGGCAGCAGGTGGAAACGCTGGAAACGCACACGAGCTGGTCGCTGGTGGCCTGTCAGGTACATCTTTTCCCCGAACAAAGCATCCAGGCAGGTTATCAGGAATATATCCGCTGGCAAAACCAGTGTCTGACACCGACTGACGTCGATGCGGATATCTACCTGGAGTCACCGTTCGTGCATCCCTCGGTCACCTATCGCAGGGCAGATATCCTTAAACTGGGCGGCTACCGTGAAGGAAACTTTGCCGAAGATTACGACCTTTGGCTGCGTATGCATCAAGCCGGTCTCAGCATGGCAAAACTACCGGAAATACTCCTCGACTGGCGCGACTCACCCCGGCGTCTGTCGCGTATTGATCCACGTTGTTCTCAACAAGCCTTCGGCCAATTGCGCGCGCACTACCTGGCCAGGGATTCCAGGCTGAAAAGCCATCGCCCCCTTGTCATGTGGGGGGCCGGACGTAAAACACGCCAACGCTGTCGCCTGTTACTGGAACAGGGATTTATACCGATCGCCTGGGTCGATATCGACCCGAAAAAAATCGGCCGTTCAATAAAGGGCGTACCGGTTGTTGAACCGGCCTGGTTACTGCAACAACACCCCAAACCGCTGGTATTGGTATATGTGCGTAATCACGGGGCACGCGGGAATATCCAGGCCTTTCTGGCAAAGGCCGCTTACCGGCGCGGCCGTGACTTCCTGTTTATTGGATAAAACCCCACCCAAACAATAGATTGTTAAAGATTCATCCGCCCTCGCCGACATTCCCAGTGTTATTAAGAAGGGTCAGAGTTAACGAATGACCGAATCGACAGCAAACCGACCAACCATACTAGTAGTCGACGATTCGCGGCTTATGCGTGTGGCTGCACGCAAGATATTAAAAAATGACTTCGAGATTCTGGAAGCTGAGGATGGAGAAGCTGCCTGGAATGTTTTGCAGGATAACCGCCAGATCAACCTGCTGATGTCGGACCTGTCCATGCCCAACCTGGATGGTCTGGGACTACTGAAAAAAATCCGCGAGTCATCGGAACCGCACTGCAAAGAACTGCCGGTAATAATAGTCACTGGCGCTGAAGATGATGATGGCAGCAAGAACAGCGCTCTGGCTGCAGGTGCCAGCGACTTCATCACCAAACCATTCGAATCCGTACAGTTGCTGGCGCGTGCCCAGGCACAGGCAAAGCAACAACGTACCCAACAGGCCCTCCACGACAGCGAAATCAGCAAACAGCAACTGGAAAAACTGAGCAGCGTGGATTCGCTGACCGGCCTGGCCAACCAAAGGGCCTTCCTGAACAATATTGAAGAAAGTCTTTCCTATGCCGTCAGACACGGAACCGAGCTCGCTCTACTCATGGTTCAGGTCGAGAAGTACAAGGCTCTGTTCCTGCGCCGTGGCAAACAAACCGCCGAAGAAGTGCTGCGCCGGCTTGCCGGCCTGCTAGGCGAAGAAAGGCGGCGCGAAGACACTGTTGCGCGCTACGGCATGGATACCTTTGGCATTCTGCTGCCGTCAGCCAATCTGATGAGCGCCAGACGTGTCGCCGGGCAGTTGCAACTTGCCATCAAACAGCGGGAGTTCAATATCGGTGGTGAAATGGTGCCGCTCAACGTCACCATTGCCGTATCCAGCCCGCCTGTTCACGCACACATCGACTCCGCTGACTTACTGGCCGACGTGGGCGAAAAACTTAAAATCGCACAAAAAGCCGGTGGTGACCGCGTACAATACAGCCTCGCCGAAACAACTCTTGAACAACCTGTTCAGAAAGCTGTTGCCGTGGAAGCCGTGGCAGCAAGCGTTGCCAGTATTAGCGACGTTCATCGGGCCCTGCAGTCGCTATCGAGCGGCGATACCATCGAAAGTCATGCTGATGGGCTCGCAAGGGCTGTGTTGCCCATACTGGACGCCTGGAACCGGACGCATGAAAATAAGTACAGCGCCCTGCTTGCACAGCTCAAATCCGCCCTGCAGGCTGGCGACGGCAGAGAAACACTTACAACGTTATCGCAAGACACCGCGGCCGAATCCTTAATTTGAGGCGTGCGTAAGCTAACCGCCATCAGCTTTCGGGACGCGCAATTCACCTTGTACCCCAGGGCACCCTCTCCCCCAGGGGACCCTCTCTCGCCTGCCGGCGATTCACCTTGTCTTGCTACGCAATTCACCTTGTACCCATGCCTGTACGCTCGACGGCCGCGTCCATCGGCAATTGCTCCTGTATGGCTCTACCTTCGCCCATCCCCGGGCTCGTGCGGCCGACTGTCCCGAAAGCTGATGGCGGTCAACTTAGGTGCTCATTTAGTTAATATAGACTCTTCTCCTGATTACTCATGCAACTGACCCCTGCTGTGTACTCAACAGGTGCACCTGTTTTATCATTGCAGAATCGAATCATTGATAACCTTGGAGGAGTCATGCCTTCGTTTGACACCGTATCGGAAGTCGATTTACAGGAGGTCAGCAACGCCGTTGACCAGGCGAACCGTGAAGTGGGCAACCGCTACGACTTCAAGGGCTCCTGCGCCAAGGTGGAACAATCCGACAATCAGCTCAGCCTGCAGGCAGACAACGAATTTCAGCTGGAGCAGGTGAAAGACATTCTGCACAAGAAACTGGCCAAACGAAATATCAACCTGGGCTCACTTGACGAAGGCAAGCTTGAAACCAGCAACAATCAGGCACGCCAAATCCTGATCGTACAACAGGGTATTCACCAGGAAATCGCCAGAAAGATCGTCAAACTGGTAAAAGATTCAAAATTAAAGGTCCAGGTCAGCATTCAGGGCGATAAAGTACGCGTGAATGGGAAAAAACGCGACGACCTCCAGAGCGCCATTTCACTCCTTAAGGAAGCTCCCATCGACCTGCCCCTGCAATACATCAATTTCCGGGATTAATCGCCAATCCTTTGACCCGAATCAGAGGCCGCTGCTTTTTTCACCATCTGGTCCATGCAAAATGCTTCTCAAACGGCTAAAATGGGCACCTCCAGCAACCAGCCAAGCGATCTCTGGCCCTCATATGACAACAGCACAGGCTTTGACGCCGCATAGACAAAACCAGTTTTCCTACGAAGAACTCCTGAAGTGCGGGCATGGCGAGCTGTTTGGCCCTGGCAATGCACGTCTGCCTCTGCCACCCATGTTGATGTTCGACCGCATCGTCCATATCAGTGGAGAAGGCGGTGCCTACGGGAAGGGGCAGATTATTGCCGCGCTCGACATCAAACCGGACTTGTGGTTCTTCAAATGCCATTTCGAATCCGATCCTGTCATGCCGGGCTGCCTTGGTCTTGATGCGCTGTGGCAGTTGATCGGTTTCCACCTCGGCTGGCTGGGTGGCCCCGGCCGCGGTCGTGCACTGGGTTCGGGGGAAGTAAAATTCACCGGACAGGTCACACCCGACAACAAACTGGCCACTTACCGGATCGATCTCAAGCGGGTCATCCAGCGCAAGCTGTTCATGGGTATTGCTGACGCTGTCATGGAAGTCGATGGCAAGGACATTTATCACGCCAAAAGCCTGCGGGTTGGCCTGTTTACCTCTACTGAAAATTTTTAGGATATATTTTAGGGTACATTAGTATGCGGCGCGTAGTAGTTACCGGACTGGGCATCACTTCCAGCATCGGCACCAATCAGCAACAGGTCCTGGAATCCCTGCAACAGGGCAAATCCGGCATCGAGTTCAGCCCGAAATACGAGGAACTCGGGTTTCGCAGTCATATCCACGGCGCGGTCGATCTCGATCTCAACAGCCTCATCGATCGCAAGTTACGCCGCTTCATGGGCGACAGTGCAGCCTATAACTATATCGCCATGAAGGAAGCCATCGAGGATGCCGGTCTGGATGAAGAGCAGATCTCAAATCCCCGCACCGGCTTGATCGCCGGCTCTGGTGGCACTTCTACCGAGAATGTCTCTCTGGCAGTTGATCTGTTACGCGAAAAGGGTGCCAGGAAAGTAGGGCCATTCATGGTACCGCGCACCATGGGCAGCACCAATTCCGCCTGCCTGTGTACCGCCTATAAAATCAAGGGGGTCAATTATTCCATCAGTTCCGCCTGCTCCACCAGTGCGCACTGCATTGGGAATGCCAGCGAGTTAATCCAGTTCGGCAAACAGGACATGGTATTTGCCGGCGGCGGAGAAGAACTGCACTGGACACTGACGCTGTTGTTTGACGCCATGGGCGCGCTGTCCTCCAAATACAACGACACACCGGAAACTGCGTCACGCGCTTACGACGAAACCCGCGATGGCTTTGTCATTGCCGGCGGCGGTGGCATGCTGGTACTGGAAGAACTGGAACATGCCAGAGCACGTGGCGCGAAAATTTACGCTGAACTGGTGGGCTACGGGGCCACATCCGATGGCTACGATATGGTTCAGCCGTCCGGGGAAGGCGCTGTGCGCTGCATGCAACAGGCCATGGCAAGCGTTGATGCACCCATTGACTACATCAACGCCCACGGCACCAGCACACCGGTCGGTGATGTGCGCGAACTGGAAGCCATCAAGACAGTGTTTGGTGACAACATACCGCCCATCAGCTCAACCAAGTCGCTGACCGGACACTCTCTGGGTGCGGCCGGCGTACAGGAAGCCATCTACTCCCTGATCATGATGAAGAATGACTTCATCTGCGCATCTGCAAACATCCAGCAACTGGATCCTGCCGCCGAGGGCCTGTCCATACAGCGCGAACATAAGGCTAACGCCGGATTACGCACCGTCATGTCAAACAGTTTTGGCTTTGGCGGCACGAATGCCTCGCTGATATTCCAGCGCTTCGAGGACTAGTGCTCTAGTTCTTTCCATAGCCGGTCCAAGCGCTCCGGCGACACCTTGACCGAGGTGCCCAGCTCCTGGGCGAACAGGGAAACGCGCAGCTCCTCGATCAGCCAGCGGAATTCTCCAAGCCCCGTGTTTGCCGGATTGGCGGAAAACGCCTGCTCATAGGCTTGCCAGTATCGCCTTACCAGCGCAGATTGTTGACGGTCACGTTGATTGTTTCCGGACAACTTTTCCAGGCGCCGTATTGCCGCTCGCAGGTAACGTCTCAGATGCGGCAAGCAGTTCAACGGAGTGGCGCTGATAAAACCCGGATAAATCAGCTGCTGAACCTGCTCCCGCACTTCGCTGATGGCTGATAGCTGTGGCGGAGATACCGTCCCTTTCAACAAGCGATTGAGCTCCTGATAAGCCTGTAAAGCCTCGTAGCTGCACCGGCCTATGGAGGCGCCCAGCTCGACCAGCTGCTGCTTGCCTGTATCCAGCCTTTGCCTGAATGTTTCTGCATCCCGCACATTGGCATCACTCTGTAGAAAAGCAGCCTGTATCACCGCCCGTTCCAGATCAGCCTGCAAGGTTTCGGCGCTGGCAACTGTGCTGAACCACACCGTCTGTTTCTGCAGCTCGGGCACGCTACGCCTGATCTCTTTTATCAATCTTCCCGTTTTATGGCGAAACAGTGCCAGCAAGCCTTCCTTGTGGGACTCGACAGCTTGCGCCTGCTGGTCAAACAAACGCAGCCCGATCATCCCATCGTCAAGCACTAACGCCGGGTAACCGCGCAATTCCACACCGCCTTGCTGCAGCTCCACCGTTTCGGGCAAATCACCGAAATCCCAGGCCTGGATATTTTTTCGCTCAAATCCCGCATCCGACACCTGCGCAAAGTCGTCACGGGCAGACTGACCAAACTGCGCCTGCAATTCCGACAAATCCCTCCCGGCACCAATCCGCCTGCCTTGTTCATCGAATAGCTCGAAGGAGGCAAACAGGTGTTCCGGCAACAACTCCATACGCCAGGCGTCTTTTGGCACCGACACCCCGGTCAGCTGTTGCAGCTGCTCTGTCAGAGCCCCTATCAGACTGTTGCTGCGCTGCTGGTGCAAAGCCGCAATACAGGCAGCTGCAAAATCAGGTGCCGGCACAAAATGACGCCGCAACTGTTTTGGTAAGGACTTTATCAGTAGCGTAATTTTTTCCCTGAGCAGACCCGGCACCAGCCATTCAAAGTCGCTGTCTCGCAACTGATTCAACGCCGCCAGCGGCAACTGGACAGACAAGCCATCGTTGGCCTCAGCGGGGGAAAACCGGTAACGCACCGGCAGGCGCAAGCCGCGGATTTCAAGATTGTCCGGAAACTGTTGTTCGGTAATCGCTTCGGCACCATGGTGCATGATGCTGTCACGATCCAGGTACAGAAGTCCGGGCTGTTCAGCTTCGGCCTTTTTCCACCAGCGCTGAAAATGTGGCCCATCGACTACCGAGGCCGGTAGCCGCTCGTCGAAGAAACGGAACAATTCATCCTCATCGACCAACACGTCACGCCGACGTAATTTGGACTCCAGCTGATCAAGCTCCGTCAGTAACCGCTGATTATGCTCTGCAAACGCCGCACGTGTTTGAAACTCGCACCGCACCAATGCGTGACGGATAAACAGTTCACGTGATAGTACGGGATCAATCGGCCCGAAATTCACCTTACGGCGCTGTACCAGCGGCAAGCCGTATAAAGTGACCCGTTCAAAGGCCACCACCTGTGCCCGCCTCTTTTCCCAATGAGGTTCGGAATAACTGCGCCTGACCAGGTGCTGCGCCAGGGGCTCAACCCATGCTGGATCGATGTAAGCGGCAGTACGCAAGTAACGCCTGCCGGTTTCTACCAGTTCACTGGCGGCCAGCCATTTGGGTCTGTTTTTGACCAGTCCGGAACCGGGAAACAGGGTGAACTTCAGGTTACGGGCGCCGGCGTATTCACCAGCATCCACCTGAAAAGCAAGATTACCCAGCAAACCGGTTAACAGCGCACAATGAATCGAGCGATAATCCGCTTTAGCCTCATTGCAGGACATGCCCATACCCGTGATCTGCACCTGCAACTGACGATGCACATCAACCCACTCCCGCATGCGCAGAAATGACAGAAAATGTTCCCTGCACCACTTGCGTAACCTGTTCTGTGAAAGGTGGCGCGATTGTTCCCGATACGCATTCCAAAGATTCAGATAGCTCAGGAAATCAGATTTTGTATCCTTGAACAGGGCGTGCTTTTCATCGGCAGCCTGAGCCTGATCCATTGGGCGCTCCCTTGGATCGATCACTTCCAGAGCGGAGACGATGATAAGCACCTCACTCAGACAATGCCTGTCCCTGGCGGCCAGAATCATGCGCGCCAGTCGGGGATCAACCGGCAAACGCGCAATCTGCCGTCCCAGCCGGGTCAGGCACTGCTGCTCGTCCACAGCACCGAGTTCGTGCAGCAATTTGTAACCGTCACGGATAAAGCGTAAATCCGGCGGATCTACAAAAGGAAAAGCTTCGATGTCTCCCAGGCCAAGTGCCGCCATTTGCAGGATAACGGCTGCCAGATTGGTACGCTGGATTTCCGGTTCTGTGAACTCAGCACGTGCGAGATAGTCGTCTTCACCATACAGCCGTATACAGATACCCGATGACACGCGTCCGCAACGCCCGGCACGCTGATTGGCTGATGCCTGGGATACTGCCTCGATAGGCAAGCGTTGCACCTTGGTGCGATAACTGTAACGACCGAGGCGCGCCAGACCGGTATCCACCACATAACGAATACCGGGCACCGTCAACGAAGTCTCGGCCACGTTGGTGGCCAGAACAATACGCCTGCTCTTGTGCGGCCTGAAAACACGGTTCTGCTGCGCCGCAGACAGGCGTGCGTACAAAGGCAGGATTTCGGTATGCGGTGGATGGTGTTTACGCAACAGTTCACTGCTTTCCCGGATCGCGCGTTCCCCGGGTAAAAACACCAGCACGTCACCCGACCCTTCCGCCGCCAACTCATCGACTGCATCGAGTATCGCCTGCCCGCGCCCCCTTTCCTTCTGATCTTCATCCTCACCCGACAATGGGCGGTAACGCACCTCGACCTGCCAGTTCCGACCGGACACTTCTATAACCGGTGCCTGGTTAAAATGGCGGGAAAAACGCTGTGGATCGATAGTGGCCGATGTAATGATAATTTTGAGATCCGGACGACGCGGTAACAAACGATGCAGGTAGCCCAACAGGAAGTCGATATTCAGGCTGCGTTCGTGCGCTTCATCAATAATAAGGCTATCGTATTCGCGCAATTCCGGATCAGACTGAATCTCGGCCAGCAGGATGCCGTCTGTCATCACCTTGATATAGCTGCTGTCCTGCACATGGTCCTGAAAGCGGACCTTGTAACCAACATGACCTCCGAGCGGACTCTGCAACTCTTCAGCGATACGCGCCGCCACACTGCGCGCTGCGATGCGGCGCGGTTGCGTATGGCCGATTTTTCCCGTGACACCCCTGCCTACCTGCAGGCAGATTTTTGGCAGCTGGGTTGTCTTGCCGGACCCGGTCTCGCCACACAAAACGACCACCTGGTGTTTACTGATGACATCCAGGATGTAGCCGCGTTTCTCGACAACCGGCAGCGCAAGCGGATAGTGCGGAGATGGCGCCGCCGCACGTCGCTTGGCGACGCACCGCATGGAGCGTTCGATGTCATCCGTCAGGCGCCTTAGCGCCCGGTCTGCCAGCTGGCCCTGCTGACAGCGCCGTTGCAGTGAGCGAAACTGTTTTTGCAACGCTGGAATATTCCGGGAAAGACAACCATCAATAGAATGTTGTAAGCGTTCCAGTTGCACGCAATCGGAACGGTTTCCAGTAATTTTCATATAAAACCGGGCTATCCCGTACTGGTCAGTTGAAAGCTTTATGCCTGATCCACTAGTGTAAAGTGTTCGCGGTAAGCGGGACAGCTGGCAGGCGTTCACTTTAAATAGCCGACGTCTACAGGATCATTGTACACTGGGTGCCGGGCCCGCGTTCGAAGGAACAGACCGCAGACGTTCCGCGTCGAAAATATAGTTGAGCTTTAGAATTTGAGAGACCTTATGAAATACAATACCCGCCGCCAACAGTTTCTTCACTGGCTAGGTGTCGTGACCTGCCTGCTCACGCTATCACATACTGTGCGGGCGGAACCGCGGGATACGGATTTATTCGGTGAACCTGAACATAAACTGGTTTATCAACTCAATAAAGCCGATGCCGACTATATCGAGCATATCCTGTTCTCGGTGGGCGCCATGTTGCGCAAATACGGTGATGATATTCACCTCGTTGTAGTGGCCATCGGCCCCGGCATTCACACCCTGGCCAAAAAACCGCAGCGTCCTGTACCCGAACTCGCCCGAAAACGTATTGAGAGTCTGGCGGCCTACGGCGTTTCCTTTCACGCCTGCGGCAACACCCTGAAATCGCTGGACTGGAACCAGGAGGACCTGGTGGATTTTTCAGAAATTGTTGAAATCGGTGCGGATGACCTGATGCTGCTACAGGAGCAGGGTTATAGCTATATCAGCTGGTGAGCGCTGCCCTGTCAGCGGCACAGAAAATCATACAAAAGTTTCATTTTTTGTATCATTTTTCTTGACATTCCGGAAAACCCTGCGAAACTCCTGCCAATTACGCTTTACCCAACGGAAGGTGCCTGTGACACCAGGCTTATTCAGCCGTCAACAAGTCACCGCTATTACCGGTCTCAGTAGCCGCCAACTCAGCTATTGGCGTAAAACCGGATTAGTTGTCCCGCAGGGCTATACCGCAGGTGGCCACGCCCGCTATTCCTTTTCAGATCTCATCGCATTGCGCACCGCAAAACGCCTGCTCGATGCAAAAATTTCCCTGCAACGTATTCGCACATGCCTGCAATCGCTCACCCAATTTCTACCGACCGCAGACCGTCCGCTGGTAGAGCTGTCGCTGGTTGTCACCGGCGACGTGGTGCTGGTTTTTCATGGTGAACGTGCTTTTGATGCGTTGACCGGCCAGCAATGGGTGTTTCCGATTGCCGATCTGGCTGCGGATGTTGAGAAGATGCGACAACAACTACCTGAACGGCGCGATCTGTTTCCTGCAGAAGATAAGAAAGCCGCTGAGGATGGTCTCGAAACGTCAGTGAAACAGAACGCGGGGATGAAATCATGAGCCGACCCAATGTAAAAACCCGGCGACAAATGGTCGTGCTCACCTTTAATGATATCGATTGCCGCCGCCTGCAGCTCGTGGGAGACTTTAATAACTGGATCCCGGACCGTGACATCGAAACGCGCCACATCAACGGGTACTGGCAGAAGGTGTTTACTGCCGAACCCGGCATATACGAATACCGGATTATTGTCGACGGGGTATGGCAGCAGGATCCAACCAACTCCGCTGAAGTTCCGAATGAGCTAGGCGGCATCAACTCACTGCTACAAGTCACGGTACATCGCTGATGGCCAACCAGATCAATCCCGCACAGCAGGGCAAAACGGCTGCCTCCCATCGCCTGGCAACGGTCAGTACCCGGTTTCCCGGCAAAGCACCAGAAACCGGAGCGGGTCACAATGCCTGCCGGGCGATTCTTTTCTTAATGGATAATCCGGAGTTAAGCTGGATAACACACGACCTGTGCCAAATACTGACACAAAGGGGACACAACAGCAGTTTGTGCCAGCTTAACGCCCCCCCCAATGGCAGGCCACCGCAACACAAACAAGCAGCCGATTGTAAATACTGGCTGGTACCCACCACCTCCACTGCGACCATAGAGGCTTACAATTTTGACCACGTGGTACTGCTGGTACCCGCAAACCTCGAAGCAGTGTTGGCTGCCTATCAGCACATCAAGCGCTTGGCACAGCAAAACACGCCGGACATTGGCGTAGTGCTGGTCGGGCCGCGCGACCAGCACGCGGCGTGGCATTATTTCCGCAAGCTTGCAGTGGGCGCCTTGCGGTATCTCGATATTCCCTTATTGAACCTTGGCTTCCTTCCTGAACAGGTCACGCCCCGACACGGACCGGCAAATCAGCACCGCAATAATTTTCTGGCGCGCATTAGCGAGCGCCTGTTGCGCAGCGAGTTTTACACGTCGTATCCCGCGCAGAAACTTGATCAGGGTTGGGGATAAAACTGCCTACCGCTTTCCGCAACCATAGCTCCCGCTACTAGTATTCCTGCAACCTCATATTGACGGGTTCAGCGAGGTGAGAAGCGGTTAGTCACAAGGCTTGTCTCGCGGGGATCAGGCAGCAAGCTCACTTAGCAGCTCATCCTTACGTTGACTCAATACTGCGCAAAGCTGTTGACTACCGGCGCCCACTTGTTCGAACCAGTCAACGACCGGCACATCGAGACGCTGCAGGAAATTGACAAAACCCTGAATGCGGACCGGTATCTTTTCCAGCCGGGTCTTACGCAGCTGGGGATCCATATCGGCCAGTGCTTTGTGCAGCTCTGACAAACCGAACGCCACGTGATCCAGTTCATCCTGCAATGGCACCCGTAACGACTCCCGGGTGCCCGGGTCGGCCAACGGCACGACCTGTTCAACCGCTTGCGACCCCAGGGCTTCGACCACCAGGTATAAATCTGTCAAGAAATCCACCCAATCCAACCCACGAAAATGGCTATGCAGTTGCTCAAGCGCCGGCTGACTGATAACAGGCGCCGGGTCTACCCCGAATTCTTCCATCCACCGGCTCTGAATGCCGACATGGCGGCACTCATCACCCACCTGCTTGGCCAGACCCAGCCTGGCCGACTGCCCCGGTGCCGAAGCAATCCTCTCTGCACAAGCTTCCATAATGAACTGATCGACCTGAGTGTATAGCACCAGCAGGTGACCCATAGCCCGGGTGTATCCCGTATCTTCAATGTTATTAGCATTCATAAAGCGCCCTCCTCCCTTGTTCGTTCACAGCCATCGGCACAAACGCCCGGCACCCTATTGCGTTGACCCGATGACAAGGATCAAAGTTCCCACAGCCCAGCGTACCTCGTCACCGCCCCAGGACCGACCGATACAGGTCGACATCTTCAGCGGAGAAACAACAGGCAATGATACGATCAAAACGAGTCTCAAATTTCAGCATAACCGAAATCGCTATTTCAACAGCCTGGTCTTTGGGGTAACCATAGACTCCGGTACTGATAGCAGGGAATGCAATACTGCGTGCCCCCTGCTCGAGCGCCAGCGTAAAACTGTTTCGATAACAGCTCTCAAGCAACTCCGCTTCTCCTCGCCCCCCACCGTGCCAGACAGGTCCAACGGTATGAACCACCCAATTTGCCGGTAATGCGAAGCCGGGCGTTATCCGCGCCTGCCCTGTCGGACACCCGTCCAGCCGCCGGCAATATGCCAGGAGTTCGGGACCGGCAACGCGATGAATCGCACCATCGACACCGCCTCCACCCAGCAGACTGGTATTGGCAGCGTTAACGATGGCCTCCACTTCAAGACGGGTAATGTCCTGCTGAATTACCTCAATCATACGCAACGACTCTCAATTGGCATAAATCATGCAACAAATATTATAGGCCCATTAATGATCTCAATCGCTCAGCGTAGATCAAAGGAACTGCAACAATGAAACCGATTTCATTACAACTGGTTACTGTTAACCTGGAAAACGGACAACAAGGTGTATTCGTCGGCGTTCCACTGATGGCCGACCAGACACAAGACGAAGACAGTCAGGTCGAGGATATCTGGTTCTCGAACATTCAGGAAGTGCCGGCCCACATGACGCTGGTTGACCTGATACGACTGATTCAGTCGCAACTCTGCCGCTGCCAGTCAACCCTCCAATAGACAGGATGGAATCATGGGTAACCGCTTGGTGACACAAGAAGTAAAGCAATGATGCAGGCGCTCGACTAAAATAAGCCAAACACAAAATGGAGTATGAGCGAATGCTGTCGAATCAAGACATGCCGAAATGGGATGTAGCCATCGCCTCACTGGCAAATGATCATTACCGTAAAAAGACCGGCCCGTTAACCCTTGATGATTTCCGCAATCTGGCCAGAGAACACGCCATGCGACTCGACGATATTATGGAAACCATGTTTCTGCTGGCTATTCACCGGGAATGGGAATATAGCGACGCCTCCGGCGAAAAGCAGCCACTGGATCAGCAAACTCTGGATGGCCTTTACGTCAAACGCCGTCTTTCCGAAGAAGACCTCAGTTCGTTTAACGGCAGCTGGCAACCGACCCGCTAACTCGGATCTGGCGGGGCAAAACAGGTCGCCGCGAACATTTTCCCTCGCAACAGGACTATTTATCAGCCTCTTGCCGGGTTTCAGTTGCCGCGATCTGTTCAGTGGCAGCGGAGTCCGGCTGCGTGAGAGGCTGATTGTTTCCTGGTCGGGACATGCGATCGAGCTCCTCGTGCTGATGCAGGGCATCGATCAATTCACGATCAATTTGCGCAAAATAGACATCTTCCTTGGCCCTCTCTGCGAGTCTGAGCTGCTCTACAAAATTTGTCATGTTCCCTTGGCCCCGCGTACGAAGTCTGTATAGAAATAGTCACTTTGTATATTAGCATAGTTTTAATTACTTATTAAATAAAATCTCAGATAGCGGTTGGTTAGAGGCCGCGAATGCGCCACTTGTGGTGGGAAAACCGGACGAATTTACCTAGAAAGTGATCAGAAAACTGACGGCAATTGCAACCAGTACACAAATAGCGATAAAACCCTTTACGGCACCTTTAACATCATCTCGTGCACGTTCCCGCGCAAGATATTGTATCCACCCATCCAACAGTAATTTTTGAATTGCCGGTGACAGTTCCGCTGTTTCCCGCGTGTCCTTGATAACTACACCATCCGAGTAATACTTCACCATTGGCTTTCTCCGGCTTTTATCAAAACTGCGAGACAGGGACGTTGTTCCGCCCTGATGATCCAGGGTTCGAATCGTATCGGAACTGCCGGTTATGGAAATGGCACCACACGCCAAACCATAGTCCGGAAGTGTCACTCCCCTGTTCCGTGCACATCAGCAACCCCGGCCTTTCCTTCCAGAGTCTGCGGTGGGAGGAAACGCCTTTGATACCGGAAGGAAAAACGAAAGACAAAGTAACGAAATATTATGGGCCGGGCTTTAGCCAACACAAGCTGTGGATAACTATGTGGATTAAATTACCCCAAAGAGACGGAAGTCCTATAGATGCCGCGTTTTATTGAAACAGCTTATTATTTCAATATTTTATATTTATTATTATTTAACAATTAGTTAAAAATATTTTTAATATCACTCATGAAGCAAGTATCGCTGTATGCAGACATAACCCTACAATTCCATTACGACCGTGAATAACTATCCATGCATCTAGCGTGTCTCAGCAAAAGTCAATACCTACAAACGAAATATTTT
>Ga0209578_10002597_pt1 | contig 14706 bp, 8 predicted proteins | sample tdAd472_FD_187127 | JGI IMG/M metagenome (GOLD analysis project Ga0209578, IMG submission 187127) | Marine sediment microbial communities from the Atlantic coast under amendment with organic carbon and nitrate - tdAd47.2 (SPAdes)... | ecosystem: Environmental > Aquatic > Marine > Coastal >...
CGCCGGCGCCTGCGGCTGGGCGTTAAACGAAAGCAAGGCGGGAAGTCTAGAACCACTGCCGCTTGTCGACGAGTGTGGCGGGGGGCTGGCCGTCGACGAACAGGCGAACGTTCTCCTGCAGCGTCGCGAGATGGCGTTCCGCGATGCGTGGTGACGCAGCAGCGATGTGCGGCGTCAGGATGACATTTTCCATCGCCCACAGCGGATGATCGGACGGCAGTGGCTCGACTTCGTAGACGTCGAGTGCCGCGCCGGCAATCTCGCCAGCTTCGAGGGCCGCGGTCAGGTCGGCCAGGTCGACGATTGCCCCGCGGCCGATGTTGATCAGGATTCCCGAGGCCTTCATCTGCTGAAACTGCTCGGTCCGGAACAGCTTCTCGGTGTCCGGCGTGTGCGGAGCGGCGATGACGACGAAATCGGATTCGGCCAGCAGGTCAGGCAGTCGCTCAGGTTGCCAGACGTCGTCAACAACGCCCTCGATGCTGCGGCACAGCGGGTCGACGGCGAGGATCCTCATGCCGAACGCGACCGCCCGACGGCAGACCTCACGCCCAATATGTCCCGCACCGACGACGCCCAGCGTCTGATCCGACAGGTGTTTGTGCGCCGCGTCGACCGGCGACACAAAGGCTGGCCCGGTCAGGAACGCCTGCTGTGTCATCTGCTCGTTGCCGACCGGAGCCCAGCGGCGTTCGAGTTGCCGCCGCAGATACAGATGCAGATTGCGGGCGAAGCAGAGGACGTACCCCATGACGTGATCGGCGATCACGTCGGAGAACAGTCCCCGCATATTGCTGAGCTGGCAGGGATGCTCGATCAGTGCCGGGAACAGGTAGTGTTCGAGACTCGCCGTCGGCGACTGCACCCACTGGAGCTGCCCGGCAGCGGCGAGCAGCTCCGGCGTCATCTTCCCGAAGAAGGCGTCCGCGTCGGCGATCTCTCGCAGCGCTTCGTCGTCGGTCGACGCGTTGACGACCTTCATCGAACCGGCGGCATCACGAATCTGAATCAGCCGCTCGTCGTCGACCGGCGGGGAAAGCACAAATTTCATAGCGGAACTCGAACGTCTTCGTCGTAGTGGAATTCGCCAGCATTCCAGAAGCTTATTGATGGCGAGGGAATTCTGGCGAATTCCACTACCTCAGGTCTTGAGCTGCTGACGTCAGCTACGTCGTGCGTTTTATCGGGTTGGTGACGGCTTCGCGAACTCGCGGCGGTACGCGCTGGGCGACATGCCGACCGACTTGCCGAACGCGACCGTGAGATACTCAACGTGACGGTAACCAGTGCGGCCCGCGATCGCGGCCAGCGGCAGATCGGTCTCGACCAGCAGGCGTTTGATTCGCTCGATTCGCAGCCGAGTGATCTCGGTGTGCGGTGATCGGCCCAGGAGTTTGCTGAAGCGGGATTCGAGAACTCGCCGCGTCAGGTTCGACTGCTTGACGACGTCAGCAACGTTGATTCCCAAGCAGGCATTCTCGCGGATGAAGTGCAGGGCGGCGGCGACGTCGGGGTCGTCGACGGCCAGGGTGTCGGTCGACTGGCGAGTCTCGATGCCCAGCGGCGGGATGAGAAATTTCTCATCCGGTGGAGCGGTTCCGGACATCAACTGGTCGAGCAGCGACGCAGCGGTGTAGCCGGTTTTGTGAGCGTCCGGGGCGATGCTGCTCAGCGGCGGGTCGCAGAGGTTGCAGAGCAGGGCGTCGTCGTCGACTCCCAGCACGGCCAGTTCTTCCGGCACCGCGATGTCGATGCCGCGGCACACGTCCAGCAGCTGCTGCGCTTTGATGTCGTAGCAGGCGAGCACGCCGGTCGGCTTCGGCAGTCTGCGGAGCCAGGCGGCCATGCGCTTCTGCTCGGCCTGCAGCGAGTAATCGGGGCTGCTGCGCGGAACGGACTGAAACACGCGGCACGAGCAACCGCGTTCGGCGGCGATTTGCTCGAAGTGCTCGCGCCGCCACTCCGACCAGTTGAAGTCGGGCTCGCCGCAGTACGCGAGCGATCGGAAGCCGCGTTCCAGCAGGTGTTCGACCGCGAGGCGGGCGATCTCGGCATCGTCGGTCTCAACCCACGGAATGCCGGGGACGCGCCGAGCGGCACTGACGTCGACGATCGGGACCTTGCGATTGCCGACCGCTGTCGCGATCTCTGCGGTCTCAATCCGAGCGATGATGCCGTCGATGCGGGAGGCGGCGAGCCAGTCGGGCGGTCGAGCGCCGCGTTCCTGCTCGGGCAGATAGATCGACCAGGAATCGTGAGTCCGCGTGTAGGAGACGATGCCTTCCAGCAGCCCGCGAGCGTATGCGTTCGACGTTTCAATCAGCAGAGCCACAGCTCGGCGGCGCATCGTAAATCCTCAGCGGGGCGTTCTGTGTGGGCGTCGCGGTCCGTCGTGGTTCCCTGGTGTGCGGCAGTTTCCGCCGAGGAAGTGGCGGGTCAGAGTAAATCGGGAGCGGTGAAATATCTCAAGTGTTTTTCGCTCAATCTCATGGATGAATCTCGATGCGACGCGCACAATTCGCCCGACGTCGACGAGGCACTTGCGCGGAGATTTCGAACAGAAGGCAAGAAGGAAACGAAGGCAGACGGGTCGCAGCGAGTCTTCGTTTCCTTCTTACCTTCTGGTTCAAGAGACTGAAGACGTTTGAAAGTCGGCTGCGGCAGTCGAACGGCTGCCGATCTGCTCGCGAGGCACGTCGCTTCCCGAGCCAGTTCACAACACCACTTTTCTGTTGCGGAGGAATTTCAGCATGTCAGGCAAACCTGCTCGCGTGGCGATGGTCGGACTGGGGTTCGGGGCCGAGTTCATTCCGATCTACAAGGCTCATCCGGATGCCGAGATCGTCGCGGTCTGCCGCCGCAACGAAGAGGCTGTCAACAAGTGCGGTGACGAGTTCGGCATCGCGAAGCGGTACACGAGGTACGAAGACGTGCTTGCCGATCCGGACATCGACTTCGTGCATATCAACAGCCCGATTCCTGATCACGCCTGGATGTCGCTGGCCGCTCTGGACGCTGGCAAGCACGTCATGTGTACGGTCCCGATGGCAACGACCGTCGAAGACTGTCGCAAGATCGTCGAAAAGGTCAAAGAGACCGGCCTCAAATACATGATGGCCGAGACCGTCGTTTACAGCCGGGAGTTTCTCTTCATCAAGGACCTGTACGAGAAAGGCGAACTCGGCAAGATTCAGCACCTGGCCGCGTCGCACCCGCAGGACATGGACGGCTGGCCGAGCTACTGGGAAGAGATGATCCCGATGCACTACGCGACGCACGTCGTCAGCCCGTGCCTCGGCCTGGTCGACGGTCTTGCCGAGTACGTCAGCTGCTTCGGCTCGGGAACGGTTCGCGACGACATCGCGCAGAAGTCGGGCAACCAGTTCGCCCTGCAGTCGGCTCACATCAAGATCAAAGACACGGATCTCACCGCCCACATCTGGCGCTGCCTCTACGACGTCGCTCGCCAGTACCGCGAGAGCTTCGACGTTTATGGCACGAAGAAGAGCTTCGAATGGACGCTCATCGAAAACGAGCCGCACGTCATCCACACGGCCAAGAAGCCGGAGCCGGAGATTCCGGAGAAGATCGAAGTTCCGGACTTCGCTCACCTGCTGCCGACGGAAATCCAGAAGTTCACACTGCCGCAGGAAATCCACGACGCCGAGCATCTGTCGTTCCTCCAGGGCGGCGGCCACGGCGGCTCGCACCCACACCTGGTCAACGAAATGGTCAGTGCGTTGCGTGACGACCGCGACCCGTGGCCGAACGCTGTCACCAGTGCGAACTGGACCTGCGTCGGCATCTGCGCTCACGAGTCGTCGGTCAAAGGCGGCGAAGTCGTCCGCCTGCCGGAGTTCACTTTGGGTTAAGGTTCTCCATGAATCCATCTTCTCAGCCACCGCCTCCGAAACCGGACAATTCCGGTGAGGCAGACGAATTGCGTGCGTGGGTCGACCGATGGACCCGAGTCGGCCCAGTGATGGACAGTCTTCGTTTTGCCACATTGAGCAGGATGACTCAGACCGAGCGAGTTAACGACCTGGCCATGATTCTGAATTCGATGGACTATCGAGTTCCCAACGATCCGTCAGGCTGGTTGGCGTGGCAGAAAGTCAGAGAGCGATGGAGCCGCAGAACCTGATTGCGACTGCACTGGCTCAGGTGTGTCGCGTCTTTGATGAGCGAGACTGGCGTTATTGTCTCATTGGCGGACTCGCGGCCGCCCATTGGGGGGAGCCGCGATTCACCAAAGATGTCGATGTTGTGTTGCTCGCTGACATTGACGACGAGCCACAGATCGTTGACGACATCCTGTCTGAATTCCGGCCTCGCATAGACGATGCGGCTGACTTTGCGAGGGTGAATCGTGTGCTCCTGATTGCGACGGATGAGGGTATTCCAATCGACGTTTCGTTTGGCTCATTGCCATTCGAAGCACAGATGCTGGAGCGAACGGTTCGCACGACAGTCCTGCCGGATGTCGAGGCTCCCACTGCCACGGCCGAAGACATCATCGTGATGAAGTCGATTGCAGGCCGCCCTCAGGACGTCAAAGACATCGAAGGGATTCTTGCCAGTCAGGGTGAGGCTCTCGATTTAGAGTACGTGCGTTTCTGGCTCGGCGACCTTGCTGAACTCTGGGTCGAAAACGATCTGCTCGGGACGTTTGACGAGATCGAACGAACGGTCAGAAAGCGGCTCCGGGGTCGCAGTTGACGACGAAACGGGTCAGGTTCGGTGAAGTTCCACAGTCAAACGAAACCGCCACCATTTGATAAATTCAAGGATCTCTGAGCATGAGCCTCTTTTTCCGACGACACCTTGCTCTTCTGTTGTTGGGTGCGGTCTGTCTTGTGGCAGGTGCGATCGGGCCTGTGGAGCTGCAGGCTGCCGAAAAACCCCTTCAACTGCTGCTTCTCGGCGACAACGGGCACCATCGGCCGGGGAAGCTGGCGGAGGTACTCGTGCCGGTGCTCGACGCACGCGGCATTGAGGTTCGGTATACCGACGATGTCGACGTCGCACTGACGGCGGACACGCTGAAGCAGTTCGATGGACTGATCGTTTATGCGAATATCGACGTCATCTCGGACAGCCAGGCGAAGGCGCTGCTCGATTACGTGGCCGGTGGCAAAGGCTTCATCCCGCTGCACTGTGCCTCGTACTGCTTCCGGAACAACGACGACGTGGTCGCGCTGATCGGGGCTCAGTTTCAGCGGCACGGCTTTGAGAGATTCCGTGTTCAGCCGACCGAGGCCGCGGCGTCGCATCCCATCATGCAGGGGTACGGCGGCTTTGAGAGCGAGGACGAGACCTACGTCCATACGAAGCACAACGAGCAGAACCGGACGGTGCTCGAATTCCGCAACGAAGGCGATGGCCAGGAACCGTGGACCTGGACGCGGACGCACGGCAAAGGCCGCGTCTTCTACACGGCGTGGGGACATGACGAGCGGACCTGGTCGCAGCCTGGTTTCCAGAACCTCGTCGAACGCGGCATCCGCTGGGCCTGCGGCGACGATCCCGCGAAGGCCGGCCCGTACGTCGATCCGGATTACTTCGACGTGCCGGCGATGACACAGATTGCCAAAGACGTCAAGCCGTTCGAGTACCTCGAAGTCGGGCCAAAGATTCCGAACTACACGCCGAGCGACAAGTGGGGCGTGCAGGGCAAGCCGATGACGCAGATGCAGAAGCCTCTGCCGGCTGAGGAATCACTGAAGCATTACAGCGTGCCGGAAGGTTTCGAGCTGACGCTCTTTGCCGACGAAACGCAGCTCGCGTCGAAGCCGATTTCGATGAACTGGGACGAACGCGGTCGGCTGTGGCTGTGCGAGACCGTCGACTATCCGAACGAACTCGCGAAAGACAACAAGGGACACGACAAGGTCGAGATCGCCGAAGACACCGACGGCGACGGCACGGCGGACAGGTTCACGGTCTTCGCGGAGAATCTGAGTATCCCGACGGCGATCCTCCCCTTCGGCGATGCCTGCATCGTGCAGAACGGGACCGAGACGCTGTACCTCGCCGACACGAACGGTGACGGCAAGGCGGACGTTCGCGAAGTCCTGATCTCGAACTGGGCACTCGGCGACACGCACGGCGGTGTCAGCAACTTCCGGCTCGGCATCGACAACTGGGTCTACGGGATGCAGGGCTACAACAACTCGACGCCCATGATCGACGGCAAGCCGCAGCAGACCTTCCGCATGGGCTTCTTCCGCTTCCGGCTGGAAGACGGGAAGAACGGCGTGCCTCACGTCGCGGAGATCGAGTTTCTTCGCTCGACGGACAACAACACCTGGGGACTGGGCCTCAGTGAGGAAGGGCTTATCTTCGGCTCGACGGCGAATCACAACCCGAGCTGCTTCATGCCGATCGCGAACCGCTACTACGAACGCGTTCGCGGCTGGGGCCCGGAAGTGCTGCACACGATCGCCGACACGTACAAGTTCAAGCCGATCAGCGACAAGATTCGCCAGGTCGACCAGCACGGCGGTTACACGGCGGGCTGCGGACACGCTCTGTATACGGCTCGCAATTACCCGCAGCAGTGGTGGAACCGCACGGCGTTCGTCTGCGGTCCGACCGGCAAGCTGGTCGGGACCTTCGTGCTGAAACGCGACGGAGCCGGGTATCGCTCGACGAGCCCGCTGAACCTGGCGGCCAGCGACGACGAATGGGCGGCGCCGATCATGGCCGAGGTCGGTCCGGACGGGAACGTGTGGATTCTCGACTGGTACAACTTTGTCATTCAGCACAACCCGACGCCGCAGGGCTTCACGACGGGCAAGGGCAACGCGTACGAGAGCGACTTGCGCGACAAGCGGCATGGCCGCATTTACCGACTGATTCATCGTGGTGATGCGACGGCTGCGAACCCGGCTTACCGTCCGGAGAACCACTATCAGGCAGATGCTGACGCACTGGTGGCCGCTCTGCGGCATCCGACGCTGGTCGTTCGCCAGAACGCTCAGCGACTGCTGGTCACGCGAGGCAAGACGGACGTCGTGCCGGCGCTCGTCAAGCTGGTCGAGGATCGGTCGGTCGACCAGATCGGCCTCAACGTCGGAGCCATTCACGCGATCTGGACGCTGCACGGTCTGGGACAGCTCGAAGCCGGCAGCCCGGCAACGAAGGCGGTCGCTGCCGCTCTGCAGCACCCGTCGGCGGGAGTGCGTCGCAATGCGCTGCAGGCACTGCCGGTCAGTGCTGAGACGACCGACGCCGTCCTTTCGGCAGAGCTACTCAACGACAGCGACGCTCAGGTGCGTCTGGCCGCGATTCTCGCTCTGGCGGATCAAGCCGAGCACGCGGACGCCGGGGCTGCGATCGCCGGGCTGGTTCGCAACGCGGGTTACTCCAGCGATCGCTGGATTGCCGACGCTCTGACGAGTGCCGCGGCGATGCACGCCGTGCCGTTCCTGGCGTCTCTGGCCGACGCCGGAGCAGGGCAGGGTGGGAATCTCGGGGGAACGGCTCTGCCGACGGCGGATATCGTGGCCGAGCATATCGCTCGCAGCCGACCGACCGCCGATGCCGTGATCACTCTGGTCGCTTCTCTGAAGAACGCAGATCCGCAACTGACTCAGACGGTGCTCGCCGGCCTGAACCGTGGCTGGCCGCGGGACCATTCGATCTCGCTGTCTGCTGAGCAGGATCAGACGCTGGTCGCTCTGCTGAATTCCGTTCCGGATGCAGCGAAGGGGCTGCTCGTGCGGCTGGGTTCGCAGTGGGGCAGCAGGGAACTGAAGAAGCACGTTGGCGAGATCGTCAAGGCTCTGTTCAAGACCGCTGAAGACGACGATGCGAAACTCGACGATCGCCTGGCGGCGGTGTCGCAGATTGTTGAACTGCAGAGCGACGATGACGACGCCGTTTCGGAACTGCTCGACCTGGTGACGCCGCAAGCGGCTCCGGAGTTCTCCACCGGGCTGCTGGGCCGGCTGACAGGCAGCGACGCCGAAGGGCTCGGCATGGAACTGGTTGCGCGGTCGCGAACGATGTCGCCGAGCATTCGTCAGGCGGCGCTGCGAACGCTGCTGGCTCGACCGGCGACGACCGCAGACTTCCTGACCGGTGTTGAATCCGGCATGGTGCAACTGGCCGACCTGTCGCTCGATCAGAAGCAGGCTCTGGGACGGCATCCGAACAGGGAGATTCGCGAACGGGCGACGAAGCTGCTGTCGATGGGCGGCGGGTTGCCGAACGCGGACCGGCAGAAGGTCGTCGAGGAACTGCTGCCGCTGACGAAGGTCACCGGCGATGTCGAAGCCGGGCTGGCGATGTTCAAGAAGCACTGCATGAAGTGCCACAAGCACGGCGAGATCGGCGAGAAGATCGGGCCGAACCTGACCGGCATGGCGGTGCATCCGAAGGCCGAGCTGCTGATTCACATGATGGACCCCAGCCGCAGCGTCGAGGGCAACTTCCGGCTGTATACGGTCATCACGGAAGACGGTCTGATCCTCAACGGGATGCTGGCCAGCGAGACTCGGACCTCGATCGAACTGATCGATGCCGAAGCCAAACGGCATTCGATTCAGCGCGAGGATATCGACGAACTGGTCGCGTCCAGCAAGTCGCTGATGCCCGAGGGTTTCGAGAAGCAGATGTCGAAAGAGGAGCTGACGAACCTGCTGGAATTCCTGACGGACAAAGGCCCGTACCTGCCGCTGGATGTGCAGAAGGTCGCGACCTACAGCAGCGGCCGGGGGATGTTCTTCAACCCGGACAACCGCCAAGAGCAGGTCCTGTTCGATGACTGGAAGCCGAAAGTCTTCCACGACGTGCCGTTTGTCGTCGTCGATCCGGAAGGCGGCAAGGTGGCCAACGTGATTTACCTGCACGGTGCCAACGGCGGCGTCGCTCCGAAGATGCCGCGCGAGGTGACGATGCCGATCAACTCGGCGGCGAAAGCGATTCACCTGCTGAGCGGCATCAGCGGCTGGGGCTTCCCGTACCATCGCGAGAAGTCACTGACGGTGACCGTGCGGCTGCACTACGCGGACGGCAAGACCGAGGACCACGAACTGCGGAACGGCGTGCATTTCGCCGACTACATCCGCCACGTCGACGTCCCCGAGTCCGAATACGCCTTCCCCCTCCAGCGAGGCCGCCAGCTCCGCTACCTCGCCGTCAAACCCCAGCGGGATGAGGTGATCAAGGAAGTCGAGTTCCTCAAAGGCAACGACATCGCCTCCCCGATCATCTTCGCCGTGACCGTCGAGACGTTGCGGTAGAAGAGGTAGGCCGGACCAAGGAGCGCAGCGACGCTGTTCCGGCAGTTTCAGTTAAACGAGAGTCATGAAATTGCCGGAGCGACTCTGCGCTTACTCACCCTGCGTGACTCGCCGTCGTCAGTCAGTGACGTCAACCGACACGTAAGCTTAACGACGAGTGCAGGTCGGGTTGGCGACTGATGTCTTTAATCGATCTGCTTGTGGGCCGTACGTCATGAGCCCATCAACATGAAACCGCCGGTCTCCGGGTTGACGTTCATCGAAACGCCAATCATGAGTGCGCCTTTTCGGTAGTAAAGGGTGAAACAACGGCCCAGTAGAGTGGGATGTCCGTCGCGCGACCAACCAGCCTTGCTCATGGCTTCATTAAAAAACGCTTCAAGCTCGTCGACAGATGCCGAGCAACTATAGAGTTCAGTCGGATCACGATTCGCAATTCTATCTCCGGGTGTACTCTTTCGAAGTACTGCTCCGTTCGGGAGCGGTGTCCCCAGCAGTCCGAGTTGCCCTGAGAATGAGAGTGTCGGACGTTTTTCTGGCCTCGGTTCCAAGTAGGTGACGTTGTAATCAAAACTGGAGTAGTCACCAGAGTTGACGGACCTGGCCTTTTCCCACAGGCCATTTGGTGCCCAGTCGATTCGGGCAACATCGAATGGCCCGTCCGTATGTGCTCCTGGCCCGTAAAAGAAGATCCCCAACGCGTTCAATGGTTGCCGTCGACATTCCGTGCTTGCGATTTCTTTGGCGATCAGGGTGACATCGCCGACCGAGTAGTGACGCGGGAGTTGAATGCGTTTCTCAAGGCGACGCACGCCAGGCATGCTTAAATCCTTCGAAGCAACAACCGTGTACTCCGGAACGGAAGGGGCAGGCGGAGAAACGCGGTTTTCAGTCGGTGATGTTTCTAGATCTGCAACGTGGCGTCTCTCAGTTTTCCCCTCGCCTGTGTCACCGGTGACATCGAACTGTGACGCAACGAGGGCTCCGAAAATGAATCCGAGAGAGACGATTGTGAGGGAATGACCGGACATAGCGTCAGCACCTTGCGAGAGAGAGCAAGTAACCATCGAAGGCTAAACTCATGTTTTCTCACGGGCGGAGGTTTTTACGGCGTAACGCCCGTTTGCGGATAACCCCGTCAGAGACAGGGAATTGACACGAACTGCGGCTGCGTAGATTCCATCGCGGAGTGGTCGCAGAGTACGTGGAGTGGTCGCAGAGTACGTGGAGTGGTCGCAGAGTACGTGGAGTGGTCGCAGAGTACGTGGAGTGGTCGCAGAGTACGTGGAGTGGTCGCAGAGTACGTGGAGTGGTCGGATGCAGAGATCGTGCTGACGGGGACCTCAGGGCACATCAAGCCGGGAAATCCCCATCACATCTGTGGACTTCGCTGCTCCCGTTTCGGTAGAGCACGGAGTCGATTGGCCTGTGGCGTTGCGGGCTGTTTACCTGGTTTCACGAAGGGACCGTCAGGATGTTTGATTTGCCGTTGGGACGGCGTCGATTTCTGCAGCAGTCTGCGTTTGGGGCGGCTTTGCTGACGACTCCGGGGTTGTTTGCCGACGAGCTGGCTCGGACGGCGGGGTTGACGGAAGGGCCGTTCTATCCCGATCGGATGCCGCTCGACACGGACAACGATCTGCTGATTCTCAACGACTCGATCACGCCGGCGGTCGGCGAGATCACGCATCTGTCCGGGCGAGTGCTCAGCCCGTCGGGCGAGCCGCTGCGGAATGCGTTTGTCGAAATCTGGCAGGTCGACAATAACGGAGCCTACCTGCACACGGGCACGGGCAACGCCGACAAACGCGACTCGAACTTCCAGGGCTACGGGCGGTTTCTGACCGACGTTCGAGGCCACTACTACTTCCGCACAATCAAGCCCGTCCCGTACCCCGGCCGCACGCCGCACATTCACCTGGCCGTCAGCCAGAACGGCAAACGCATCCTGACGACGCAGATTCTCATCAAGGGCGAGAAGCAGAACGAACGCGACGGAGTCTTCCGCCAGCTCCGCGAACCCGCCGCCCGCGAAACCGTGCTGGCCGATTTCAAACCAATTCCGGATTCAAAGATCGTCGAACTGGCCGCCCACTTCGACGTCGTCCTGGGAGTCACCCCTGACGATGACCACGACGCGATCAAAGGCGGGATCGGTAAGCGACAATGGAAGGCCGGCTCACCTCCGCGAGGTTCTCGCCGTCCGCGAAGCTGAACGCTGTGCTTCGTGCATTGTCTGTGAAGAAACCCACCCCGAAGCGTCAGTGAAGTTTTGACGCCTCGGGGCAGGAGTGCCTTCACAGTTACGCAAGGCGAGTCGAGACACGCCCTGCCTGATTCCGTTCGGATCAATCGCCGGAGCGGCGTTCCGCTCGATCTGGCCTGCGGAGTTGCGCGTCAGCCGGCGAAGGCCATCCAGCGGGGATTGACGACCGCTTCGGCTTCCATCAGACGAATGATCTCGTCGGCGATGTCCTCACTGAGTTCCAGGTGCGTGCTGAAACCGACGCAGGATGCGTTGATTTCTCCGAGAACGTACTTGTCTGCCCCGGTCTCCTGATCGGAGTCCAGAATGAAGTCGATCGTCCAGATCAGCGGTAGATCGTAGTTGCCCAGACGCTGCTGGATGACGGAGACGTTCTTCGTGACGATCTGAACCAGCTCTGGCCACTGTTCCGGTTTTTCATACGAGTACTTCGCCCCGGAGAACAGCGTCGCGGAGAATGCGTCGGGGGTGTCCGCCGGTTTCTTGTGAACGATGTTGACCACCTTGTTCCGCAGCATGAAGACGCGGATTTCGCCTTCGGCAATTCGTTCGAGGAACGGCATATCGAGAATCATGCCGCCGTCGCCATCCAGGTACTGGACACAGAAGTCGATGAACTCACCGAGTTGCATGGTTTCGACGTGGTTGTCCTTCGCCTCGGTGCACTTGACCATAGCGTCCAACGGTACGGATTTGGCTTTGGCTGGCACGTCATCGATAACCTCGACACGCCAGATCCCTTCTCCGGTCGAGCCACGATTCTGCTTGGCGACCCGCACGCCGCGTTTCAGGCTGACGGGCAGCTGGGATTTGAAAGTCTCAAAGTCGTAATAGCATTCGACGTCGATCGGGACGATCTCCGTGCCCTTGAGCTTCTCGACCGCATTCTTGGCTCCGTAATTGATCATGGCGTCCGGGTGCGGCAGGCCCACGACGCCGTCTTTCACGAGTTCGCGGAGCATTTGAAAGTAGCCGACTTCGCTTCGCAGGTTGCCGGGATTCACGCGACTGATGTATGCCCCGGCCTTCTCACACGTGTACCTGTAAATCGCGCCTCGGTCTTCGTCGCGGTAAAAGATCACTTCCGAGGTCCAGCCTCGTTCTGCCAGTGAGTCGATAATGGGCTTGGAGTCGGGGCGGTATCCGTATTCACCTTTGTCTGAGCCACCGCGAGCTTCGAAGATGACGACGTGTTGTTTCATTGGTTGGATCTCGATCCTGCTCAGTGAGTGAGGTGCATCCGTATGGGCACTTGGAAACGGCGTGTTCTGGGGACTGGCAACTGTGTCTACACGACAGGTCCAGTGAGATGACACTTCCCGCCAGATCCGTCCACGCCAGCCAGAAGTTGCCTGCTGTGCAGAGCAAGTGGCGTTCCTCGGCGAATCCGCCTCAAATCTGGAATTGCGTGTTTCCAGGAGTGGCAATGGCCGTGTGAGATCCTCCGGGGCTCCCGAACAGGTTGGCTCCAGGTTCGTGCATAGCTTGAGGACCGTGTTGCCCGCGGGGGGCGTTTCCGCAGGTCTGTGGTGTCTGATGTGCGAAGCTGCACGCACGCTGCGTGCGGCCCGGCACGCAGCCTTTCTGTCTCGATGAGCGGCTTTTCCACAACGCCCCCCTGCCGCCGTGATTTGTTAGTGACGACAGTAGTTCGTGTTGAGGCGTGGCAGGAAACGAGACGGAGCAGTCGTCGTGCCGGATGCCGGTTCGAGGTCGTGGAACTGTGGTCTGGTACCACGGTCTGGCGTCTTCAGGCACGCACGCGATCAGAAGCACACCTCGTCGGTGGTTTTGCTGCAGGTGGACATGCAAGTCGTCGGGTGGAGCCTGACGCACCACCCAGCCTCACCGCGACGTGAGCGATTCGGTTTCTTGCTGCAGGAACGATTCTGTCAGGTTCGCCAAGGCGGTGTGATAGGCGGTTTCGCTGTGGAATGTGACTGCCGGCAGAACTTCCGAGGGCGCTGCAGGTGCGTGACGAAGGAGTTTCGGCGATGGTCGTCAAGTGTCTCGAGTTCCGGAGTGTCGCGGTGGGTGTGCTGGACTGGCTCGGCGAGGTCGTGTCAGGCCAGGCGGTCGGTGGCGACGTGGTATTGGGGATCTTCTGAGACGTTGATCTCGACCAGGTCGCCGGCCTTGTGCAGCAGGTCGCGGCATTCGCGGCTCAGGTGTGTCAGGTGTAGACGCTTTCCGCAGCCTTCGTATTTCTCCGCCAGCCAGTTGATGGCTTCCAGGCCGGACTGGTCGTAGACCCGCGTGTAGTAGAAGTCGATGACGACGTCGTCGGGATCGCCGTTGACGTCAAACATGTCCTTGAACGACGCGACCGACGCGAAGAACAGCGGTCCGTGAAGCTGGTAAATCTTGCTGCCGAAATCGTTGAACTTGATGTCGGTGCCGATGTGCGTCGCGTGCTGCCAGGCAAAGACCAGGGCCGACACGATCACGCCGAGGATCACTGCGGATGCCAGGTCGTGCATCACGACGGTGTACCCGGCGACCAGCACCATGACGAACATGTCGCTGCGCGGCATTCGCTGAAACATCTTCAGCGACGTCCATTCAAACGTCCCGATCACGACCATAAACATGACGCCAACCAGGGCGGCCATCGGGATCTGTTCGATCAGCGGGGCGAGGAACAGAACGAACAGCAGCAGGCAGATCGCTGCGGTGATACCTGACAGGCGGCCTCGACCGCCGGAATTCACGTTGATCAGCGACTGACCGATCATCGCGCACCCGCCCATGCCGCCAAACAGGCCGCAGAGCAGATTGGCGGTTCCCTGACCGATGCATTCGCGGTTGCCCTGTCCGCGGGTTTCCGTGATTTCGTCGATCAAGGTCAGTGTCATCAGCGATTCGATCAGGCCGACGCCGCACAGCACGATGGCGTAAGGGAAGATGATCGTCAGCGTTTCCCAGTTGAGCGGGACCATCTTGTACTGCAGGAAGAACAGTCGAGGCAGGCCGCCGCTGATCGAACCCGCGTTCTCTTGAGGTTCTTCGGTACTGGCGACCGACGCGGGGGTGTCAGCGGTTGAACTGGCAGCGGATGAGGGAGAGGGAGCGGCTTTCGCCTTCGCGTTTTCTGCGGCCTGGCTGCTGTCTCGCAGCATGTCTCCAACCGTCGCGACAACGTGCCGACCGTCGTCGGTTTCAGAGGATTCGTTGATCGCCAGGGACGTCAGT
>Ga0209578_10002601_pt1 | contig 14684 bp, 9 predicted proteins | sample tdAd472_FD_187127 | JGI IMG/M metagenome (GOLD analysis project Ga0209578, IMG submission 187127) | Marine sediment microbial communities from the Atlantic coast under amendment with organic carbon and nitrate - tdAd47.2 (SPAdes)... | ecosystem: Environmental > Aquatic > Marine > Coastal >...
CGTCGCGGGGGCGTTCGATTTCGCCACCAAAGCGTTCGGAGCCGTCGGGGCTGAGGACGACGCCTTCGAGGAACACCGTCTCTGTGGAGACTCGGCTCGAAACCCCGACGGGAGCGTGACAGCCAGCTCGCAGTTCACGGAGCAGGCTGCGTTCGGCGCTTGCGGCGACCAGAACGTCGGCGTTTGTGATCGCGGCGAGACACGTTCGAGTGAACTCGTCTTCGGTCCGGCATTCGATGCCGAGCGCTCCCTGGCCAACGGCGTGCAGCATCAGCGGCGGCTGCAGAATACCGCTGATCCGATCGCCAAGTTCGAGCCGCCGCAGCCCGGCTTCCGCGAGCACGATGGCGTCGTACTCGCCATCGTCGAGTTTTTTGAGCCGCGTTTCGACATTGCCGCGAATGTCGAGCATCTGCAGGTCGTCGCGAAAGTGCAGCAGCTGAGCCTGTCGTCGCGGACTTCCGGTCCCGACACGTGCCCCTGACGGCAGGCTGCGCACCAGCTCTTCGCCATCGGCTGGCTCGGCCCCCGATGGCAGGACCAGAGCGTCATGGACGGCAGCCCGCTCTGGCACAGCAGCGAGTGTCAGGCCGGCGGCGGATTCAGTCGGCAGGTCTTTGAGGCTGTGAACGGCGAGGTCGGCCCGGCCATCGAGCACGGCGGCCTGCACTTCGCGAGTGAACACGCCGACGCCACCCATCGCAGCGAGAGATCGATTGCGATCACGATCGCCTTCCGTCGAAATGTGTACCACTTCGACTTCGCAGCCGCTGTCCGAATTTCGAATCAGGTCAGCGACATAATGGGCCTGCCACAGGGCAAGCTGGCTGGCTCGCGTGGCAATCCGGATCACTCTGCAGGCGGCATCACTCACGTTTGGTCCGTCTCAGAATCACAAATAGCGAAAGTCGCGCAGACTTTCGGCAGCAGTCGCTTTCCAGTGCCGAAACTCTCCGCGAGTTTCGCTACGGCTTCAGGTTTTGCCAGTGCCGAAACTCTCTGCGAGTTTCGCTACGGCTTCAAGTGCGTGGGGCTCAACAAATTCCGGGGCGTGGTCTGACACACATCATTTCACTCTCCCGCTTGCGGGAGAGTCGCGGTCTCAGCCGCGGAGAGGGGACCTCATTGAAAACGTCTCGCATTGTGTCCGGTGTGCCGCTTTGGTGAGAGGTTGATCCTGCAGGCTCGCCCCACGGAATCAGCAGTCGATCGACGCGACATGCAGAACCCTCCCCGCGGCTGAGACCACGACCCTCCCAGCGGGCCGGTCAATTGAGTTGTGTCGATTCCAGTGTTTCGAGTGGCGGTCAGGCCTGATTGATCGCGGCAAGCACCTGCTCACCCATTTCGGTCGTGCTGAGGCTCGCGCCGCCGCGGGCGAGGTCCTTCGTGCGGTGCCCTGCGGCGAGAACGTCGTCGACCGCTTTTTCAATCAGCGACGCTTCCTCTTCAAGGCTCAGCGAGTGCCGCAGCAGCATGGCTGAGGCGAGGATCGTTGCCAGCGGGTTGGCGACGCCCTGGCCGGCGATGTCGGGTGCGGAGCCGTGAATCGGTTCGTAAAGCCCCGGTCCGTCAGAGCCGATCGAGGCCGATGGCAGCATGCCCATTGAGCCCGTAATCATCGAGCCTTCGTCGGTTAGAATGTCACCGAACAGGTTGCCGGTGACGACGACGTCAAAGTCGCCGGGCCGCGAGATCAGGTGCATCGCCATCGCGTCGACGAGAACGTGTTCGAAGTTCAGGCCGGAAAACTCGCCCTCGACAACCTTCGTCGCCGTCTGCCGCCACAGTCGCGAGGTCTCCAGAACATTCGCCTTATCGACCGACGTCAGGTTGCCCTTGCGGTTCTGAGCGGCGGCTGCGGCCAGACGAACAATCCGTTCGACTTCGCCGGTCGAGTAGACCATTTCCGAATAGGCTTCCTCGCCGTTTTCACCGTCACGACGACCGGACGGGCCGAAGTAGATGCCGCCGGTCAGTTCGCGAAAGAAGAGAATGTCGACGCCTTCGACGATCTCCGGTCGCAGGGGCGACGAGGCCAGCAGCGCCGAGTACGTCTTGATCGGTCGCAGATTCGCGAACAGCTTCATTTCCTTGCGGATGCGGAGCAGGCCGGCTTCCGGTCGCGTTTTGGCGTTCGGGTCGTCCCACTTCGGTCCGCCGACGGCTCCGAGCAGCACGGCATTCGAGGCGAGGCACGCTTCGAGCGTTTCATCAGGGAGCGGATTTCCGTGACTGTCGATCGCGTTGCCACCCATCGGAAATCGCGGCATCTCGAACGAGTGCCCGAACTTTGACGCGACGGCGTTCAGGACCTTCTCGGCTTCATTGACGACTTCCGGGCCGATTCCGTCGCCCGGCAGGAGCACAATCTTCGCATCCACGAGGGGACACCTTTCACTGGAGTTGTCTGGTCGAATATTTCGGCTGGAGGAGCCTGCTCTGTCCCGGCAGAGGTCGATTCGTCGAACGGCGGGCCACTCTAACGTTCCCGTCTGTCGACTCAAGCAAGCGCGGCGGCCTCGGTGAGTCCGGCGGATTTCGTGATCGCTCCTGCCTGTCTGGAAAGTTCGGTGGCTCCGGTTGTCAGTTTGAGCATCCCGCCGGACGGTTCCTTCCAGCGCAGCGTGTCGTTCCAGCGCTGCGTGCTGGAGTCGGTCAGAGAGCGGCTCATAGAATCGGGATCGTCGAACTGGCGTGCCCAGCGGTCTGCTGACCGGTCGCAGCTCCGACGAAGAGGCGGCGGATTGTTCCGGAAATCGGGGTTGTTGCGGCCCAGACGTCATCGCCGATCGAAGCTGACCATTGTCCGGGGTTTCTGCCCGGAATCGCTCGCGGCACGGATCTTCGCGGTAGAATTGCCGGGAATTTCCTGGAGCATATCGGTTCGGTGTCTGATCGCAGGGTTTCTCAGCGTCACCGAGTCAGGAGCAAACCGGCACGAGGCCAGATCAGGAACTGGTGATTCCGACGAGCCATCAGCCGGCGGGAATTATCAGCACTTCAATCGGGCAATGCCCGCAGCCCCAAGAGGCAGCCATGTTCCGTCGGGAACTCGCAATCTGTCTGGCCATTCTGTTTGGCGGACTGTCAGGCTCTGTTCAGGCGCAGCGACTCAGTCAGGGAGAACTGCCGACAGCGCGGATGCTTTCGCGTTTCGGTCTCGAACGTGCCTGGTGGAGCCAGGCGACGATGGACATCCGGAGAGACCGCGTCCGGCATCTGGCACTCGGTGAAGACAACGTTTACGTGCAGTCGACGGCGGGCACGGTGACCGCGTTTGACGCAGACACCGGCGTGAAACGCTGGGCACGACAGCTCGGTCGCAAGGACGACCCCAGCTTTCAGGCGGTCGCGAACGACGACGTCGTTCTGGTGGTTGCCGGGTTGAAAGTTTTCGCGCTCGACAAGTTTGACGGCAACGTGGAATGGGAACTCGAACTGACAAAGGCCCCGTCGACCAGCCCGGCCATCGACCGCGACCAGGTCTATCTGGGGACACTGGATGGCAGCGTGTTCGCCTACGACCTGAAGAAGATTCGCGAACTTCATGAGGAAGATCGGCTGCCTCAGTGGAGCGGCGTTGCACTGAACTGGCGATACAAGTCGGCAAAGATCATTACGGCACCGCCCGTCACCAACCAGCTGGTCGTCAATTTCGCCAGCCAGGACAACTCGCTGTATTCCCTGACGGCCACCGATCGCAAACTGCTGTGGCAACTGGAAACCGACCGCCCGGTGTCCGCACCGCTGGGAACGGGAACGATCGATGAAGACCGTGATCGAGACGGCGAACTCGACCCCGGCGAAGACCTGAATGACGACAATGCTCTCGGCACCTTCGACGTGATTTTCCTCGCGTCAGAAGACTTCAACGTCTATTGCCTGAATCGCACGACGGGCAACATTCTCTGGCAGTTCGTTTCTGGCCTGCCGATCCGCAAGGCCGTGCGGAACATCGGTGACAGCGTCTACATCTTCCCGCACGGCGAAGGTGTCTTCTGCGTCGACAAGCGGACGGGGATTCGCCAGTGGTGGTTGCCGGGAGTGATCGACTTCGTCGGGGCGACGCGGAGTCTTGTGTTTCTCACCGACCAGACGAACAACCTCGTCGTCGTGAATCGATCGTCCGGCTACGTGGTCGGGGTGATGCCGTTAAAGGGCTTCACCGTCCGCTACGGAAACGAGCTGACAGACCGCCTCATCATGGCGACCGAAACCGGCCTGACGGTCTGCATCCGTGAAGCCGGGCAGGAGTTTCCAACCTACCATGCTCATCCGGAACGCCAGCCAATTCTGCCTGAGTTCGCTCCGGACAATCCTGAGGACGACGAACCGGCCGAGGACGCAGCCGGTGCAGCGGCAGCCGCAGATGACGACGATGCTGCCACAGACGAAAATGGCGGGAGCGGCTTCACCTTCTGATGGCGGACCGATTGCTGACTTTCGTCGAGCAGACTGGAAGCCCAGCGACAATGTGGCTCGGCAGACTGGAAGTCTGTTCGCCTGGAAGACGCCGTCCTGCGAGCATCTGGCCTGAGCTGGTCGAGTTCCCGCCGCGCGAAACCGCTGTCCGCGCACAAAAAAACGGGAGCACGAACCTGCCCCCTCATGCACCTGACACTTTCGCTTAGGGCTGCTCGGTTTCCCGCCTGACCCGGTTCACGGAGTTGCCACCACACTCGGAGGCAGGCTCGTGCTCCCGTGGATTTCCGGGCAGGAGCCTGCAGTAGCAAGGTGCGGGAGTATGAGCCTGTCCTTGTGCAACGTCAACCAGCACCGATTGAAGTTGAGTCGAAAGTCCTCGTTCCTGGCCGCTCAGTACCGTGTCGAAAATGACTTCCCGGTTTTGACGGTCGCCACTGTGCTCAATTCGGTGAGGCCGAGGCGGGCGGGAGTCTTTCCCGGTCAACGATTCTCTTTCTGTCGACAAGCCGTCCGCCGAAAAAGTCTCCCCGCCCCAACGCTGTTCGGTTTGAGAATTGGCTGGGTGGTGTTGTGGCGGCCTGACAGAGCTGGTGCGGTGTCGTTGTGATGCCTGCATGACGTCGCGGGCTCGGCCACGGCACTCTTGCGGGCGGGGCGGGCTTGAGCACCGCGCAGACGAACCGCCCGTTGGCTCAGGACGCGGTTGGTTCATTCCGACGATAGCTCATCGCGACGGTAGTTCAGCCGGGTCGCGGTTTCAGCTTCGCGATGCGACGCGCCAGCAGCGGCCAGAGCCGCGACCGCAGTTCCCGAAAGGACTTCAGCCGCTGCACATCACAGGCCCGAATCGTCGCCTTGCCGACCGGCTTGAGGTTCGCGGAACCTGACACTGCGATCTGCCATGATGACCGGCATCAAAACTCAGTCCCCGCCATGCGCAAATCCCGTGCCGAGCAGGATTCCTCCCGCCGCCGTCGCGATTCGCTCCTCGAACGCAAAACGACGCCTTCGACACGGCCTAACCAAATGATCGCGGTGCTTCGACGACGGCAGCCTGTTGCTTCTTCGGGCGAGCGGCTTCGAAACCATTGATTTCGTAAGGCTCGATCAGCTTATTGATGCGGACTTCGATCCGCGTCAGTTCGCCCCCCTGCTCGCGCGTCACAAACGTGAAGGCAGAGCCGGGCGTGTCGGATGACATACGCCCGGTCCGCCCAATCCGGTGCACGTAGTCGTCGCAGAACTCAGGAATGTCGTAATTGATGATGTGCGAGATGCCGCTGATGTCGATACCGCGTCCAACGACGTCCGTCGCGATCATCAGCCGGACTTTCCCCTCGCGAAAATCCTTCATCACCCGGTCACGCTTCCGCTGAGGCAGGTCGCCATGCAACTGAGCAACGTCCGGCAGGCGTTTCACAAACCGACCGTGCAGCGCGTCAGCTCCGCGTTTGGTGCGTGTGAAGACGAGTGCCTGCTTGGGCTGTTCCTGAGCGAGCAGCCGGACCAGTGCCTCGAATTTCCGGTCCTTGTCAACCGTCACGTAATACTGGCTGATGTCCCGCGAGGCGACTTCGTCCTGCGACAGATCAACCATCTGCGGGTTCTTCATGTACCGCTGAGCAAGCTTCTCGACAGGCGGTGGCAGCGTTGCTGACAACAGCAGCGTCTGACGTTCGGTCGGGCACTGTCGCAGGATCTTTTCGATGTCGGGCCGGAAGCCGATATCGAGCATCCGGTCGGCTTCGTCGAGCACCACGAAATCGAGCGTCTGCGGATCGAAATGGCGACGGCCCATCAGGTCAATGATGCGGCCCGGCGTTCCGACCAGAATCTGGGCTCCGCGTTTAATCTGGTCGACCTGCGTCTTGATCGACTTGCCGCCAACGATGCACGCTACCAGGCAGTCGTCCCGGTTGGCGGACAGCTTGCGAGCCTCGTTCGCCACCTGCTCGCTGAGTTCGCGCGTCGGCGTCAGGATCAGCGCCTGCGGTCGCTTCGAGCTGAAGTCGATGCGTTCCAGAATCGGCAGTACGAACGTCGCCGTCTTCCCAGTCCCGGTGTGCGCCTGCCCGATGCAGTCTGAACCGTTGAGGGCAACCGGCAGGAATTCCGCCTGAATGGGGCTCGGAGTTTCAAAACCCGCCTTGCGAATGGCGGCCAGAGTTTTCTTGCTGAGTCCCAGGTCTTCAAAACCGGGGACGGACGTCTTCTTCATCAGGATCATTTACTTTCTGCGGAGATCAGCTCACCGTCCGCGGCTGTCGAGCCGTCCGGGAAGGAGCCTGTTTATCAGGCGGCAGGCCTCTGCCGCCAGCAGCCGATTCAGCGAATCGTGCCAGAATTGTTCAATTTGTGCGGTGACGATAAGCGAGGCAGTTCAGAGCGTCAATCTGTGGTCATGCCGATTCTGCGATTCGAAGGACTGGTTGTGCCGAAGATGTTGGTCTTGCGACCCCTTACTGACCACACGTACCATACTCCGGGATTCATCACTGGGAGACCGAACGTGGACAACACCGAACTCAACGAATTCGTGCGGCGAGCCGAGACGCTTTACGAAACACGGTTGCGCGCAGTCCTCGAACCTGATCACAGAGATGAGTTCGTCGCGATCGAACCGGAATCCGGCGACTACTTTCTCGGTCGAACACTCAATGATGCCGCGCGAGCAGCACGAAAGGCTCACCCCGGACGACCGACGCATGCCATGCGGGTGGGCCATGCTGCAGCTCTGCACCTGGGAAAACACTTCCAATGAACGGGCAGGTTGACAGTTTTGGTCGAGCACTCGTGCCCGTTTCGATTCGCCCGTCGGACCTTGCCGCAGCACGCGAAGTTCCTGCGTGGATTGACACCGGGTTCAACGGCGACCTCGTTCTTCCGGGACAGCAGATTGAGGATCTTGAGCTGCCTTCATCGGGAACACTGAAGGCAATCCTCGCTGATGGTTCCGCAGCGGTACTCCAGCGTGATCGACTGGTTCGGCGAACAGCGCGAGGTTGAAGTCATCGAAAACGACGGGCAGTTTCCGTTGCTCGGAGTCGGCCTGCTTGCCGACCGGGACCTTTGCATCAGCTACCGGACACACGAAGTGACGATTGAATAACTTCCGAGGTCACTCTTCAGAGCTTCGAGGTTCGTCGTCCTGAGGCTGCGCGACAGGCGCCGGCTCGGCGACTGCCTGAGGCTGATCTCGCATTTTCTCCAGTCCGGCCGGAATGCTCACAAATGCCGTCCGGCCCGCCATTGCCAGGAGCAGAACAAGACCGATCCCTGCGAAGGCAGTCGTGAGCGGACTATTGACGTGGTCACCCATCACGTCGCGGCGGCTCGTCAGCCAGAGCAGCACGCCGGCAACGAGCGGTGCGCCGACAACGGTCACGGCCTGTGCAGCGATGATGGTCGGTGTTCGGTCAAAACCCAGCAGAGTGCTGGCCAGCGCGACGAACATTCCCGTCAGCAGGACGACGGCAGTCATGATGCGCGGCCACAGGTCGGTTGGCTTACTCCCGAGGCCCAGACCGTCGGCAGCCATGAAACCACCGATCATCGAATTCACCAGGAAAGACGAGTACGCAGCGGAAAACAGCCCGAAGCAGAAGATGATCTTCGCACTGGAACCGAACGTCGCTTCGAGCGATGCCGCGACGCCAACAACCCCGCCTTCAAAAGCAATTGTTTCACCGGGTTGCTTATCTGGAAAGATGCCCGCTGCCGCAGTCGACATCAGCATGATCGTGATAACCGCCATGATGACCGCCCCGATCCGGGCATCAATCAGGCCGTCTTTCAATTCATTCAGACCCCAGCCTTTCTGACGAACCAGGTATCCCTGATAAAAAGCCGCGGTAATCACGAATGTCGTTCCGACGAGACCCAGAACGGCAATGTCCAGCGAGCCCGATTTGGGAAGAAAGCCCCGAGCCATGTCTCCGAAGTCCGGCCCCAGTTTGAACAGATTGATGGCAAAGCTCAGCAGCATCAGCCCGACGAAGCACATCATCAGGCGTTCGAGCATCTGGTAGAGATTTTTGAACGCGAACAGAAACGCGATCGCAACCGCGTTGAATGCCACGACGAGTCCCGCGACCAGGTACTCGTTGTCCGAAAACGATGCGAATGCCGCTCCGACGCCCAGACTGTTGCCCGACTGAAATGCGGCCGAAATGAAGAAGACGCAGAGACCGACAAGCATCGACAGCCACTTCCCGGCCTTCTCACGCAGCAGATCTCCGGGGGCTGCCGAGGCAACGACGCCCAGTCGCGCGCCCATCGTCATGTAGACCATCATGAAGATGACCGAGACGATAACGACCCACAGCATCGAGTAGCCGTTGTTTGCGCCGACAGTTGAGCTGGTCAGAATGCTGCCCGGTCCGATGACGACGCAGGCCGTGATCAGGCCGGGGCCAATGCGTTTGTAAATCGGGCGGCGCGCGGTTTCGGTACTCATGCGGAAGGCTCCCGGAAGTCGGTCAGCAGTTGCGAGGATTGCTCTGGTCGGCAAGCGGGCGGTCATCAGACCGAGTTGCTGCCCTAATCGCAATCGAAGGCCAGCGCTGACCCTGGCTCCGGTCACTGTGATGATCTCGATTTCTGCCTGACAGTGAGTAGTGGTAGTCGCCAATCGGGTGGCTGCGGTCGAGTGCAGCGAGCCCTCAGTCATTGGTAGAACAGCGTCGAACGGCAGGACGGACTTCCAGTCCGTCACGCAAGCCTGCCGCTCGGCCCCCTCAAGACGACAGGCAGCTCGACTGACTGGAAGTCCGTCCTGCGGAAGTCGCGAGTCGATGGACCTCGGGCCGCTGGTCGCTGATCATATTCCGACATGGTGACTTCGCGCTTTCTTTCCGGAACGGCCTGATGACTTCGACGCTTCCGAACCTCACACGCTTCACAGTCGCAATCGCGATTCTGATTGGCCTGTCGGCGACGGCCTCTGCCGACGACTTTTTCAGGACGCGAGTTGCGCCGATCTTCGAGACGAAGTGTCTGAGCTGCCACAACTCGCTGGACCACAAAGGCGACTTTGCGTTGCAGCGGCGCGACGAACTGCTCGACAGCGGCTATGTCGAAGCTGGGGACGCCGCGGCCAGTCATCTGCTCGCGACACTGGTTGCGGACGCGCCCGGTGAGAAACCGAGTATGCCCAAAGACGGGGCTCCATTGACCACCGAACAGGTCGCCGTCGTTCGACAGTGGATCGCTGACGGAGCAACATGGCCGGACGGCGTTGTCCTCGAAGACCCGGTGATCGATGACTTTGACTGGTGGTCCTACCAGCCGATTCAGCGCCCAAACGTCCCGACCGTCGACGCGCGACCGGACCTCACGAACTGGAGCCGGTCGCCGATCGACGCCTTCGTGCTGCGGAAACTTCGAGAGCACAATCTCAAGCCGTCACCGGAAGCCGACCGCCGCACTCTTATTCGCCGCCTGACGTACGACCTGACCGGCCTGCCGCCGACACCGGACGAAGTCGACCGCTTCCTTGCCGACGATCACCCGCAGGCTTATGAACAGCTGGTTGATCGGTTGCTCGATTCGCCGCGGTATGGAGAACGCTGGGCGCGGCACTGGCTCGACGTCGTGCGCTATGCGGACACCTGCGGGTACGACAAAGACAAACTGCGACCGAACGCGTGGCCGTACCGCGACTATGTCATCCGATCGTTCAACGAGGACAAGCCGTACGCCCGCTTCGTCCAGGAACAGATTGCCGGCGACGTGCTCTTTCCCGGCGAGCCCGACGGGATTCTCGGCCTCGGCTTCATCGCCGCGGGCCCGTGGGACTTCATCGGACACGTCGAGGTTCCCGAGTCGAAGATCGACGGCAAGGTCGCCCGCAACCTCGACCGCGATGAGATGGTCAGCAGCACGTTCAACACGTTCTGCAGCGTCACGATTCAGTGTGCCCGCTGCCACAACCACAAGTTCGACCCGTTCACGATGCAGCATTACTACGGTCTGCAGTCTGTCTTCGCGGCTGTTGATCGGGCCGAACGGCCTTACGACCTCGACCCCGAAATCGAACGGCAGCGTCACGAACTGAACGACCGGATTACAGAGTTACAGGCCGAGGCGAAATCGATCGCTGGCCGGATCAAAGACGCTGGCGGAGCGGAACTCGCCGACGTCGAACAACGCATCGCCGAGTTGAAGCCGAAGACCAAACCGCAGGCCAAGAAGCCGGAATTCGGTTACCACAGCGCGATCGCTCCGAAGGCCGACGCTGAAAAATGGATTGAGGTCGACCTCGAACGTGACGTCGAGATCGCAAGAATCGTCCTGCGTCCCTGTCACGATGACTATGCCGGCATCGGTGCGGGATTCGGATTCCCAGTGAGATTCCGCGTCGAGGTGTTCGACGGCGAAGAAGCATCGTCCGTCGAGATTGCGGACCACACAAAGTCCGACGTACCGAACCCCGGACTCGTTCCGTTTGAAATCGCCTTCAAACCACACCGGACGAATCGAATCAGAGTCACGGCCACGAAGCTCGCCGAACGCAGCAATGACTTCATCTTCGCGCTCGCCGAACTGCAGGCGTTCGGCCGCGACGGCAAGAACGTCGCACTCGCGGGCACGGTCTCAGCACTCGATTCGATTGAAGCTCCGGTTCGCTGGAGAAAGCAGAACCTGACGGACGGCCTCTTCGCCCAGGCGGCGGACGAGCAGGCCATCACGCAACTCGCGCTCGCGACGAAACAACGGGGCGAACTTCTGGCGAAGCCCGAGATCGTCGCGCTCACGGCAAAGAAAGAGGCTGCTTCGAAACGGCTGGCCGACGCTCGTGCAGAACTCGCCAAACTGCCGCAGGGCCGCATGGTCTACGCGGCGGCGACGCACTTTTCACCGCGCGGAAACTTCAAACCGACCGAAGGCAGGCCGCGTGATGTCCGGGTGCTGCATCGTGGCCAGGTGACTCAGCCGAAAGACGAGTCATTCCCCGGTGCGCTGCCGCTGTCGAGTGACGACGAAGTTCGGTTCCAACTCGAAAAGTCGGCTCCTGAAGGTGAACGCCGCGCAGCATTGGCTCGCTGGATTACCGCTCGCGACAACCCGCTGACCTGGCGATCGATCGTCAACCGGGTCTGGCAGTACCACTTCGGGCGAGGCCTCGTTGAGTCGCCCAACGACTTCGGTCGGATGGGACAACTGCCGACGCATCCCGAGTTGCTCGACTGGCTGGCGGTCGAGTTCCGTGAGAACGGGCAGTCATTCAAAGACCTGCACCGGCTGATCGTCACCAGTGCGACGTACCGCCAGTCGTCCGCTCATGACGAGCAGGCTGCTGAAATCGACGGCAGCAATCAGTACCTCTGGCGAATGAACCGCCGCCGTCTCTCCGCTGAAGAAATTCGCGATTCGATTCTCGCCGTCAGCGGCAAGCTCGACCTCACAATGGGCGGCCCCGGCTACTACCTGTTCGTCCTGGAAAAGACGGCGCACTCGCCACATTACGAGTACCACCTGTTTGATCCGGAGGACGAGACCACGCACCGCCGTTCGGTGTATCGCTTCATTGTGAGATCACAGCCCGACCCGTTCATGACAACACTCGACTGCGCGGACTCGTCACAAAGCACTCCGCGACGCGATGAAACGCTGACGTCGCTGCAGGCTTTGTCGCTGCTCAACAACCGCTTCAATCTGTCGATGGCGGGGCACTTTGCGAATCGGCTCAGCAGCGAGCAGGAAACGCTGGCCGGGCAGGTCGAAGCCGCCTTCCACCTCGTCACAGGCCGCTCACCATCGGTCGCCGAGCGCGAGCAGCTTATTGCCTACGCACAGCAACACGGCCTGCAGAACCTCAGCCGCGTCGTGTTCAACCTCAGCGAATTCGTCTTCGTCGACTAAGTGGTCGGTTTCAGAAGTTCAGACAGAGTTGTCTCGTTTAACCCGAAGCCGCAGGCGACGGCGTGCCCCGCCGACCTGCTCGACAAAGCCGTCGCCTGTGGCTTCGGGGCGACAACGCCAACCCCAACGCCAACCCCAACGCCAACCCCAACGCCAACCCCAACGCCAACCCCAACGCCAACCCCAACGCCAACCCCAACGCCATCGCCTGCGGCTTCGGGTTAAACGGTCACGCCTTGATGTTCACAGGGGTTTCCAGGTCGGACTCTATACCTGATCGGCCCAGGCGGGGAGTTCGGTGAGATTGAAGGCTTCGTCGATTTCGCTGGGGTCGTTGGCGATGGTGACGTCTCCGGGCGAGGCGTCGTTGTTGCCCGTGCCGCCGACGAGGGTGTCGCGGCCAGCATCGCCGGCAACCGAATCGTCGCCGTTGCCGCCGATCAGCACATCGTGCGCGTTGCCGCCTGGCAGTGTGTCGTTGTCGTCGCCGCCGAAACCGAGGTCGTAGCCGCGACCGCCGTCGAGCACGTCGTTTCCGCTGAAGCCTGACAGGCCGTCATTGCCGTCTTCTCCGAACAGCAAGTCGTCGCCAGCCTTGCCGAGCAGCGTGTCGTCGCCGTCACCGCCGCGGATCACGTCCGGCATTGCGGAGCCGGTGATGAAGTCGTTGCCGCCGTTGCCGCGCAGCAGCGTGAAGCCGCGGAACCCGGAAAATCCGCTGACATCAATGACGTTGTCTGACGGCCCGCCATTGAGTTCAGCAACTTCGAGCGCCTTGACAACGTCCGTCCCCAACCCGGTCAGTGACGAGTTCGTCAGTGTGAAGTCGACGTCGCCGGATTCAATGATTCGATCGACGCCGCTGCCTCCGTTGAGCGTGTCGTTGCCGTCACCGCCGGTCAGCCGATCGCCCGAGCCGCCGACGCCTCGCAGCACGTCATCGCCCGCTCCGCCGATCAGCCGGTCCGCCCCCGCACCGCCAATCAGCCGATCGTCTCCGTCGCTGCCGTCGAGAAAGTCATCGTCGCCGGCACCAATCAGGACGTCGCCGCCGAGAGAACCGATCAGCGTGTCGTTGCCGTCGCCGCCGTCAATCCGCGTCTCCGTCAGACCGGGCGTGAAGAGCGCACTGACATCGATGGTCTGCGCGGCTGGCCCGCCGAACAGCCGGGCTCCCTGAATGTCGATCAGGACATCGTTGCCGCGTCCGGTCATGGCCGAGTTGGTCACCACAGCATCGCCCGCGAACGTCTCGCGAACGAAGTCGTTGCCGAGGCCGCCGTTGAGCCGGTCGTCGCCGTCGCCGCCCTCCAGCGTATCGCCCGACGCTCCGTTGCCGTTCAGGACGTCGTTGCCCGCGTTGCCGACCAGTTCGTCTTCCTGAGCGCCGCCGGTCAGCGTGTCGCCCGCCGCACCACCGATCAGCGTGTCGCTCCCCGAGTTGCCGGTCAGGATGACGGGTGCGATCGCCAGCGCGGCGTCGAACCGATCGGCTCCATCATTTCCAAAGTAGACCAGCGGCGTATCAACGACCGTGCCGGAATCGAGAACGGTCACGGTCTCGGCCTCACTGGCCCCGTCGATTGTCAACACGCTCGTTTGCGTCGCCGCCCGTCGAAACAGCTCCGCTCCGCCTGAGACGCGAACGACCAGATCGGCGCCGTCGCGCAGGATTTCATAGTCCCCGGCTCCAGGCAGCGCGACGTTGGCCGGGAACGGAACCGAGCTGAAAACGACCGAGGCCGACGCAGCGACCACACCGTTCCCCGCGGCGTCGCTCGTCGCTCCATCGGCCAGAGCGACCGTCACCGCTCCGTCCGCCGCCGGGATGATTTCGAGAAGAAACGTGTCACCGTCGACCGGCGTGAAGCTCCCGACCGACCCGTTCGTCACGTCGACGTCGCCACTCACAAACTCCGGCACGGCTTCGCTGAACTGAATCGTGAAGACGATCGGATTGTCGCCCGTCGTGATCCCACCGGGCGTGATGACGACGGTCGGCGCGGTCTGGTCGCTGACGATCGAGAACCCAGCCGCCGCCGACGAATCATTGCCCGCCGCGTCCTGTCCCGCTCCGGGCGCAATGTCGACGGTGATCGCCCCATCGCCCGCTGGCGTGATGCCGAACGAGAACAGCCCGCCGCCGTCGTCGCTGAAGCCGCTGACCGTCCCGCCACTGACTGCCAGGTCTCCCTGTTCGAAACCGACGACGGACTCGCTGAAGGACACGCTGATCGGAATCGGCGACGCGTCGCTCGGACTGCTCTCGGTCGACGAAATCACAACCGTCGGTGCGAGCGTATCGACAGCCTGCACGGACGGCGTCGCGGCCGAGTTCTCATTGCCAACCGCGTCGACAGCAACACCACCCGCGACATCAACGATCAGGTCAC
>Ga0209578_10002602_pt1 | contig 14683 bp, 12 predicted proteins | sample tdAd472_FD_187127 | JGI IMG/M metagenome (GOLD analysis project Ga0209578, IMG submission 187127) | Marine sediment microbial communities from the Atlantic coast under amendment with organic carbon and nitrate - tdAd47.2 (SPAdes)... | ecosystem: Environmental > Aquatic > Marine > Coastal >...
TAGCGTCGTGGTGGAAAGAGATGCGGGCGCGCTCGCGAGCTATTCGAACGAAGCCTATGAGGCCGCCGGCTGCGAGATTGTGGACGCGGCAAGTGTCTGGTCGGACTCCGACATCATCCTGAAAGTGCGCGCCCCCGAGGGGGACGAGGCAAAAGGACTGAAGGACTCGCAGACTTTGGCGAGTTTTCTGTTCCCGGGACAGAATCCCGACCTGCTCGAGCAGCTGACCGCAAGCGGCGCCACCGTTCTGGCGATGGACAGTGTGCCGAGAATTTCCCGCGCACAAAAGATGGATGCCCTGAGCTCGATGGCGAATATCGCGGGCTATCGCGCGGTGATCGAGGCTGCGCAGAATTTCGGGCGCTTTTTCACGGGACAGATTACGGCCGCCGGCAAAGTACCGCCGGCCAAGGTCATGGTCATCGGTGCCGGCGTAGCCGGCCTTGCGGCGATCGGTGCCGCGAAGAGCATGGGCGCGATCGTCAGGGCGTTCGATACGCGTCCCGAAGTAAAGGAACAGATCGAGAGCATGGACGCCGAGTTCCTCATGCTCGATTTCGAGGATGAGGATGGCTCGGGTGAAGGAGGCTACGCCAAGGTGATGAGCGACGAATTCATCAAGGCGGAAATGGCGCTCTTTGCGGAGCAGGCGAAAGACGTCGACATCATCATCACGACGGCGCTGATTCCGGGCAAGCCGGCACCGCGACTGATCACTGCCGAGATGGTGGCCTCGATGAAGGACGGCAGCGTCATCGTTGACCTCGCGGCGGAACAGGGCGGCAACTGTGAGCTCACCGAGCCGGGCAAAGTCGGGAAGCACAACGGCGTTTCCATCATTGGCTACACCGACTTACCGAGCCGCCTGGCGACAACATCGAGCCAGCTCTATGCGACCAACCTGCGGCACCTGCTCACCGACATGACACCGGAGAAGGACGGCAATATCACGCTCGACCTCGAGGACGAAGTCGTGCGTGGAGCCACGGTATGCACTGGCGGCAAAACGATATGGCCGCCACCGCCGCCGACAATATCGGCCGCACCAGTCAAGGCGGAACCAGCGCCTGCGCCGGTCGTCGAGCCGAAGAAGCCGTCGATCGTTGGACCGATCGTGATGGTTGCCGTCAGCGCCCTGGCGCTACTCGGGCTGGGCGCCGTTGCGCCGCCATCGTTCATGGCGCACTTCACGGTGTTTGTGCTGGCCTGCTTCGTGGGCTACATGGTGATCTGGAACGTAACGTCGGCGCTACACACTCCGCTGATGAGTGTAACCAATGCCATATCCAGCATCATCGTCATCGGCGCGATATTGCAAATCAGCTCCGCGAACCCGGTCATCATGTGGATCGCAACAGCTACCGTTCTGATCACGAGCATCAATATCGCCGGCGGCTTCGCCGTCACGCGACGCATGCTCGAAATGTTCCGCAAGTGAGGTGCAGACAATGAGCACTGGAATAGTGACCGTGTCGTACATCGCTGCGACGATTCTTTTCATCCTGGCCCTTGGCGGTCTTTCCAACCAGGAGACCGCGAGGCGCGGTAACTGGTACGGCATCACGGGCATGGCGATTGCACTGCTCGCGACCATTTTCGGCGATGTCAACGAGCACTACGAGTACCTGATTGTTGCACTCCTTATCGGCGGCAGCATCGGTCTCTTGCTTGCAAAGCGTGTGCAAATGACGCAAATGCCCGAGCTGGTGGCGATTCTGCACAGCCTGGTCGGTATTGCTGCCGTGGCCGTTGGCTTTGCGAACTTCATGGACCACACCGTGCATTTCGAGGGCGTGGACAAAACCATCCATGACATCGAGACTTACCTGGGGATACTGATCGGTGCAGTCACCTTCTCGGGTTCCGTGATCGCATTCGGCAAGTTGTCGGAACGCATCGGCAGCAAACCGATGACGTTGCCCGGGCAGCACTGGCTCAATCTCGGTCTCCTGATTGGTGCGATCTGGTTCGGCTACGAGTTCGTAGTTCAGTCCGCCGCAGGCGCTGGCATGACTCCGTTGATCATCATGACCGTGATCGCGTTGTTGTTCGGCATCCACATGGTGATGGCCATTGGTGGCGCCGACATGCCGGTCGTCATTTCGATGCTCAACAGCTATTCGGGCTGGGCGGCAGCGGCGACGGGCTTCATGCTCAATAACGACCTCCTGATCGTAACCGGCGCGCTCGTTGGTTCGAGTGGCGCGATTCTTAGTTACATCATGTGCCGCGCCATGAACCGCAAGTTCCTCAGCGTGATCGCGGGCGGCTTCGGCACCAGTGGTGGAACCGTGGTTGCCAGCGGGGACCAGGAAGGTGAGGTCGTTCCCATCGACGCCCAGGAAGCGGCCGGATTACTCTCGAGCGCAAAAGAAATCATGATAGTGCCAGGCTACGGTATGGCCGTTGCCCAGGCGCAGCACATTGTGCATGAGATCACGAACACGCTGCGCGAGAAGAAGATTAACGTGCGCTTCGGGATTCATCCGGTGGCGGGCCGCATGCCCGGGCACATGAACGTGCTGCTTGCAGAGGCGAAGGTTCCTTACGATATCGTTTTCGAAATGGACGAAGTCAACGATGACTTTCCGAAAGTCGACGTCTCGATAATCATCGGTGCGAACGACATCGTGAATCCGTCAGCGCAGGATGAGCCCGACAGCCCGATTGCCGGCATGCCGGTGCTCGAAGTCTGGAAAGGCAAGACGACAATCGTGCTGAAACGCAGTATGGCGACGGGCTATGCCGGCGTGCAGAACCCGCTGTTCTTCAAGGAGAACACGCGCATGCTCTTCGGTGATGCGAAAGACAGCCTCGACGCTGTTTTCAAGTCACTCTGAGGTTCTGTCATAAAGTAGACACGGAAATCCCGAAAAATAATCAACAGATGCGGTTTGTCTGTTGATTTTTGGGACACGTTCGGCAAACTAGCATTACGCGAGCTGCAATACTGATTGCAGCCGCTATCAGCACATGAGGTGCGCTTATGCTGGCCGGAGTCGCTTCCGATATCTCGCAACAGGTTCTCAGGACCGACGTTGCAGGAATGCCGCTCGAGTGGATTGACTACCGCGAAGCGGTGCGTCTATACCATGCCGAGCAGGTAGCGTACGACTGCGGCACACTCCTTTACACTGTATTTGGCGGCTACAGCTCCATCGATGGGTGTCGCAGCAAGATCGACGTCAACTCGATCATCGCAACGCACGGCACCAGCCGGAGCCTGTCACGCAATCGGGACAAGTATGTCCCGCCACTGAACAACCGTACCCTGTTCAAGCGTGATGCCAACCTCTGCCTCTACTGCGCGATGCGCTACCCGACCCGGGATCTGACCCGCGACCACATCACGCCGCTCTCCCTCGGCGGTGGCGATACCTGGAACAATGTCGCGACGGCATGCCGCCGCTGCAACAATTACAAGGGCGGCCGTAAGCCTGAACAGGCGTCGATGCAATTGATCGCCGTGCCGTTTACGCCGACCTATGCGGAGTACATCTACCTCAAGGGTCGCCGCGTGCTTGTCGACCAGATGCAATACCTGCTTGCGCATATCCCGCGCTCGAGCCCGCTGCATGCACGCCTGACCGACCACGTGTTCTCGGGCGAACAAGTCATCGATACACATTTCCACGAGTAATTGACAATACTGTGGGAGCGCGCCCCAGCAGAAACATAAACCAGCCCACGTACTGTGGATTTCGGCTCCACCGATAGGGTCCTGTTACGGCTAGTGTGCCCGCATCAAGACAGAGCACCTTCAGCGGCGAACGGAAGACAACGATGCCAACCAGGCACAGCAGAACTCCTGCAGCGCTAACGAGGACGCCGACATAGTCCAGCGGGGTACTCGGCATTTCATAGGTTGTGGCGTATTCAAGGATGAGGTTGGATGCAAGGAACATGGCAACAAGTAACGACAATCCGAGAGCACTGAGGTTGCCGCGCCGACGATATTCGAACCGTGCGAAAAGTAACGCGACTGGCGTAATCGCCAATGCCAACATGAAAAAGTAGCCAAGCATGATCGGATATGACGAGCCCGCAATGGGTCAATGGCAGACATTTTAACGCAACCCATAGAACGTAGAAGCCGGTGTCATCTATCAGTGTAACTCGTGTCGTGCCAGTTCCTTCTGAGCTACCACCGCCACGTAGCCCGGCGTGTCCGCCGAAATAACGCAGTGGGACGCTGCTGCAATGTCGCTCAAATCCGCTCGGTGGTGTTAACATCGCACCGCCGCAAGAGCTGCAGGGCCCGCAGACGGGACTCGGCTGGTGCGGATCGTCTGAGGCGCACCCGACGGGCCGCTTCGGAATGTCAAACCCAGACCAGGAGTCCATTCGATGTCCACCCGTCTTGACCTGTCCAAGCTCAGCCTAATGGACGCCCTCGACCTCGCGAAGCTGATCGAGATGGAGGCGTGCCACCGTTACCAGATGTTCGCCTCCCAGCTCGGCCACACCGGCGGCTACGATGCTGGATCCTTCTTCGCCTCGATGGCCGAGAACGAGGCCAAGCACGGCACTGAGCTGGAGGCCCGGCGCAATGCGTTGTTCGGTGATGCGCCCGCACGGCTGACGCTTGATGACCTGTTCGACGTCGAGGCCCCGGAAATGGGGGCGCCGCGCCGCGGCATGTCCATCGTCCAGGCGTTCGAGGTCGGGCTCGAAGCTGAGAAGAAGGCCTACGACTTCTATGATATGGCTTTGCCCGGCATCACCGATCCCGACGTCCGGGAATTGTTCACTGAGCTTCGGGACGAGGAGACAGAGCACGTTGAGATGCTGCGAGCGGCAATGGCCAAACTACCAGCGAGCGCTAGCGAAGAGGTCGAGTTCGACCTCGACGAAGCGCCCTATCTCTAGGGCGCGGTTCGCGATTCATAGGGCCTGCCCAACGGCCGAAGGATCCAGCCCGGAGCTGACATGATCGTTTCGGGCCAGAGCGGCATTTCAGTGCGGACGCGCTGCGACGTCAGTTCGCTATACTTGGTCCATGCAGTATTTAATTGACGCCAGTGTGTACGTGTTTCGGGCTTACTATTCCATGCCGGACGACATGGTTGACGGTGATGGAAATCCAATCAACGCTCTATATGGGTTTTGTCGTTTTCTCGGGGATTTCATCGAACAGGTCAATCCCGAGCATGTTGCCGTCGCATTCGACGAAAGCCTGACCACGTCCTTTCGCACGACGATCTATCCCGAGTACAAGGCAAATCGTGAGCCGGCGCCCGTGGAACTCAAGCGGCAGTTCTCGCAATGTCGTCGTTACTCTGAAGCGCTCGGCCTGATGAACTGCGCTCATCCGGAGTACGAAGCTGATGATCTCATTGGCACGCTCGTCGAGCACGGGCGCCGCATCGGACGCCCATCAACAGTCGTTACCCGTGACAAGGACCTTGCGCAGTTACTGGGCCGCGACGACGTGTTCTGGGACTTTGCGGGTAAGGGGAAAATCGACTACGAAAAGGTTCCCGAAGTCTTCGGCGTCTGGCCGGAGCAGATCGCCGATTTTCTCGCGCTGGCTGGTGACAGTGTCGACAATATTCCGGGCGTGCCAGGTGTTGGCAAGAAGACGGCCTCCGCGCTACTCGGTCATTTCGGGAGCCTCGAAGACATCTATGCCAACCTGGACAAGGTGCACGAAGTCGAAGTCAGGGGCGCAAAGACACTCGGTGCCAAACTCGATACACACAGGGACGCCGCGGTGCTGGCCCGCAAGCTGACCGGCATCGCCTGTGACGCGCCGATCGAGGATCCGGAAGCAAAGCTGCGCCGCTCGATGCCGGACCTTGGCGCGATCAACGCGCTGTTTGACGAGGCGAATATCGGCACGGCGCTTCGACGCCAGGCCGAACGAGTGTCAGACCTCAGCCGCTTTTGACGATGGCGGACGAGCGCGACGCCTTCGTCAAGACCGGCCCGGCGAACGCCATCAACATGTTCGAGGCCGAAGCCGAGGGTCTTCGTGAACTCGCTGCGGCTCGCGCAATTCGGGTGCCCGACGTCATCGACTTCGGTGTGGAGGACGGCGAGGCATTCATCGCGATAGAACGACTGTCATTCGAGCGGGCGACGTCGGCGACGGACTCGCTGTTCGGCGAACAACTCGCGGCCTTGCATCGGCACATGGCCGACCGGCATGGTTGGCATCGCGACAACACGATCGGCCTGACACCGCAGCAGAACCCGTGGACTGACGACTGGGTAGCTTTTTTTCGGGAACATCGGCTGAGTTTTCAGCTCGGGCTTGCCGCAAGCAATGGTTACGGTGGGGAGCTGCAGTCGCTCGGCGACAACCTGGCTGGGCGACTGGCGGAACTGTTCGAGGGTTACGAGCCACAGGCGTCGCTTTGTCACGGGGACCTGTGGGGCGGGAATTGGGGCGTTGTGGACGGCGTGCCCGTTATTTTTGATCCTGCGGTGTACTACGGCGACCGTGAGTCGGATATCGCGATGACGATGCTGTTCGGAGGGTTCGGTCGCGAGTTCTACCGCGCTTATGAGCGAGCCTGGCCGATGGCGCCCGGGCATGAACGTCGACTTGGGCTATACCAGCTGTACCACGTGCTGAATCATCTGAACCTGTTCGGTGAAGGCTATCTCAGCCGGGCGCTACGCCTGCTGCGCAGCCTGTAATCCGGATTACGCAGGGTGGCTCATCAGGTGAATCGTCCTTCGACCTCGCTCGGATCGACATCCTCGTCGACCTCGATCGCTTCGCCGAGAAAGTCCTCCTTGAACACATAAAGCTGCGTGCCTTCGGGCGCGGTCAGCACGGTAAAGGCGCCTTCGAAGCCCGGGAAATTGTCGGCCGGCAGCCCCTGTGCCTCGATCAGCTTGCGGAGTGCGGCTTCGTCGTGGCACTTGAAACACAGCGACGGTTGCTCGAGTGCAATGCTCTCCGACAGCCCCAGCGCGATTCCACCGGCATCGAATCGCAAGTGCATGGTTGGATCCTCGCGCATACGGAGAATCGCGCCCGCGACCGGTCCCCAGAATTGCGCGGAGCGCATCGCATCTCGCACCGGCAGCGTGAGTTCGAACCAGGTGCCACAAAGGGAATCATTGTCATCTTCGTCGTCACCGTGGAAGGTGCGTGCCTCCAGCATCGTTATCAGGTGACCGTCGCGGTCCTTCACACCGATTTCGTTGAAGCTGTCCTCATCGAGCTGCATGAAACTGAAGTCGAAACCGTGATCCGCCATTGACCGCGCATGCCGTGCAAGGTCGGGCTGCACGAACGTAATCGCAGGCGACTCGAAGTCGCGATCGTGCAGGCCGATGCAGAGTACGCCGTCACTGATGACCACGTATTTGTGGGGCCATACGTCGGCGGTCTGTAGCTCCACGAAGCCGAGTGTCTTGTAGTAGTGCAGGGACTCTGCTACGTCCTTCGTGCGTATGCTGACTTCGAGAAAGCGACCGACGCCGCTCATGGCCCTGCTCCGGCTGCCAGTGCGCGCTCGCGGGAGCGGTCTCGTTCGCGCGCTGCCTCGCTCTCGCTCCAGTCCGGGGAGGACTCCGGCCAGCCCCCAGCGTGCTTCTCGATCAGTCTTGCCAGGAATGCTACGTGATCGTCGCGGGCGTTCAGTGCCGGAATGTAATGCAGGTCGCCACCGCCGGCCGCGCGGAAGATGTCGCGATTCTGCATCGCTGTTTCCTCGAGGGTTTCCAGGCAGTCTGCAGCAAAGCCCGGGCAGAGCACGTCGAGGCGCCCGAGACCATCACGGCCGAGGCCCGCAACCGTCGCGTCAGCGTACGGTTTTAGCCATTCGGCACGCCCTAGCCGCGACTGAAACGCGATCTGCCAGTAATCGTCCTCGAGTTCCAGCGACGCCACGAGCAAGCGCGCCGTCTTGAGGCACTGGCAGTGATACGGATCGCCCGCTTCGAGCGTGCGCCGCGGCACGCCGTGAAACGACAGCAGCAGTTTGTCGCCGCGACCTTTTTGTTCCCAGTAATCGGTAACGCTTGATGCCAGCGCCGCGATATAACCGGGCGCATCATGATAGTCATTGATGAAGCGCAATTCGGGCACCCAGCGACGCGCCCCGAGTGCGGAGGTCGTCGCTTCGAAAACAGCGGCTGTGGTCGTTCCCGAGTACTGTGGATATAGCGGCAGGACTACGATGCGCCGTGCACCCTCCGCGTACAGCTGCTCCAGCGCAGCAGGAATCGACGGGCTGCCGTAGGACATGCCGAGCGCCAAATGCACAGGACCGGCAAATCGTTGCCGCAGCTTATCTTGCAACGATCGGGCGATGTCCTTCGAAATGAGCGACAGCGGCGAACCTTCGTCCGTCCAGATCTTTTGATACGCGTGTGCCGATCGTGACGGCCGGAAGGGCAGGATGAAGCCGTAGAGTATGGGTAACCAGATGGCTCGGGGAATCTCGACGACGCGCGGGTCCGACAGGAATTGCCGCAGGTATCGACGCACGGCTCCGGGCGTCGGTTCGTCGGGTGTGCCGAGATTAACGAGCAGCACCCCGAGCGACTCGGGACTGCCATGTTCATACGGCGGCGAAGCTTGAAACGTCGGCATAAACCTGGGACCGGTGCGTGCTGACGGTAACACTACTGGAAAGGATGCCCACGTGCCACCGATACGGCCGCTATAATCGCTTGTCTTGATTGACTTTTACGCAGGTATTATCGCAATGGATGACAAGCTCCAAGAACACAGCGATTATCCGGATCGCTGGACACTTTTACGTGACCTGGCCGTTCTGCAGGTCAAGTTGCTCATCGACGGCTTCCGCGACCTCGTACTGGTGCCGGCGTCGCTGATCGCCGGAATAGTCAGTCTCGTGAGAGGCACGAAGGATCGCCCCGGGCCGCAGTTCTACCAGCTAATCGGCGTAGGCAAGCAAAGCGAGATCTGGATAAACCTGTTCAAGGCCTACGAGCACGCGCCGGAAGAGGTGAAACAGGAGTATTCATTCGGCGCTGCCAACATCGACGAGCTCGTCGACAAGTTCGAGTCCTTCGTCGTGGACGAATACCAGCGCGGCGGTGTTACGAAACAGGCGAAAGACCGTATCGACAAAGCCCTGAACGCGATACAGCGCGGCAAAGAAGAAGAGCCGGAGGAAAAATAGGGTCAGAGTCACATTTTTCCCTGAGGTTGATGCAACAGTCGAGAATGTGACTCTGACCCTATTTTTCTACGTCGCGCCCCGACAGCAGGTCGTCGAGCGACGGCGGCGGATGGTCGCGCCCGATCTGGCCTGACTTGAGCCGGCTGATGTAGTCTTTGTAGGCGCGCATCGCCTGGTAACCGAAAATCCAGCAGATCGGAATATTCGCAATGACCAGGACACCCGTGCCCACTCCGGTCACGTTGTCGAGATCCGTATCGCTCTGGATGAAACCGAGCGTCGCGACAATGATGAGCAGGCAGTAGAAGATCTTGAAGCCGAACACGGCACCGTCGCCCGCGAGAAACACGACCCCCTGTTCACCGTAGTACGCCCACGAGATCATCGTCGATATCGCGAACAGCCAGGCGGCAATCGACACCAGCCATTTGCCAAGTCCGGGAGCTACGCTGTCGAATGCCTTCGCGGTCAATGTTGCGCCGATGTAGGTTCGATAGAGACCGTCGCCGATAATCTTCGGTTCGACATCGCTGGCGAAAGGACTCCACACGACGAAATAGCTGTTCGCGTCACGGGAGATGTTTCCATCCACCTTGTGCCGGTCGAAGCCGTCGTCACGTTTGTGTGCCGCAACGATCAGGGTGACCTTGTCTCCCTCGCGCCAGTCGTCACCGGGAACGGTCGTCTTCGCAAACTGCCAGCCCTCAGCGGACCGGATGACGCCGGGCGGCTCGCCAAGCGCGACGTCCGGACCGCGATTCCAGATGCCGGTGGTCAGAATGATCAGTGCCGTGAACGTGCACACGACAATCGTGTCGATGAAGGGCTCGAGGCCGGCGACGATTCCTTCGCGAACGGGCTCATCGGTCTTCGCCGCGGCGTGCGCGATGGGCGATGAACCCTGCCCGGCTTCATTCGAGAATATGGCGCGTTTCATCCCGAATACGAACGCAGCTGCGGCCGTGCCACCGACAAACGCGCCAGTCGCCTCGGTCGGCATGAACGCGTATTTGACGATGAGTACGAACATCGCCGGGATGTCGGCAGCGTTCACGGTAAGCACGTAGCTGCCCGCGAGCAAGTACAGTGCGCACATGAAGGGCACCAGCGTCGCGGTCACCTTGCCGATACGCTTGATGCCGCCGATGATCACAGAGCCGACAGTGATCGCAAGGATGATTCCGGTGATCCAGCTGGGAATCGCGAAGTACTCTTCGGTCAGTTCCCCGACGTTCCACGCCTGGAACATGTTGCCGCCGGTCGACGTGGATACGAGCAGCATCACGCAGAACACGATGCCGATCGCACGTCCGAGTCCGCCGAGGTTCTTTTTCTCGAGGGCTCGAGCGGCTACCCACATGGGACCACCGTGCGGATTCTCGGGATCGTCGGTATTGCGATACAGCATCGACATCGTTACTTCGGTCAGCTTGATGGCCATGCCGAGAAAGCCGATGACCCACATCCAGAACACGGCACCCGGTCCGCCCAGCGCGATCGCCAGGGCGACACCGCCGATGTTGCCGAGACCGACGGTTGCCGACAGTGCGGCAGACAAAGCCTGGAAGTGGTTGATCGCCCCCGGGTCGTTCGGGTCGTCGTAAATTCCGCGAACGATCGATGGGCCGTGCGTCAGCGAGCGATACTGGCAGAAGCCGCTCCACACGGTGAACAGAAGGCCGGTGCCGACAATCGCGTACAGCACGTACTCGTGCCAGAGTATGCCGTTGAGATCGGCCAGAAAGGCACTGAACCCGGCCATGTGCCCCCCTTTTGTCGCGTACGCTTGCTAGTCGCCCGAGGCTTCCATGATCGCGCAAACGCCCATGCCACCGGCCGTGCAAACCGAGACCAGGCCCCGGCCCGACCCCTTTTCTGCCAGCAGCTTGGCCATTGTTGCGATGATGCGCGCTCCGGTTGCGGCAAACGGATGGCCCATTGCCACGCTCCCGCCCTTGACGTTCATCTTCGACAGGTCGATCGGGCCCATAGACTCATTGCGGCCGAGTTTCTCGCGGCAGAACTTCTCGGACTGCCACGCTTTGAGCGTCGCGATCGCCTGCGCTGCGAACGCTTCGTGGATTTCGTAGAAGTCGAAGTCCTGCAAACGCAGGTCTGCCTGTTTCAACATGTCGGAGACGGCGTACACAGGCGCCATGAGCAGGCCTTCGTCATCGATGAAATTGACGGCGGCGACTTTCGCGAACGTGAGATATGCGAGTATCGGCAGATTCTTTTTGCGTGCCCAGTCTTCGGTGCTCAGCAAAATCGCCGCGGCGCCATCAGTCAGCGGCGTGCTGTTCCCGGCTGTCAAAGTGCCATCGGCCGACTTGTCGAAGACGGGGTTCAGTTTCTGCAGTTTTTCGAAGGTCGTGTCGCGGCGGATGTTGTTGTCTTCCTCGGCATCCATGAACGGAATCACGAGATCGTCGTACCATCCTGCGTCATAGGCTGCCGCGGCTTTCACATGGCTTGCGAGTGCGAGCTGGTCCTGATGTTCGCGCTGTACGTCCCACTCCTTGGCAGTTATTTCCATGCTCTGGCCCATCGACAAGCCGGTGCGTGGCTCGACCACGCCTGGCAATTCGGGCTTGAAGTGAGACGGGCGCAGGCGGAACCAGGGCATGAGGCGCTGCATGGCCGAGCGCGCGCCGTGGACGTCCAGCAGAATGCGCCTGAACTCGTCGCGGTAGACGATCGGTGCGTCGCTGACGGTGTCGGTGCCACCTGCGATGCCGCAGTCAATCTGGCCGAGCGCGACCTTGTTCGCGATCATGATTGCGGCCTCGATGCTGGTGCCGCAGGCACGCTGCAGGTCGACGCCGGGCGTTCGCAGCGACAAGCCGGAATCGATGACGCTCTCCCGCGCCAGATTCCAGTCCCGCGAATGCTTGATAACGGCACCCAGGGCCACGTCACCCATGGTCTGGCCTCTGAGATCGAGCTTGGTAACCAGCCCCTGCAGGGCCGAGGTCATGAGGTCCTGATTGGAACAGTCCTTGTAGATTGAGTGTGAGCGACAGAAGGGGGTACGCGAGCCGCCGACTACAGCGACGCGCACAGAACGACCATCGTGCAGCATAATGCCTCCGAAAGATTCACACGAACGCGGAGCAACTCTACACTATTGACCGGATGGAACGTAGTTGCCCGTCATGATTTCCCATCCTTATGTTCTCGGCAGAGATAACAGGTGCGCATGCAGTCAGATTCCGGACGTTTCGGGCGCGAGATCAAAGCGCTGCTGCGCCTCGCAGGGCCGCTGATCGTCAATAATCTGTCGGTTGCGGGCATGCAATTTGCCGATGCCGTGATGGCCGGGCGACTCGGTGCCGAATCCCTCGCGGCCGTGGCTGTGGGCGGCAGCGTCTGGTTCCTGGGTTTCACCGTAGCCCTCGGTACACTCATGGCGATATCGCCGATCGCGGCGCGGCATCATGGCGCGGGCGATGTCGCCCTGATCGGACGCTACACAAGGCAGGGCATCTACCTCGCCATAGCGTTCGCAATTCCGATCATGTTGATCGCGCAATTCTATGTGGCGCCGATGCTGGAGACGATCGGGATCGACGTTGCGTTTCGCGATACGACGGTTGGGTACGTAAAAGCGATCACGCTTGGCGCGCCGGGCATGTTCATTTTCCTGGCGTTGCGCTTCACGACCGAGGGCATCGGCATAACGAAGCCGATCATGTATACGTCGATCTTTGCGTTCGTCTGCAACGTGTTCCTCAACTGGGTATTCATGTTCGGTAAATTCGGCGCGCCGGCAATGGGTGCCGTGGGCTGCGGTCTTGCGAGCGGCATCACGATGTGGCTCATCGCGATCGTGCTCCTGGTCTACGTGATGTCGAGCAAGGTCTATGAGTCGCTGCGCATATTCTCGAGGCTTGCTCCGTTGCGGCCAAATGTGTTGAAGGAGATCGTCTGGCTCGGCATTCCGATCGCGATCACGATTACAGCGGAAGCCGGACTTTTCAACGCTGTGTCAATTCTCATGGGGACGCTCGGGCCGGAAATCACGGCCGCGCACCAGATCGCGATTAATTTCGCAGCAACCATGTTCATGGTGCCGCTGGGCCTGAATTCAGCGATTACGGTGCGGGTGAGTTATGCACTGGGCCAGGGCGATCTGCGTCACGCACGATTTGCAGGCTCGCTGGGAATTGTCGTCTGCGCTGGCTTCATGGTCTGTTCCGCGACCTTCTTGCTGCTGTTCAGAGATGCGGTCGTCGGGCTGTACACAAACGACGAGGCGGTCAAGGGCATCGCGATAAGCCTGTTGCTGATGGCAGCCATATTTCAGGTCGCTGACGGCATCCAGATCGGCGCTGCCGGAGCGCTGCGCGGCTACAAAGACACACGCGTGCCGATGGTGATCAACATCGTCGCGTTCTGGGTATTCGCATTCCCGATGGCCTACATGGCGGCCGTTACCTACAAGCTGCCGCCAAATTACATCTGGGGCGGCTTCGTCATCGGCTTGTCGGCTGCCGCGATCATGCTGACGTGGCGCTACGCGATCTTGTCGTCACGCGCAGTCAAACAGTCGGTTTTATATTCGCGTTGAGGTGCATCAGGTTGGTCGGGTCGTACCGATTTTTTACCTTCACCAGTCGTTCGTAGTTCGCGCCGTAATTGGCGTGCGTTCGGGCCGTGTCTTCGTCATTTAGATTCACGTAGAAGCCGTGCGTGAATTTCTGCAGTCGGGCCCAGTCACTTCGAACCTCGGCAATCCGTTGCTCACGCTCCTCGGGTGATTCCATGTCGTGCCATTGATGCCAGACCATCATGTTCGAGTGTGCCGAGCGGTACGGGAATGCCGTGTCCTCCGGTGACCTTCGATTGACCGCGCCGCCGGATTGCATGAAAAACACCGCATAGGTCGGGCTCTCCCTGTGAACATCAATTACCTGGTCTACGAGTTCGGGCGTGAAGTCATTGACGAAACTCGACTTCATATACATGCGAATGCCATGCCGGTTGCTGTTATCACCGCGAGTCTGGAATTTTGCATAGGGAACCGCGGCAATCGTGTCAGAAACCGGTTTGCCGATAGCACGTAGCGGCGCGAGAGCGGCAGCAGCCGTCGATGGGTCACCGCACCACACTGCCTCGAACGAAACGACGGGCCCGACATCCGGCAATGTCCTCACGATGACGTTGAGGTTCAGCTCGTCGGGCATGTCAGCACCATGCTCCGCATAAAACATCAACGCGTCGCGGGCATCTTTCCAGGCGAAGATCACGTCGCCAGCCACAACCATCGGGTCCTGTGAATGCAGCCGGTACTCCAGCGTCGTGACAACGCCGAAGTTACTGCCGCCGCCCCGGAGTGCCCACATAAGGTCCGCGTTTTCCTCGTCGCTGACATGGCGTAAACCGCCATCTGCGGTGACAATGTCGGCGCTGATCAGATTGTCGCAAGCCATGCCATACTTTCGACAAATGCGGCCGAAGCCCCCACCCAAAGTGAGGCCGGCAGCTCCCGTATGCGACACGATGCCACCGGTAGTCGCGAGCCCGAGCAAAGCCGCCTCCCTGTCGATGTGTCCCTCCAGGCAGCCGCCGTC
>Ga0209578_10002603_pt1 | contig 14681 bp, 8 predicted proteins | sample tdAd472_FD_187127 | JGI IMG/M metagenome (GOLD analysis project Ga0209578, IMG submission 187127) | Marine sediment microbial communities from the Atlantic coast under amendment with organic carbon and nitrate - tdAd47.2 (SPAdes)... | ecosystem: Environmental > Aquatic > Marine > Coastal >...
ACGGAAACCTGAAAAACAACATCGATTTCAACGTATTTTATTACGGCGCCTTTGAGAAACCGCTGTTGTTTTTCCTTCGGGACTGCCTGCAGGCCATCCATCGTTCACCCTCGGTGTTTTGCGATATTGGCGCCAACATCGGCCAGCATTCTCTGTTCATGTCCCGGGTAGCCGATGGGGTTCATGCCTTTGAACCCTACGACGTCGTGCGGCAAAGGCTGGAACAGCAGGTCGCCCTGAATCAGCTGGACAACGTTTTTATTCACCCCGTGGGCCTCGGCGAAACCGAACAGCAACTGCCTTTTTATGCCCCCACCGGCAGAAACCAGGGCATCGGATCCTTCGATGCCTCCACCACGGTGAAGGGCAACAGGAATATAGGCGAACTGGCGCTTGTTTCCGGTGACAGCTATTTTCAGCAACGCTCGATTACGTCGATCGACCTGATAAAAATTGATGTCGAGGGCTTTGAAAAATCAGTGTTGCGTGGACTGCAGAAGACGCTTGCAGCCAACCGGCCTGTGGTGGTATTCGAGATGACCCACGGATCGGCAATTTCCATCCAGTCGCAGGAAGAACTTGGTACGCTGTTTCCTGACAACTACCGGTTTTTCACCTTTGATCTGCGCAAGCCTGATGGCAGCAAGGCCAGGCGCCGAGAAGCCAAGGCCAGGTCTACCGGCCACTACCGACTGGTGCCATTCGGATTCCAGTTCAACAATGGGCAGGACGATATCGTCTGCTGTCCGGAGGAATACGTCGGGATGCTGCCTGGGCAAGGAGACGGCTGATAGCCTCGGCTGCTTTTTATACGGGATCATTGCGTCCTACAATCCTCGACATAGATTGTTGTGCAGGAAGGATATTGGTGTGTTCCAGGGCGTTTCTGCCTGTTGCAGACATGAATCCGGGCAGGCCCGGTGAGCATTGGTTCTCGCGAACAGCAAGGAGTGGCCGTCGCCCTTGCCAAGCGCGACAACACCGCAGTGGCGCCCGACAGGCCCCGCCCGAAGGGGCTTTCAGGCGAGCCCACTGCCTTCGTTGTCTCGCCTTGACAGGCCGACGCATGCCGGCGGCAAGACGCCTCGTCAGTGAACTCGCCTGAAAGCCAGAGTATTTCCATACTTAATCAGAGGTTCCCTAACACTGAGGGACAGCATTGATGCGGGATAAAATAATGCCCAGGTCATGAGACAGGAAAAAGAATGGACTGAGCAGAGCATTCCCGATCCTGTCCCCAAAGCCTGCAACTTTGACCTGGGCATTCATCACCCACTTTGTCGCGAGTGACATGTAGCACGAGGAGTGTTACTACAGGGACAGAGTATACGGATTCCCGAATCAGAAACCTTGATCTGTATCAGAAACCGGTGAACAACTGCCAGCCCCCCCTTGTCACCATGCCGTCGTAACCCTCGACAGGCGCCTGGCTGTTCCGTCGGCCTCAATGGCGGCTGGCCCTCAGTCCACCGGGGATATCGATTGACAGTCCGGACAGCTGCCGGTCCTACCCTGGACCCTGGGGGGTGGCCCTTCACCTTATCGGCGGAAAATATCCGCGACATTGTCCGACATCTGCTCGGCATCCCGTCGACGGGCGGCGCGCAGCATGTTGGCCATGCCATAATTGCCTTCGTGGCAGGCGTACTCAAACAGCTGGGCATCAACCTGGGTCAGGGGAATAATGGCAGTCAGCCGGTCCGTAAAGGTATCGGGATCCTCGATGGTGAACTGATAGCTGATGGTGCGTGGGCCAACCCGGGTGAAGCGCTCGGTCAGCACCTTGCTGGTGGAAGAACCATAACCTTCAAAACTCTGGGTGAGTCCGTTGAAATTCCGGGTAACCACAACCAGGGTGTCGCCATCCCAGAAGCCGCTGGAATCTCCTGACCACATGGTCAGCTCCCTATCAAGGGCCGGAGGGTTTTGAAGTTTGATGATACGGGCATCGTGAATCATCTCCGTCAGGACAACGATGTGATCGCGATGTTGAACGATCTGCACATTATTGTTGTACACACTTGGTATCAGTTGCGGCCCGGCATTGAATCCGACCAGACAGCGTTCGGAAAGGCCCCTGTCTTCCGGTCCATCGCGGCCGATTCCGCCAACGGCAAACCGTACCGGCCGCTGACTATCGATGCGCCCGGAACCGCCCGGTAGGTATTCGACGCCGTCAACCAGTGGTGGTATGCGACCGTTCGGTGGATACACGATATGCGAGGTTCGAATCCTGCCATTGGAGCTGATCCGCTCCATCCAGATGGAATCGTTGTAAAACGCCTCGATGCCCGATGCAGTCCGGGTCACCTCATTCGACCGGCCTATACGCAAGGGTGAAACCTTGCTGGCAGCAATTTCGTCGTCGGTAAGAAACTGCCGGGTACCGAATTGCGCCGGCCGTTCCATCGGTACACTGGAGGAAAAATTCCACACACCCTGCAGATCCGGCTGACCCCACTCGGTAAGGGGCACGGTATAGTCATCGGCAGCAAGCAGCCGCGGGGCCAGCGGCATGCAGACAGCCAGGACAAAGATCGCCAGATTAACCGGTTTCATCGGGTTGCTGATTTTCCCAGGGTGATTCAGTGTTACCAAAATAGCGGATTGGCGTGTCAATGCAAAGGATTACCGGTCGCTTTCCCGGTACCCCATGAGATTGTGCACCCCGGGCAGGTGGTCCTACCGGGTGTCACTTCATCACAACGCCTCATCACAGCGCCGCTGCCTGTGGTGTTCACGGAACCTTTGGAAACCTAAAGGGACCCCTGGATTAATCAGGGAAACACTCAGAGGTTCCTTGATCTTGACATTTTGTAACAGGCTGGTGGCTGCGGCGGGCTTAACCAGTACAATCACCGCTGTCACTTTCCGTCAAAGTCTTCCGAAGCACGCTTCGGAACCAGCCCTGGATCCCGGTTATGCGCCACACCGCCAGCGAATCTCACCTTCAGTCTTTCGTCATCACTGTCCTGCCGGCCATTGTTCTGGTCCTGGTGCTTGGCCTTACCCGGTCGCCCCTGGCCCATGCCCAGGACACCAGCGGCGAGGGCACGACGGTTATCTATCCTGCCAGCTATTTTGATCAGTGGGTGCCGATTACCGCCCAGGATATGTTCAACCGGATTCCCGGCCTGTCCTCCAGTGGTGGTCCCGGAGGTCCGGGCGGCTTTGGTGGTGGCAACCCCTCGACGGGGGGGCGAGGCCTGGGCAGCAGCAGCGGTGGCACGGATATTCTCATCGACGGCAAGCGTACGGCGGGCAAGAATGCCCAGGCCGGAGGGTTGTTGAGCCGAATTCCCTCGGAACAGGTAAGGGAAATCCAGATCATCCGGGGCACTTCCGGTGAACTGGATGTGCGCGGCAGTGGCCAGGTAGTCAACGTGGTACTGTTTGAGGCACTGTCATCAAGCAGCGTATCGTGGCAGGCCAGCGGGACCTATTCCCAGGATCAGACTTTTACGCCAAACGGCTCAGTGGCATTGAGCGGCCAGCGAGGGAACTTCAACTACCTGCTGAGCCTGCGCAGCAATCCTAACTATACACACACGGAAACTTACGAACACAGCATCCTCGCCGATTTTCTGCCCAACGACACCATCGACGAAGATCGCATCAGTGAGCGGGAGAACAATGAACTCAGCATGAACCTGAGCTACGACATTTCCGCCAACAGCAGCGCAAGAGTGAACGCGCTCTATGCCGTACAGGACTCTCCCACCAGGGTGGATCGAATTACCCGGAACCTGCGGACCTCCCTGTCGGATCTGACCATTGAAAAGGAAGACAATCCCTCGGATCGTGACAACTGGGAGTTTGGCGGTGACTACGAGTACACGCGGGACAACGGGCACCGTTTCAAGCTTCTCGGTATTGCCAATCAGAACAACCAGGATTCCACCCGCCAGCGATTTGAATTGCAGGATGATGGCCTGTTCCAGAAGAACCTGTACCTGAACACCGACAGCATCACCCAGGAACGCATACTGCGCAGTTCCTACACCATGGACGTATTCTCAGACCAGAATATCGAGTTTGGCGTGGAAGGTGCCCAGACTATTCTCGATTCCAGCCTGGTGCTGGGGCTGCTCAGCAGTACCGGGACGCCCTCGGCCGCTGCCGGTGGCCTGGTGCCTCAGAACGTTGCCAATGCCAATTCCCGCGTGGAGGAAATCCGCTACGAACCGTTTCTCATCCATAACTGGACTCTCAGTAACAAGATGTCCCTGGAATCCACAATGGTTTACGAAATATCGGAAATTTCCCAGTCTGGTGACGTTACCAATAAGCGAAATTTCAGTTTCATGAAACCCAAGTTCGACCTGCGCTACGACCTGACGCCCACGCTGCAACTCCGCGGCACCCTGGAGCGCATCGTCAACCAACTGAGTTTTGCCGATTTCGTCGCGTCCAACGACGAGCAGGACAACGACCGTAACACCGTGGCGGGCAACGCCCAGCTGCGCCAGCAGACCCAGTGGCGTTACAGCTTTAACACCGAATACCGGCTGCCGAACGATGTCGGCGTACTGAACGCTGAACTTTTTTACGCCGACCACCAGGATGTAATCGACCGCATCGACGTCTCGCCCAGCGCGGAGAATCTGCAGTCTGCCAACGGTAACATCGGCGATGGCAAGGAATACGGGGCGGACCTGTCCGCCAGTATCCGCATGGGCATGATAGGCCTGCCCAACCTGCTGGTGTCACCCTCCCTGTTGCTGCAGGATTCCGAGGTAACCGATCCGTTCCTCGGCATCCAGCGGCGATTTCAATCACACATGCGCGGACAGTTCAGGCTCACGATGCGCCACGACATCCCGCGGTGGCGCATCAACTGGGGTCTGCAGAATTTTGATCGGATCGACGGCGGAATTTTTCGCTATGATGTGGACGACATTGAATTCGATGTGGGTGATCCGCGCTACAACCTGTTTGCCGAGTACGTGGACAGCCGCGGCCTCACCTACCGGGTGGATGTGCAGAACGTCAGCAACAACGTCAGGTGCCGGCGACGAACCCGCTTTGTCGGTAAAATCTCCGCCGGTATTCTCGAAGAGATTGAACAACAGTGCAGCAAGTCCGGGCTGGATTTCGGTCTGCGGGTGAGTGGTACGTTTTAGGCCGGCAACGTGCACCGTCCGTCGATGGCCGGTATTCCAGAACAACCACATCGACCCTACCGGGTCCACGGCGTGGGCGCCGCCACAGTTCGGCTTGTCTGACGAAGCCAACAGCTCATGAGAGCAATATCAACAGAGTGGTATTGACTACCATTGACGGTGGCCGGGTTGCTCTCGGCCGGTTTATCTTCCAGGCATGAATTACTATTAAGTGGTGGGCTACCAGGCAAGGTAGCAGGAATAATTTCGCGCAATTTTCGACGGTTTTCAGGCTAAGGGACCTCAGATTAAGAGCTGAAGGTTACGAAACTGGACTATGCCCCGCTTCGAAGATAGTGTTTATACTCCCTACAAGCCGTATGTTCCGATTGGTCGCAGACCGCACCGGCTACAAAACAAGGGATTTCATCATGAGGCATTTTAATTCTTCAATATTGCTGGCGATGATTTTCAGCCTGTCAGTTCCGGGTCATACCCTACTGGCACAACAGGATGATGCGCAGGAAGAATCCGCAGAGGAGCAGCAGCGCCCTGCTCCCTACCCGGACATCATTACCGCAGAAGCTGAAACCGACGACGGCCTTATCACGGTCCACAAAGTGGACAGCAGCTACTTCTTCGAGATACCGGAGACACTTTTCGGTGTTGATCTGTTGCTGGTGACCCGGATTGGCCGCGTCCCGGCAGGTCTGGACGGCTATATCGTCGCCGGCACCAAGGTATCCGAGCAGGTCCTGCACTGGGAGCGTCTCGATGACCGCGTTCTGTTGCGCAAGATTTCCTTCAATCAGGTGGCTGATGAATCGCTACCCATCTACGAATCGGTGGTTCGGAACAACTTCGCCCCGATTCTCGCAACCTTCAATATTGCCGCATACGGACCAGGTGGCGACACCGTGGTCATCGAGGTGTCGGATTTTTTTTCCGGCGACACCCCGGCTCTTTCAGGTCTTACCGTGGAACAGCGGGAGCAATACGAAGTTAAAAGTCTCGACAGCGCGCGCAGCTTTATCAATTATGCACGCAGCTATCCACTCAATACCGACATTCGCCATACGCTGACCTTTATCGCTACCGAACCCCCTGCAGACAGTAATACCGGTACCATTTCCATGGAAATGCATCAGTCCATGGTAAGACTGCCGGAAGAGCCGATGATGCCGCGACTGGCTGACGACCGGGTCGGCTATTTTTCCATCTCACAGGTCAACTTCGGGCTGGATGAGCTGAAGGCGGCGGAACAGACTTTTATAAGACGCTGGCGGCTGGAACCATCTGACCCCAATGCCTATGCTCGTGGTCAGCTGGTTGATCCGGTCAAACCGATCGTGTACTACATCGATCCGGCCACTCCTGCCCGCTGGCGACCCTATGTCAGGCAGGGCATCGAAGACTGGCAGGCCGCCTTCGAAACAGCCGGCTTCAGCAATGCCATTATGGCTATGGACCCCCCTTCTCCGGAACAGGATCCTGATTGGGCCTCGGAAGATGTCAGGTATTCGGTGGTACGCTGGGCCGCCAGCCTGGTTCGTAATGCGATGGGTCCGTCAGTATCGGACCCCCGGACCGGTGAGATCATTGAAAGCGACATCGTCTGGTTTCACAATCACCTGCGGTCCTATCGGAATCGGCTCATGCTGGAAACCGGAGCGTCCAATCCTGCTGCCCGCAGTCTCGATATGTCTGATGAACTGATGGGTGAGACCATTCGCCAGGTCATCGCCCATGAGGTTGGTCATGCGCTGGGTTTGCCGCACAACATGATTGCCTCCTCGGCCTACCCCACCGAATCACTGCGCGATCCGGATTTTGCCCGCCGCATGGGCGTATCTCCCTCGGTCATGGACTACGCCAGGCAGAATTACGTGGCCCAGCCGGGTGACGGCCTGCAGCCTACCGACTATATTCGCAAGATCGGTCCTTATGATCACTATGCCATTAACTGGGGCTATCGCGTTATTCCCGGCGCGGAAACAGTCGAGTCGGAAAAGGAAACCCTGAACGCCTGGATCATGGAGCATGCCGATGACCCGATGTACCGGTTCGGATCCAGCACCGGCTGGAACCCCGACGCCCAGACGGAGGATATGGGCAACGACCCGGTAAAATCCTCCGGGTATGGAATCGCCAATCTCAAGCGGGTAGCACCTCAGCTGATTGACTGGACCAGCACTCCCGGCGGGAACTTCGAGGACCTTGATGAACTGTATGGTGAACTGGTAGGCCAGTGGAGTCGCTATGTAGGCCATGTCATTACTCTGGTGGGCGGCCGCTATCAGAACATCAAGGCGGCGGACCAGGATGAACCGATATACACACCGGTGGCGAGGCAGCACCAGGCGGACGCCGTGCAATTCCTGCTGCGCGAAGCCTTGGCAACACCGACCTGGCTCGCACCAGCGGAAATTTTACGAAGAATAGAACATGCCGGCGCTATCGAAAGGATGCGCACCAGACAGGTCCGTTTTCTTAACCAGCTGCTGGACCCGCAGCGCATGCAGCGGCTGATAGAGTCCGAAGTCCTGGACCCGGAACCGTATCGACTTGTTGATTTTCTCAATGACCTCAGAGCAGGCATTTTTTCCGAGCTGGATGACGGCGCCGCCATCGATACCAATCGACGCAATCTGCAGCGGGCCTACGTGGAAAGACTGGAGTGGCTCATGACCGAGGAAGCCCCGGAGCCGACGGGACCCGCCGCCAGGTTTGCCACGGCTGTGGATGTAAGTCAGTCAGATATCAGGCCACTCGCGCGGGCTCAGCTGGTCAGGATAACTGCCGATGCGACCAGTGCCGCCAATGCGGCTGATGACGAACTGACCCGGGCACACCTCACCGACCTCGCTGCACGCGCCAGGGAGATACTGGAATACGGGGTCAGGGGAGTCAGGGTCATCGGGTCGGAGTCCTGACCCGGGAATCCGCCAAGAACCATCGGGGAAAGTGCGCTGTCGCACAGGGGTGGAGAATCCCGAACCTGCAGGGTAGCCTGATGAAAATTGATGATTTTGATAAACGAGCTGCAAAATACACCGATGCAAGGATTCATCGGTTCAATCGCGCCAATAATAGATTTCCCCAGGTCCGCGCCAAAGAAAGACAGTGTATGCTGGACCGCCTGAATCTTAAAGACGATATCAGGTTTTGTGACGTTTCTGCCGGTGGCGGTTACCTGGCTGACGGTGTTTTTGAACGCTTGAATGGTAAAGTAGAAATAACCTGCATTGAAAACTCAACCGCCTTCGCTTCCGCACTTCGAGAAAAGCATAATGTCGTTGCCTGCTCGCTGTCTTGCATCTCACTTTCTGACAGTCTGTTCGATCGGGTAGCTTGTCTGGCGGGAGTCCATCACCAGCGGGACAAGCCGGCATTCTACGCTGAGGCATTCCGAATTCTCAAGCCTGGTGGAATCCTGGTCATCGGCGATGTGCTGAAAGGGAGTCCTCAAGCCAGTTTTCTCAACGGGCCCGTCGATATTTATACCGATATTGGTCACGATGGGATGTTTCTTGAGGAAGGTGAACTGTCATCTCAACTGGAATACGCAGGCTTTGTCGAAATAGAGGAGAGCATTGAGCGCTATTCCTGGGATTTCCCGGACGAAGAAACAATGATTCTCTATTGTCGCGATCTTTTCAGAATGACAAAAGCAAGTTTGCCCCAGGTTCACGAGGCAGTTCTAGAGTACCTGCCCGTAAGTCGGGAAAAGGCGGAAGTTCATCTGCACTGGCAGTTAATATTTGCGACAGCAAGAAAGCCGTCAAGGATCAATTTTTCTGGGAACCTCTGAATAACCAGGGAAGTGCTCTGGCTTCCCTGGTTATTCAGAAGTTCCTTTGATTGAAAAAGCTTGGAATCAGATGGTTATTAAGAACATAGTCCGCCGATGGCCTATCGGAAAAAGTCCTTTATGGCTGGATGAACTCAGGCCACTCTGGAAGCAGCTGGAGGAGGAAAACCTTTATCCGTTAAGGTTCGCGATCGTGGATGTTGCGGATAGTGAATGCCATCTGGAGTTGACGGTTGTAGAAATTCACTCAGAAGAAAGATGGTCTGCGCTTCTTGAGATCGAACACCTTTTGACACCTGCACCCAGAACCCATTCCCCTGCAGACAAATTTTGCGTTGTTCAGATCATTCCCACGGGAATTGGTTGCGCATTTGGCGGTTACGCCGGTGACGCGACTCCGGTCACCACGCTCTTGTCAACCTGCTGCGATTTTGTGGTCACCCACCCCAATGCCGTCAATGCCTCTGACATTAACGAAATGAGTACAAATACTCTCTATGTTGAAGGAAAAACCCTTGATGATTTCATGCTCGGAGAAGTTGGACTGCAAAGGCGTATTGCACCTAATAAAATCGGTACTATCATTGATCGTGGCGGTCACGAATATTCCGATCAGATAGTGCATGCGCTCAATGCCGCCATGGCTGTGGGAGGGTTCGACTGTGACGGCTATGCGATTCCTGAGGCAGACTTTGGTATCAGGATTGAGTGGACTGCGAAAGGTTGCGCCAGTGGAACGATAACGAATCCAGAAGTTCTACTCGAAACGGCGGATTCCCTGTTGCAACAGGGATGCGATGCCATTGGCGTAGCATCAGTAATTCATGGTGTAACAGAAGAAATGTGCGAAAGGCACATCACTGCTCAACTTCCTAACCCCTCCGGGGCTGTCGAAGCAATTATCACCCATCTGTTGTCAAAAATTTTCCGCGTGCCAGCGGCTCATGCTCCCTTACCCTATTATCAGCATCTCAAATACCAGTCGGTGGAAAACCCCAGAGCGTCAGCAGAATTTATCTCAACACCACACTATTTTTCTGTTCTGAAAGGACTACACAGAGCACCCCGAATCGTGGCTATCGAATCCAGACGCCCGGAGACTATCAGCGTTGAAGACGTTGGCGCCGTTGTAGTTCCGGCTTCTGCTTTAGGCGGCCTTCCGATACTGGCAGCACAATTACACGACATTCCAGTCATCGCAGTGCGGGAAAATGAAAACATTCTGGATGTTAATAACAAAAAAATGCGACTGGAAAATTTGATCGAGGTGGAATCCTACCTGGAAGCAGCGGGACTAATCTCCGCGTTAAGACATGGGCTGCATCCTCGATCACTGAAACGGCCTATAAACAAGGCTACAAAACGTAAATGACCAACATGCCTTGCATTGGTGGTTGTCGTTTTTCCGTCGGACGTCGTAGTTGACTGGGCAGGACCTGAAACCACAAATTCGAATAAGGCGAACATCAACGATTGTCAATCGCATAAGAAGCCTCAGAAGCCTCTGATTTAGCAGAGGTTCCCTAGATTGGAATACAGCGATAGTAACTGGAGAATGGAGCCCGGTGTATATACACGATATCCACTCACAAATAGTTGACGATGAGAAAGTCATCTCAGGCATGTTGGATGACGAAAAGCTATGGTACAAATTACCTAAAGAATTTGGTCAGGATCAGTTAGCCGATCCCTTCGTCGCCGCGGCTCTGCTGGTGGCAATGAAAGCAGGGGAATCGATAAAGGTTGACCCGAAGAAGCCCGTCTCCTACAAGCTGCTTTGGGGTATCAGTTTACTGCAGGATTTGTACAGCAACTGGTGGCCGGAATTCCAACCAATCGAGGTGGAGTGCGAAGTTGGCAAAGCTGCTCCCGTACAGGATGGGATCGCGTCTTTTTTTTCCGGTGGCGTCGATAGCCTTTACACCTTTTATCGTAGACAGCAACTGGTGACGCATCTTGTGTTCCTCGGTGGCGTTGATGTACAGCTCGACAATGAAGCACTCTATACTGAAGCGTTGAAAAGTAATCGCACGTTTGCGAAACAGCAAGAGAAAACGTTGATACCGGTTGTTACAAATCTAAGGGATATCTGCCATTCGAAAGGCATCAGCTGGGGGAGTCAATTCAGCGGAGCGGGCTTGAGCAGCGTCGCGCTGCTATTAGGTTTTCCTTATGCCCTGGTGCCTGCCAGTCAGGCCCATGAGGAGCATTATCCGGATGCCACATCACCGGCGCTGGATCATCTGTTCAGTAACGAGGCGACTACAATTTACTACGATGGTGCAGTGAAGCGCTATGTGAAAATCAAAGAGCTCGGTGAGATACCTTCGAGCCTGGACAGGCTCAGAGTATGTTGGCAGGACAATGGCTACAACTGTGGAAAATGCGAAAAGTGTGTTCGCACGATGTTATTGCTCAAGTTTTTCAACCTGGAATGCCCGACTTTGCCAGAATTTGAAGGCTGGCAGTCCATGAGGAAGTGGCGAATAGAATCGGACGTGCAGAAGCGTATTATTTCCAGCCTGATCAAGGTAGCCCGGGAAACGAATAACCGTAGAATCCGCTATCAACTCATTTATCTCCGCCGCCGCGAAGCTTTTAAGAGATGGCTTGCCAGTATTGATAGAGTTTACTTCTCAGGTAGCTTTAAACGAATGTTTAAGAAAGTCATCGGACCTGCGTAGCTGATAAAGACAACAGGGGTAGCGGTTTGTGTCATTGAGGCCGCGAATGATCGGATCAGAATTACTTTGACACCATACCATTCGGTATGTACCATCTTAGGGTCCGAGTAATTGGAGGCTTTCATGAGCCCGGTTGATACCAAGCAGTTGTTGATGGAAACAGCCCTGGAACTGATCTGGAACAGCAACTACGACAAGGTCGGCATTGCCGAGATCTGCCAGAAAGCCGGTGTCACCAAGGGTGCGTTCTATCATCACTTTGCCTCCAAGGCAGAGCTGTTTGTCAGCGCCAGCGCCATGGAATGGGAACAGAAAAGTCGCGAACTGGATGAGGCCCTGTCGCCCCGTTACACGGCGCTGGAGCAACTGGAAAAATCCATCTCCCTGATCCTGGAAAAGCAGATAAAGCAATGCCCGGAAGGCACCTCTTATATCTGTGGCAGCCCGATTTTCACGGCCGGAGCCCAGGCCGGCTGTGGCTGTAACGAAATTCAGCAGGTGGCGCAGACCATGTCGGAAAACGCCGCACGCTATTTCGCTGCCCTGGCCCGCAACCTGGCGGCCGAGGGTTACCTGGTCGATCAGGCGGACGCTGGCGTTCTGGGCCGTCTGATGGTGCAGTACGTGCAGGGCGTGGTTACCACCGGGCGTATAGTCCAGAACATCGAACAGCTTCGCCATGACCTGCGGGAGGGGCTGTACCGGCTGCTGAATGTGAAAGCGGAGTATCAGCACGCCTTGCAGCCCGAATTGGCTTCACGTCCGCAACGTACCGGCACCGACGATTAACCCAAGTATGCCCGGTTTGACGGGCAACTGCCTATTCCCATACCTGACGTAATGGTACTCAAGCTCCCGCCACGGGGGCCTTTTCGCATGCCAGACTCAAAACTTCCTTAAATTAGCTGTTGACATACATACCGGTCGGTATGTATCGTTGCGCCTGTCCATACCAACCGGTATGGACAAAGGGCCAATAACAGCAACAAGCGCCCGCCTGAATTCACATGAACCGAAGATATCCCGGGGCTTGCGCCACTGGCAGGAGCTGATATGAACGCCGCATTTAACGCAAAAAGACCACGAAGCATCTGGGTGAGCCTGGCATTGCTGGTGCTGATTTCTGTCGCGCTGGGCTCTTTCAACCTGCGCGACGCGGATTCTTTCGCCGCCGAGGACGAGCCGGCGGCTCCTCCCCCGCCGGCGGTGGAAACCGTGCTGCTTGAAACCAAGAACTTGCGTCGCTGGGACCGCTTTTCCGGGCGCCTGGCAGCGGTGGAACAGGCCGAGATCCGGCCGCTGGTTGGCGGTACCCTGCAACAGGTGCTGTTTGAAGAAGGGGCCCGGGTCGAGAAAGGACAGTTGCTGTTTGTCATCGATCCCCGTCCATTTGAAGCCGCCCTGCAGAACGCCAAAGCCATTCTGACCTCCGCCGAGTCCGATGTGGAACTGGCCCGGGTCGAGTTTGAACGAGCCGAAGGACTGGCTGCCCGCAACGTGGTGTCCAAAAGTCTGCGTGACAACCGCCTCAACGATCTGAAAGTGACTACCGCCCGGGTCGAGGCGGCCCGTGCCCAGGTCACCGATGCCGAGCTTAACCTGGAATATGCCCATGTACGGGCACCGATCGACGGCCAGATTGGCCGTGCCGAAATCACCGTCGGCAACGTGATCGAAGCAGGCGGCAACGCGCCGGTGCTGACCACGATCGTCAATCTCGACCGGCTTTATGCGGAGTTTGACGTGGATGAACAGACCTATTTCCGGGTTGCGGTCGGTAGCGATCGCGCCCTGGATGGTGAGGGCGGCTACCCGGAGGTCATCAGTGGGCGCCAGATTCCGGTACGGGTCAGTCTCGGCGGCGAGCAGCCACTGGACTTCAATGCCTACCTGCAATCCTTCGACAATCGCTTCGATGCCGGTACCGGTACCATCCGTGCCCGCGCCCTGCTCGATAACAACCTGGGCCTGCTGGTACCGGGCGTGTTTGTCAATGTGGACCTGGGCAGTGTAACCGAGGTGCCCACCCTGTTACTCCCCGACCGGGCGGTCAACGTCAGCCAGGACAAGCGTTTCGTATACGTGGTAGGGGAAGGTGACGTGGTGCAGTATCGCGCCGTGGAGCTGGGTCGTGCCATTGATGGCCGGCGCGTGGTGCTGAGCGGCGTGGAACCTGGTGAACGGGTTATCGTCAATGGTACGCAACGGGTCATGCCGGACATGCCGGTGCTGGTGACCGACCGCTAGACAGCGGGCAATAGAGTTCAATCAGGGAATCTTCCATGAATCTGTCGAAGTTTTTTATCGATCGGCCCATATTCGCCAGCGTAGTCTCCATCCTGATCCTGCTGGCCGGGCTGATCTCCATGTTCAGACTGCCAATTTCCGAGTACCCGGAAGTGGTGCCGCCCACCATTGTGGTAACGGCCCAGTTTCCCGGTGCCAATCCGGCGGTCATCGCCGAGACCGTGGCCACGCCGCTGGAGGAAGCCATCAGCGGCGTGGAAAACATGCTGTACATGAATTCCACCGCCAATTCCGACGGCCTGATGACGCTGACTCTTACTTTCGCCATAGGTACCGATCCAGACCTGGCTCAACAGCAGGTGCAGAACCGGGTTGCCCAGGCCCAGCCACGGCTGCCGGACATTACCCGGCAGTTGGGCGTGGTAACCCTGAAGGCATCGCCGGACCTGACCCTGGTAGTGAACCTGACTTCGCCCGATGGTCGCTACGACATGCTGTATCTGCGTAATTACGCGTTGCTTAATGTGCGCGACAGGTTGGCCCGCCTGCCCGGTGTCGGCCAGGTACAGATGTTCGGAGGCGGAGACTACGCCATGCGCCTGTGGCTCAATCCCGACGCCATTGCCGAACGCAATCTCAGTGCCAGCCAGATTATCGACGCGGTGCGCAGCCAGAACGTCCAGGTGGCGGCCGGCCTGATCGGTAGCGCACCGAACCCGCAACCGCTGGATATCCAGATGCCGGTAAATACCAAGGGGCGCCTGGAAACGGTCGAGGAGTTTGAAAATATCATCGTGGCCACAGGGGCCGGTGGCGCTATTACCAGACTGCGCGACG
>Ga0209578_10002606_pt1 | contig 14663 bp, 17 predicted proteins | sample tdAd472_FD_187127 | JGI IMG/M metagenome (GOLD analysis project Ga0209578, IMG submission 187127) | Marine sediment microbial communities from the Atlantic coast under amendment with organic carbon and nitrate - tdAd47.2 (SPAdes)... | ecosystem: Environmental > Aquatic > Marine > Coastal >...
AAATGAACCACGGTTTTAAAATATGCCGAACGATTGTTCGCCCCTTTCAGTTCAGTCAACAATTTGGCCATATTGTCCTTGGCGCTTTTTTGTTCTCCGGCATACCTGGCCGAATATACTCCGGGTTGTCCATTCAAAGCATCTACAAGCAAACCGGTATCATCCGAAAAACAATCCAAACCATAGGTTTTAGTCACGTAATCCGCTTTTATTTTGGCGTTTTCTTCCAGAGTGGCTCCGGTCTCGGGAATTTCATCAAAGCATTTAATATCTTTTAGGGACAGCAGCGCAATGCTTTTGGGGAGTAATTGTTGAACTTCTTTCAGCTTATGGTCGTTATGGGTAGCAAAAACTAGTTTCAAATCAAAAAGGGTTCTATTATGAGATTCAAAAGTAGTAATTTCGAGTTTTAAGCAGTTGTTATGAAAATGAAAGTGCCACCGGCATTGATAATGTTGGTATTTGGAGGGTTAATGTATGTTTTGGACAGGTTCCTGCCTTTTGGGGAGTTTGAGTTTTTCGGCAAACAGGAATTGGCCATGTTTCTATCTGGACTGGGTGTTTTGGTGATGTTGATATCCGTAGTCCAATTTTTTAGTATGAAAACCACGGTAGACCCTTTGAACCCTCAAAAAACAAGAAAACTGGTCACCAATGGCATCTATAAATTCACCCGCAACCCTATGTATTTAGGGATGCTTCTTTTTTTGCTGGCCTTTGGTTTAAAGTTGGGCAATGCGTTCAATACCTTATTGGCCGCAGGTTTTGTTTCGTATATGAATCGTTTTCAGATTAAGCCCGAAGAAGAAGCGCTTTCTGATATGTTCGGAAAGGAATATAGTATCTATTGTAAGCTGACAAGGCGTTGGTTTTGACAACTTAGTTGACGGTTGACGGTTGACGGTTGACGGTTGACGGTTGACGGTTGACGGTTGACGGTTGACGGTTGATGGTTGAAGGTTGAAGGTTCATGGTGGTCATTCATTTCATAAAAGACTTCTGACTACCAACATAAAATTGCACACTGCTTACTGGTTGATTTTAGCTTGAACTTTAGTTTGCTATCTGAATTTGATTTGCGCACGGTTGCAAAACGATGAGTTTTGGGTAACATTTAAAACAAATCGTAATGGATTTTTGATTTATCCATAAATGTGTAAGGTTTTTGATAAGTTCCGATTACAAGGATGGAATTAATGTTTAATTTTAGGCCTTAATTTTTTTGAAGCAACTCATGGTAGAAACAGGGCGCAAATATGTGTTCGATTTTGATAGTACGCTCACACGTGTGGAGGCGTTGGATGTTTTGGCAGAAATGACCTTGCAGAACAATCCAAAAAGGGATGAGATTGTGGCGGAAATCCAAAAAATCACCAATTTGGGGATTGATGGGGATATTTCTTTCACCGAATCCTTGGAACGAAGAATCCGTTTGTTGAGTGCGAACAAAAATGATTTGGAAGATCTTGTAGTGGAACTGCGTCAAAAGATTTCCAAATCGATTGAGGCCAATAAACAATTCTTTCATGAATATTCTGAGGATATCTATGTGATTTCCTGTGGTTTCAAGGAGTTTATCGACCCCATTGTTGAAGCATACAATATTCCATCCGACCGAGTGTATGCCAATACCTTTACTTTTGATGATGATGGGAACATTATTGGTTTTGACGAAACCAATGTACTGGCCGCCCATAACGGCAAAATAGAATGTTTAAAAATGCTGGATCTGGAAGGCGAGGTCCAGGTTATTGGCGATGGCTACAGCGATTATGTGATGCGCGAGGCCGGTATTGCCCATAAGTTTTTCGCCTATACTGAAAATGTGCATCGTGAAAAAGCGACCAACAACGCCGACCACGTAGCACCTAACCTAGATGAATTTTTATTTGTGAACGATTTGCCAAGAAACTTATCATACCCCAAGAACAGAATCAAGATCCTTTTACTGGAAAATGTACACCCAGCCGCTTTTGAAAATCTTTCCGAAGAAGGTTTTTCGGTAGAGCTGATCAAAACCAGCCTATCCGAGGAAGACCTAATTGAACGAATCAAAGGGGTACACGTATTGGGCATCAGGTCCAAGACCCAAGTAACCCAAAAAGTACTGGACGCTGCCGATAAATTATTGGTGGTCGGTGCATTTTGTATTGGTACCACCCAGATAGATTTGGATTACAGTAAAAAGAAAGGCGTAGTAGTTTTTAATGCACCATACAGCAACACGCGTTCCGTAGTAGAGCTTGCTATTGGCCAGACCATTATGCTAATGCGAAGCATTTTTCCACGTAGTACGGAGATTCATAATGGTGAATGGAACAAAACAGCGATTGGTTCGCAAGAAGTGCGGGGTAAAAACCTCGGTATCGTGGGTTACGGTAACATAGGTAAGCAAATGTCCGTTTTGGCGGAAGCTATGGGGATGAAAGTGTATTATTATGATGTTAACGACCAATTGGCACTGGGTAATGCAGTAAAATGTGATACGTTGGAAAACTTGCTCAACGTTTCAGATGTGGTGACTTTGCACGTGGACGACAACAAGGCCAACAAAAACTTTATTGGGGAGCGCGAAATCAACCAAATGAAAGATGGTGCAAAACTGATTAACCTTTCTAGAGGATTTGTAGTGGATATTGATGCATTGGCCAGCGCACTTGAAAGTGGGAAATTGGGCGGTGCCGCTATAGATGTGTACCCATCCGAACCACGAAGCAACGGAGGGTTTGAAACACCATTGCAAGGCTTGTCCAACGTTATCCTTACACCACATATTGGCGGAAGCACGGAAGAAGCGCAGCGGGACATTGCTGATTTTGTTCCTAACAAGATTATGGATTACATTAATTCAGGAAATACGGTGGATGCCGTTAACTTTCCGAATATTAGATTGCCCAAACAAAATAAGGCACACCGATTTTTGCACATTCACCGCAATGTTCCCGGTATTATGGCCAAGATTAACGAAATCTTGGCGCAATACGGGCTTAATATTTCCGGTCAATACCTTTCCACTGATAGCGAAGTGGGGTATGTAATTACCGATTTGGACAAGGAATATGATAAGGATGTGATCAAAGCTCTCAAGAAAATTGAGAACACCATCAAGTTTAGGGTGCTTTATTAACAGAAATTCAGCTGTTATTGCACATACACGTGTTGGCAACTGACTTTATTTTGTTCGTTTTAGCTTTGTTGGATTTTGTCTAGTGTCAAAAACGTCAGCAATTTTTATAAATCCGTTTTGATGGTCCAAAGAATAAATCAGTTTGTAGTTTTTGAAAACCAAATATCGATATTCAGTTTCTCTGTGCTTTAACAATTTTTCTTCTTGTCATATTTGCGGTGCTTTTATCAATTTATTTGGTTCATTGATAATTCCTTTCAGAAGTTTTTTAGCGATACTGGGGCTGGTTTTCTTTTCGTAATACTCATAAATTTCGTCAAGTTTAGTTTCGGCAAATTCAGACCAAATTATTTTCAACGGCATTATTTGTATTTGGATAAAAGTTCAGAACTGTTTTTAAATCGATTGTTTTGGAAATCAGATTCCGATTGGTCAATTCGTTTGTCTAGCTCTTCTTGGGTCATAGGCTCAAATATTCGCTCGTCAGTAGCATTTCTCTCCTTTTTCAATAGTTGTTCTAAACGAGAAACAGCTTCTTCACTTTGAAGCGTTAAAAATTCTTGTACAAATTCTATTTTTCGAGCTTCTAAATTCATTGCATTCAGCTTTTTACCAAAGGTACAAAATTATCAATTTAGCCATCTGTTTTTTAATGGGATTGACCAGTTCCATAGCTTATCCGTATCTCTTGACTCTTTGAGTGAAGCGGTTTAAATATCTAATCATTGATGGTGATAGGGCTCATTCCTAAGAATGGTGAACCCTCTATACACCTGCTCCACAATAAATAATCGCACCATTTGATGGGAAAATGTCATTTTGGACAAGCTTATTTTGCCTGAACTTTTGGCGTAAATGGCATCACTAAAGCCATAAGGCCCGCCGATGACGAAAACCAGATTTTTAATACCACTGTTCATCTTTTTTTGCAGGAACTGGGCAAAATCCATCGAACTGTATTGTTTGCCTTTTTCATCAAGTAGGATTAAAGTGTCCGTAGGTTGCAGCTGTGCCAGGATAAGTTCACCTTCTTTTTCCTTTTGTTGGGCTTCGGAAAGGTTTTTTCTATTTTTTATATCAGGAATTATATCTATCTGAAATTTGATGTAATGCTTCAACCGATTTTTGTAAACGGCTATAAGTTCTTCAAGTTCAGACCTATCGGTTTTCCCAATGGCTATCAATGTAATCTGCATGCCCAAAAATAAACGTTTCAACTTAAATTATGCATACCCAAGTCGTGCACATCGAACAATGTTTTTACTATTTTCGTTAAAAGCCCAATTGGATGATTTCCGAAGAACAATTTCAAAACGAACTGGATCTGATCATTGCCAATGCCGTTAGGGAGGATGTTGGTGATGGAGACCACAGTTCCTTGGCGTGCATTCCTGCATCGGCTCAAGGTAAAGCAAAGCTTTTGGTCAAGGACGAAGGTACCCTTGCCGGTGTCGAGTTTGCTAAAATGGTGTTCAACTATGTAGACTCCAATTTAAAAACGGAAATATTACTGGAAGATGGTGCACAGGTCAAATATGGCGATATCGCCTTTTATGTGGAAGGCAGTTCCCAAAGTATTTTAAAAGCAGAGCGCTTGGTGCTCAATGCGATGCAACGTATGAGTGCCATTGCCACCAAGACCCAGGATTTTGTGTCAATCTTGGATGGTACAGATACCAAAATTTTGGATACCCGTAAAACTACCCCTGGCATTAGGGCCTTGGAAAAATGGGCCGTTAAGATCGGTGGTGGAGAAAACCATAGGTTTGCGCTGTACGATATGATCATGTTGAAGGACAATCACATCGATTTTGCGGGGGGAATCACCAAAGCCATCCAAAAAACACAAGAATATTTAAAAGAAAAGAATAAAGATTTGAAAATTATTGTCGAAGCCCGAAATTTGGATGAGGTGGATGAAATTTTAAAATCGGATGGCGTGTACCGTATCCTTTTGGATAACTTTAATTACGAACAAACCCGCGAAGCCGTGCAACGAATAGAAGGGAAGTGCTTGACGGAATCATCAGGCGGAATTACCGAGGATACTATACGCAAATATGCCGAATGTGGTGTGGATTATATTTCTTCGGGAGCATTGACCCATTCCGTTTACAATATGGATTTAAGTTTAAAAGCTGTTTAAATGTCAGTTGCCATAGAGGAGAGATTGGAAAAAATACCTGTAATAAATTGGCTGGTGCGCTTATTGAAAAAAATAAAGCTCAAAGCTTTTGAAGGGCTTTCTCTCTATGATCTTGTTGAAATGTATTTGGTAGGAATTGTCAAGGGAGCCGTTTCCACTAGGGCTAGTTCCATTGCCTTTAGTATATTTTTGGCGGTGTTCCCCTTGCTCATCTTTTTAGTGACCCTGATTCCCTTTATCATACCCTACGTAAGTGTGGGCAATGAGAATTTTGATACGCAATTTTTAAACTTTTTGGAATCCTTTTTACCTTCTGCGACCAGTGACTATTTTAGTGAGATTTATCAGCAGATAAAAGACCAAAAACAAGGAGGGTTGCTCTCTTCAGCTTTTTTATTGTCCATTTTTTTGGTCGCCAATGGTGTAAATGCCATTTTTGGAGGGTTTGAATACTCGTACCACGTAGAGCTCACCCGCAATTTCTTTCGTCAGTATGCTTACGCACTTGTGGTAGGACTCATTCTTTCCATATTGTTGATTTTGGGGGCGATAGCCTTCGTGTATTTTGAGTTTTACATTGTGGAGAATGCGAGTGAATTTTTTGGCAGAACATTGGGGACCGATATTGAAAAGGGAGATGCATTGGGCATCCAAATAGCAAAGCTCCTGTTCTTTTTGAGTATCTCTTATCTGGCAACGGCAATACTTTACTATTTTGGCACCGCAGAAGGAAGACAGGCCCGATTTTTTTCGGCGGGCGCATTGCTAACGACTCTTTTGTTTTTATTGACCTCATATCTTTTCGGGATCTACGTTGAAAAGTTTGCCCGTTACAACGAACTTTATGGAGCTTTGGGAGGATTGTTGATTTTAATGGTGTTTATTTGGTTAAATTCCAATATTTTATTGCTAGGTTTCGAATTGAATGCTACAATTAATTCCTTAAAAAAAAGACATGATAAGCAGCAAAACCCCCAATAGATGCATATACCTTATTTGTTTTCTGCTTTGTCAGATAACGTGGTCGCAAACCGTTTTTGGAAAATGGAAAACAATTGATGACCGAAACGGCATCACCAAAGCCATAATTGAGATATATAAAGAAGATGGATTGATGCACGCCAAGGTCGTTGAGATTTTGGAAGAGGGAAAAAAAGGTGCCTTGTGCACCAAATGTGATGGAGAGCGAAAAAATAAGCCAATTCTTGGAATGAAAATCATGGAGGATTTCGAGAAAAACAATAAAGGTATTTATAAGGGAGATGAACTGTTTGACCCTGAACAGGCAATGACCTTTAAGGGAAGGGTGTGGTTGGACGAGGATAACAAAGATCGCCTTAAAGTAAGAGGTTATTTGGCATTTTTGTACAGAACCCAAACATGGCATCGGGTAGAAGAGAACTAGCGTATGGAGTATTTTTTGGAAGTTGTTCTTCCCATTCCTTTGGAAAAACTCTTCACCTATAAAATCTCGCAGGCCGAAGCGGATTTTATACAGGAAGGAATGCGGGTAGCCGTTCCTTTTGGAAAATCAAAAATTTACACCGCCTTGGCCTATCGCGTGCACCAAAATGCACCTGAAGCCTACGAACCCAAAGAAATTTATCAAATTCTGGATGAACAGCCTGTGGTGACCCAAGTGCAACTAAAGCATTGGGAATGGGTGGCCAAGTATTATATGTGCACCTTGGGCGAAGTCATCCGAAGTGCCCTGCCCAGTGCTTTTATGTTGGAAAGTGAAACCCTTATTTTACCCAATAAAAATGCTGATGTTGATGAAAAAGAACTCACCGATGATGAGTTTTTGGTATTCGAAGCACTTCAGCATCAAACCGCACTGAAAATTTCCGAGGTCAGCGATATTGTGGACAAAAAAAATGTGTTGAAACTGATAAACACTTTGGTTCACAAAGGCGTAGTCCTTCAAAAAGAAGAATTATACGAGCAGTACAAGCCCAAATTGGTTCGCTACGTGAAGCTTTCCGAACAGTATGATGACGAAGAACAACTCGCCGAACTGTTAAATGAACTCACACGAGCGCCCAAGCAGAGTCAGGTAGTACTTTCCTTATTTCAACTGAAAGCGAAAAACACCAAGCCTATACCCATTTCGGAGCTGGAAAAGGAAAGTGGCGGTTCGCGAGCGGTGATCAAGGCACTAATCGATAAAAATATTCTGGAGGAATATCATATTCGGAAAGATAGGGTCCAGTTTGATGAAAGTTCGGATGAATCCAAAAGCATTGCTTTGAACGAATACCAAGAAAAAGCATTGGAGGATACCAACAATGGTTTTGATGAAGGAAAACCAGTATTGTTGCACGGAGTAACCTCGTCGGGGAAAACAGAGGTTTATATAAAATTGATTCAAAAATGCTTGGATGAAGGCAAACAAGCACTGTATCTCCTTCCCGAAATTGCCTTGACTTCCCAATTGATCAATCGTTTACGACGTTATTTCGGTCATCAAGTTTCCGTTTACCATTCAAAATATAGCATTCACGAAAGGGTGGAAGTATGGAACAATGTGCTGAAGAATACAGAAAAAGCACAGATTGTGATAGGTGCCCGTTCCGCTCTATTTCTGCCGTTTACCAATTTGGGGTTGGTTGTGGTGGATGAGGAACACGAAGGCTCTTTTAAACAATTTGACCCTGCTCCCCGCTATCACGCCAGAGATGCAGCTGTGGTTTTGGCAGCGCTTCACAAAGCAAACATAGTTCTGGGGTCTGCTACTCCAAGCATTGAAAGTATGTACAATGCCAGGACAAAAAAGTATGGCTACGCATCCATTGTGCACAGATTTGGTGATGTTTTGATGCCCGACATTAATTTGGTGGATATAAAAGAGGCCACCCGTAAGCGAAGGATGAAGGGCCATTTCTCGGAAAAGCTTATCAAGGCCATCACTGAAGCTTTGGAAGAAGGAGAGCAAATCATTCTTTTTCAAAACCGGAGAGGGTTTGCTCCTGTGGTGGAATGTACTACCTGTGGTCATGTGGCCCAATGCCCCAATTGCGATGTGAGTTTGACCTATCATCAGCATAGAAATCAATTGCGTTGCCATTATTGCGGCTATCATATGGCGTTGCAACAAGCCTGTTTGGCCTGTGGCAGTCATACGTTGGACAATAAGGGTTTTGGTACGGAGCAGATTCAACAGGAGTTAGGGAAGCTGTTTCCCGATGTTTCCGTAGGGCGAATGGATTTGGATACGACCCGGGGCAAGTATGCCTATGAAAAAATCATTTCGTCTTTTGAAAATCAAGAAATGGATATTTTGGTCGGTACCCAGATGGTAACCAAGGGATTGGATTTTAGAAATGTGAGCTTGGTTGGGATTATGAATGCCGATTCCATGCTCAATTTCCCCGATTTTCGAGCCCACGAGCGTAGTTTTCAAATGTTGACACAGGTTGCGGGCAGGGCAGGACGTACCCAAAAAAGAGGAAAGGTACTCATCCAGACCTATAATCCGTACCATCAGATTTTGCAGCAGGTTACCACGAACAATTATGAGAAAATGTTCGAGGAGCAGTTTTACGAAAGAGAGCAGTTTAAGTACCCACCTTTGGTGCGACTCATCAAAATCACTTTAAAGGATAAAGACTTTAATAAATTGAACGAAGCATCGGAATGGATGGCGGGTTCGCTTCGAAATGTACTTGGGGTGCAAATTCTTGGGCCCGAATATCCACCTGTAGCACGAATAAGAAGGGATTACCTCAAAAATATACTGATTAAAATACCTCGTAAACAGTCATTGGCACAAACAAAAAATAGCATTAAAAGAATTGAAAAATCCTTTAATGCTATTTCCAAGTATAAAAGTGTACGATTGGTCTACAATGTGGACCACATATAACTATACATTGGCTAGCGCTTCCGCTAGTTCTGTCTTTTTGTTTCTGCTCAATGGAATCTGTCTGCCCCCTACTTCAACATTTTTACTGTTGAATTTCTCAATCTTCTCCAGATTCACAATATAAGATTTATGGATACGTAGAAACTTTTCGGCAGGTAATTGTTTTTCGAAAGATTTCATGGTGGAAAGAATTACAATATTGGCTTCGTCGGTAACCAATTTAATGTAATCTCCCAGTGCCTCTATCCATTTAATATCGTTTAGGATAACCTTACGTTTTTTAAGGTTACTTTTTACAAAGATGTGCTCTTCGTCTTCATCAACCCGGTTCATTTGCTCGTATTTGGCAACAGCTCTTTTTACTGAAGCCTCAAAACGGGCCAGAGTGATGGGTTTGTGAAGGTAATCGGTTACGTCGTAGTCAAATGCTTTAAGTGCATAATCAGGTTTTCCCGTAATCAGAATAACCTGTGGTGGGTTCTCTAGGGCCTCCAAAAGGTCAAAGCCGCTAATGATTGGCATTTCAACATCTAAAAAGATAAGGTCAATTTCATGGTTTTTCAGGCCATTTTTGGCTTCAATAGCGTTACTGTACTCAGCAACCAAGGCTAGGTGGGGATGATTGTTGACCAACTTGGCAACGGCCATGCGCTGCATCGAAGAGTCGTCTACAATTATACTTTTTAACTTCATAGAATGGGGTGATTTGTAGGGTTTTAAATCATCGGCAAATTACATAAAAAACCCGTTTAGGAGCAACAAAAGATGTAAACATGGTATATTTTGTTGTGTAAATTGCCATATGTGTTATTTAGGTTTAAAAGGTTTTTTCATTGTTGATAACTATTGTACTTAAACGAAGATTTTTCACTTTTCTTGCAGGGTGAAAGAATTATTGTTAATTTTGCGCTCCTTTAAAAATATATTATAATGAACCATTACGAAACTGTTTTCATTTTGAATCCCGTTCTGTCTGAAACACAGATAGAGGAAACAGTCAAGAAATTTGAAGATTTCTTGATTAAGAATGGTGCCAAAATGGTCTCCAAAGAAGATTGGGGACTCAAAAAATTGGCCTATCCCATTCAGCACAAGAAAAGTGGATTTTACCACTTGTTCGAATTCCAAGTTCCAGGTGAGGCCATTGGCCCTTACGAGTTGGAGCTTAGAAGAGAGGAGCGCGTTATGCGTTTTTTAACCGTTAAATTGGACAAGCACGCAATAGCTTGGGCGGAAAGAAGAAGAGACAAACTAAAAGCAAAGGCATAAGGGTATGGCATCTATTGAGCAACAAGCAAAATCGAAAAAAGATGGGGAAATCAGGTATTTGACCCCACTTAACATTGAGACCAGCAAACAAAAGAAGTATTGTAGGTTCAAGAAATCCGGTATCAAGTACATTGATTACAAAGACCCTGATTTTTTGATGAAGTTGGTGAACGAGCAAGGTAAATTGCTTCCGAGAAGACTTACAGGTACTTCCCTGAAATATCAAAGAAAAGTGGCGCAAGCGGTAAAACGTGCCCGTCACCTAGCGTTAATGCCGTATGTTGGCGATATGTTGAAATAAAAAACACCAAAGAATGGAACTTATTCTAAAAGAAGATGTACAGAATTTGGGATTTAAAGATGATATCGTTTCCGTGAAAAACGGTTACGGCAGAAACTTCCTTATCCCACAGGGCTTGGCCGATTTGGCTACGCCTTCTGCCAAAAAAGTTTTGGCGGAAAACCTTAAGCAAAGAGCTCACAAGGAGAAAAAGGTTATTGATGAGGCTACCAAAATTGCCGATGCGTTAAAGCAATTGGAAATCAAAATAGCCGCTAAAGTTGGTGCAGGTGACAAATTGTTCGGATCTGTAACAAACATAGACCTTGCTACTGCTTTGGACAAAGAAGGGCAACAAATTGATAGAAAATTCATCAATATTAAAGGTGGAGCTATCAAAAGAACCGGTCCTTACGAAGCCATTATCAGATTGCACAGGGAAGTTATCGTGGAATTCCCATTTGAAGTGATTGCGGAAGCAAAATAAACTTCAAAACATATGATATAAAAAACCCCTCCAAAATTGGAGGGGTTTTTTATTGTCAATAATACGAATCGATTAATTCTGTTGTGCCGTCAACATAGTTCGTAGGCGGCCTTGCAATTCAGTATCACTTTGCAGTGCCATTGCAATGGCTTGGTATCTTTCCATACTCAGTCCCTCATTGCTAATGATTTCCTCGATTTGCTCGGTAAACCCAACTTGCATTTGTTGTATCTCGTTCATCAGCTTGCCAAAGCGTTCTTTTTCCTCGTCACTGGCGTCAACTGTTTTCTCTGGGGATGCAGTAGCTTGGTACATTTCGTTAAACCTATTGGCCTCAAAACCGCTTTCCTCAACGGTTTTCATTACTTGTTGCTGAGCCTCCATATTTACCTTTTGGATATCTTGGAAAGCCGAAGCTATTTTAGTCAGTTCTGCATCGCTGACCTCAACTTGCTCCTGCGCGTTCACATGGGAGAAAGCACATGCACCTATGGTCGCCATGCAAACCACTAAAGTTTTAAATGATTTCAAAAATCTCATTCTGTACGTGTTTTATTAATAATGTTAGTTTCCGAAACTACAATAAATAAAAGGGCTTGCCAAAAATCACAGCTAGTATAGGTGTTAATCTAAACTTAAAGAATCACAGTAAATTCAAGGTTTAAACGGTTTTCTTGACTCAAAAGCAAGGTGATTCTGCCTTACCTTTTATATTTTTGCAGCATGAAATATAGACGATTGACCAAGGAGCAATTGGAAGAGCTCCACCCGGAATTTATCAGCTTTTTGGCGACCCAATCCATCACGGCTGATGAGTGGGATACCTTAAAAAAGGAAAAGCCGGAAGTTGCCGAAGAGGAGATAGACGTTTTTAGTGATTTGATTTGGGAAGGTGTGTTGAGCAAAGTGGAGTATTTGGAGAACATTTCCGAACGCCACATGCATTTGTTCCATTTAACGGATAAAGAGATGAAGCTCCTTTCCGTTAAGATCATGAATCCGGAAATCGATTTGAGGACCGAGGTCGGCTTTGGTTGGTTTAAACGCAATTTTCAATCTGATTTTGTGGAATATCTCACAGCTTCCAAGGCTTATGGTGAGGATAAGAACGTGGATAAGTTCGAAATCATCAAGCAAGGAGGCGCTATTACCAAAGGGGAGCTGTACCAATGGTTTGAGCAGATTGTGGAGCACTGATTAGGTATCGAAGAATTAGTAGCCAAGAGTCAAGACTACCTGTCATTCTGAATGAGCGTAGTGATTGAAGAATCCCTACTCCCTTCACCCTTTTTCCTTCACCCAAAAATCACTGACCAAAAGCGTATATTTGCACGAGAATTTAACACCACATGGCAAAGAAACCATCCATACCCAAAGGAACCCGCGATTTTTCACCTGCAGAGGTGGCCAAGCGTAACTATATCATTCAAACCATAAAAAAGCATTTCGAAACCTATGGTTTTCAGCCGATAGAAACGCCGTCTTTCGAGAATTCGGAAACCCTAATGGGTAAATATGGGGACGAGGGCGACCGTTTGATATTTAAAATACTGAATTCGGGCGATTTTATTTCCAAAGTGGATGATGTTACGTATAGTTCCAAGAATTCGGTCTCGCTAACGCCCAGAATTTCAGAAAAAGCCCTCCGTTACGACCTTACTGTGCCCTTTGCCCGTTATGTGGTAATGCACCAAAACGAGATAGATTTTCCGTTCAAGCGATATCAAATTCAGCCGGTGTGGCGTGCCGACCGTCCTCAAAAAGGACGTTTCCGTGAGTTTTATCAATGTGATGCCGATGTTGTGGGTGCCAATTCGCTGCTTCAAGAAGTGGAATTTGTCCAGTTGTACGATGCTGTCTTTACCGATTTGGGACTGAAAGGTGCCACCATCAAAATCAACAACCGAAAAATACTTTCTGGGATTGCGGAAGTCATCGGAGCCAAACATTTATTGGTCGATTTTACCGTCGCTCTGGACAAATTGGACAAGATAGGAGAGGAGAAGGTGAAAGCAGAGATGATGGAAAAAGGCATTTCCGAAGCTGCCATTGCCAAAGCACAGCCTTTGTTTGATATGAAGGGAACCGCTTCCGAACAATTGGAAAAACTAAAAGCCATCTTAGCAGATTCCGAAGTTGGAATGCTGGGTGTCTCAGAATTGGAAGAGATTATTTCAACTGTGGAAATGGTTGGGTTGCAGTCTGCCACCCTTCAGTTGGATGTTACGCTGGCTCGCGGGCTCAATTATTACACAGGCGCCATTTTTGAGGTGGCAGCGCCCAAAGGCGTTAAAATGGGGTCAATTGGTGGTGGAGGCCGTTATGATGACCTTACCGGCATTTTTGGACTGAAAGACGTGAGCGGTGTGGGTATTTCTTTCGGATTGGACCGTATTTACTTGGTTTTGGAAGAATTGAATCTGTTCCCGGATAGCTTGGATTCTTCGTTGGATGTACTTTGCCTCAATTTTGGAAAGAGAGAGGGAATGGCAGCCTTAAAATTGGTTGCTAGTCTGCGCAAACGAGGTCTGCGTGCGGATTTGTATCCTACGGATACTAAAGTGCAGAAACAGTTTAAGTACGCCGATAAAAGGGGAGTGCCTTATGTAATTCTTTTGGGAGACCAAGAGTTGACCGATGGCAAATTTGTAGCTAAAAATATGAAAACGGGCGACCAAAAGGATTACCCTTTGGATTCACATGAAGAGTTTGCGGAAAAAGTTAAGTCCGACTTTTAATCGCCTTAATGATGGTTTTGTAATAGGTAGGTCCGTGTGGTACATATTTCCCCATACTGGCCAAGCCCCACGTTTCCTCCGCGAATTTGAAAAGCGGTACCAAAGCCAAATCTTCAACTTCACTTTCTTCCTTGGTAAGTTGATGTAATTGAACATCCAATTTGCATAAAAAAATATGATGCAGCTCAGCATCAATAAAATCTTCGGAAATTTTGTGGATGGCCTTAAAAGTACCCAGCGGTTCCATATCAGATTCCGAAATGGTAAGCCCTACTTCTTCCTGCACTTCTCTAATCGCCGCAGTAACAATTTTCTCTCCTGCACCAACATGTCCAGCCACCGAAACATCCCAAAGTAGGGGGTGGGTAGTCTTGTTTTTTCCTCGTTGTTGAATCAATACTCGGCCATCAGTTGTGTAGAGCCAAACATGAACGGTTGGATGAAGCAACCCTTTGCGGTGCGCTTCAGACTTTAAACAGGACTCTCCTGTAGGTTTTCCATATTCGTCCAATATGTCAACTTGCTCATCCATATTACATAAAGATAAGAAATTGTCACATCGAGCGGAGTCGAGATGCGATATAAATTCTTGAAAAAGGGGCTATACGAGTACTTGTCATTCTGAAGGAGTGGGGCGACTGAAGAATCTCTCCGACAATGAGAGGGTGAAGATTCTTCACTGCGTTCAGAATGACAGATGAAGGTGCCATTCCTGCGAAAGCAGGAATCTATTCGTTGTGAGACCCTTCGA
>Ga0209578_10002608_pt1 | contig 14657 bp, 12 predicted proteins | sample tdAd472_FD_187127 | JGI IMG/M metagenome (GOLD analysis project Ga0209578, IMG submission 187127) | Marine sediment microbial communities from the Atlantic coast under amendment with organic carbon and nitrate - tdAd47.2 (SPAdes)... | ecosystem: Environmental > Aquatic > Marine > Coastal >...
AGGGGATCTGGCCTACTTATTTCAACTCGAAAAGTTAAGTTGACAGAGCCGATCTAACATTTACCCAATACAAGTCAACCACGCCGATGGTTTGGCGCTTACCACTCAACCACGTAAAAATCACGCAAGACTAATAAATTTAAAAAGGTAAGCTAGTCGGAGCAACACGCAATTGGTAAATTTATCCAGATGTAAAAGAACCTAAATCTCATACTGCACCCTATAAATCCACGTAGTGATTAGCTTTGTTAAAAATGAGAGCTAATAATGATACATAGAATACGACGTAACTATCAGTCTGCTGAATGCTACCCACTGTGATATACGTTATAACCTCTATAGTTTTTTAAGTAACTCTGTTAATAAAACCCAAAATGACGCGACCGTTTCGATCTCTACCATTTCCGACGGCGAGTGGGCGCCTGTAATAGTAGGACCAAAAGAAATAATATCAATTTCACCCAGCTTACTTTTCAAAATACCACACTCAAGGCCTGCATGTATGGCCTTAGCTACGGGCTTAGATCCGAACAGCTCGGCATAAAGCTCCTTCGCCAATGTTAATAGCGCGTTGTCAAAATTCGGTTTCCACGCAGGATAATAAAGTACTTCCTCTACGAAAAGATGAAATACCTGGGCGATATCCAATACGCGATTCGCCAATCCCAAAGCCTCATTTGCATCAAAAAACCGTGCACTGCTTTCAATATAAACGTGGCCACTTTTAAGTTTGATTACACCAAGATTAATACTCAAATTTACAAGGTCTGCCGGCTGATCTAAATTGTAGGTTACAGCTCCGTGTGGAAAGATATTGAGCAGCTGTTCCACCTGAAGTTGAGACTCCCTCTTTAGCACATGCTCGACCCCAAGCTCGGTTATCTCCAACCGTAGCTCATGGTCGGCTTTTGGAAGATAACTCCGCCATCGCGACAGCATCTGCTCATTCAATACTTCCAGCTCAGTTATAGAGTCAGCAGGACAGCAAAAGGTAATCTCCGCTGTATGCGGCATTACATTTTGGGCAACACCACCTTGCAGGGAGGACAATCTCACACCGAACGGTCTTGCTTCCATTAGCCACTCTGCCAAGAGTTTAATTGCGTTACCCAACTGTTGGTGAATATGCAGACCTGAATGGCCACCGGTCAAGCCATCAAGCGTCAATTGAAAGCCACGATACAACGCCGGCACTGATTCCGTTTCAAGATTACGGCTGAACTGCCAGGATTGTCCGCCTGCACAACCGATATAGATCTGGCCCCAGCTTTCACCATCTAGATTGAGCATACGTTTCCCTGAAATCATGGAAGCATCCAGCCCGAGGGCACCGTGTAATCCAATCTCTTCAGCAACGGTAAACAAAAGCTCCAGCGGAGGATGAGCAACCTGATCATCCGTCATCAAGGCGATTGCAGCAGCACAACCTAAACCATTGTCGGCTCCCAAAGTTGTACGATCCGCCGTTATCCACCCATCTACTTCCTGCAGTTGCAGGGGGTCGCAACTGAAGTCGTGACTTTTATCCTCTGTCTTAACAGTCACCATATCCATGTGGTTTTGAATAACTACCATAGGTCGATGTTTCAACCCAGAAGTACCTGGCAAATATATAACCAGATTACCCGCCTTGTCAGACTTCCAGGGATGTCCAAATTGCTCTGCCAAACCAATAATATATTCACGCATCTGCATTTCTTGATGCGAAGGGCGGGGAATTTGTGTTATCTGATAAAAATGTTCCCAAATATGGACGGGGTTAAGGCTTAAAAACTCAGGTTTCATCATTGGCCACCATTAACAACTTACCCGGCTATCGAAAAGTTTACAGATCCCATGCCCTAGTCAATGGCCCTTCGTCTCAATGCTAAAATCACACCTAACACACTGATCCCTAACCAAAATAGTTCGATTACAACAGCAGAAAGATTGAACTCAAAGTACAGCGAAAACAGCACCAGCGCGGCCCCCAGGCCATTTAGAACCGAATAGAGCAACGATTGACTAGACAACCGCCCCAGTTGTAACAACAGATAAACAGATACAATCATCGTCACACCTAATACACCTATAACATCGTGTAGTTGATAATCAAAACTCATTACCTTTACCTTTTTTAAACTTTGCCATGATGGGGGATTGAGCAACACTTCTCCGAGCTTATGTATCGTTAGAATTAACTATAATGAAGTGTTCTGGTGCCAAGGTATATTCAAAAAACTGGAAGTCGACTTTTGCTCTAAAGCATAATGCCCTTTGTCCAATACCATCATTCGTTCAACGATAAATAGCGGCACCGCCTTAAGTAGGCATAATAAGACTTTGGGGATTGTGAAAGCTAGGTTTTGGAATTTGTCATTTACTTCTCTGAGCTATAAAAGCACCATTCCAAAGTATCCGTTGCTGAATGACTCGAATTACCCAAACCACTAAAAACCTGATAGGAGGGTAATTTGGTATAGCTTCGGTGTGATTACATCTCAAAAACTGCTGAAAGGAGATTTAACCAGAAAATGACTGCCGCCCAACAGATAAAGACCGGCACAACCCTGATGCAGCGCGGTGAATTGGATAACGCCCGCCTAATTGCTGAACAAATTGTTACACAAAACCCGGAGAATAGTGCCGCCATTGCCCTACTTGCGGAAATCGAGTTCCGAAAACACAAACTTTCCGAAGCCGTTCGACTTATCGACAAGGCTGTCGAGCTGGAACCGGACAACATCAATTGGATTATCCAAAAGGCCCGCTGCTATGTAGTTTATGGGGACACCGGAGTTGCAAAAAAAACTGTACGGCGAGCATTGGAGATGCCTCCCCTATCGCATAACCAACTTCTGCTGCTTGCCGCAATTCTGGTTCGTTGCGATGCCCACAATGAAGCACTGGCAATCTACCGGCAAATTGTGTCGCAGGCCTCGAATAATGTCGATGCCCATCGTGGCTTGGCAACAACCTATCGTATCCTTGGTAAGATCGATGAGGCTGAAGCCGAGTGCAACTGGGTGTTAAGCAGGCGAGCGGATGACTATGAACTCATCTATTTACGCAGCTCCTTAAAAAAACAAACGGAGAAGAGCAATCACGTCGACGAACTTGTCGCCCGGCTTAAAGACGACATTAAAGATTGGCGGGGGGTCGTCCAAATTGCCTACTCGCTCTCCAAGGAGCTGGAAGACCTGGGCAAACATGACGACTCATTCAGGTATTTACATCAAGGCGCTTCCTTACGGCGGCGCCATACACGCTATGACTTAGATAACGATATCAGGATATTTAGTGCCATTAGCGACACGTACACAACCAAGGTGATTGCTGAGAATGCTACAAACGGGTACGGATCCGATAAACCGATCTTTGTACTTGGCCTCCCGAGAACCGGATCGACATTGGTAGAAAGGGTGGTCTCCAGCCACAGCGACGTACATATGGCCGGTGAATTGAACGATTTTGCACTGGAACTGGTAAAGCTGACAACCCGGGCCAACGCTGGAAAGCCGGTGTCCAGACTCGATTTACCGGCAGCCTCCACTCGTTTGGACTGGGCCCAGTTAGGCAAGAATTATATTGAGATCACCAAAGATTCAGCAGGCTCGAAGAAACGGTTCATCGACAAATTGCCCCTGAATTTTCTTTATATCGGCTTAATACACTTGGCCCTGCCCGACGCAAAAATCGTCCATGTAAAAAGAAACCCGATGGATGCCTGCTATGCGATTTATAAATATCTGTTTAAGCAAGCCTACCCCTTTTCATATGATTTGGAGGAGCTTGCCGCCTACTATATAGCGTACCATCAACTGATGGCGTATTGGCGCAAACTGCTACCCGGAGTCTTTTACGACATAAGTTATGAAGACCTTGTTTCAAACCAGGAGGCGGAGAGCCGAAAACTGCTTGAATACCTCGACCTTGAGTGGCAGGACACCTGCTTGAATTTTCACCTGAATAGACAGCCCTCAGCCACCGGAAGCGCCTCCCAGGTAAGAGAACCCCTTTACAAATCATCGGTCGGCAAATGGCGTAACTATGAACAACAACTCGCGCCGCTAGCGGCTACTCTGGAGAGAGCGGGCATCGAAATAGTATGAAGCTCTATACAACTGAGACATCGCCCTTTGGCGCGGGGATTAAAATACAAATCTACAAAAAGGCGCTGCCTGTCAAAATTACTCCGCCACCCGAGAATTGGGAGAGAGGTGTATTACAAGAGATCAATCCCTCGGGGGTAACACCTGTTCTGGAAGTGGATGGAATCTTCATCCCAGAGTCTTTCGTTATTCATGAATACCTGGAAGACAGATTTCCAAGAGATTCATTGAGAGGAGAAAATTCCGAGCAGATCGCAATGCAAAGATTGCTTGCTCATCTTACCGATGCGTATCTATCGCCGGCAATAATACCCATCCGTGGCTATGTAATGGGAGATCATTCGGATAATGCGCAATTAGAGAAGGGTATTAGAGAAACACACAAAGCTTTTTCATTGTTGGAACACTTTCTGCAGACAGATAATTTAGGCATTTCAAATAGATTATCTCTTTCTGATTGTGCGATGATCCCGGTCTTTTTTTATACCATGTATTTTTCCCAGCGGCTCAATCTGAATTTGCCACTTTCACATTTTAAAAAGCTATACAAATGGTACGAAACCATACGGACAGATACAGCTGTAGACAAAACACTCAGTGAGATTGAGATTGCTCTACGCCCCTGGGAAGCCGCGAATCCCAAAATAATCAAACGGAATCTGTTATAGATACTCCCGGCTAATGCCAGGATTCCAGGGCGTTGCCATTACAACGCCACCAGCATCTTCCCAAGATTTTGGCCCGTAAACAGCCCGTTTAACGCTTCAAGAGAATTCCCTAGGCCACGCACTATGGTTGTTTGTGATCGTATCTTTCCCGCCGTTATAAATCCGCAAATCCGCTCCTCAAACTCTTCTGTTCTATCCTTGTAGTGGGGAGCGTGCAGCCCTTGCACTTTCAGCCACCGGTCAGCGATCTGTATAAAATTGTGCGGACCTGTATTGACTGAACGATCGGTATTGTATTCAGTTTCGTAATACTCAATCATGCCGCATAACGGGATACGTCCATAGTTATTCATCAACCACAGCGCAGCTTCCAATTGTTTACCGCCGACATTTTCAAAGTACACATCGATGCCATTCGGCATTACCTCCGCCAATGCCGCTTCGAATTCCTGTGAAGTCTCATGAGCTCTATAATTAATCGCTTTGTAAATGCCTATCTCGTCTTCCAGCCATCTGATTTTAGTATCAGAACCTGCGCTACCGACAACATGACAGTCCAGTGCCAACGCCATTTGACAAACGGCAGCTCCAACGGCACCGGCAGCACCTGATACAAATACATTTTCTCCCGGCTGCAGATCGGCAATATAAAATAGGCCGGCATAGGCAGCTAGTCCGGTTGTGCCGCCAAGAATATCCAAATAGGCTTCCAGGGGCACACCTTGAGGTGGGTTAATAATTCGCAGGCTCTCTCCCATACCTAGAAATATGTCCCGCCAACCAAACCAATGCTGCACATAAGCTCCAACGGGGAAATCCGGATTTTTACTCTCTATCACTTCACCCACCGCTTCTCCCTCCATGACTTCATTCAACTCGAAGGGGGCGGTATACGCTATCGAACCCTGCATGCGGCCCAGCATGTAAGGGTCAACGGACATATATGCGTTCCGTACATAGACTTCACCCTCCTGAAGTGCCGGCAACTCAGTTTCCACCAACTTAATATCTGCCGCTTTCGCTGCTCCTTTAGGGCGCTTTATTAAATGAACTTGTTGCGCTCTCATACTATTAATTTCCAAATAAATAAGGGTTTAGTTTTCTATACAATCGACAGGACGATGGCGATCATTCGCAGCATTTTCTTTCCAGCCGTTCCTGTAATGTGGGCCAGGCTACCATACCCTTTCCAGGGCTGGATTTACGCGAAAACCGATAATCGGCTTTTTTATAAGGTGAGGGGCATTCGCTAAGCAGCTCGCCTTTCGTAGATATCGGTAACTCGACAGCAAAAGAATTAGCCGCAAACTGCTCAATTCCATGACTTTTTACATAATCCACAAAATTTACGCGGGACAGGAATACTACATAGTCCATACCCGGCTCAAGCAAACTCGCCGGGATGACATCACCCAACGCAGAATAGTCCAGAAACCGGTCTCCAGCACCAGGCGCGCCGCTGGCATAAACAATTTCACCCCTACAATTATCGAGCAGCAGAAAATTAAGATCAGAAAACTCAGTATCCGGCAGAGGCTGTCCTGATATAAAAGGCTGCCATGAGACAAATAGATCCTGTTCAGAATCTACAGTATCAGCGCCCGTTATAGCAACTCCATCCTGCGATAAAAAAATGGGGGTTAGTTGAGGTATTTGCGTTTTCCCTTCGGGGCCGCCGATATTTACTGGGGCAAGCTTGACTGATCCTCCCGGCCATTCAAGTGTCCACTCGTAACTGCCATCTTCAGGATGATATGCCTCCAATTCAGACAACGTATCAAATGACTCCGTCTTACGCGTGTAGAACACATCATTTGAGCTGGCTTCAAGGTCATCCACGCTAAAAAAAGCCAACCGTTCCCCTCCCCGGCTCCTCATCAAATTCGCTGTAACATCTAGAAGTCCCTGCTCTTCGAAATAACCGATCTCCGCCAAAAAAATATTATCGGTTTGGTGCAGCTCGCCGCTTTTATCTTGATAATAGGTTTGATACTTTTCCGTCCAAGTCAATCCGTGCCAAGGGATTTGGCTGACGGAGCTATCCGACAATATCGTAGTGCTACCGGAATTATGCTCACAAGCTGTGAGCGTTAGTGTTAACAGAGCTACTAGTAATTTTAGCAATAGTTGCTTAACAGCCATTATTCCGTTGACCGTTGTAATTATTACTCTGATTTTGGGAAACATAAAGTTCAACCTCCAAGGATAAAAAAAGCCCGTCTCAGGCAGGCCTTCCGGTTATGTATTAATAGGGGCTTAGTTATCCAACTCCCAAGCCAATCTGAGTCCCCAGGTTCGAGGCCGAATTACGCCTAACCCCTGATCCTGACCTCCCAGAAGATCTGCGGCAGTACCTATACTGGTACCCAAATCGTCGGTTAAGTTGTCACCAAACAGGCTTATGGAGTAGTTATCGATTTTCCAGCGAATGGATGCATTGACTACCGTAATGGAATCAAACTCAATAAAGTTCTCTGTCGCTAACGCAGGCGTTTCAATATAGCCTGCATCGGTCTCGGAGCGATAGGAAAAATCCAGATGATAGGTCAGCTCTGAGTTTTCTAGAGGTTGGTAATATTCAATATACCCTGAGAACATGTGTTCAGAGCTTCCCGGTAATCTCGTCCCCGCTGGAACTAGCGCCGACGGATTTTCTACCTGTAGTTCAAAATCCTCCCTGGTTTCAGCATCGATATAGGAATACCCTGCACCAATCGATAGATTCTCGGTCAGATGACCGCTGATCTCCAGCTCTACACCCCGAGATCTAGCTTCGGGTACATTCCCGATAAAGGATATTGCAAATTGGGTATATAGACTGGTTTGAAAATCCTCCCAATCTATCATGAATATCGTTGCCACATAATTTAAGCGGTCCGCAAAGGTTCCCTTAACACCCAATTCCCAGTTTTCAACCGTATCGGGCGCAAACGTCAGAAACGCTTCATTGCTGCCCAGCGGGTCGTTTTCCGGAATTGCATTAGCACCACCGGAACGAAACCCTTCCGCCCAAGTGAAGTAAACCAGCGTATCTTCGTTAATATCATATGAGGCGTTAAATTTAAAAATCGCATCGTCCTCATCACTCTCGATTTCACGAATGCCTCCGAGCAGGAAATCGTTAGTTCCGTCACCCCCGTAAAAGAAATCAAACGTGCGTGATGCGAAGGGAAGCGGTGTACCCTGAATACCTTCCAGCTCCTGTTCAAAAAAGCGGACTCCGGCCGTCACCTGCCAGTCATCTGTGATATGCCAGGTAACTTCACCAAACAGAGCCCGATCCTCAAAGGTGGATTCCAAAATACCGGTAGCCAGGGTATCGCCAAAATCTATCGCAGGGCTCAGGCCAAGGTAATAATTGGTATAGTCATTTAAGCCAAAAGAGACTTGGTTTAAGTCGAAAGAGGTATCTCTTTCCAAATAATAGGCGCCTACAATCCAGTCCACCGCCCCGTCGGTTGTTGAGACCAAACGAATTTCCTGGGTAAGGGTTTCCAGCTCCTGGGAACGCTCGATCGGCGCAAACAGGCGCGGAAAACCGAAGTAATATTGGGGTATATTTGTGCGCAGAAAGCCACTGGATTCAGAGGTGCTGTCTACTTCGACTTCAGAGTACCCAGTGGTAGATGTTAAGACAGCAAAACCTAAATCAACTTCAACATCCAAATTGGCCAGATCAATGCTGGACTCCTGAGGATCGGCATATCCTTTATACGCGACGTAATCTTCCCCGCTACCAAAATCGGGGTTATGCTCGTAGCGACCTTCGGCATCAGTTGTTTGTGTATAGTAATTAATACCAATATCGAGATTATCCGTCGCTGCTACCCGGAGCGAGCCCTTAAAGAAAGTTACTTCCGCTTCATTAAAATCTTCCTCCCGAATACCTCTTACTGCGGGTGAATTATTGGGGTCAGAGGGATCAACCAAAACCGGTGGTCCCGGATGACGGTCAGTCCCGGTATGCTGCACACGGTCAACATCATCGATAAATCCAGAGAGAAATTCTCTACCGGCTGATCCGCGAAATGCGACGTTTTCAGATATTGGTAGATTAATAGTGACATTCCCGTCGTAGCTTGAATCATCCGACTCTTCGGAAAAAGACGCTTCAGCATTGACACTTACATAGGTATTTTCAAAATCAGGCTTGTTGGGAATAAAGCGCACTGTACCACCTACAGATCCCGAGCCATAGAGCGTACCTTGCGGACCTCTTAGCACTTCTACACGCTCAATATCTACTAATTTCAGAGGAAAAAATATTGGTGTTTCACCAAGGTAAGTTGATACTGCTGACTCAGAGACAGCCGGATTATCATCGTTATTGTTCGCCGCACTGGCATTCAAACCGCGAATATTAAAACTATTTCTATTTCCTGATGTCCGCGGACCTTCGTCAAACATGCTCAGGCCAGGCACGAGTCGTACCAACCCATTAATATCAGTGACCCCTGATGCAGTCAAATGCTCACCGGTAATTGCCTGGATATTAGAAGGGATATCCTGGACGGATACGTTACGCCTAGTAGCTGAAACGATTATCTCCTCCATTTGGAATTGTGTGTTACCTCCCTGTGCGATGGCATCTCCTGTGGCCATGCTTGACATGACTATTGCCGCATAGAGCGAATTCCTCTTAGCAGAAAACTGTCCCCTTGTACTTTCTATTTTCATAGTTACCTTCTCCTAACATGTTCAATGCATTCATAGTGGGCATAATGCGATACAAGTATTAATTATTGGTCTTGACATAGTGTTCGGGCTGCTGAATCTGAACAAGAATATTGTCTGCCCTCATGAGTTCGCTGTATATTCAAAAAATCTAAAACTGACTTTTTGAATTTGCCATGGCTCATAGTCGCAAAGCATGAAGAAGTGAACGCCACTATATTAAGGTACAGCTATGCTGTGTAGAATTAGCTAACAAATAACCGACTGTAACAAAGAGCAGATATCCCATGCTAGGAGCTATTCAAGATAACGACATCAAATTACTGCGTATTTTCCACACTATTGTGGAATGTGGCGGTTTTTCCTTAGCTCAGGCAAAACTCAACATGAGTCAATCTGCTATTAGTACCCAAATGTCACAGTTGGAAGCCCGATTGGGGGCAAGGTTATGCGACCGGGGACACGGCGTATTTAAGCTTACAGATGAAGGTCGCGCCACTTTGGTCGCAGCAGAAAAATTGTTTACTTCATTGGATAACTTTCGAACCGAAGTGGCAGAATCGCAAAGCAAGCTTGAAGGAACTCTGCGGATCGGCTTACTTGATAACAGTATCACCCACCCTAAAAACAAAATAAGTGATGCCCTGAAAAACTTTACTGATAAGGCACCGGATGCTCGGCTCAGCATATTCGTTGGTGAACCCATTGATTTAGAGGAACAGGTCATGGAAGGTAGCCTGGACCTTGCTATCGGCCTGTTCCACCATCGTGTATCAGGCGTTGAGTATAAACCGATGTTTGATGAGGAGCATATGCTTTATTGCGGAGCGGATCACCCGTTCTTTGAGCGTAGTGATATTGAACTGAGTCCAGAAGAGTTCACCGATGCCAAGTACGTTTGCTGGAGCTATATAGAATCTCTACCGGAATGGATACCCCCCTTCGCCTTTCACGATGGCGCTTCGTCGCCAAATATTGAAGGTGTTGCGCTTTTAGTACTATCGGGCCGTTTTCTAGCTTATCTCCCTACACACTATGCCAGCTTCTGGACCGAACAAAAACTGATGCGGCCGATCCTTCCGGAGATAACCCGGCGAACATCAACACTACAGCTAATAACAAGCAATTCAAGAAAGGCGTCCCAAATCACCCGAGCGTTTTGTGAGGAGCTTGGTCTACCCATTGAACAAAAATAAGTAAAGTTCTCCCATGAAAATATATAAAGTAGATTTCGATAAAACTAAATTCGAGGTTCACAAGTTAATGAAACTCAGCCCCAAAGTTATCACGCCCATGACATGCGAGCTGATTACCTTTCCGGCTGACAGTATCATGCCAGAGAAAGGCGTAACGCAACAAAGCGGCTTACAGCTTATATATTTAATCGAGGGAGAGGTAGAAACAACCACAGATGAAGGTATCTATCGGGTAGTTAAAGGCGACTTGGCAGTAATAGATCCCGGAGAAAATCACCATTCCCGGGCAATCGCCGATAGCGTCATTCTATCAATGCTATACAGCCATTAAAGCAGATGCTTTTATCGCGTCTAAGGTTTCGCTATGGTTGCAGATCCAACTCTTCCTTTAAGGAAAACCTGAAGGCGCTTAACATACAAATTATGCACAGCAAAAATGCGACGATAGACGCCGTTACTACCCCGGTTTTACCACTTTGCTCAAAAGCAAACCCGGCAATGATTGAACCGACAAATGAGCCGAATGACTGAAGCCCCGGAATCATAGATACAACCCGACCGCGGCTGTCTATTTTAGCGATGTAACTTGTAATATTGGACATATTAACCATGATCCACAACATAAAGCTGGCAATCATGACGAAATAAACTATCAGGGTAATATCAAGAATATTCAGGCCCGCTAAAGTAATAATCGCCAGTATATTTGCTAGCACAAAGGATCCGCGCAACCCTATATACCGGCAGATAAAAATAGCGAAAAAACCTCCCAGTCCACCAATTAGCTGCCCGACAGCAATAGCATTATACATACTCCCTTGTTCCAATCCGGATTGGTTTCCAATACGTTCAAGAAAACTCCACGCCCCCATAAATCCCATAATAAACAGAAACATACTCAATACGGCAAACGGCATCCGGAAGTTGCTCACCTTACCGCCACTTATAGTGGTAGTGGCCATTCCCGCATTTACTACTTTGTCGGAGGACAATTTACCCGATATTGGAAGAACAACAATCAGGATGCAGGACGCAGTGATAAGAGCTGCAACCATCAGGATACCATTGGTATAACCCCCGTTTGCAGTAACCAGCGGAATAGAAGCGATGACAATCGCCGGGATAACGACAGTTGCGAATATCATCACACCGAAATTACGTTGCGGGTTACTACCTTCACCTAAAACTGCAATTGTTATTGCAGAGGCCAAACCACCACCGGCACCGCCAAACAGCATAAGAATCAACAATTGGTAGAAATCAGTAGCGATGACGTGCAAGCCCATTGAGATACCAAGCATCAACATCCCCCCCCAAACGCCTATTCGCCAGTTCAGACGTCGCACCCAGTAAAACGAACTTATCCCGGTAAGGCCAAGGCTCAAGGCGTAAGCGCTCGCCCAAATACCCAGCTGAGAGCCGGACATGCTCCACTGTTCTGCAACAAGCCCTATTAGAGCCGGCATCGTGAAGGGTACCAGTAGTGCCATTGTGTATATTATAGACGCCGCAATAACCACCGAATACCGGTCATACGCTTGCGCGACGGATGGAGCACCTGTTATTACACTCGACACAATAATCTTCTTATATTCACAGGATTAACATTAACCCCTTTTTTATCCAGCATAAATAATTCCACGCTTGTGCTACTCGAAAAATATCAGTAATTAATTTTGCCGTTTTCAGAAAACAACACCCCATCCAATAAAATCTTCGGTTGTAGTACCGTCCAGTCCCAATGCACAGCGGATTGATTCAATATTGGCGCTGTTGCATTGTCAATTATCGTTCCCAATAAACTTAAGTCACCCATACCACAGGTAATTGAGCCATACACGCGTTCCCACTCCTGACTTTGGGTTTGTAATGCATTGGGGTTAATTCCGATATTCAGGTGGACCGGCCCATAATATGCCCCCTCATCACCTAAGTCCTCCAACCAGTTTCTTAAGCGATTCGCCAAGATAGGATCGCCATCTATATCCACGAGCTTGCCATCTTTGAATGTCAGTCGAAGTGGCGAATCCGGTTTCTCATGATAATCCGGATGGTACAGCAGAGTTCCATCCACATTGATTGAACCGTTGCCAATCCCTTTTGGAATCAAAACACCAGGCTGAGCCGGTGGGAGGAACGCCCATGGCGCTTTCCACTCATTTTTATCAGGATCCCATAGGAACCCATCGCCCGCGGCACCATCAACGCCGGTAATATCCAGTATAAGCTCATCATTTCCTGTGAGCACCGTACAGGTTTTTGCATTGGTAAACCGCTCAGCAATTCTATCTGCATGGCGGCGTATCGCGTGTATATCAGTATGTAGCAATGTACGAAGCAGCACATCATCCATAAATGACCCGCCCGTACCGTCGCCCGGACAGAGTATACGTCCACCGTTAGCAATGACATCTACCATGATTTGCGAATAGCCCACAGCCATGTCGATTATCAAATCAGCCTCCTTTGCTGCAGCGGCAAACATAGAACTCCATTTCACCCCTGGCTGGTAGGTGGCGCCTCCGGCCGGAATTTGGCATTCCATCCTGACAACTTCTGCACCCTTAACTTGGGCCAACCCTTGGTAGGTGGCAAGTATATAGTCCGGTGTGCGGGCATCACTAACGATCAGCACCTTGGTTCCAGGTTGCAGATTACAGAACTCTCTATATATCAGTTCAACAGCAACAATAAAATCCGGTTTGAGCCGAGAAGAAACGTCAGGGGTAATCGCTGCCATAATATCTATGTCCTCGTTCTTGTTTGGCAATAGGAATCCATATGGATCCAAGCATACGAAACAAGCTTAACGATTAATGGGAAACCTAACCATCTAATTGTTAGAAAGTAGGGTTCAGTCTTTTTATATATCCCCTGATCAGTTTGTGATCTATATTGTTGCCAATGATCGCTTAATAGCCGAATTACCGGCATTATTTTAATTAACATCGAGCAAATAAGAATGACATCCAAAATACTACTCGTCGGCTGTGGGAACATGGGGTATGCAATGTTGGAGGGCTGGCTCTCAGTTAAAGAAGAGCTGGAAATATGGGTAGTTGAAAGGGCTGAAACTCTGCGAGAGAGAGCGTCCGGCGCAGAAGCCATTGCCTATACGAATGTTAGTGATTTACCGGAAAGTTTCTCTCCCGATCTGATATTCCTGGCAGTCAAACCCCAAGTAATGAGCAAGGTATTACTCGACTATAAAAGGTGGTCCGGAGGACGAACCACCTTTATTTCAGTTGCGGCTGGTCTTACAGTAGATTTTTTTGAAAATGCCTTACCCGGCGCTACACCGGTAATCCGCTGCATGCCTAATACCCCCGCTTCCATTGGTGCCGGCGCCATAGTTTGCTACGCAAACTCGCACGTTAGTCAATCAACGAAAGTCCTGACCGAAAGACTATTATCTTGCAGTGGATCAGTGTCCTATGTCGAAGATGAAAACCTGATGGATGCGGTTACAGCTATTTCAGGGTCAGGCCCAGCCTATGTGTTTTATTTTATAGAAGCGCTGAAACAAGCAGGTGAAGCGACAGGATTACCACCACAACTGGCATTAAAACTAGCCACCCAAACAGTATACGGCGCAGCTTCGCTGGCCAAACAAAGTGAGGAAGCACCCGATAAATTAAGAGAAAGGGTCACAAGCCCTGCAGGAACAACAGCTGCTGCACTAGATATATTTATGACGGAAAATCGACTTATGAACCTAGTGTCTGAGGCAGTTAAAGCCGCGGCGAAACGTTCAGTGGAATTATCTAACATTTGAACGACTCCTCTGAGCAAGTGTCTTGCCGAAATAACTGGTGTCTTGGATGGATTTGGTCGATAGTGATGTGATTGTTGATTTGTATTGAGAATTGACCCTGAATTGGCGGAGAATCATGACCCTACCGCTCCACCCAGAAGCCGTGCGATTGCTGGCTTAAGATATTCGTAACCGGGTCAACACTAAATGCAAAAATCCCACTAGATTGGATCAATATCCAGTACAATTCAACAATCCGAGTTAAAAATGCTGA